>JAAUYE010168011.1_pt1 | contig 15552 bp, 16 predicted proteins | sample 7278081 | NCBI WGS metagenome assembly JAAUYE01 (sample SAMN14350131, study PRJNA611818) | marine sediment metagenome | isolation source: surface marine sediment (0.6m) | place: French Polynesia: Moorea | collected 2018-08
AAGATCTCCACGCCGTTCTCGGCCAGCTTCTCGATGTTCGTGCCTGCCGCGCGCAGCGCATCCATGTCGCTGATGGGGATGCCGTGGATGCGCTCCTGGACGAGGACCTCCTGGCGGCAGTAGTCCCAGTAGATCTCGGGCACGTACAGCATGTCCGAGCCCTCGAAATTGCGCTTGAGCTGGGCGGCATTGCCGGCCTCGCGCATCAGGTCGAGTTCGTCGAGGATCGTGTCTTCGTACTCGGAGACGACCTCCTGCGGCTTCAGGCGCTTGCCGTGTTCCCAGTACCGTGCCGCAAGCGCTGCGATGGTCCGCATCACCTCGAGATCCTGTTCGATCCGCTCGCGGACGCCGGGGCGCAATACCTTGACGATGACCTCCGAGCCGTCCGGCAGCTCGGCCGTGTGCACCTGCGCGATCGACGCGGCGGCCAGCGACTCCCGGTCGAAGCGGCCGAAGACCTCGTCGACGGGCTGGTCGTAGGCGGCTTCCAGGATCGCGATCGCCTGTTCCGTCGGGAACGGCGGCACGGCGTCCTGCAGCTTCGCCAGCTCGTTGGCGATGTCGGGCGGCAGCAGGTCGCGGCGCGTCGAGATCGCCTGGCCGAACTTGACGAAGATGGGCCCAAGCTCCTCGAGCGCGAGGCGGATGCGCTCGCCGAGCGGCGCGCTGGCGTCGCGGCGCCGGGGCGCGAGATAGAAGAAGAAGCGCAGCGGCCGCAGCAGGTGCGTCGCGGAGATGATCTCGTCGAGCCCGTACTTGACGAGGACCCGCTGGATGCGGACCAGCCGGAAGAAGGTCTTGCGGTTCATCATCGCCGGGATTCCGAGAGACGGCCGACCCTTGCTGCCAGCCGGTCGACGTCGTCGCGCAACTGGTTGACCTGTCGCGAGAACCGCTCGACCTCGTAACGGCTCGGCACGTCGCGGCTTTCCTCCTGCAGGTACTCGCGGATATTGTCGCCCATGATCGAGCGCGTCTCGCTGGCCCAGCGCCCGACGGAGCGGGCGAACTCGCCCAGGCCGTGCGCCGCCGTGTCCCCGATCACCGCGGAAAGCTCTTCCTCGATGTCGGGCCGAGCGTGCGTCAACAGCAGCTGGAAGGCCTGCGCGGTGGCAGCGTCGCCGCTCAGGTCGAGTGAACCGTCGCGGATCGCGTCTTCGCCGGCCATCAGCGCGAGCGCCACCAGCGAACCCGTGATGACCACGTCCGGCTCGCCGTCGTTGCTGGTGCTGAGGTTCAGGCGGCCCCGGTCGATCTCGAAATAGCCGGCGAGCGCCGTATCGCGGACCCGGATGGCGATCAGTTTGCCGTCCAGGCGCCCGACCAGCTCGCTCGCCCGCGTCGACTCACGGATATTCCGGTTGAGCACGCGCGTGATCGGCTGCAGCAGGGCTTCGAGCGGGTTCATGGCGGGCTTCAGATCTTGTAGCCGGTGTGCAGCGCGACGATACCCGCCGTCAGGTTGTTGTAGCGGCAACGCTCGAAGCCGGCCTCCTGCATCATGGCGAGCAGGGTCTCCTGGTCCGGGTGCATGCGGATCGATTCCGCGAGGTACTGGTAGCTCTCGGGGTCCCGGGCCACGAGCTTACCGAGCAGCGGCAATACCTTGAACGAGTATAGGTCGTAGGCCGGCTTGATCGCCTGGGACGGGCGCGAGAACTCGAGGGTCAGCACCTTGCCGCCCGGCTTCAACACCCGGTGCATCTCGGCCAGCGCGGCGTCCTTGTGCGTGACGTTGCGCAGCCCGAATGCGATTGCCACGCGGTCGAAGGTGTTGTCGGCGAACGGCAGGGTCTCGGCGTCGACCTGGGCCAGCTCGACGTTGCCCGCGACACCGGCGTCGACGAGCCGGCGGCGGCCGTGTTCGAGCATTGCCGCGTTGATATCCGCCAGGACGACGCGGCCGCTGGGGCCCACACCGCGCGCGAACTCCCTTGCCAGGTCGCCGGTGCCGCCGGCGAGGTCGAGAATCGCCTGCCCCGGGCGGACGTTCGCGTGCTGCACCGTGTAGCGCTTCCACAGCCGGTGCATGCCGCCCGACATCAGGTCGTTCATGATGTCGTAGCGGCTCGCGACGGAGTCGAAGACCCCTCTTACGAGGCCGGCTTTTTCGTCGACGGGAACGTCTTGGTAGCCGAAATGGGTGGTATCGGCGGGCTTGTCGGAGCTATCCGTTCGGGGCGCCATGGCGGGACATCGTTACTGTTTTTGGCGAGCATACCCTGCCGCCTCGAGCCGGTCGAGGTAGTGCTGCCAGTTTGCGGCCATGTCCCGCCCGAGTTCGTACAGGTAGTCCCAGTTGTACAACCCGCTGTCGTGGCCGTCGTCGAACACGAGGCGCACCGCGTAATGCCCGACCGGCTCGATGTTGACGATCGCTACGTCTTCCTTGCCGTGCTGCAGCGTCTCCTGGCCGGGGCCGTGGCCCCGCACCTCCGCGCTCGGCGAATGCACGCGCAGGTACTCGAAGGTGTACTCGAACTCGCTGTCGTCGTCGAAGCTGATGACGAGCAGCCGCGGTTCCTTGCGGAGGCGAATCTCGGTGGGCTTGGGCATTGTCATTCCTTTCGTCAACTGCGGCAGCGGTTCATGAGCTGCAGTTCTTTGCATCGATCGCGCGCCCAGGCGCGCTCCTACAGACGCATTTTCCAGCTTCTGTAGGAGCGGTTCTCGAACCGCGATCGCGGGCCGGGGCCCGCTCCTGCAGGAAATCCATCACAGAATGTACCGGCTCAGGTCTTCGTCCTTCGACAACTCGGCGAGGTGTTCGTCGACGTAGCCGGCGTCGATCTTGACCTGTGAGCCGCTCTTGTCCGAGGCCTCGAACGACACCGTCTCGAGCAGGCGCTCCAGGACCGTGTGCAGCCGGCGGGCGCCGATATTCTCCGTGTTCTCGTTCACCTGGAACGCAACCTCGGCGAGCCGCCGCACGCCGCTCTCCGTGAACTCGAGTTCGACTTCCTCGGTCCCGAGCAGGGCGCTGTACTGCAGGGTCAGCGAGGCATCAGGCTCGGTGAGGATGCGCACGAAGTCGTCGGTGGTCAGCGACTTGAGCTCGACCCGGATCGGGAACCGGCCCTGCAGCTCCGGGATGAGGTCGGACGGCTTGGACACGTGGAAGGCGCCGGACGCGATGAACAGGATGTGATCGGTCCGGACCATGCCGTACTTGGTGTTGACGGTCGAGCCCTCCACGAGCGGCAGCAGGTCGCGCTGTACGCCCTCCCGCGATACGTCGGCGCCTTGCGTTTCGGTTCGGCGCGCGACCTTGTCGAGCTCGTCGAGGAACACGATGCCGTGCTGCTCGACGGCCTCGAGCGCCTGCGCCTTGAGTTCTTCCTCGTCGACCATCTTCGCGGCTTCCTCGTCGGTCAGCTGTTTCAGCGCGTCGCGGATCTTGAGCTTGCGCGTCCTCCGGCGATTGCCACCGAGGTTCTGGAACATGCCCTGTAGCTGGCTGGTCATCTCCTCCATGCCGGGCGGCGCCATGATTTCCACGCCCACGGGCATGGCCTGGACCTCGATCTCGATCTCGCGGTCGTCGAGCTGGCCCTCGCGCAGCATCTTGCGGAATTTCTGCCGCGTGTCGCTGTCGCGCGAGGCAGGCTCGGTGTCGGCGCTGAAGCCCATTGCCGGCGCCGCCGGCGGCAGCAGCGCGTCGAGCACGCGTTCTTCGGCCGCGTCCTCCGCGCGATGACGCACCCGCGACATGGCGTCTTCGCGGATCATCTTGACGGCGACGTCCATCAGGTCGCGGATGATGCTGTCCACCTCGCGGCCGACGTAACCGACCTCGGTGAACTTCGTCGCCTCGATCTTGATGAACGGCGCTCTCGCGAGCTTCGCAAGCCGCCTCGAGATCTCGGTCTTGCCGACGCCCGTCGGGCCGATCATCAGGATATTCTTGGGCGTGATCTCGCTGCGCAGCGGCTCGTCCACCTGCACGCGGCGCCAGCGATTCCGCAATGCAATGGCAACGGCGCGCTTGGCTTCGTCCTGCCCGACGATGTGCTTGTCCAGCTCCTGGACGATTTCGCGCGGGGTCATCTGTGACATCAGCCCAGTTCCTCCACGAGCACGTTGCGGTTGGTGTAGACGCAGATGTCCGCGGCGATGCCGAGCGCCTTCTCGACGATGTCGCGGGCGCCGAGCTCGGTGTTCTCCAGCAGGGCTCTCGCCGCGGCCTGCGCAAACGGCCCGCCCGAGCCGATCGCCATCAGGTCGTCCTCGGGCTGGATCACGTCGCCGTTGCCCGAGATGATCAGCGAAGCGTCTTCATTGGCGACGCACAGCAGCGCTTCGAGCCGGCGCAGCCGCCGGTCGGTACGCCAGTCCTTGGCCAGCTCGATCGCGGCGCGCGTCAGGTTGCCGTATTGCTCGAGCTTCGCCTCGAACAGCTCGAACAGGGTGAATGCGTCCGCGGTGCCGCCGGCGAAACCGGCGATGACCTTGCCGCCGGCCAGCCGCCGCACCTTCTGGGCGTTGCCCTTCATGATGGTGTTGCCCATGCTGACCTGCCCGTCGCCGGCGATCGCGACCTTGCCATTGCGGCGGACCGAGACGATGGTGGTCCCTCGAAACTGTTCCATGATTGCGATTCCTGAGACGTCGCCCGGCTGGGCGGGCGGGGTTGAGCGCGCGGCTATGGCTTGTTCTTGGCCCGCGCGCGTGGATGCGTTTCGTCGTATATCTGGGCGAGGTGTTGGAAGTCAAGGTGAGTATAGACCTGGGTCGTGGAGATATTGGCGTGGCCCAGGAGCTCCTGTACGCCTCGCAGGTCGTGGCTCGACTCGAGCAGGTGGGTGGCGAAGGAATGCCGGAACAGGTGCGGGTAGACCCGGGTATCGATGCCCTGGCGGCGCGCCCAGTGATCCACGCGCGCCTGCACGCTGCGGCGGCTCAGGCGGGTGCCCCGGCGGCTGACGAACAGCGCCTTCTCATCGGCTGCGGCGAGCGAACGGCGCGATCCGTGCCAGCGGGAGAGTGCCTGGAGGGCCCGCGAGCCGACGGGCACGATGCGATCCTTGTTGCCCTTGCCGGTTACCCGCACCGTCGCGTCCTGCATGTCCACGTCGCCGAGGTCCAGGTCGGCCAGTTCGGCCAGCCTGAGGCCCGACGAATACAGGAGCTCGAGTATCGCCCGGTCGCGGTCGACCAGCGGCCCGTCCCCCGGGATCTCGAGGAGCCGCGCCATGCGGTCGGCGTCCAGGTTCTCCGGCAGGCGCTTCGCGCCCCGCGGCGCCGTCACCGACTGCACGGGGTTGTGCTTTACATGCTTCTCGCGCAGCAGGTAGCGGAAGAAGGTGCGCGCCGCGGACAAGCGCCGCTGTATGCTCCGCGGTGACAGGCCGCGGCGGAAACAGGCGGCCGAGTAGCTGCGGACGTGCTCGCTGTCGAGGTCGGCCCAGCCACCGATACCGGTCTTGTCGCACCAGGCTTCGAGGTCCAGCAGGTCACGCCGGTAGTGCTTGCAGGTCTCGGGCGACAGCCGACGCTCGTACTCCAGGTGACGGATGAAGGAATCGATCCGGGCGGCGTCGGCGGCGTCCACGGGCCCGTGTCAGTATCGTTTCAGCGCGCCCGAAATGAGATCGCCCACCCGCGTCAGGAAGTCGATGCTCATCCCCGGGTGGAAGCGTTTCGCGTCGACGCTGCCGATCGCGAGAAAGCCTATGCCGGCTTTGCTGCCGAGCGGCACCAGCGCAACGGAGCCGATGTCCTCGGCGTCGCCGCGAAACAGGAAGTTGCGCTGTGCGTCGCGTACCTGGCCGCAGCGGGGGCCGCTGCCGTCGAGGAACGTCGCGAACGGCCGCAGTGCCTCGTCTTCACGCTGGATAACGCGAAAGAAACGGCCCGCATCGACGTCGTCGAAGCGGTCCGGGTTGCCGAACAGGACGAGCACGGCCTGGTCCGCGTCGAAACCGGAGCGCATTGCCTCCTCGATCGCCGCCACGGTGGCGTTGAGGTCGTCCGCGGACAGCAGGTGCAGGGCGAGTTCGTGGATCTTCGCGGCGAGCAGGTCGTTGTCGCGAGCCACCTGGATGAGCTCCCGGAGCTGCCGCTCGAGCTTCACTTCCTTCTGCCGCAGCATCGACACCTGGCGCTCGACCAGCGACACCGTGCCGCCAGTCTCGTGGGGAATCCTGAGCTTGCCCAGGAGTTTCGGGTTGCGCTCGAAAAAGTCGGGATGGGCTGCCAGGTAGCCGCTGATCGTCTCTTCGGTCAGCTCTTCCTCAACGTACTCCGGCTTCGCTTGTGTGCTCATAGGTCGATCTTTCCCTCACTGATTAACTCGGCGTTTCCGGTCAGCCACACCGGCTCGGCGTCGCCGCGCCAGCTTACCACGAGTTGCCCGCCCGGCAGACTGACGGTGACGGTGTCGTCCAGCAGGCCCAGTCGCTGCCCGGCGACGACCGCCGCGCAGGCTCCTGTGCCGCAGGCGAGCGTCTCGCCGGTGCCGCGCTCGTACACCCGAAGGTCGATGGCTTTGCGGCCGCGGATCGCCATGAAGCCCACGTTGACGCGTTGCGGGAATCGCTCGTGGCGCTCGATCAGCGGGCCCAACCGGTCGACCGCGGCCGTGCCGACGTCGGCCACCTGCAATACGCAGTGCGGGTTGCCCATGGACAGCACCGACACGTCGTAGTCGTCGCCGTCGACCGCCAGCAGGTAGCGGTCGGCTCGGCGATCGGCGATGAAGGGGATTTTCGCGGGCTCGAATCCGGGCGCCCCCATGCTGACGGTGATCCGCCCATCCGCTTCGATGCGTGCGTCGACGGTCCCGGCGGGACTCCCGAGCCGCAGCGTCTCCGTTTCACCGGATTCGCGTGCCAGCATCCAGGCCACGCAACGAACGCCGTTGCCGCACTGATCGACCTCCGAGGCGTCCGCGTTGAAAATGCGATACGCGGCGTCGAGCCCTTCACGTTGCGGCGAGCCGACCCACATGAGCTGGTCGAAGCCCGGCCCTGTCGCCGGATCGGCAATGCGTCGCAACACGTCGGCGGACGGCGGTGCGACGTCGCGTTCGCGGCCGTCGACGACCAGTATGCGGTTGCCCGCTCCCTGCATTATCAAATAGTCGAGTTGCACGGCATCACTGATGGACATTTGATCGTACTGCCTGTAGTTTACATAACCCCTCGTAATGCCCGATAACAAACCGGCTTCTTAAGACCCCTGGGGAGAATAATGCGGCACATCATGGTTCTTAATGCGAAGGGTGGCTGCGGCAAGAGCACCCTCGCAACGAATATTGCATCTTACTTCGCTACGGAAGGCGCGTCCGTCGCGCTCGCCGACTACGACCCGCAGCGGTCGAGCCTCGACTGGCTGGATCGGCGCCCCGCCGACCGCCCGGAGATCGTCGGCGTCGCCGCCTTCGAAGACGGGTTCCGCCACGTACCCCGGTCCGCCGACGTCGTGGTCGTCGATGCGCCCGCCCGCTCGCACGGCAAGGAGTTGACGGACCTGGTCAAGCACGCAGAGACCATCATCGTCCCGGTGTTGCCGTCGACGATCGACATGCAGGCCTCGACGGTATTCATCGACGAACTCAGGAAGGTCGGCAAGGTCCAGCGCAAGCAGGCAAAGATCGGCACCGTCGCAAACCGCGTGCGGGACAATACGCTTATCTGGGGCGACCTGGACGAGTACCTGACCAAGACGCGCGTGCCCTACATCGCCGCGTTGCGCGAAGCGCAGAACTACGTGCGCGCCTACACGCGCGGCCTCGGCATCTTCGAGCTTCCCGAGTATCTCGCCTGGCCGGACTGGGACGAGTGGGAGCCGCTGACGGCCTGGCTCCGAAGCAAGCGCAGTCAGCCTTGATTGACCTCTTAGGACCGGCTCTCCGGCAAGGTTCGCTGTTACTGTAGGAGCGGTTCTCGAACTGTGACCGTTCTCGGTCCCGCGGGCGGCTGGGGCATTTGTCTCCCTCATGGCTCGCTGCGCTGCGCTTTACTTCGGTCGACAAACGCCCCGTGCCGCCATCAGTACATCGGTCTCCCGTAGGAGCGGGCCTAGGCCCGCGATCGCAGTTCGAGAACCGCGTCTAGCGGTCTTCTTCTTCGCGAAGGCTCGCTGAAATGCCGTCAGCGGCGTCGGCGTATTTCGGGATGACGCCGAGGACCTCGCGCATCTTGGCGGTATCGACCACGCGCGACTCTCTTAGAAACGACAGCCGCATCGGCGAGAAGGTCTCCCGGGCCTCGGCACTGGTGATCGTCGGCGGTGGCGGCAGGCCCGCCTGCCGCGCCACCTCGCTGCTGAACCAGGTGCCGGAGCGATGGTCGCCGTCGCCGACGTTGTAGATGCCGTCCGGCACGCCGGGCGAGAGGGCCGCAATGCAGCAGGTGGCGAGATCGTCGACGTGGATGCGGTTGCCCGGGTTCGCATCCTCTTCCCGCAGGATCGGCATCCCTTCGCGCAGCCGCTCCGTGCCCAGTCGCCCCGGGCCGTAAATGCCGGGAACGCGCAGGACGATCGCGGTCGCGCCGCGCTCCGTGCACCAGTCCGCCAGCAGGCGCTCCGCGGCGAGGCGGCGCTCGGTGCGTGCGGACTCGGGGCGCGGTTCGGTGCTCTCGTCGACTCGTGCACCGTCGCGATTGCCGTAGACCCCGGTGGTGCTCAGGTAGACGATTCGCTCCGGCGGATGCGGCAGCAGCGCGAGAAACCGTGCAAGCCGCGGGTCTCCCGGCTGGTCCGGGGCCGGCGGCACCGAATAGATGACCGCGTACTGCTCCGGCAGCGCCAGCTGCAGAGGCTCGTCCCGGTCGAGGTCCAGCCGGCTGTCGCCCGGCCGGGAGCGACCGAGCGCGACCGCGTCCGGAAGCCGCGCCAGCACCCGGGCGCCCGTGTACCCGGCGCCGACGAACAGCGTGATCACTGGTGTCCTGTCCGTCGGACAGGACACTAACGAACGGTCTTGAGGTGCGGGATGGCCGTCTTCGGGGCTTCGGCGACGAGTCCCAGGCCGTCGCGGAACGCGTCGGCCGCCGCATCGCCTTCGCCGAGGCGGTTCAGTAGCTGGCCGTAGTCCTGGTAGGCCTCCGGCGTCGGCCGCAGTGCGATGACGGTCTCGAGATAGCTGCGCGCCTTGCCCCACAGTTCGTTGCGCAGGCAAAGCCGCGCCGCGGTGAGCAACAGGTCCGGGTCTTCCGGATGGCTGGCGAGCCAGCCCTCGGCGCGCTTGAGCTGCTTCGATGCATCCGGGCCCTCGACCAGGCCGAACAGGCGCACCAGCGGACCGCGCCACTCTCTCTTCAGCGCCGCCGCCAGTTCCTTCTCGGCCTGGTCGTGATTGCCGCTCCGGATCAGCGCGGAGAAATAGGTGGTGAGCAGGTCGAGATCCGAGCGCAGGTTCCTTGGCACGTTGTTCCAGGCGGCCCGAACGGCGTCGCCGTCCCCGGCGCGGTCGAGGTGTTCGCGGTGCACCCGGACCGTCCACTGGCGGATCGTGTCATGGCTGACGCGCCCCTGCGGCTTTAGCCGCGGCAGCAGTTCGCTGAGGTTTTCCCAGTCCTCGAGGCGAAAATACAGCGTGCCGAGCAGGCCGAGCGCGTAGCTGTGGTCCCGCGAGTTTTCCTCGATACGGCGCAGCGTCGCCAACGCCTGCTCGTATTGCCGGCGGTCGATCTGCAGCTCGGCCTGCGTCAGCAGAACGGCGTTGGCGGCCGCCGGCGTGTGTTCGTAGGCCAGCTTCAGCCACTCGTCGCGGCGCTGGTCATTGCCCTGCAGGTGCGCGGCGCGGGCCGCCTGCAGGTAATTGAAGAGCGGGGTATCGCTGGTGCTTGCGGCACGCGCCAGCAGCTTCTCGCCGCGTGCAAAATTGCCCTCGGCGACCTCGATCATGCCGCGCGTCAGCTTCTGTCCGGCGCGGCCGGCGCGGTACCGGCCGGCGGCTTCGCCGATCAGCCGGGGCGCGATAATGAGCTTGCGGACCGCCCACACGGCGACCACCAGCACGACGGCGATCCCGAGCAGCACGGGCACCGACATCTCCACGAGGTAGCCGCGGAAGTTGATCGCCACATAGCCGGGATCCTGCAACAGGAAATGCGCCGCGAAGGCGAAAGCCAGCGTCGCAATGACGACGATGAGGGAGAATTTCATCGCGCGGACTCTGACAGAACCCGGAACTGGCGAATCAGCCGCAGCGACTCGGAAATATCGGGCGCCTTGACCGCGACCATGCTGTCGCGGATCTCGGCGATGGTTTCCTGCACGCTCGCGACCTGCGCGCTGTCGCCGTCGAAGTACTGCATCAGCAGCGCATCGGCGTCCTCGAGGCTCTGTTCGAAGATCGCCTGTTCGCCGCGCAGCAGCGCGAGCCTCGCGGCCTGCAGCTGCAGGGCGAGATTGTTGCGGATGAGCCGCGTCGCATCGGGCGTCAGCAGGGCCCGCGTTTCCTCGTCGGGCGGCGTTACCTTGACGAGGCCCGACATCGCTTCCTTGGCCGAGGCCCAGGCTCGCGCCGCCGCGCCCTGTTCCTCGGCGGGCGCGTCGCCGGCGCCGGCGGCGCTGCTGCCGGGCGCCCTGAGCGGCAGCGAATCGACCACCCTGGCGAGGCTCGCGAGGGTCAGCGTCGCGCCTTCGAGGTCAGGTTTCTCCATGGCTTCGAGCGCCGCCAGCTCCTCGGCCAGCGCGCGCCGGACGTCGGTGAGCCCGGGATTGGCCATCTGCACGACGCGTTCGTCCGCCATCTCGAGCGCCAGCATCGCGAGCCGCGGGTTGTTGCCGAGCTGCAACTGCGCGTTCGCGATCTGCATGTAGTACTCGGCTTCGGCAAGCAGCCAGGTGTCGCGCGCGCCGGCAGAAGCGCCCCGCAGCGCAGCGACGGAATTCTCGAGGTTCGACATGCGCCCGGGCAGGGATTCCAGGAGGTCGGCGCTGCTGCTCGCGTCAGACTGCAGGTCGGCTATGCTCGACTGCAGCGCCTCGTCGCTCGACACGAGGTCTTCGATGCGCTCGTTTGCGCTGGACAGGGATGCACGCGACTCGTCGATACGGCTCGCAAGCCGCTGCAGCGAGTCGCCGCTCGCTTCCTCGATCGCGCGGGTGCGGCGGTCCTCGACGATCATGTAGCCGACGGCCGCCAGCGTCAGCAGGGACAGGAACAGCGCCAGCCAGGAGACCGGCGACGTGCCGCGCGGCGGCGTAACCGCTGGCCTGGCCGGCTCTCGCGGCTTGTCCGGCTCTTGCCGCGCTTCCGGCTCGTCCGGTTCTTCCGGCCGGGCCTCGGTTGCGACGCTGTCGGCCTGGGCCTCCTCGTCCGCGGGCTCAGGCGATACGGGCTCCCCGGTCCCGGCTTCCGCCGTTTCCTTGTCTTTCGTTTCTTCGCTCATGAGTTCTTTCCGGATCGGTGAGGCGCGAATGCCGCGATAGCGCGCACGATCTCGTCTGCGCCCGGTCCGTCCGCGAGCGTCGCCGGACAGCCGGGCAGGCGGTCTTGCACCTCTTTTATCACACGAGATGCGGGCGTCACCAGTCGCGATTCTGCGAATGCGCGGTGGCAGGACGCGGGCAGCAAGGCGAGCAGATTGGCCAGCGACTCCACGCTCATCACGACGATGGCGTCGATGTCCCCGGCCTCGAGCTGACGGGCGACTTCCGCGATTTCCCGTTCCGTGTAGTCGGGTGTGCGCCGCGCGTAGACCTCGAGGTAGTCGACGTTCGCGCCGCGTTCGCGCAGAGTCGTTGCGAGCAGCTCGCGTCCGCCGTTACCGCGGACGATGCGGATCGTCTTGCCGCGCACGTTCCTGAGCGCGGGCTCCTCGAGCAGGCTTTCGCTGTCGAAGCCGCTGGCCGGGCGAATATCGACGACGCGGTCCGCCGCCTCGATCGCGGCGGCGGTGGCTGGTCCGACCGCGGCAATGGCGCCGTCACCGAACCAGGCGAGTCCATGCTCGACGGCGTTGCGGCTCACGAATATCACGATGTCGGGATTTTTTTGTCCGGCCAGGTCGGCCTCGATCGACTGCGGGTTCCGAGGCGCGATTTCGATAACCGGGAAAACGATGGGGCGCCCGCCGGCGGTCTCGATCGCCGCCAGCAGTTCGCCGGCCTGCGCGGCCGGGCGCGTGACGAGTACGGCGACGCCCGCGAGCTGGGCGTCAGTCATCCGCGGCCGCGGCCTGTTCGAGCAGCTCGCCGGCCCCCTGTTCCAGCAAGGTGGCTGCCAGCTCCCGGCCGATGCGCTCGGCGTCGCTCGCCGGGCCTACCCGCGAGTCGCGCAGCGCGCGGCTGCCGTCGGGCAGCGCGACGAGCGCCGTCAGTTCAAGACGGTCGTCGGCGATGGTCGCATAGGTGGCGACCGGTGACTGGCAATTTGCCTGCAGCGTGAGCGCGACCGCACGCTCCGCAACCGTCGTCTTCGCGGTCTCGGCGTCTTCCAGCCTGGCGAGAACCGCGCGCAGGTCTTCCCGCTCCGACAGGCACTCGATGCCGATGACGCCCTGCGCGGCGGCCGGCAGCATCTCGTCGGTCGCGAATTGCTGGCGGATGTGGTGCTGCAGGCCCAGTCGCTCGAGTCCCGCGGCGGCAAGGATGATCGCGTCGTACTCGCCGGCCTCGAGTTTCGCGAGCCGCGTGTTGACGTTGCCGCGCAGCGGCTCGATGACGAGGTCCGGACGGATCATCCTGAGCTGTGCCTGGCGGCGCAGGCTGGAGCTGCCGACGCGCGCCGCGTCCGGCAGGTCGCCGAGCGACGCGTAGTTCGCGGACACGAACGCGTCCGCGTGGTTGGCGCGGTCCAGTACCGCCGCCACGCAGAAGCCCTCCGGCATCTCCGCCGGCACGTCCTTCATCGAGTGCACGGCGATGTCGGCATCGCCCTGCTGCATCGCGACTTCGAGTTCCTTGATGAACAGGCCCTTGCCGCCGATCTTCTGCAGGCTGCGGTCGAGTATCTCGTCACCGCGCGTGGACAGCGGCACGAGTTCGACGTCATTGACGTCGTCGAGTTGCCGGAGCCTGTCGGCGACGTGTTCGGCCTGCCAGAGGGCGAGTGCGCTCTTGCGCGTGGCGATACGGATCAACAATGGACTTCAGCCTCCTTTCAGGCGCCGCCGGACGTCGGCAAGGTGCCGACGGCTGATTATCAACTCGTTTTCGGGTTGTTGCGAGCGGTTGCGCAACACGACGTGGTGCTTGCCGTCGTCCGTCTTCGCAAGCCGCTCGATCTTGTCCACCGCGACGACGGCGCCGCGATGAATGCGCACGAAGTCGGCGGCGAACTCCTTTTCCAGTGACTTCAGCGACTCGTCGATGAGGTCATTGCCGCCCGAGTGGTGCACGCAGACGTATTTCTGGTCGGCCTGGAAATAGTGCACGTCCTCGAGCGGGATCAGCTTGAGCTGGCCCTGGGACATCGAGCAGACGTGCTTTCTCTGCGGCTCCATCTTCGCCGCGGCCGCGACCTCGGCGAGCGTGCCGGCCGCGAGCCGCGCCGCCTGTTCGAGCGCGCTCGCCAGGCGCTCGCGCCGCACCGGTTTGAGCACGTAGCCGACGGCCTTTGCTTCGAACGCATCGATCGCGTACTCGTCGTAGGCCGTTGCAAATACGATGGCGGGCGGCGGGTCGAGCCTGTTCAGGTGATGCGCGGCCTCGATGCCGTCGACGCCGGGCATGCGGATGTCCAGCAACACGACATCCGGTTTCGTCTCGGCGGCAAGCCGGATCGCTTCCTCGCCGTTCGCGGCCTGGCCCACCACCTCGTGCTCGTCGAAGTCGCCGAGCAACTGCTGCAGGCGCTCGCGCGCCGGCTGTTCGTCGTCAACGACCAGGATCTTCATCGGCGCCTCACGTGCTCGCTTGTTCGAGCGGGAACCTGAGGCTCACGGTAAAACGCTCGTTGTCATCTGCGACGTCCACCGACGCCCGGTTGCCGTAGGCGAGTTCGAATCGTTGGCGGATGTTGCTCATTGCCATCTTGTGGCCGCCCTTCGGGCGGCCGCCTCCCGGCGCGACCGGGTTCGACACGGATATCACCAGTTCCTTGCCGTCGCGTCGCCCGGTCACCGACACCTCGCCGCCGTCGGGCAGCTGCTCGATGCCGTGGTAGATCGCGTTTTCGAGCAGCGGCTGGATCGTCAGGCTCGGGATCAGCGCCCGCATCGGCAGTTCGTCGACTTCCCAGCGCACCCGCAGCCGGTCGCCGAGGCGCAGCTTCTCGATACGCTGGTAGATCGCCGCGGTCTCGAGTTCTGCCTTGAGCGAGGTGCGATTCTTCGCGGTGTTGAGGTTCGCGCGCAGCAGGTCGGAAAGGTCCTCGACCGCCTCTTCGGCCTGCCGCGGGTCCGTACGCGTCAGCGAGGCGATCGTGTTCATGCTGTTGAACAGGAAGTGCGGCCGGATCAGCGCCTGCAGCGCGCTGATGCGCGCCTGCGCCTCGAGTACGATGCTGCGCCGCCATTCGCTGGACACGTACAGGTAGCGCATACCGAGTGCGATCACGATCGCGCTTACCATGAACGTCCGGAACAGGAAACCGGCGTGCGAGTCGTGGATGATCACCGACTGCGCGAACACGCGCGTCACCTGGTAGGCGATTTCGGCCAGCAACAGGCACATCGCCAGCAGGATCGCAAAGCCGAGCACGAATGCCCGGGTCTCGCCGGCGCCCTCCAGGCGGTTACGCAGCAGGCACATGAGCGCGCAGCCGAGCAGCGACAGCCACAGCACGAACAACGCGGTCTTGGACAGCTCGAACAGGAAGCGCCCCGAGTCCGATGTGCCGGCGAGCGTCAGGACGATGGCCACCAGCGCCGCGACCAGCACGACAACGAATACCGTGCTCGTGGCACAGAAATCGGGCAGGTACGCCTGGGACCCTGACTCGGCAGGTTTGCTGGAACTGGGGGCTTCGGCCAAATCTAGTGTACCCCTCCGGGAGCGCGCCTCTGCCGACATTGCCGCGTTGCAATCCTTGTAGAGGGCTCGCCATTCACGGCGGATCGCGCCTTGCACTGTCGGCAGAGGCGCGCTCTGAATGTCACAAGATTAACGGCGGGGTCCACTGGCGCTCCTCGCAGACTGAGTCCGGATTGTAGCGCCGGGGAAGGAGCTTTGCTCCAGGAACGGGCTTTCCCTACGAGCAGGTTTCCTGAATGGCCTCCTCGACCTTGCGACGCGCTTCCATCGTCTGCTCTTCGTCGAGGTACTCACGCTCGCCGGCTTCGTTCTCGCGGTACAGGCGTCGGGACTGCAGGTAGGTCTCGAGGCGCGCGCGGTGCTCCTGGCATTTCGCGGCGCGCTCCTCCATCTCGGCGCGCGCCTGCGCTTCCGCTTCGCGCTGCGTCCTTGCGTCGGCACGGGCCTCTTCGAGCGCCGACATGTAATCACGTCGCTGCTGTACGCGGGCGGTGACTGATTCGTTGCTGGTGCCGGAATAGGTGACGTCCAGGCGCTCCTCACCCGATTCGCCGGACGGGCGATCGAGGTAATGGACGTTGCCGTCTTCATCGACGTACTTGTAGATCTCGCCGGCAAACGCGCTGGTCGTCAGGGCCGCGGCGGCGAGAACGAGTACGAGAATTTTGCGATCCATGG
>JAAUYE010004636.1_pt1 | contig 15549 bp, 14 predicted proteins | sample 7278081 | NCBI WGS metagenome assembly JAAUYE01 (sample SAMN14350131, study PRJNA611818) | marine sediment metagenome | isolation source: surface marine sediment (0.6m) | place: French Polynesia: Moorea | collected 2018-08
AAGTCTGGAACAAACCGGGATATTTATATAAATCGGCGAACAAGTCCATCCTGGGGGTCTATATTCCGAACAAAGGCACCCGATTCAAGGCCGCGGTCAGTTCGCTGTTACCGGAGAAGACCTGCCGAACAGGCTTGTGCGGTCAGAAGATTGTATTTTGATAATGGTGATTGCTGGTACTGCAGCGACTAATGCGCAGTTCCACCGGTTTCTTACCCAGGGTTAACGCAACTCGTTCGATTTCGAGCAGCGGCGTACCGACATCCAGATTCAGCATCGCGGCATCGTGCTTCGAAGCGGCCACGGCGCGTAGCTGCTCCTCGGCGCTGTGAATGGTTATTCCATACTGCTTCTCATAGAGTTCGTAGAGCGTATTGGGCAGCTTGAGATTACCATTACTTCCGAGGTCGGCGAAAGAATCGGCTGGCAAGGTGATGGTTTCGATCATGGTCGGTTTGGCAGAGAAATTTCTTACGCGCTCGATTCTGATCACCCTGGTACCGACCGCCAGGTTCAGTTTCGCGGCTTCCTTGCGTGTTGCCTGCTTGTGCCGGCAGCGCAGAACTCTGCTTTCCGGCAATACTTTATGTCCCCGGTTATCGGTTATATGGAAGAAGTAAAACAGGGATCTCTGCGAATCATGAGTCGAAACAAAGGTCCCGCGGCCCTGTTTGCGGGTTAACACGTTGTTTTCTACCAGTTCGGTAATCGCCTTGCGCACCGTACCCTGGCTGACGCCGAATTCCTGTGCCAGGTTAACTTCGCTGGGAATAATACTGCCCGGCAACCAGTCCCCGTTACCAATCTTCGTGACCAGAAGATCCTTGATCTGCATGTAGAGCGATATCGAGCCCTTGTCAGTTGAAAGCATCAATCCTGTAACCCCTGGTTTGGTAGCGCGTGAACAGATAAATCATGGGATCCCCGAGTTAACGGCAAGTTATCGCCTCAGTCCGTATCCGCATGACAAAATTATTATAGTCTTATATAAGACTAATTGACAATAAGGGCGAAGACATATAGGATGCCTCTTCGGAAAATTTCAATCAAACATCAATAAGTCGAGATAAACAGATGATAGATTTCGTAGTACATGACGAAGGTGACAGCGTCGGCGTTGTTGTCGTCGAAGGCGTAAAGGCCGGGGAAGAAATCACCGGCTGGGTAATGGATCAGAACGTGGATATCAAGTTCAAGGCGGCCAGCGATATTCCAATCGGGCACAAGCTGGCGATCAAAGCGATGCAAGAAGGCGATACCGTGATCAAGTACGGTACGGATATCGGTAAAGTTGTCGCCGATATCGGTGTTGGCGAGCATGCGCATGTTCACAACATCAAGACCAAGCGCTGGTAATCGATAACCGCAATCCAAACATCTACCCTTTCGGAGAACACACTCATGTCTCAAGATTTAAGCTCAGCAACGTTTTCAGGATACCGGCGCGAAAACGGCCGGGTCGGCGTTCGCAACCACGTCATCATCCTGCCGGTCGATGACCTGTCGAATGCCGCCTGTGAAGCGGTTGCCAACAATATACCGGACGCCATGGCGATACCGCATCCCTACGGCAGGCTTCAGTTCGGGGAAGACCTCGAACTGCATTTCCGTACCCTGATCGGCACCGGCGCCAATCCCAACGTTGCCGCGGTCGTGGTAATCGGTATCGAAAATGGCTGGACCCAGAAAATTGTCGACGGCATCGCCGCTACCGGCAAACCGGTAACCGGATTCGGCATCGAGCAGCATGGCGACCATGAAACCATCATGGAAGCCTCCAAGGTTGCCAAGGAATACGTCCAGTGGGCATCCGAACTGACGCGCGAAGCAGCGCCGTTGAGCGAACTCTGGGTCTCGACCAAGTGCGGCGAATCCGACACCACTTCCGGTTGCGGATCGAACCCGACGGTAGGTAACGCTTTCGACAAGCTTTACCCGCATGGCGCGACCCTGCTGTTTGGCGAAACCTCCGAGATCACCGGTGGCGAGCACCTGGTCACCGCGCGCTGCCGTAACGACGAAGTGCGTGAGCGTTTCATGTTTATGTTCAATCGCTACCAGGACCTGATCGAACGCTTCAAAACCTCGGATCTATCCGATTCTCAGCCCACCAAGGGCAATATCGAGGGCGGTCTGACCACCATCGAGGAGAAAGCGCTCGGTAATATTCAGAAGATCGGCAAGGAATGCATGGTAGACGGCGTGCTCGACAAGGCCGAGGCCCCGACCGGTCCAGGCCTGTGGTTCATGGACTCTTCATCGGCCGCCGCCGAGATGGTAACCCTGTCGGCCGCGGCAGGTTACGTGGTACATTTTTTCCCCACCGGGCAGGGAAATATCATCGGCAACCCGATCCTGCCGGTAATCAAAATCTGCGCCAATCCGCGCACGGTTCGTACCATGGGAGAACACGTCGATGTCGATGTCTCCGGTCTGCTGCGCAGGGAAATGAGTCCGAGCGACGCTGGTGACAAGTTGCTCGAATCCATGTTCCGTACCGCTAATGGCCGCCTGACCTCGGCCGAGGCCCTGGGCCACAGGGAGTTTGTTTTAACCAGACTTTACGAAAGCGCTTAACACCGGCGCGGGCGTCCTGTCTCGGCAAGTACGCAGTATTTGCACCAGACCGAAAAACTCGACCGGCTCCCTCGTCAGACAGACGGGGGCGCCGGTCGTTATGCCATCGGTATCGGGCAGCTAGCGCGAAAGCGCCGCCCGGCAACCTGATCGCAACCTTTTCCGGCGGCTCTCCGCGGCCAAATTCCCACAGCAACCAAATTATCGATGCCTGACGGGTGCATGCTGTCGGACCGCGGGGCCATGCCAAATCGCGCTTGCCGCATGTCGAGCGACAGGCGGTGTTTTCATCCATGATTTAAATTCCTCTCCTCCCCGGCAATACTTGTTACGGATTTAACTAAGGGTAGAATACACTGGGCTTACACAACGGCCTGCGGGTAAATGCCGTCTGGCCAATCAAATAATCAATGCGAACGAGGACAGAATAATGTCAAACGAAGGTTATCACGAACCCGTTAACGAGCTTACGGACGAGACCAGGGACATGCATCGGGCAATCACGTCGTTGATGGAGGAACTCGAAGCGGTCGACTGGTATAACCAGCGCGTCGATGCATGTAAAGACGACGAACTGAAAGCAATACTTGCCCATAACCGCGACGAGGAGAAAGAACATGCGGCGATGGTGCTCGAATGGATTCGTCGCAGAGACCCGGTCTTCGACCACGAACTGAAGGATTTCCTGTTTACCGACAAGCCCATTGCGCACGAGTAGGCGCAGACGGGTAGATACGCACCCGCGACCGGGCAAAAGTTCACGACCCGGAACCGGAATTAACCGGCCGGCAGGGCCTGAATCGACAATATTTCGAGCTCGAGTACGGCTTCCGACGCTGAATCAAAGCCGTTAAGACGCTGAACTCGGTCTACAATCAGGTATCAGGGTTGTTCAATCCGCACTCCAACCCGGGGCGATGCGAGGACAGTTAATTGGCGAATACACTTGAGGAACACGCGCTAAAGGCGGCCGAAACCGACAACCGTTGGGAAGTCATGGCCACGCTGTATTGCGAGAAACTGACCAACCTGTTGTCAGCGCTGGATCTCGGCGCAGAGCTGGGCACGGAACTGACCGTCAAGCACTACTTCAACGGCGCCGCGGTCTATGCCGACGGCAGCATCTGCGCCTCCTGGTCACCGGTGGGGCTGGCGTTCAAACTGCCGGCCGAAGAAGCCGACGAGCTGATCGCGGGTGGCCAGGCCAAACCGCTCAAGTACTTCGCCAAACGCCCGATCAAAAAAGGCTACATACTGTTCGATAACCCGGAATCGAAGCAGCAATCGGTGCTTAGAGACTATTTTCTGAAAGCCGCGCGACTGGCACGAGCATCACGGACCGAAAACCGTGATTAACCGCCGCGAACAACGCAGCCAGGGAGCGAACCGCTAGTGGACTGGTCGCTGCTCGTCTTCCTGGTCGTCATCCTGTTCTTCGCCTACCGCGGATTCAGGAAAGGCCTGCTCAAATCGATCGGCAGGATCCTGAGCGTGGTGGCGGGCTACGTTTGCGCCATTCTTTATACCGGGCCGGTTTCCGGCATCATCGAATCCGAGTTTCAGCTGCAGGGCATACTTGCCTTTATCACGGCATCGCTGCTGCTGTTCTTCGGCGCCGGCATGCTGGTCGGCCTGCTGTTCTGGTTGCTGGAAAAACTGCTGGCGGGAGATGGCAAGGTTTCGACCGCTTCGTCGATCGGTGGCGCAGTGGTCGGCCTCGGAACCGGTCTGCTGCTCGCCATCGTGGTGGTCTGGGCGGTTGCCTTCATACGTGACGCCCGCCCGCTCGAAGGACCTGGCACCAGCGTGGCAAAGGAACCGAGCAAGATCGAGATGCTGGCCAACCGTGCTGCCGGTAAGGCGGTCGGTTCGGCCATGTCCCTGGGGTCGGCCAATCCCGAGGTGGCGAAATTAGGCGCCGCCCTGGCCGAGTCGCCGGCGGAAATCGTTCAGCGGGCGCAACGACTCGCGCAAAGCGAGGATATGTCGGCGCTGCTGAACGACCCGCGCAGCCGGGTGGCGCTGGACAGCGGCGATCCCGAAGCAGTGCGCAAGCTGCCTGCATTCCAGAAACTGATCAATAATGACGACATGCGGGCGCTGGCGGACGCCACCGGCCTAATGGATGAAGCCGCCGCCGATAACCAGCCCATGGATGCCGCGGTCGCAACCCAGTTGACCGATATCTGGATCCGCGCGCAACGCGCAAAAAACGATCCGCGCGTACAGGCGATTCTCGCCGACGCCGAGTTTCAGCAAAGCATTCGTTCGGGCAATCCGCTGGATTTACTGGGGAACGAAAAACTGATCGAGATAGCGAACATTATTTTTTCCGACGAGGCCGGCCCCGCGAGTGTCGAACAAGGTGCCGGCAACGGGCAGTCGGGTAGCGTTTTACAGCCGGCTGAAAACGTCAAGAAACTGTATAAATGGACAGACGACAACGGGCGGACTTACTATTCCGACGTCAAACCCGATTCCTGACCGCTGTTGCCACACCTGGTAGATATTGATGTAACGGCACCGCCGCGGAGACGGGCGCCATAAACCTGCAAGGCCTGCATCGATCAATGCTAACCGGGATATTCATTGACCCCCGCTTAGCCTCGCTAAAGGTCCGCGTCACCCCTGATTTCTCTGACCTCGGGGAACACCTCGTGCAGCGTTTCGAAAAACAGCTCCAGCTCTTCACCGTGCGTGCCGTGCACGTCGACCAGTTGCAGTAGCTTGCGCATGAAGGTCATGCGCACCGCCGGATTGCGTTTCAGGTAGAAATTGATAGTGTGCAAGTCGCCGTGTACATCCTCTGTCGATCCTTTCGCGGCGAGGTAGAGATGCTCCACCTGGTCATCGTCGAGATCGAATTCCTGTTTCAGGATCCGCCCGAACTCGTGCTTTTCCTTGCTGTCGACATGCTGATCGGCGCTGATCACGTGATACAGGACCGAGGCTAGCGCGCTGTGCAGGATTTCATCCTCGCGATGCTCAAAAAGCTTGCTCTCCTCTTTCAACGAGTCGAACCAGTGTTTCAGGGAATCAAACATGTTAATTCTTCCATTTTCGGGTTATTCGGGAAAAGTGTCTCACTTGATGTCGGAAAATTCTATATTGCGGATCAAAAATCACCTTTGATTTGCATCAACCGTCCTAGAAAATCCCGCTGCGCTTAAGCGCCATGTACTCGTTGATCAGCGTCGAATGCATATATGCCGGTGGCGTATCGGCGACGATGATATTGTCGCTGCGCAGTTGCGCGTACATCGCCGCCCGCTCCTGCAGATGGTGGCTGACTCCGCAGTAACGCAGCGCATCGTCGATAGTCGCCACTTCCTCCGCCAGAGTATCGGTCAGTACCTGCTGACGCATCGACGCAACCATGACCAGGTGGTGCTGCGACAGTAACCTGGCCGCGCTGGCCAGGTCGTCACGGTCCTGCGGCTCCAGCGATGAAATCAGGATCACCAGCGAGCGCCGCGGCTGGCGTGTCATCAGCTGCTGCGCGACCTCTAGATAGTCGCTGGTGGCGGGCGAACTGTCGAGGTCGTAGATCTGGTCCAGCAGATGGCTGATCTGGAATCGCCCCTTGATTGGCGCAACCCAGCGCGACTGGCCGGCGAAACTGAGCAAGCCGACGCTGTCCCCCTGGCGCAGCGCGACGAAGGCCGAGATCAGCAAGGCATTGAGCGCATGGTCGAAATGACTAATCTCTCCGTCCCGGGCGCGCATGCGTCTGCCGCAATCCAGCAGGAATACAACCTGCTGATCGCGCTCTTCCTGGTACTCGCGCGATATCGGCTTCTGGAACCTGGCAGTCGCGCGCCAGTCGACCTGGCGCAGCGAATCGCCGACGCGAAAGTCACGCAGCTGGTGAAAATCGGTGCCCTCGCCGCGGCGTTGGCGCAACTGCAGCCCGAGATCGGTGTAAAGCTGGTCGCTACCGACGAAAGACGAGCGAAACAGCGGCTTGTAATTCGGGTAAATCTTCGATTGCTGCGCTTCACCGTAGTAATAATTTTTTTCCCACAGGCGCCAGCCAGACAGCAGGCGGCAACATACCCGGTCGAACTCGGCCAGGCCACGCCGCAGCGGCGTAATCGCGTAGCGCACCCGGGCATGGGCCTCGGGTGCCAGCTCGAGCCTGACCGGCAGGCCCTCCAGCTGCAGCTGCGACGGCGGACAATCGGTCAGCCATAACTCCAGCTTGCGTGGCTCGTGATTTTCCAGCCGGATCTCGACCTGCTGCCGCACGCCGAGCGCAAGATGCGGCTCCAGCGCACGCGTCGCGACCAGGCGCGGCCGCCGCAGCGAGTATGCGTCGAGCAGGGCCAGGGTCAGGCTCAACGCCAGCCAGCTCCAGAAAATCGCCTTGATTTCGAATGCTCGCGGCCATTCCAGTATCGTCGCGAGCGCGGCGAGCAAGCCCAGCAGCAGCCAGGCAAGGAGCAACTGCAGTAACAGCCGGGAAGGTTTCATGAGCGCGGGGCGTCGACCTTTTCCAGCAGATTAGCGAGCACCTGATCGACCCCGAGCCCATCGATTTCGACCTCGGGTGCAAGTATCACGCGATGGCGCAACACCGGCAGCACCATCGCCTTGACATCGTCCGGCGTGATAAAGCCGGCGCCGTTGATCAGCGCCAGCGCCTTGGCACAGCGCAGCAGCGCGATGCTGGCGCGCGGCCCCGCGCCGTGGCGTAACAGCGTGCTGCCGCGGGTCGCGCGCACCAGGTTGACCGCGTATTCGGCCACCTTGTCGTCGACCTCGATTGCAGCGCACTGCTGCTGGGCAGTCTCGACGTCGAGCAGTTGCCCGGTGTCTCCCGCCGCATCGCCAAAGGATTGCAGCGCGTAACGGGTGGCGATCAGAACCTCGTCCTGCGCCTGCGGATAATCGATATTGATCTTGATGATGAAGCGGTCGAGCTCGGCCTCCGGCAAGGCATAGGTGCCTTCCTGCTCGATCGGGTTTTGCGTCGCCAGCACCATGAACGGCTTGCCAACCTCCATCGACTTGCCGTCCAGCGTCACCTGCTGCTCCTGCATGACTTCGAGCAGCGCCGCCTGGGTCTTGGCCGGTGCGCGGTTGATTTCGTCGGCCAGCAGCAGGTTGGTAAATACCGGCCCGTGCTTGAGCACGAACTTGCCTTGCGACATATCGAACATGACATGCCCGGTAACGTCGCCTGGCATCAGGTCAGGAGTAAACTGAATGCGCTTGAATTTACCGCCGATACCGGCCGCCAGCGCCTGCACCAGCAGAGTCTTGCCCAGCCCGGGCACACCCTCGATCAATACGTGGCCAGCGGCCAGCATTGCGATCAATACCTGGTCGACCACTTGCGACTGACCGATCAGGCGGCTGTTGATATGCTGGCGCAAGCTGTCGAGCGCCGCGGAAGTTTTACTGGTTGAATCATTCATAGTGATTGCTCGATACGTTTCAATAATCTTACCGTTTGCACGAAAGAAGCCTCGTTAAAATCAGAGTTGCCAAAGGCGCGTGCTATCGCCGCGGCATTCAGCTCACAGCGTTCCGCCAGCAGCTGATACTGTTGTTGCTTATCGGCATCCGAGAACCCGGCCAGCATCAGGCTGGCACGGCGCAGCACCTGCTGACGCAGCGGAGCGATCAGGTAGTCCGCGTGACGGTGATGCCACAGGTAGTGCGAAACCGACGAAAAATGCTCTCCCAGCGCGCGCGTACGCGACAGGTCACGCGGCAGCAGGCGCCCAAAACGGTAACCCATGCGCCAGATCCAGAGCAGAATCAACAGCCCCGCCGCAAGCAACAGCTCGCCGGCGTTACGCTGCAGCAGCATCCAGATCGAATCGCGCACTACCGATCGCAAAATCGCGAAATTCCCGTCCTGGGAGCTCAGCAACCACAGCAGGTAGGCGTGGTCGTAGAGGTCTATCTGGTAAGAGGTCCAGATTCGCGGGTCGGAGATGATCGTCAGCAAACCGGTGCCGACCTCGAACTGCATCATGTGCACGCCATAATCCGATACCGACCAGCTAAAGGGTTGGTGCTCGCCGGCGTCGTAATCCGAATCCGCAATGTAGGGGTGCAGCAGGACTCGATCGTTATCGAAGGCAACTTCGATCTGACCGACATCGTCGCCAAACCGGATCCGGGTCAGCGAAACCTCATCGTCAGCCAGGCTACGCGCGATTTCTTCTCTCGATTTACCCTGCTGCAGCTGGCGGTTGTATTCGCGCATGGTTTCACTAAGCGGCCTGTCGTCGCTATCGTCTTCGGCATCATAGTCGGCCCAGTCGACCTCTACCTCGAATTCAGCCAGCAGCAGATCGTCTTCGAAAGCGGTCGAGTTTGCGGCGTAGATGACATTGCCGCCCAGGTCCAGCCAGTCCATCACCTGCTCCAGCTGACGCGGCGACTGCACCTGGTTGGCGTCGCTGAAGAACAGCGTGCCAACCGAGTTCAGCTCGTCGAGTCGCGCCAGGCTCTCGACATCGGTAACCTCGACGCCGCTGCGCGTCATGAACTGCTGGGCCGCGAGGTAGGGATTACGCAAAGCCTCGACGCTCCAGCTCGACGCTTCGGTTTCCTCGAAAAACTCGATATTGACATACAGCAGCCAGCCGATAACGCCGAGCAGGACCAGCGCCAGCGATAACTTGACAGAAACCCTAGTGCGGCTCATCGGACAACTCCCTGCTCCAGCCCTGGCACAGCTCACGCACCTGCTCGCTCGCCGGCACGCGGTGACCGTAGGCAAGCTCGCGCCAGGCCCGGGTCAACTGCCAGAAATAGTCGCTCAGCGATTCGATGCCCTGCGCTTTCACCAGCGACGCGCATTCCGCTTCGGTATGACTGGCGCGAAACGCCAGCTGGTACCTGTCTATCAGGCGCGACAGCGACGCCCGGTAAAGCAGACCCAGGGCTTCGCGATATGCGTCCTCGCCCCACAGGCGCATTACCTGTGCCGGCACGTCGGGTGGCAGGCTCTCGGGGGTAACATCGAGACCGAACAGGACTTCGGGCGCCGCTGCTTCGGGTGCGCCGCGGCCCAGTCGCGCCAACGGTCCCCGGTAGCGCCACAGCAGGTAACCGGCGAAACCCAGGAACAGCAGCACCAGCAGCAGCTTGAGCCAGAAAGCGGCGCCGCTGAAGTCGGTCGACCACTGGATATTTTGCTCCCACCACTCGAGAAACTCGATCAGCCATTCGGGGAAGGACTCTTCCTCCACTTCCCTGGACCAGTCCTTGAAGCGCCACTTTCGCACTACCCTCTCCTGGCCATAATCCTCGCCCTGCAGGACCTCGTCAATCAGCTCCGAGGCGCTGCTGCGATTATGCTCGACCGCGGCTTCGGCACCGCCCGAGACGGTCAGGCCGACCAGCGCCACCATGACCATCGACGCCAGCAGGCCGGTCGATCGAGCCGTATCTGAACGCTTGCGCTGGGCCAGGTTACGGAAACTGATTTCGATATCCCAGGCTTCGAGTTCGATTCTGCGATTCAGGTAAAGCGCGAAGCCTGCCATGCTGTGAAACGGCATCACCAGCGTCATCGCCAGCAGCCCCGACAGCGCGAACATCCATTCACCGATCAGGGTCAGATCGTCGTACCGGTCGTAAATCTTCAGTTCGAGGGATTCCGGGGTGAAAAAATCGAGCGTCAGGGCGATACCGAAGCAAACCAGCAGCTCGAAACAGAAACAGACAAACTGGTTTCCGAGCGCGACGTCACTGTACTTCCCGTGCAGCACGCGCAGCCGCTGACGACGCTGGCCACCCCTGAGTTCTTCGAGCACGGTCACCGGATTATCGAACGCACGCTGCATCGAAAAACGGCGCCACAATAACCAGGGCAGAATGTCCTTCACCGGGAAAGACCGGAAGCTTTGCCATACGCCCGCATCCTCGTCGAATAGCTGCCGGCTGGCGATAAACAACGGCAGGCGTTCCCAGAACGGTTTCAGCCACCAGACGATCGCCAGCGCCCAGAACGGGGATTGCCACAACAACAGCAACAATACCGCCGTTAGCGGCAGCATCGCCATCACGCCCGAGAGGTAAAGCGGTCGAAACCAGGCGCGCGCCATCTGAAATCCGAGGTCCACCGCCTGCCAGCCCGTGCGGGTACAGGCATTTACCTGCAGTTTATCGAGATCCATAGCGGCGGCCCGAAAACGAGTAAAGCAGTACCAGTACCCACAACAGCGCACCGACCATATATTTGACCTCGATCGACAACAGGGTGCTGGACGACCAGAAAGCTTCCAGAAAGGCGGCGATAACGAGCATCAGGAAGATACCGTAAAGCATCGGCACGACGTCACGGCCGGCCTGACGCAGCGAGTCGAGCCGGGAAAACTGCCCCGGGTTGATCAGCGCGTATCCGAGCCTGAGACCAGCGGCACCGCTGAATACGATCGCGGTCAATTCAAACGAGCCGTGCCCGACCACGAAGGGATAAAAGGTATCGACATAGTCGAGCCGCGTCAGGTGCCCGGCGATACTGCCGATAAACATACCGTTGAAAAACAGCACCAGCAGGGTACCGATGCCGAGCAGCATGCCCCCGGCAAAACAGCGAAACGCCACGCTGATGTTGTTCTTGATGTAAAACCCGAACATGTAGATATCGGTATCCGCTTCGCGTTCCCGTCCCAGCTTGCGCGCTGCGGGGTCGTACATACGCTCTACCTGTCGCACCTGGGGTGCGTCGAGAATACTGTAAACCGCGGCTTCATCGTAAAAGGTCCAGGCGCCGGCAATCAGTCCCGGCAGCACGAATACCAGGAACGACAGCAGGACGAAATACCGGTGACGATAAATCGCAACTGGAAAATCGCGTTTGAAGAAGGCGTAAAAGTTAAGCCGGGTTTCGGCGCGGTAACGGTAGAGTTCACGATAAAGCGCCAGCACCAGGTTGTTCAGGCGTTCCACCAGCGCCGCATCGTAAAGCCGCTCCTTGGCAATCGCGAGATGCTGGCACAACAGCAGGTAATTCTGCGCCAGGATCCGGCTGTTGTCGCCCTCGGCGGGCTTTTCCAAAGCATCCTCGATCTGCTGCCAGGTCGACTGGTGCAGTTCTTCGAAACTGTGCTGCTTCACCGCAACCCCAGAAACCACGCACCGATGCGATGCAATTGGCGCACCCCGTTATCGCCCTTCTGGTGGGTCACACCCTCGAGAATATCGGCCAGTTCCTGCTGGCGTGGCTCTGAGAGCTGGGGGCTTCGCTGCAGGAAATCGATGATCGAGGTCTGCTCCGTGCGCAGCAGCGGGGTCGACGGCGCCAGCGGTTCGAGGTCCTTTACCGGGGCGGCGCGAGTTGCTTTGCGCACGCTGATAACCAGGGTACCGGCGGCCAGATCGCCAAGCCGCTGAAAATGGCGGTTGGATAACATCGTAACCAGCCCGGCCAGGTAAAACAGCGGCAGGAAGTCGACCGTACGCAGCAGGTTGCGCACCAGCGAGGTGCCGAGGCTGACCGGTGTCAGATCGTCATTGATCACCGAGATACCGAGCGCTTTCTTACCCGGTGTCTGACCCCGCCAGAATACTTCGAACAACACCGGGTAAAGCCATTCGATCGCAAACAGGAATATCAGGAAGAATCCCCCGCCGACCCCGAAGGAGCCGAACGGGATGGCCACCATCAGCAATACGAAAACGATAACGCCACGAATGCAAAGATCGATAGCGAAGGCAAGAAACCGTGGAATCGGTCCGACGACCTCGGCATCGAGGTTGATACCACCGGGTATCTCGACCCGATAACGTGTATCCAGCAATAAACCCGTCCTTAATCTGCGAGGGTATGTGCTTCAACCCCGAAAATCTTTTGGTAGATTATTGAAAACGTAAGTATCGTCCACGGGATCGTCCAGATCCAGCCGATTAGCGTGACAAATCCGAGCATGTTGATCACGCCGATCAGCAGCAGCAGGCCAACCAGGCGAAACCATACCTTGGTGATTGCCTTACGCGAGGTTTCGAGAGCTCGCCAGGCTCCCAGCTTCTTTTCGACAATAAGAGGCAACGAGTAGATATAGGCAAACATCAGGTAGATACCCGGCAACACCAGCAGCACGAATCCGAGCATGATCATGATCGTCATGATCACGTAAGCCAGCGCCAAAGTACCCATCACGCCAAAGTGCCTGAAGATCTCGCCGGCCGAAACCGATTTACTGTTGGCGTGGCGCATTCCCATAACCATCACCGCAATGCTCATCGGCAGCGCGATCACGGTTATCACGATCTGGAAGACCAGGCTCAGTACGCCCACGACGCTCGGATCGGCACCGGTACTGGAGACGATGCCCGCAAACACGCCGAAAGCAATACCCAGGCCGATAAACACGGCCATGTAGAGCGCCAGTGCAATATGGCATTTCAGTTTAAAACCCTTGAGCCAGCGCCAGGCGTCACCCAACGATTCGAGCATGTTGACCTCGAAATTACCGGCAATCGCGTCATCGATGTTGCCGCCGGCTCGATCCACCTCGACATGCTGTGCGAGATCGGCTTCGGGTGTAGCGTAGATATCAGCCATATCTGACCCCTTTTTATTTTACAAATAGTGTCGATGAGTATAGCAGGCTGTCACGGTTCCACCGGGCGCAGCGGCTCGGGTGTGAGTTGAGCCCGGGGACTGCCGTTTCACTGCGGCGGGCGGCTCACCGCCTGCAGGCCGACGGGCGCGCGGGCGTTCTACGACCGACGACAGCCTCGAGCAATTCGAGCTCCTCGTTGCGGTCGGCTAAAATCCTCAGGCTATCGATAAAAACATCCGCGCCGCCAATTTCGAGCGCGCTTTAGGGGGTCCTCCAGCGAAATCCATCTTGCGCCTGGTTTTAGTAATCCGGCCTCATGCGGCGCTGCCAAAGATCAAGTGTTCGCTTTTCCCGTTTAATGTCACTCCTGGATACCGCTCCTCGACACCACCAGCGCGTCGACAATGGTGACTCCGGCATGGTTGACGATGACCGGATTCAAATCGATTTCGCCGATCGAATCGGAAAAGGCGATCGCCAGCGCCGAAAAGCTGGTTATCAGCTCGACCAGCGCGGCACGATTTACCGCGGCCTGCCCCCTTACCCCGGCCAGCAACCTGGACAACCTGATTTCATCGAGCATGGCTTCTGCCTGTTGCGCGTCGACCGGCGCCAACCGAAAGGCACGTTCAGCCAGCAGTTCGATCAGGATGCCGCCGCAGGCGACAATCACCATCGGCCCATACTGCGCATCGTTTCTCATACCCAGTGAAACCTCGACCCCCGGCTCGACCATCGGCATGACCACGGTGCGCGGCCCGAGGCGCGACTCCATTTCCCGGTATGCCGACCGCAATTCGCTCTCATTCTCGAGGCCCAGCCTGACTCCATTTTGATCCGATTTATGCGCGATCCCCGGTTGCGCGGTTTTAAGCACCACCGGCCAGCCACAGGATGCGGCCCCGGCCAGCAGTTGCTCATGCTCTTCGACAACGCTGTATCTGACAACCGGCAGTCCGAAATCGGTCATCAGCTCGAGCGAGGCGACTTCGTCGAGCCTGCGCGCGGACCTGATTCGCCGCGCCCAGGCCGCAACCACCGCGGCGTCGAAGCCCGGTTCCGCCTCGGGCGCATCCGCGACCTGCCCGGGGCGATAGTTCACCAGGTTGCGCAGCGCGCGCAACCCGACGTCGATGCCGTTGATGACCGGGATGCCCTGCCAGGTCAATTCGGCCGCCGTCCGGCTTAGCGAGGTATAAGCGCAACTATTAACCAGGACCACGGGTTTCTCGCTGTAATCGGCGAGCTGCCGCGCCACCTCGAATAGTTCCGGGTAGTGCGAAAACCCGTCGCGGAACTCGAACTCGAAGCTCAACAGCCCGGTGTCCGCATCGTCGAGCAGCGCCTTGCCGCATTCGAGGTATGTCTGCCCGGTGTTTCTGCCGAGCGCACCCATGCCATCCATCGGGTTGATCGCCTCCAGGCCGGTTTCGAGATGGGCTCGCAGCACGCCAGTGGTAGCATCCGATATCTGTGCGAAATCGAGGCCGTAATCCTGTGCCAGATCGATCATCTGCTCGCGCATGCCGCCCGAATCGAGCATGCTGGCGAGGCCACCACCGGCGACGCGTAAACCCGCGGCAAACAGCATGGCCGTAACAATCATTTCATCGGCATCGCGACACAGTATCGCATCGTAACGCTGGCACAGCGCGATAAACGCCTCGTGATCTCCAACGATGGCGCCGGAGTGGCTGAGCGCCAGTTGCGCCGATTTTTCGGTGCGCCCGAGGCGCGTGATCACCACCGGAATCGAGCGCGCCCGGGCCTGCTCCAATGCCGCGACAAAAGTCGGCACATCGCGCACCGTTTCCAGGAATATGGCGATAACGCGCGTCGACTCCTGCTGCAACAGATAGTCCATGTAGTCGCCCACGGTGGCATTGGTTTCCTGGGCGCTGGCAATGACGTAGTTGAAGCAGAAGCGCGCATCGTTATTGGCCAGGTAAGTCATACCCGAGCCGGAATGCAGGATCAGTCCGATATGGCCCGCAGGGCGGTTCGCCGGCGGGCAATCGAAGCTGACCAGAACCTGGTCGTCATAGTTGTAAAAGCCCATCGAGTTGCCACCGCAGACCGGGATACCGGCCTCCCGGGCCTTTTGCCTGAGGCGCTCGGTGAGCCGCGGTTCGCGATCGTGCTCGACGTAGTTAGCGGCATAGATAACGACACCACCGACTCCCAGCGCCATCGCCTGCTCGAAACTTCGCTCCAGCGCTAATCCGCTGATCGCGTATACCACCAGGTCAGGCACCCTCGGCAGATCATCGAGCGCAGCGTAGCAGGTCACGCCATGCAGCGAGTCATAACGTGGATTGACCGGATAAATCACGCCGGCGTAGCCGCTGTCGATCAATTGGCGATGCGTGATCGCCGCGAGGCTGCCGTTACGCTCGGAAGCGCCGACGATGGCAATCGACTGCGGGGACAGTAAGCGTTG
>JAAUYE010178259.1_pt1 | contig 15504 bp, 11 predicted proteins | sample 7278081 | NCBI WGS metagenome assembly JAAUYE01 (sample SAMN14350131, study PRJNA611818) | marine sediment metagenome | isolation source: surface marine sediment (0.6m) | place: French Polynesia: Moorea | collected 2018-08
CGACCTCGGGCTCGAGTCGAAGCTCGCCGCCCGCTTCCGTGTCGCCATCATGAACACGGACGAGGAGGACGTGGCCGAGCTGCTCACCGACCCGCGCACGGTGCTCGGCCTGTCGGACGCCGGCGCCCACGCGAGCCAGCTCTGCGATGCCTGCTTCTCCACCCATCTGCTGGGCCACTGGGTGCGCGAGAAGCAGGTGCTGACGCTGCCGGAGGCCATCCGCATGCTCACCTCGCGCGCGGCGGACGTCTTCGGCCTGACCGATCGTGGGTGTCTCACCCCAGGAGGTCCGGCAGACGTCGTCGTCTTCGACCCCGAGACGGTGGCCCCGTCGCCGCTGCGCCGCGTCCACGACCTTCCCGCCGGGGCCGATCGGCTGGTCTCCGACCCGATCGGCATCGAGGCCGTGGTGGTCGAGGGGTCCGTCCTCCGCCGCGGCGGGCAGGAGACCGTCGATCCCGAGGGCCCGCTCCCGGGACGACTGCTGCGCGGCGGTTGCGCCTGAGCCGCGAGCGGACCATGCTTCGCTTCTCGCCCGCGCGACCGACCGCGCCACCAACCCCGAAAACGCCCCCAGGAGACCATGCGAGCCTCGAGCCTCGGGCCCCGGTACACCCTCATCCACACTGCCGACGAGAGCCACCTCGCGTCCTTCGGCGAAGAGGTACAGAGCGGCCTGAGCGGGGTGCCAAAGACGCTGCCCTGCCGCTTCCTCTACGACGAGGCCGGCTCCCAGCTCTTCGAAGAGATCTGCGAGGTGCCCGAGTACTACCTCACGCGGGTGGAGCGGCAGATCCTGGCGGAGCGCGCCGACGAGATCGCGCGCTGCTTCAGCGAGCCGATCACGCTGGCCGAGCTCGGCAGCGGCAGCTCGAGCAAGACGCGGCTGCTGATCGAGTCGCTGCTGCGCTGCCACGGACGTCTTCGCTACGTGCCCGTCGACATCTCGCGCAGCATCCTCGAGGAGAGCGCCCAGGAGCTGCTCGAGCGCTACGACGCGCTCGAGATCATGGCCATCGCCAGCGAGTACCAGGAGGGCCTGCGTCACGTCCGCACCCACACGCACCGGCCGAAGCTCGTGTCGTGGCTCGGCTCGTCGATCGGCAACCTCGACCGCCAGGAGGCGGCGAGCTTCCTGCGCGGGGTCCGCTCGCTCATGGTGCCCGCGGACCGCATGCTGGTGGGCATCGACCTGCGCAAGGACGCGGCCGTGCTGGAGGCCGCCTACGACGACGCGGCCGGCGTGACGGCCCGCTTCAGCCTGAACCTGCTCGAGCGCATGAACCGCGAGCTCGGGGCCGACTTCGACCCCGAGCACTTCCGCCACGTCGCCACCTATCTCGAGGAGGAGGGTCGCGTCGAGATCCAGCTCCAGAGCCAGCGGCGCCAGACCGCGTCGATCGACGCGCTGGGGCTCGAGGTCGAGTTCGAGGCCGGCGAGGGCATCTACACCGAGAACGCCTTCAAGTACTCGCTCGACGAGATCGACGGGCTGGCCGGCGAGGCGGACCTGCACGTCGAGCACCAGTGGCTCGACGCCGACGAGCGCTACAGCGTCAGCCTGCTCGCCCCCAGCTGAGGAATCGCGAAGCGCGAGCCGTTGCGTCTCGCCGCCCTCCCGGATGGCCGACGCCGAAAGAGGATGGCCGATCGAGCCGGGCGGGCGCCCGCACAGGCCGCCCGTGACCCTGCCTCACTCCGTGGGCGGCTGGAACACCTCGTCGTCGAGCTCGACGCCGATCTCCACTGCTTCGAAGCGCAGCACGTAGTCTTCCTCGTGATAAGCCGCGCGCAGCACGAATGGGACTCTCGTGCCCCCCTGCTCGCGGTGGTCCGAAGCGTAGACCTCGCTTCGTCCGCTGCCGCCGGGACGACCGAGATCGTGGGCTGCGTAGAGCAGCTGGCCCGAGTCCGCACCGAGGTAGAAGCGGCTCGATCGTCCGTCTGCGGTGCGCGACTCGAGAACGAAGACGCCTTGCCCGTCGAGCTGCGTCCGACCGCGTAGCTCGAGGGCCTCGGGGCTCGAGATGGGAGCCGCATGGAGCGGGAAGAGGGTGCGCAGGAGGTCGGTGTCGTCCGTGTGCGTCGCGCCCTCGCCGAATCGAGCCCAGCCCCGAGCTCCGTCGAAGCCGGCCTCGAAGCCCGGGGAGGGCTTTCTGCTCGTGACGAATCGGACGGACAGCTTCCACTTGTCCGGAGCCTTCTGGTAGAGCGTGGCCTCGCCGCCGCGCGCGACGAGCGGGTACACCAGGGTTCCCCTCGAGACCCGGGTCGTCTGCGCTGCCAGGCCTTCGGGGCCGCCCATGGCGCGCCGGTGTCGGGCGAGCACGCCCTCCGTGGTCACCTTCGCTCCCGGATCTTCGAGACGGTCGAGATCGTCCTGCTCGTAGGCGGAGGCGGGAGGGGACGCCACGTCCGCGCCGCCTCGGCACACGGGACGCGTCACCGACTTCTTCTCGAGGTCGGGCCAGACGGCTCCGCGATTGCCGCCCCAGCAGCAAGTGCTCCCGCTGCGCGTGATGCCGCAAGTGTGGAGCCAGCCCGCGCTGATGGAGTCGAAGCGCAGACCGCCGGCGACCGGCACCGGAATGGATGCGGCCTCGGTGGTGCCGTTGCCCAGCTGGCCGTTACCGTTGAGGCCCCAGCAGTAGGCGGCGCCCGAGGGCGTGAGCCCACAGGCGTGCGCGCCTTCGGGCCCGGTGCTCAGCGATGCGAAGCGCAGTCGTCCGGGCACCTGGGCCGCAACCACCTCATCGCGGCGATCCCAGGCGTTGAGGCCGACACCGGCCGCGGCGCCGGAGCCCCAGCACCATGCGGCGCCCGTATCCGCGATCGCGCACGTCAGGTAGCCGCCGGTGCTGATGGCGGTGAGACGCAGCTCGGGTGCCATGCGAACGGGCACGAAGGCGTTTGGGGGGTCCATTCCGGATCGATCCTTGCCGGTGCCCAGCACGCCCCCCCAGCACCAGGCCTCGCCATCGCTGGTGATTCCGCAGGTCTGTCTCGAACCGGCGGAGAGCCGTTGGAAGCGCAGGCCACCCGCCACGGGCGTCGGGACCGGGTTGTCCTCACCCGCGTCGAGCCCCAGTCGGCCTCCGGTGCCAGCTCCCCAGCAGTACGCGCGCGCGTCGCGACTGAGCGCGCAGGTGTGCCACCCGCCCGCGGCGATGGCTTCGAATGGCTGTGCTCCGGTGATGGGCAGGGGCGCCTCAGCGGGTCCGGCATTCTCTCCAGCGATCTTCCCCGTGCCGAGCTGACCGTAGTTGTTGAGACCCCAGCAGTAGGTGACGCCCTGGGCGTCGATCCCACAGCTGTGGAATCGGCCGACGCTGAGCTGCCGGAAGCGAAAGCCGTCGATGGGACCATCTTCGGCGTAGGCCCAGCGGCCGTAGGGGCCCCAGCATTCCGCGTTGCCACCCGGATCGACACGACAGGTGCGATCGCCGCCGGCGCTGATTCGCGCAAGAGGGAGCGCGAGCGAGACGCTCAGGCTCCAGGAGCGCACGGCTTCGAGCACGCGTTCGATGGCGACGGCCTCGCCAAGCGGCGCTCGAGATCTGCGCAGCAAGCCGACGATGCGGCGGTGCTCATCGAGCAGAACCCCCCCGGAGTGGCCGGACGCGATCAGTCTCGACTCGAAGAGGATGTTCGCACCGTCGACCTTCGCGACGAGATCCGGGTTGATGCTCATCAGCCAGTCCTTGCCGTTCGGACGCCCGAGCAGCAGCACGCCATCGCCCCGTCGCAGGCGGCCCGGTGGAGGCAGCCGGTCGAAGCGCAGGCCAGCCGTGCCGAGCCGTCCTGCACCGCCGGGAACCCGCAGCACCGCGATGTCGAGCTCGCTCGGCGGGGAGTGGGGGTGCAGCAGGCGCGCCTCGACCCGCTCGTCCGGGCGCTCGTAGAAGCGCAGCTCGATCCGGTCGGCCGTCACGCCGCCGGCACGCACCAGGTGATCGGAGGTCACCAGGATCAGGTCCTCTCCGTCGACGCCGACGATCAGGGCGGCGCCGATGAGGGCGCTGCCCGCCACGCTCGAATCCAGCATGGCGACCAGCCGCTTCGTCTCCTCCTCGGCCTCGACGGTGGCTGCACCGAGTTCCGCGAACGAAGGTGAGGAGCTCGCTGTCGCGAGCAGCAGTGCAAGGGCCGGCGCGAAGCCGGGCAGGTGAAGTCGCGACCGAGGCGGCATCACGGCTCGAGCCCCATCCAGCGCGCGATGGCCGCGACGATTCCAACGACGTAGAGCACCGAGCCCCACACCAGCAGGAGCCCCTGCCGGGCGCGCAGCCAGTCGAGCCAGCTGGGCATGAGCGAGCGGGGATTGGCCGACGAGCCGGTCTCCATGCCCGCTACGTCGCCGTGGAAGCGCAGTGCCATGTCTTCGCTCCCCAGCCGCAGTCGATGCAGCACGCCCGACGAGGAGGCGAAGCGCAGCCGCTCCCCTGCTCGCAGCGTGCGCATCCTCCCGTCGAGGGAGTCCAGGTAGAGACGACCGGAGTGGATCCTGGAGGGGCGGCGCAGCAGGGTTCCTGCCGGCCGCACGTGCTCGTCGAATCCGTGGAGCACGAGGCCAGCGATGTCGAGCTCGGGCGCGAAAGATGCGGTGCCCAGCGCGTTGGCCGCATCGGGGTCGCCAGGCGGGCCGGTCTCGAGCTCGAGGGCAAGCGTGAGTGGGGTGTCCTGCCACGAGACGTGCACGGAGCGCGGAACGGCGTAGCGCTCCGTCGCGACGCCTGCGCGAACGCCGGCGATGCGGACGGGGCCCCGAAGATCGATCTGCAGCGTGGAGGGCGGGCCGCTCAGCGTCATGCGATAGCCGGGGGGTGTTTCCGCGAGCTGGAGCCGGACGCGGGTGCCGGAAGCACCGACGAGCGTGCCCAGGCGCAGCGAGCCCCTCTGTCCCTTCTCGGTGACCGCTTCCAGGCGCAGGGCCATGGCGGCTTCGCCGCTCACGCTCTCGTTCGGCAGCTCCAAGCGCCTCGCGCCAGCGACACCGAGCGAGCTGAGCAGCATGCCCTCGAAGAGCACCTGCTCCGCGGCGAGCTCGAACGCGACCTCGTCCACCCGGGCCGTGAGCTCGATCTCGGTGCTGCGCGTCCTCCCGAAGGCAAGGGCGCTCCCGATCACGAGCGTGAGGAGCACCGCTGCGACGACGGGCCAGCGATGGCGGGGGGGCGGCCGAACACTCCGCGCGACCTCGACGAGTCGCTGCAGGCGAAGGGCAGCCTCCAACGCCTCTTCATCGACCTCGCCGCTGCGGACCGCCTCGTCCATCAGGTTCGTGACTCTGCGCTCCAACGCCGCGCGCGCCGAGTCTTCACTCGTGCCCATCGAGGGCCTCCGGCCCGAGGCCGTGATCGGCGGCGGGACACTCGAGCCAGATGCGTGTGGTCGCACCGCCGCCGCCTGGCAGCGTCGCGGCGATCTCCAGCAGGTAGAGGCCCGGCCCAGCGGCGTCCAGGTCGACTGGGATACGCACGGGTACCCCGGCGGGGTAGAAGGGCCGACCCAGCGCTACGCCATCGGAAAAGGGCGGTCCCGGGGTCCCATCCGGCTGGATCGGCACGAGGGTGGAGAAGACCTCCGTCAGCTCGGCGCCGGGCTCGAGGACGACCTCGTAGCGGCCCGGGGAGCCGCCGGATCCCGCAGCACCGATCGTCACGGGCAAGTGGATCGGACGCGAGACACCACCTATCTCGCCCTGCCACCACGCGGTGGCGGCGAGATCGTCGCTCCGCAGCTGCAGCGCACGCACGACTTCCAGCGACCAGTCGAAGGAGGCCGCGCCCGGTGGACGGATCGTGTCCATTCGATAATGGAGGCCGTGGCGAAGCCCCACGACACGAAGATGGATCTGCTGGCGAGAGGACGGCCGGGACCAGTGGACGACGGCGGATTCGCCCGTACCAGGAAGCGACAACGCTCGTGTAAAGGACACGACCTGCAGCAGCGCGCTCGCCACGTCTTGCGCGTAGAGTCCCTCGCAGCGGTCGCGGCGGAGTCGATAGCCCAGCGGTGTCGCCTCGTCCGGCTGGAGCAACGGGTCACAATGCGCAACCGCGGCCCTTTGCGAAGGAGACGCTTCATTCGCTGGTGCGCCAGCGGCCGCCAGGGCGAGTGCCGTCCCCGCGAGCGCGGGGCCGAAGAGCGAGAGGATTCCCCTACGGCGACGCCCCGCGCGGCGCCGACCGCGCCTCAGGGCTCGAACGCAGACATGGAGCAATGACATCGACGTCCAAAGCGTCTTGCATCGGTGACGCGATTGCAAGGTTGAGATCCCCACAGCGCAACACGCTCGGCCGATCGCGGCAGCATTCGGGTGCGAGCGCGAGCGGCACCTTCATCCGGCCCCGATGCGGCGTGAAGCGCCTCGCCGTGCGCTGACACAAGCGCGCACGGCGGTGTGCATTCCAGTGGCTGCCTACGCCGGTTCCCTCGCGATCCCGAACGTCTTCGTCAAGGGCACCGTCGCCGACGCCAATGAGGTCAACGACAACTTCGACGCCGTGGAGATCGAGGTGAACGACAACGACGCGCGGATCTCGGCGCTCGAGGCGAGCTCCTTCTCCTGCACCAATGCCACCCGGTCCGGCTCGACTTCCCCGGGCTCGCCGTCCTTCACCGTCGCCACCTGTCCCGGCGGCTTCACGATGACGGGCGGCGGGTGTGATACCACCGGCGGTCCCGGCGTGAACTCGCGCGAGCTGTTCGAGTCCTATCCCAACGGGAACGGTTGGGCCTGTGCGCACTTCAACAGCAGCGGGTCCACGACCTTGTCGCACGTGGCGTACGCGAGGTGCTGTCGGCTCCAGTAGGTCCCGCCGAGGATCCGACGGAGGACGGAATCGCACGTCTCCGGGCGGCGACGCTGGGCTACGGCCGCCGGGCAGCCAGGGTGGCGAGGCCGAGCGCGACCAGCAGGGCGGTCGACGGCTCGGGGATCGGCGCCGCTCCGACCACGAAGCTCGAGGCGAAGGAGGAGCCGGGCTCGACGAGCGTCACGTCGATCTGGAGCTCGATGCTCGGTGCGTTCGAGTCGGTGGCGCCCAGCTCGAGCACGTTGTCGTCGAAGAAGGCCAGGATCTCGTCGGCGTCGTCGAAGGCGAGGTCGATCACGACCTCCTGGTCCACGAAGACCAGCAGCGAGAGCGACTCGACCTCTCCCGTGAGCTCCACCTCGGCGAGCCCCACCGTGAAGAGGGTCCCGCCCGCCGCCAGCAGCTCGGGGAGGTCGATCCCGAAGAAGGTGTTGCCCTCGAGGAGCAGGTTGGTGCCGGCAGCGGCGTCATCGGCGACTGCCGAGGAGAAGAAGCCCAGGCCCACGTCGAAGAGCTCCTCGAAGGCCGCCGCGACCTCGGGCGCGTCGGCCAGCGCTTCGTCCACGTCGTCGGCCAGCGGCCGCGCGGTGCCGAAGACCGCCGCCTCGAGACCGGCGGCTTCTGCCGGGTCGAAGGCGTCCCGCGCGACGCCCGCGCGCCCCTCCGCTTGGGCGCCTTGGGCGCCTCCGACCACCGGCGCGGTCGCCACGACGATGACTTCGCCGCCCTCCGCGTCCGCGTCGTTCTCGGAGCGGGCCTGGGCCTGCGCGCTCGCGCTGCCGCTCGCCCCCAGGCCCTCGGCGCGCGCTCGCCCGATGCCGCTCGAGTCGACGCCGCGCCCTCCAGTGGCGAAGGCCAGGGCGGTCACCTCCGCCTCTCCCGTAGACACCGCGAGCGCAGTGCCGTCACCGGGCGTGCCGAGCGCGCCCTGCTCGCCCTCGAAGACCCAACCGCCCTCGCCGGTGGCGCTGGAGAAGACCTCCCCCTCGCCGCCGGTGGCGCGGGCGGTCGCCTCGCCGTCGCCCCCGTCTGCACCGGAGCCGGCTCCGGCCTCCGCCCCCCGGCCGCCGTCTCCGCCGAACCCGCCGAACCCGCCGGCGAGGCTTCTTGCCGGCCCACCCCCCTCGGCCCGCGCGTCCGCGGTTGCCGTGGCCCGGGCTCCAGTGCCCGGGCTGCCCGCCCCGTCCAGCACGTCGCCGCCGGCTCCGCCTTCCGCCTGGCTCCTCGCTTGCGCCTCGTCGCCGGCGCCCTGGGCCCGCGACGTTGCCGTGGCGCTCGCGTCTCCGCCGGCGCCCCCGCCGGCTCCGCCGGCGCCCTCGCCGCCGGCACCGCCGATCGACTCGGCGATGCCCCAGGCCGGCCCGCCGGGGTTGGTGGCCGAGCCGACGGAGAGAGTCTCTCCGCCAGCGCCCCCCGGCCCCGCTCCCTGCCTCGAGCCACCTTCGCCCCCCTGGGACTGCACCACGACGAGGAGCCGGTCTTCCGTCTCGACGCTCCGGTCGAGCGTGCTGGTCGCACTGCCGCCCGCGCCGGCCTGCCCGTCTACGGCATCGCCTCCGTCGCCGCCGGTCACGGTCTGCTGAAGCAGGAGGGTGCCGGGGTCGCTGCCTTCGACGGCATCGACCACGGTCTGGCTGGCCCCGTCGCCGGCGCGCGAGCCGCCGCTCGCGTTGCCTCCGTCGCCGCCGGTCACGAAGGCCGCCACCACGGCCCCGCCGCCGGCCGAGTCGACCGAGACCTCTCCGAGCGATCCGGTGCCGCCGTCGCCCGCTCGCCCGCCGCCCGAGGCGTCCCCGCCTCGTCCCCCGGTGGCGTAGAGCTCGAGACGGAAGTCCTGCTGGTCGTCGACGGTCGCGGTGGCCGAGACCAGGGCGTCGCCCCCGCGTCCGCCGTCTCCGCCCAGCCCGCTCGGAGAGCCCAGACCGGGCGCTCCCCCCGCGCCGCCGGCGCCGCCCAGGGCGTCGGCCCCGGAAACGCCGGTGCCCCCGCTCGACTGCACCACGGCCTCCGCGGCTCCGCCGGCGCCACCCACTCCGCCCGACCCGCCGGGAGCGCCGGGCGACGGGTCGGAGGCGCCGTCGCCCCCCGCCCCGCCGGCTCCGCCTTCGGCCCCCGCGAAGTCCGAGTCTTCTCCCGTCCCGCTTACGCTGGCCCGGGCCTCGCCGCCCGGGCCGCCCGGCTCGCCGTCCTCGCCGGGGGCCGCGCCCGGAGCTCCGTCCTGCCCGGGGTCACCGAGCACGACCTCCTCGGCGCCATGGGCCGTGTGGGTGCCGAGAACGAGCAGCAGGGTCGCGACGGTCAGCAGGGTCTTGGACATCGAATCCCGCCCCCCCCAGGTCCACTATCGAGCGCGGCGGCGGCGGCTCCACTCCAGCATGAAGTCGTCGACCACCCCGATCCCCCGCACCAGGGCGCGGGTGCCATCGGGCACGGAGTAGATCCCCACGGCGATGTAGGTGAGGTCGTCGCGCTCGACCACGCCGCTGTCGGCCCGCGTGTTCTTCCACGTGCCGGACTTCCGGTAGAGCCGCACGTCCTCGCGCCCCTGCAGACCCTTCACGAAGTTGTGCTCGAGCCCGGGCTTTCCGAAGATCTCGTCGAAGAGCGGCCGGTACTCCGCGGAGAGCAGCGTGCCGTTCAGCCAGCCGTAGTAGAGGCGCGCCACCTGCATGGCCGAGGCGCCGTGGCTGAGCCCGTGGACGGGGTCGCGCCGCCAGACCGGCGACTTGTCATAGGGCTTCCCCACCCAGAGCCCACCGCCGCGCTCCGGGTCGTAGAGCTTGCCGTAGCGCTCGTCCTGGAGGATCTCCGCCAGGCGCTCGATTCCCACCTTGCGCAGCACGGCGCTGGCGGCGGGGTTGGACGACTTGCGGACCATGTTGACGAGCTGGGTGCGGGTCTCGTCGTCGAGCTCGAGGGTCCCGGTCTGGATCTCCACCATCGCCCCGAACACGATGGCGATCTTCGGAACGCTCGCTGCGTAGAGCATGAGCTCCGGGTTGTAGCCGGCGACGAGCGGACGACGGAGATCGGTCACGTCCGCCAGCACGACGCTGGCCTCTCCCTTCCGGACCGCCGCGCGGAAGAGGTCCACGCCGGGCGTCTCGGCGACCGCGGCGTCGAAGGCGGCCTGGAGCTCGGAATCGTGGGAATCGCGCAGGTCGGGAAAGCCGCCCCTGGCGCCCGCATCGGACGCGTGCAGGAGCAGACCGAAGGCGATCGCGAGCGCCGAGCGTGCGGGGCGGGCCGACGGCACACCCGGAATTCTACCGGAGCCGGGATCGCCTGCGCTTGCAAGTGGGCGTGAGCGCCGGGTCGGAGGTAGCCTCGTTCTCGAGGGCTCGAAGAGGGGGCTCGAACGTGCAGATGACTCTCACACTCCGCGGCGTGCTTGCGAAGTACGTCCTGTCGACTCCGCTGGTCCTGCTGCTCCTGGTCGACGCCGTCGGTGCCGCCGAGCTGGCCGGAGTCCGGCTGGAGGACAGGCTCTCCGTGGGCGACGAGCAGCTCGTCCTCAACGGCCTGAGCCTGCGCACCGCGACCGTGCTCCGCGTCCCCGTGTACGTCATCGGCCTCTACCTGGAAGAGCGCTCGCAGGAGGACGTGGGGATCATCGCGTCCCCGGAGCGAAAGCGCGTGGTCATGCACTTCGTGCACGACGTCGGCGCCAAGGACCTGCGCGAGGGCTGGGAGGAGGGGTTCCAGAAGAACACGCGTGATCGCGAGGCGATCCGGGCGCAGTTCGATGCCTTCCAGGCCGCCATGCGCGACGTCTCCGCAGGTGAACAGCTCGTGCTCGACTTCGTCGACGAGAAGGTGCAGGTGCGCTTCGGCGACCAGCTCGCCGCCACCATCGAGAGCCGCGACTTCCAGAAGGGGCTCATGGCCTGCTGGCTGGGGCCGAAGCCGCTGACGCAGGCGCTGAAGGCGGGCCTGCTGGGGCGGAGCTGAGAGCCAGAAGCCGCTACCCTCGACGCGTGGACCGACCCGAGCCGGCTCGACCGGGGACGGGATTCCGGGAGGAGAACGATGGGCCTGACTTCACGCATCATCCGGCTTGCGACCCGCGGGGCCGCCCAGCGCTTCGAGGAGGCCAGCCGCAACGCCATCGCGGTCCAGGAGGCGAAGCTCCTCGAGATGGTCCGCCGCAACGAGAACACCGAGTTCGGCCGCAAGTACGGCTTCTCCTCGATCCACGGCTTCGAGGACTGGCGCCGTCAGGTCCCCGTCTCGACCTATGAAGATCTGCGGCAGCTTCTCGATCGCGTCTTCCAGGGCGAGAGCAACGTGCTCACCGCCGAGGATCCCGTCATGTTCGCGCAGACGAGCGGCACCACCGGGAAGCCCAAGTTCATTCCGGTGACGCCGAGCTGCCGCGGACAGGCCCACAGCGACGCCCAGCGCGCCTGGCTCCACCACTGCCAGCTCGAGCACCCGGGGCTCTTGGACCACTCCGTGGCCAACATGGTCTCGAAGGCGGTCGAGGGCCACTCACCGAGCGGCATCCCCTACGGCTCGACCTCCGGACACATCTTCAAGACCACCTCTGCGCTGGTGCGGCGCAAGTCGGCCAACCCCTACGACGTCTTCGAGATCGAGGACTACCAGGCCAAGTACTACGCGCTCATGCGCTGCGCCATGTCCCACGACGTCGGCATGATCTGGACGGCCAACCCGTCGTCGATCCTCAAGATGTTCGAGAAGGGAGACGAATTCGCCGAGGAGGTCATCAAGGACATCCGCGACGGCACGCTGTCCAGGAACTACGACATCGAGCCGGAGGTCCGCCCGGCCCTGGAGCGCCTGTTCAAGCCGAACCGGCGCCGCGCCGCCGAGCTCGAGGAAGCCCGACGTCGCGGCGACGGAGTCCTGCGGCCGCGCGAGTACTGGCCCCACCTGCAGCTCATCGGCTGCTGGAAGGGGGGGACGGTCAGCCACTACATCTCGAAGTTCGGCGACTGGATCGATCCGTCGATCCCCACCCACGACTGCGGCTACCTGAGCAGCGAGGTCCGGGGCTCCGTCCCCCTCACCGAGAACGAGACCGCCGGACCGCTGACGGTGGGAGCCAACCTCTTCGAGTTCGTGCTGGCAGAAGAGGCGGAAGCGAACGAAGACACCTCCAAGTGGAACTTCCTCCACATCGGCGAGCTGGAGGACGGCAAGGAGTACCGTATCCTGCCCACCACGACGGGCGGGCTCTACCGCTACGACATCGCCGACATCGTCGAGGTGCAGGGCCGCCACTTCGAGAATCCCAAGGTCTTGTTCAAGCGCAAGGGCGGCGGCATGACGAACCTCACCGGCGAGAAGCTCTCGGTCGGACAGGTGATCGAGGCCTTCGGACGCGCCGCGAAGGAAACCGGGCTCGTCGCCATGCACTTCAAGGCGGAGGCCGACATCGAGAACAGTCGCTACGTCTTGCACGCCGAGTTCTCGCGCGGGGCCGAGGAGCCGCAGCAGGTCGCCTTCCTGCGGGCCGTGGACGACGGGCTCAAGGCGGTAAACATCGAGTACAAGGCGAAGCGGGACTCCATGCGCCTCGGCGACCCCGTCCTGCGCGTGATGCGGGACGGCTGGTACGAACGCACCAAGCGCGCGAAGGTGGCCGCCGGCATGCGTGCCTTCCAGGCCAAGACCGAGCTCCTGTCGCTGGCATCGCCGGAGAAGTCGCCGCCGCCCGACGAAGTCGTCGTCGAGCGGGAGATGGCGTAGCCGCCGACTTCGCGCCGCCCAGGGCCCGCTGCGCGGCTCCGACGCAGGGCCCCTGGGCCCTCAGATCCGCTTCAGCGCCCGGAGCGTGATGCGGTCCCGCAGCCGGTCGGGCAGGATCCGCGCGAAGCGGCGCAGGTAGGCCACCCGGCCGACCAGGTAGCGGGTCCTGGGCCGACGCGCGGTGAGAGCCCGGTGGATCGTCGCCGCCACCACCTCCGGCGAGATGCCCCCCGAGGCCGAGCGCCGGAAGCCGGAGGCCATGCCCTTCACCATCCAGGCGTACTCCCTGCGCACGGGGTCGGAGGTGTCGAGGGCCGCCGCGGCGTCTTCGCCCGCGACCTGCATGATGCGGGTGGAGGCGCTGCCCGGCTCGATGATCGACACGTCGATGCCCCAGGGCGCGAGCTCCATGCGCAGGGTGTCGGAGAGCCCCTCCATCGCGAACTTCGAGGCGCAGTAGGGGCCGATCGTCGGCAGTGCGCTGATGCCGCTCACCGAGCTCATGTTGACGATGCGTCCTCGCGCCTTGCGCAGGAACGGCAGGCAGGCCTGGGTGACCGCAATCTGGGCCGTGACGTTCACTTCGAGCAGTGTGCGGAAGGCGTCGAGCTCGAGGAACTCGAGCGGCGTGGCGATGATGGTGCCGGCGTTGTTGACCAGCCCGTCGAGGCCCCCGCCTCCCAGGTGCTCGGCCACCCGCTCGACGCCCCTGGCGATGCTGTCGGGGTTCGCCAGCTCCATGACCAGCGGCACGAAGCGCTCGGACATCTGCTTGGCCACGTCTTCCATCGGATCGGACTCCCGGAAGGTTCCGAACACGCGGAAGCCGCGCTGATCCAGGTACCGGGCCGTGGCCAGGCCGATGCCCGAGGAAGCGCCCGTGATGAGAACCGTCTTGGCCGACACGATCGGTGGCTCACTCGAGCAGCAGGAACAGGCGCGCCGCCAGGTTGCGCAGGGGCCATTGCTTCAGGAGCGTGAAGCCGGCCTCGGAGAGGAAGCCCTCGAGCTCGCCCTGCGCGAAGGTGCGTTGGCCCGTCAGCGAGTGGAAGAGCTCGTGCTCGACCATGGGATAGGAGATCGAGCGCATGCGGCCCTCGTCCGCAAGGCACATGTCCGAGAACAGGAAGCGCTGGGTCGGGAACGCTTCGCGGATCGCCCGGAGCAGATCCAGGAGTCGTTCCCGACCTTCATAGTAGTAGCCGTGGAAGAGATCGATGGCGGTCACGAGCCGATAGGGCGAGAAGTCGTGAACCGTGGGATCCAGGGCGAAGACGTCGTGCTTCAGCACGACCACCCGGTCCGACAGGCCTTCGGACTCGATCGTCGCCTTGGCGGCTCCGAGGTAGCGATCGTCCCAGTCGATGCCCAGGCAGCGCAGGGCCGGGAAGCGCCGACAGAGGTAGAGCGAGAGGTCGATGTTGCCGCAGCCGAGCTCCACCAGGCTCGAGTAGCCCTCCCGCTCGATGATGTTGCCCATGGCGGCGAAGGTGAACGACGCTCCCGTCTGGCGGAAGCCCAGGGCCACCGCATCGTCGTCCCGGCGAAGGGAGTCCCGTGAGACCTCGCCCGCGAGGAGGCCCCGCAGGTTCACGAAGAAGGGCTCGTAGGCGGAGAAGATGCGGACCACGCCGCTCACCGAGTCCCAGTGCGCCCTGCCGCTCGCACTGAAGCGGACCCGGCCGGCCTCCTCGTCGAGGAGCCCGATGCGCACGAGGTAGCGGCAGGCGCTCTGCAGGAGCTCCGGGTCGAGCGAGTGCTCCGAGCAGAACCCCTCGAGATCCACACTGCCGTCGCGCTCGAGCGCGTCCAGGAGCCCGAGGTTCATCAGCGCCCACGTCACCGTGATCGTGACGTACCCCCGGATATCGGGCCGCGCGCGCCGCATGCGGCGCATGTTCTCCAGGGCGGTCGCCGGGCCGAGCGCCTCCAGCGCAACGCGCAGCTCGTCGATCATGAGGCGAGCTCGGCCAGGGTCCGCTCCAGACCCTCCTTCGCCGAGTAGGGCTGGCGCCCGATCAGCGCCCAGGCCTTGTCGGCGTTGACCGAGCGGCTGCGTGCCACGAAGGTGACCTTCTTGCGGGTGAGCGGAGGCGGCGACTTCGATCGCAGCATCCGGTAGATCCTCTCGACGATCGTGGCGGGAACGAGGGCGACCGCTTTCGGCACGACCTTGGTGGGAGGATCGATGCGCAGGGCCCCGCAGACGGACTCGAAGAAGTCATGGAGCGTGGTCGGTTCGGGGTCGCCGATGTTGTAGGTCTCACCGAAGCTCGAGGCGTTGCCCACCATGGCCCCGACCAGCTCGGCCACGTTGCCCACGTAGACCGTGTTCACGTAGTTGTCCCGGGATCCGATGTACTTCGTCCTTCCCGACTTCAGGTTCTCGATGAGCTTCGGGAAGAAGTTGTTGTCGCCTTCGCCGTAGATGAAGCCCGGGCGCACGACGCCGTGGGGAATCCGGTTGGCGGTGCAGTAGCGGCGGACGAAGATCTCGGCGTGGATCTTGCTGTTGCTGTAGTGGTCGGACGAGAGCCGGTACATGTGGTTCTCGTCGAAGGCGTCCTGGTCGATGTCGCCGAAGACCCCGAGGCTGCTGATGTGGAGGAACTGCTTCACACGGGCCTCGTGGGCGAGAAGCAGCACGTTGGCCGTCCCCTCCACGTTGGTCCGGGCGAAGCTCTCGTAGTCGTCCCAGTCGGTCACGTGACCCGCGGCGTGCACGACCGCGTCGATGCCCTGGAGGGCCGCCCCGAGGGCCTCCAGGTCGTGGAGTCCCCCCTGCCGCACCTCGAAGCGCTCTCCGAGGTCGGCGAACTGCTGCCGGGCGCGCTCGGGGTTGCGCGCGTAGGCGACCACGTGCTTCCCGTCGGCGTGGAGCTTGCGCAGCAGATGCGAGCCCAGGAACCCGGTGGCTCCCGTCAGGAGCACCGTGCGGATCTCGCCCGGGTCCTCGAAGCGGCACTCGTTC
>JAAUYE010177644.1_pt1 | contig 15480 bp, 12 predicted proteins | sample 7278081 | NCBI WGS metagenome assembly JAAUYE01 (sample SAMN14350131, study PRJNA611818) | marine sediment metagenome | isolation source: surface marine sediment (0.6m) | place: French Polynesia: Moorea | collected 2018-08
CCGTTGTAACTCGGCGTCGCGATGAACAGGCCCATGCCGTTGACGAGCGGCGCAAGTCCGTAGGCGCCGACCTGCTGTGCGCCGTTCATGTACACCGGCACCTGCGGACCGGGGATGTTGGATATGAAGAGGTTGCAGGTGCGCGCCGCCATGCCCGCGCGGAGCACGAGGCGCCCGGCGAGGACCTGGGTTGCCGCGGGCACGTGCTGGCTGAGATCGGTCATCAGTCGGGCAGAGACGCCGGCCTTCGCTTCCTTGCTGAGCCGGGTTGCTTCGTGGATACAGCCGAGGCGATCGACGTCGTTGCCGACGTCAGTGCATATGGGCGCGGTCATCGACGTGACGTTGTTTCCCGGCGAATTGGAGTCGGCCTTGTTCGACCGGCGCGCGTTGATCGGCACCCAGGCTATCAGCGAATCGTTCGGCAACTCGCCGTGGTGCTTCAGGTAACGCCGCAGGGCGCCGCCGCACACGGCCAGCACGACGTCGTTGATCGTGCATCCGGGAACGGCCGCCCTGATGGCGCGGAAGTCATCCAGCCGGAATGCCTTCGCGCCGAACATCTTGTGCGGCGAAACCGCGTGATTGAACCGGGTCTCGGGTACTTCGTGCTTGTCCTGCTTCTGGGCGGTGAGCAGCTTCTGCGCCACGTGGTAGACGCTCGGCACTGACCGCATCACTGCGTCAGTGAGCCCGATCGGCGACCGAACCGTGTGCCATGCGGCGCGAACAGCCATGTCGACGATGCCCGGCATCGGGCTTCGTCGCAGCCGCGCCATGTTCAGCGGTACCGCCGGCGTGCCCTTGTTGTCCATGTCAGCGAGCGCGCCGAAGAAATCCACGATCGCTTTGCCGTCGACGGCAGCGTGATGAATCTTCGTCAGCAGCGCGTAGCTCCCTTTCGGCAGCCAGTCGATGTTGTCGAGGCCCTCGACGACGTACATTTCCCAGAGCGGGCGGTTCATGTCGAGCGGCCGCGAATGGTAGCGCGCCACGTGGATGCAGAACTGGCGCCAGTCGCCCGGCTCCGGCAGCCGCCCGTGCCGGATGTGGTACTCGAGGTCGAAATGTTCATCGTCGACCCAGTAGGGGAAATCCAGTTCCAGCGGCACGTGCACGAGCCGTCGCTTGAACAGCGGGCTCATGTGCAACCGGCTCTCGACGTGCGCGAGGATATCCTTGAAGCGCACGACTTCGCCGCCCGGCACGGTCGACTGGTCGAAGATCGAAATCGACGTCAGGTGGGTCAGGTTATCCGGGGTCTCCAGGTAAAGGAACTGGGCATCCTGGGGGCTTAACTGGTCCATGAGCGACTCCCTACTGGTGCAGCGCTTCGAGATACATTGAACGGACATCGGCGACGTGCTTGTCGATCGAGTCCACCGACCACTTGCCGGTGTCGACAGGGGGCAGCACCTCCACGTGCACGGTGCCCGGATGGAAGAGCAGGTCGCCTTTCGGTTGCACGTCGACCGAATTATGGATGACGATCGGCACGATCGGCACGCCCGCCTGCATCGCGAGGTGGAACGCGCCTTTCTTGAACGGGGCGAGCTTGTCGGTGACCGAGCGCGTGCCTTCGGGCGACAGGCAGACGGACTTGCCTTCGACGCGCATCGCGTCGACGAGCGGCATCATCGCCTCGATGGCCTTGGCTGTGTCCTTGCGGTCGATCAACACGACGCCGGCAGCCTCGAAGACCCGGCCCACGATGGGCATGTCGCGGATCTCGCGTTTGCCGACGCCGGTGATGTCCCGCCGCAGAAGGCGCGCGACGATGACCAGGTCGACGTTGCTCTGGTGATTGAAAATGAAGACGGCCGGTCGGTGCGACCACAGGTGCTGCTCGCCGTCGATCTTCAGGTTCAGCCCGATCAGCGCGCTGGCCGTGTCGGCGAATAACGAAATTGAGAAGTTCAGCGCATCCCGCTTCGAGCCCGTCAACAGCCAGATCGGGAGCCCGGCGGCGAACGAACCCACGAGGTTGGCGGGCATCAGGAGCGAGCGCACCCAGTCGGACGGCTGCGAGCTGCCGCGGCTGCCGAAACGGCGGATCGGCCAGCCGTTGCGCTCGGCGATGCGCTGTAGCCTGGCGTTCGGGTTCAGCGGGCGCGGCTTGCCCACGTGTTCCAGCAGCTCGATATCGTCGTCACTGTCGGAGTAGAAGAAAGACTGGTCGAGGTCCACGCCGTGCGATGCGGCGAGTGATTCGGCGGCGGTGACCTTGCCCTCGCCAAAACAGGTCGGCTGGATGACCGCACCGGTGAAGTAGCCTTTCTCGACCTCGAGTTCCGTGAACAGCACGTTCTCGATACCGAGGTCGCGCGCGGCCGGTTCGACCTGGTAGCGTGTCGCCGAGGTGATGATCGCGACGGTGTGCCCCTTGGCGAGATGCGCCTGGACCAGCGCGCGCGACTCGGGGAATATCTGTCGCGCCAGGTGCGACTCGAACAGCTCCTGGCCGAAGTTCGCGTAACTGTCCTCGCGGATGCCGCGCAGGAACTGCGAGGCCGCGATCATCATCGCCGAGAATCCCATCCTGCCGATGCCGAAGCTCACCATCGCGCTCACCAGCTCCATGAGCTCGCGCACGGAGAGGTTGCCGCGCCTGACCTGTTCCTGGATGAACGTCACGGCGGAGTAACCCGAAATCAGCGTGCCGTCGAAATCGAACAGGGCGCCGACCTGCGGCCCATCGGGGGCCTGCATGACTTCGGCGATGACGTCCTGGTGTTGCTGCATTCGGAATCTCCGGTCGGACCGGCGATTATAGCGGAGCAGCCCCTGGGATTGGCTGTGAACCCTTCGTGATAATGTGACCTCCGCCTAGCTGAAGATGTCGGCGGGATCGATGCCGAACGCGCCATGCTCGTGCCCGCTGACGATCCAGCGCGCATCGCGCGCCGAGGCATCCGGCGGCAGGTCGCGCATATCGAGCACCTTGCGCTCCGGCAGGGGCGCTTTCTCGCCGTCGAGGAGCAGCAGCACCTTGGGCCGCAGTACATTGTTCGGGTTCTGCTCCAGAACCACAGCGATGGAACCGTCGTTGAGTTCGACGAGGCTCCCGACCGGGAACATGCCCATCATGGCGATGAACTGCTCCACGACCTCCGTCGCAAATTCCTTGCCGCGCATGTCGTTCAATGCCCTGGCGGCATCGTAGGCGGCCATCGGTTTCGAGTAGGGCGTTTCGCTCGTCATCGCGTCGTAGCAATCCGCGATGGCGGCGATTCGCGCGAATGGCGGGATGCGGTTGCCGGACAGCCCGCGCGGATAACCGGAGCCGTCGAAGCGTTCGTGGTGGCAGACCACCATATCTGCAACCGTCTGCGCGACGCCGGCCGAGTCGGCCAGTATCTGCGCGCCGAATTTGACGTGCTGCCGAAGCTGGCCTTTCTGTTCGGCCGACAGCGCCCCCTCGGTCGCGGCGATACTCTTCGGGAGCATCGAATTGCCGATATCGAGGAGCAAGCCGCCCATCGCGAGGTCCTCGAGCATCTCGCGGTCGAATTCCAGGTGGCGCCCGAACAGCAGGCACCAGATGGCGGTGCCAACCGAGCGGTTGTAGTTCGCGCTACTGCGTTTGCGCGAGAACACCGTCCAGGCGAGCGCGTTCGGGTTACGCAGCACACTGTCGATCGCCGGCTGCACGGCGTCCCGCAGGTCTTCGGTCTGCACGTTGCCGCGGATGGTTGCGTGGTCCATCATGTTCTTGTGGTGCCTGGCCAGCGCCGTGTAAGCGTGGCGTGCCGCGTCCGCCTCGGCGCGTACCGTGCTCTGGATCCTGTAGCCCTCCTGTCCGCTCGACGCGAGCGTTGCGGCCTGGCGGTACAGCCCCAGGCGCGCGAGCAGCTTTTGCAGCCAGCGCGCGAGCTTGCCGGGCTCTCGCGCCTTGCGGCGCGCGGCGGGACGCTGCGACTGCACCACCTTGCGCTGCATCTGGATCAGCCGGCGAACCTGGTCGTCGGAGAGCCTGCCTTTCTCGACATCGATATAGACGACGCTGCAGCAGCGCTGCAGCATGTCGATCTCTGCCTGCTCGCGAACTTCGAAGCCCTGGAATATGAACGGTGTCTCGAGCCACGGCCGGTCGAGTTTGGACACGTACATCCCTTCGGCAACCTTGGAGACGTCGATGGCGACTTGCTTGATGGTCAATGGAATCAACAACTAACGGAATCCCGGGCATCATAGCAGAGGCGGGCAACCGCGGGGTTGCGGCCGCTACCTATGGCTCGGGCACGGGCTATAATCCGTCGCCAGCGTTGCAGACGTCGCACAGAGGCCTCCTCCGGGGATGAAGGAATCCGTTGCTCAGGCGAGAACCGACTTTCGGGCGAGCCGGATCCCGGAGCATTATTCCGGGACGCTGCATCTCGCGACGGTTATCGGTTTTTCCGTCATCGTCGCGGTTGCCAGCCTGGCGATGCTGAAGGACGTGCAAATGATCGAATGGCTGACGATCCCCGTCACGTTCCTCTACTGCAATCTCGCCGAGTACCTGGGGCATCGCGGGCCGATGCACAACAGGACCCGGTTCCTCGGCGGCATTTTCCAGCGGCACACTATCGAACACCATTCGTTTTTCACCGACGAGGCCATCAGTTTCGATTCGCCGCTCGATTACCGGGCGGTCCTGTTCCCGCCGATCCTGCTCGTGTTCTTCTTCGGCCTGTTCGCGGCCCCCGCCGGCACGATTCTCTATTTCCTGCTGTCGCCGAACGTCGGCTTCCTGTTCATCTTTACCGCGATCCTCTACTACCTGAACTACGAGCTGTTCCACTTCTCCTACCACGTGGACCCGCAGTCCTGGCTCGGCCGCCTGCCGCTCATACGCCGCCTGCGTCGGAATCACGTCGCCCATCACAACAAGGCACTGATGACGCGCTACAACTTCAACATCACCTACCCGATCTGCGACCGGATCTTCGGCACCCTGTACCGGGAGGATCAGCAGCGAGGCACCCCGTGAAAGCCGTCATGTACCGGGCTTTTTCAGGACCGCTGGAGATCGAGCAGGTCCCGGACCCGGAGCCGCCCGATGGCGGGGTTGTCGTCAAAGTCATGGCAAGCGGCGTGTGCCTGAGCGACTGGCACGGCTGGCGGGGCGATGACCCGGACATCGTGCTGCCCCACGTTCCCGGGCACGAACTGGCCGGCGTCGTCGAAGCCGTGGGTCCGGGTGTCAGGCACTGGCGGCCCGGCGACCGCGTGACGGTGCCCTTCGTGGGCGGATGCGGCCAATGCCGGGAGTGTATTTCCGGCAACCAGCAGGTCTGCGACCACCAGTTCCAGCCGGGTTTTACCCACTGGGGTTCGTTTGCCGAGTTCGTCGCAATTCTCTACGCCGACCAGAACCTCGTGCGCCTGCCGGACGACATGGACTTCGAGTCGGCTGCGAGCCTCGGGTGCCGCTTCGCGACGTCGTTCCGTGCGGTTGTCGACCAGGGGCGCGTGGCGGCTGGCGAGTGGGTTGCGGTGCACGGCTGTGGCGGCGTCGGGCTGTCGGCGATCATGATTGCGACCGCACTGGGCGCAAAAGTGATCGCCGTCGACATCGCCGACGACAAACTCGCGTTTGCGAAAAGCCTGGGCGCCGTCGCCGACGTCAACGCGCGTTCGTCAGCGGACGTCGCGGCCCAGGTTCGCGAGTTGAGCGACGGCGGGGTGCACCTGTCGCTGGACGCGATCGGCAATGCCGAGGCCTGTTTCAGTTCTGTCGACAGCCTGCGCAAGCGCGGCCGGCATGTCCAGATCGGACTGTTGACCGGCGACCAGCAGGCACCGCGAATCCCGATGCACAAGGTGATCGGCCACGAACTCGAGATTCGCGGCAGCCACGGCATGCAGGCGCACCGTTATGACCAGATGCTGGCGATGATCCTGGACGGCCGACTGGCACCCGGGAAACTCATCGGCCGCAACATCGGTCTCGAAGAGTCGACCACGGCCCTGGCGTCGATGGGTTCCTTCGACACCAGGGGCGTGACGATTATCAATCGCTTCTGACCTCTTACCAGGGCATCTGGCTGCCGTCGTAGGACCAGAACGTGCCGTTGTCCGCGGGCGACAGCTTGTCGAGCACCGCTTTCATGCCGGCGATGGAGTCGGCCGGCTGCAGCGGCGCATTCGGGCCGCCCATGTCGGTCTGCACCCAGCCCGGCGTGAGCACTATGCAGGTGAAGCCCTCGGGGCCGAGTTCCGCGGCGAGCGTCTTGGTGAACATGTTGAGCGCCGCCTTGCTCTCGCGGTAGCCGTAGAAGTTGCCGCGCTCGTTCTCCCCGATACTGCCCAGGTTGCTGCTCAGCCCGGCGATGATCTTCAGCTTGCCTTGTCGCAAGTTTGGCAACAGCGCGCGGGTCACCCGGACTGGCCCGAGGGTATTGACCACGAGCGTCCGCTGGTAGTCCTCGAAATTGATCTCCTCGATCTTGCCTACCCGCGGGAAGATTCCGGCGTTGTTGATAAGCAGGTCGATCGGCTCGTCGCCCAGCGTGGCGGCCAGGCTGTCGACGCTCTCCTGGCTCGCGACGTCCAGCTGTACGACAAGCGCGCCGAGCGCCTTCAGTTCGTCGGCGCTGTCCGGATTGCGGGCCGTACCGATTACCTTCCAGCCGGCTTCCTTGTACTGCCGCGCAAACTCGAGGCCGAGACCGCGGTTCGCGCCGGTGACCAGGACCGTGCGAGATTCCGTCGCCGCGGATTCTGCCGAAGTCGCTGTCAGGGGAGCGGCGAGGAGCAGCGTCATCAGCAGGACCAGGCCAAACCCGGGCCCGATTCGTGCGGAGTCGGCCGATGCTATTGATATTGTTGCCATCGATTCTGAGTCCTCTGTTGTCAGGAAGTGGCAGTTTACCGGCGACCGGCCGTCGAATTCGAGGCCGATGGAACCTTATCCGCGTCACAACCGTGTACGTGACGGGTTTCAAATTTATCGCTTGGGAGAGACATTATGTTCAGCAACAGGATCGTTGCGTCCTCTGGTATTGCCTTGCTGCTGACGGCGTTCGCGGGATGCGGAGGCTCGGGTGGCACGGACGCGCCCGGAAATTCGGCCGCGACCGATCGAACAACCGTCGGCCAGATCACCGGCTTCGGCAGCATCTACGTCAACGGTATCGAGTTCGAGACCGCAGGGGCGAGTTACGAAGTCGATGATGCGCTGGCATCGAACGATGACGCGCTGGCGGTCGGGATGGTCGTCAAGATCGAAGGTGCGGTAAACGCCGATGGCGTGACCGGGACAGCATTCAGTGTTTCATATGACGACGACGTCGAGGGCGTCGTCGAAGAACTCGCCCCGACGGACGATCCCAACATCAAGACGTTCGTCGTGATGGGCATCACCGTCGTTGCCGACGCGAACAAGACGAATTTCGACAGCGACGACTCCAGCTTCAGCTTCGACACGATCGCCGATGGCGATGTCGTAGAGGTCAGCGGCGATTACGGCCCGGACGGTCGACTGTATGCATCCTTCATCGAGGAGCAGGACGCCGACGACAATGAATACGAAGCCAAGGGCACCGTTTCGGACTGGGACAACGTGAGTACGTTCGTGCTGAACCTGCGCAACGGCAGCATCCTCAACGTAACGCTGGCCCCGGGCGCCGTGATTCCGGACGCCGGGATCGAGAACAGCCAGTTCGTCGAAGTCGAGGGCACCATCGACGACCCTTTGGCCGACCCGAAGACATTGAGCGCGTTCAAGGTCGAACTGGAGGACGAAGACCGGCTGGACGAGGATGACGACGAGGTCGAGGCGAAGGGAATGCTGGTCTACGACGCTGCCACGGACACCTGGTCGGTCAAGGGTATCGAGCTCGCGTTCGGTGACGGCACCGAGTACAAGCCCCTGTCGCTGCGGGACATGATCGCCGACCAGTCGGCCGCGGGCATGCTCGTCGAAGTCGAGGGCAAGAAGGTCGTTGACGTTCTGCAGGTTGACGAGATCGAGCTCGAGGAAGACGAGCTCAAGTTCAAGGCCGACGTTGCCGGCAAGTCGAACGGCGACACGTTGACGCTCTCTTTCGGCGGCGCGATGGGTACTGTCGACGTTATCGTCAATGGCGAGACGATGTTCCGCGACGACGACACGCTCGTCTCGGTCAGCTACGACACGATCAACGTCGACGACAAAGTCGAGATCGAGGCCCGCTTTGGCGACGACGGAGCGATCTACGCGTCCAACCTGCACCTCGAGGATGGCTCCGACTACGAGATCGAGGGTCCCCTCGGCTCGATCGATGCCGGATCGCTCGACGTGCTCGAGGTCGTTTGGGTCATCGACCCCGCCGTTACGATCTTCGAAGACGGGATGCCGGTGGCCGGCGAATTCGTCGAGATCGAGGACGACAACGGAGACGGTGTTGCAGACACGGTAGAAATCGAAGACTAGACCCCGACTACACGATTTTTACCCGCCTTGGACCGTCCCTTGGGCCGGTCTTTTTTTTGTGCGCGCGAACCACTCCTCGCGCCGTCTGGGTACAGGTTTTTCTACCTATTTTTTTAAGTTATTCTAATTTAGATAATTCTAATATATTGCAAATCACTTCGGAGCCGGTTGCCCGGCACAGGTAGAAAACCATGAAATTCGGAACACGCTGGCCGCCCGTGCCCGCGGGCATTCTTATCGGTATCAGCATGCTGCTGACCTTCGTCGTCGCCGGGCGCGGCATCGGCGCGAGCGGCGCGATGACCCGCTTCGTCGCCTGGGTGCAGCACGGCCTGTTCCCGACGATGACGGAGAGTAGCGCCTACTTCGGCAAGTACTTTGCCGACGGGGCCCACCCGCTTTACGACTACGTCGTGTTCCTGGTCGTCGGTCTCGTCATCGGCAGCTTTATTGCGGCGTGGCTGAGCGGCGAACTGCGGGTCGAAGTGCTGCGGGGGCCGAGGAGTTCGATCCTGTACCGGCTCGCCCTCGGCCTGACCGGCGGCGTCCTGGCCGGCTTTGCGGCGCGTCTCGCGCGCGGCTGCACCAGCGGGCAGGCACTGGTCGGCGGCGCCGAACTGTCGCTCGGCGCCTGGGTATTCATGATGTGCATTTTTGCCGGCGGCTGGATGGCGGCCTGGTTCGTGAGAAAGCAATGGATATGATCGCACCGCTCGCAAAGACGGGCGTTATATCGCCCGAACTCAACCTGTGGCTGGCGATTCCGATCGGGTTCGTGTTCGGTTTCGCACTGTTTCACGCCGGATTCACGGACGGCCGGCGTATCGCCTGGGCGTTCTACTTCAAGGACGTGGGCGTACCGGTCGTCATGTTCTCCGCGATCGTTACCGGCATGCTGGGCCTGTGGGGACTCAGCCTCGTCGGCTTCCTGGACATCTCCGAGGTGTACCTGTTGCCGACCTTCCTCCTGCCGATGGCGGTTGGCGGCGTCCTGTTCGGTCTCGGCATGGTGATCGGCGGATACTGCCCCGGGACGGCGGTCGCGTCGATCGCAACGGGCAAACTCGACGCGCTGGTGTTCATCGTCGGCTTCCTGCTGGGCAGCCTGATATTCGGCGACCTGTTCCCCGTGTGGGGTGATTTCTACAACAGCGACTACATGGGCGTCGTGCGGCTCGACCAGGCGCTCGGTGTCGGGCTGGGCACGGCCGTGTTCGGCGTCATCGTCATTGCAGTCGCGGGCTCGCTTGCTTTGCGCTGGGTGCAGCAGCATTTCTGGCCACCGGCGGAGGACGAACCCCCGCAGGCCTCGTTCCGCAAGCTGCAAGGCGGCCTGATTGCCGCGGCGCTCGTCGTCGGGCTGGTGTTAGCATTCTTCCCGACGGCGTCGTTCATCGATGACGTCGTCGAGCCGCCTTACTACATTATTCCCAAGTCGGATGTCATGCCGTGAAACGACGCGAATTCATCAAGGTCTCCTCGCTGCTCGGCGCCGGTGCCGCCGCTTCACCCGCATTCCTGCTCGGCGGCTGCGCCGCAAAGCCGCTGCCGGGAACCGGCTCGGTCAGCGCCACGCCGACGATTTGCGACATGTGCTTCTGGAAATGCGCGGGCAACGTGTACAAGGAAGACGGCGAGCTGTGGAAGATAACGGGCAATTCCGACGACCTGCACAGCGGCGGCCGCCTTTGCACGCGCGGCACCGGCGGCCCCGGTGCGTACCTCGATCCTGACAGGCTCAAGAAACCGCTGATGCGGGTGACTGTCGACGGTAAACAGACCTTCCGCGAAACGTCCTGGGACGTGGCGCTCGATTTCGTTGCAGACAAGATGAAGTCGATCGCCGCGACGACCGGACCGGAACGCATGTTGATGCTGAACCACGGCGCCGGCAGCGGCCATTTCCGGCACCTGTTGCGGGCCTACGGTTCGGACAGCCGCGCAGAACCCGCATTTGCGCAATGCCGCGGCCCACGCGACGTCGGCTTCCGGCTCACGTTCGGCGAATCGGCGAGCTCGCCCGAGCGGACAGACATGGCGAACTCGCGCTGCATCGTGCTCATTGGCTCTCACATCGGCGAGAACCTGCACAACGGCCAGGTGCAGACCCTGGCCGAAGCGCTGAATCGGGGCGTCACGCTGATCACCGTCGATCCGCGGTTCTCGGTGCCCGCGAGCAAGTCGAAGTACTGGTTGCCGATCAAGCCGGGCACCGACATGGCCCTGCTGCTCGCCTGGATGAACGTGCTGATCGCGGAGGAGTTGTACGACAAGGAATACGTCGAGCGCCACACCGTCGGCTTCGACGAGCTGGCCCGGCACGTCCGCGCCTATACGCCCGAGTGGGTCTACCTGGAGACGGGCATCAAGCCGGACGTGATCAGGCGGACCGCCCGCGAGATGGCCAGAGCCGCGCCGGCGACCGTCGTGCACCCGGGCCGTCACGCGGTCTGGTACGGCGACGATACGCAGCGCAGCCGCGCGGTCGCGATCCTCAACGCGTTGCTGGGCTCCTGGAATCGCGAGGGCGGCTTCTTCATCCCCGAGAAAGTCAGCCTGCCGAACTACCCGCTGCCCGCCTACCCGAAACCGAAAGCCACCACCGCGGATGCGTACCCGGGCAAGTGGCCGTTCGCGGGGCAGGGCGTCACCAACGGCGTCATCGATGCGTCGATCGGCGAGGACGCTTTCTTCAAGGGTTGGCTGGTGTACGGCACCAACCTGCCGCAGACGATACCCGGCGTTGCCGACAAGCTGGAGGCAGCCGCCAACTCGCTGGATCTCCTGGTCGTCGTCGAGACCATGCCGTCCGATATGACCGGCTACGCCGACGTCATCCTTCCGGAATGCACCTATCTCGAGCGCTACGACGACCTGCGCAACTCGGGCGAGCGGCATCCGTCGCTCGCGCTGCGGATGCCGGCCTTCGAACCGAAGTACGACAGCAAGCCGGGGTGGTGGATTGCGAAACAGCTCGGCAAGCGCCTCGGACTCGACGAGTACTTCCCCTGGAACGACTACGCCGAGAAGCTCGACTGGCAGCTGAAACAGGTCGGCAGTTCGCTCGAGGAGATGCAGAAGATCGGAGTCAAGAACTTTCCTCGCAAGACACCGCTCTATTTCCCAGAGGGCGAACGCGTGCGGTTCCGCACGCCCAGCCGCAAGATCGAGCTTTACTCGCAGCAGCTGGCCGACAAGGGCTTCGACCCGATGCCCGTCTACACCCCGCCGGACCCGATACCTAACGGCTTCTATCGCCTCAACTACGGGCGCATGCCGGCGCACACCTTCGGCAAGACGGTAAACAACCCGCTGTTGTTCCAGCTCTCGCCCGAGAACCAGGTGTGGGTCAATCCGCTGGTCGCAAACGAGTGGTCGCTGAAGAACGGTGACTACGTGCGCCTCGGCGGGACCAATGGCGTAGTCAGCAACAAGGTCAGGATCCGGGTCACCGAGCGTATCGGCCCGGACTCGGTGTTCATGGCGCACGGCTTCGGACACAAGTCGAAGCGCTTGCGGCTGGCAGCCGGCGTCGGGGCCGACGATTCCGAGCTGATGGGCAATATCAAGATCGATCCGATCATGGGCGGTACCGGCATGCGCGCGAACTTCGTGACGTTCGTCAAAGAGCGCGCCTGAGGAGATCACCGATGACGCGATTTGCCATGGTGATCGACACGAAGACCTGCATCGGTTGCGGCGACTGCGTCGTCGCATGCAAGACCGAGAACCGGGTGCCGGACGGACTGAACAGGGACTGGGTGGTCGAGGCCACGCGCGGCAAGTATCCGCAGCTGGAAACGGAATTCCGTTCCGAGCGCTGCAATCACTGCTCGAATGCGACCTGCGTGACGCTGTGTCCGACCGGTGCGAGCCATTACTGGGCGGGCACCAATATCGTGCTCGTCGACCCGGACATGTGCACCGGCTGCAAGGCGTGCATCGCGGCCTGTCCTTACGATGCACGACTCGTCATGCACCCGGACGGCTACGTGGACAAGTGCACGTTCTGCCATCACCGCGTGCAAGAAGGCCTCGACCCGGCCTGCGTATCGAGCTGCCCGACGCGCTGCATGCACTTCGGGTCGCTCGACGACCCGAGCAGCGAAGTGAGCCGCCTGTTGAAGACGCGCAAGTACAAGGTTCTGGCACCGGAAACCGGTAACGAGCCGAACGTCTACTACCTGATCTGAGGGCTGCGGACGATGGAAGAAGAACTGTTTGTCACCGCGCGCAGCAACGCGCTCATCGACCCGAGCCTGCACATCTGGACCTGGGAAGTTGCGATGTACCTGTTCCTTGGTGGCCTGACCGCGGGCATCATGGTCTTCGCGGCGTACATCGCGCTCACGAAGAAGGACGACGAGGCACCGTTCGCCGCGACGCAGCTTGCGCTGTTCGCGCCCATCGCACTGTCGCTCGGCATGACGACGCTGTTCCTCGACCTGGAACACAAGCTGTACGTGTTCCGCTTTTACACGGCGTTCAAGGTGCTGTCGCCGATGTCCTGGGGCGCGTGGATCCTGATCGTCATCTACCCGATCGCGACGCTGCAAATCCTGTCGACGCTGCGCAGCGGTTATCCGCAGGTCTCGCCGTTCGTCGATCGCTTCAGTATCGGCAAGTGGGTGCTCGACTGGTGCGAGGCGCACCGCCGGCAAATTGCGATGGCGGCCATTCCGTTCGGCATCGCGCTGGGAATTTACACCGGCATCCTGCTCAGCGCGTTCAGCGCCCGTCCGTTCTGGAATTCGGGTGTCCTCGGGCCGCTGTTCCTGGTATCCGGAATGTCGACCGCTGCCGCTTTCGTCGCGCTCGTCGCGCGAAAGCATAGCGAGAAAGTGCTGTTCACCCGGATCGACCTGCTGCTGATCGCCGCCGAACTGGCGCTCGTGGCGCTCTTCATCATCAACCTTGCCAGCGGCACCGAACAACAGCTGGCTGCGCTCGACAGCATCATGGGCGGCCCGCACTCCACGGTGTTCTGGGTGCTGTTCGTGGGTATCGGGTTGCTGGTACCGCTGCTGCTCGAGGTCCTCGAGATCCGCGGTTTCGCTCGCCGTGTCGCGATTGTCGCGCCGGTCTTCGTCCTGCTGGGTGGCTACGTGCTACGCCAGGTAATGATCGACATCGGCCAGGAAAATAGCTGGATTCAGTATGACACCCAGTATAATGCCGAGCTCCTGCAGCGGCTGCACGACTGACGGCCGGATGTTCTTTGAAGCACGACGGACGCGCGATCTATGGAAACAAGACTGATAACCACCCTGCTCATCCCGTTTGCGGCTATGCTCGCCGCGTGCGGACAGCCGCCGGAGGCCGGCCCCGGCGTAACGTTTACGGACGTTGCGCAGTCTGCGGCGCGCGCAGAGGATCGCGTCAGTGTCGAACAACTGGCCGAATGGCTGATCGAAGAGCGCAAGGATTTCGTGCTGATCGACGTCCGTTCGCAGGACGAGTACCTGCAGGGCAGCATCCACGAGGCGCAGAACATCCCGCTTGCCGAACTCGTCATGAGCGAGACGATCGCGACACTGCCGACGGACAGGAAGGTCATCTTGTATTCCAACGGCTCCGAGAACGCAGCCAAGGCATCGACGATGCTGCGCCTCGCGGGACTCGACGCGCATCTCGTCACCGGCGGCTACAACGCCTGGCACCGACGCATTCTGAACCCGGACATTTCGGCGGAAGAACTCGATGGCGAGAGCCTGCAGGTCTCCGCGCAGCGCGCCTACAGCTGTTATTTCGTCGGTGACCGCGGCGAGGGGGCCGCGGAACGCGAGCCGCCCAAGCCGTTCGAGCCCCCGGTATTCACCGAGGACGAACAGGAGGATGAGCCTCCTTTACCGCCAGTTGGCGAAGAGTCTTGTTGATAGCCTGAGACTGGCTCAGTCGGCGCCGATTTCCGCGCCGAGGATGGCCTTTATCTCGCTGTGCGTGAACGGGCGTTCCCCGGGCAGCGTCGCGCGTCCGCCCCGCGACTGATCGACGTTCGTCCACGCATCGGCGGGCAGGCCGTCCTGCAGGCGCTGATGCCGCGGCCGGAATCGGATCCCGTCTTTCCCGAGCCCGATGTCGCCGTCCCCGAGACCGAGCGCGCTGCTCGAGCGATGGCAGGACACGCAGCTGCGCGATGCGCCGGTCGAGTGTGGCGACAGGGACGCGAAGCGACGCACGAATCTCGCCTCGTCGAGGTCCGGATGGGTGACGGTCAAGATCATGCCCGGCACGAAGACATCAACCGTGTCGTTCTCATTGACGCCGAGCGCAGGCAGCCCGTTGTCGGCGTGCCAGAAGCGGTCGGACCAGCGACCGGGCGTGACCGCCCGCTCGATGTGATCCCATTGTTCGCCGCCCTGATCGAACTCGATGTGGCAGCCGAAACACTGTGGCGCCCACTGACTGTGGCATGCAGCACAGGTAAGGCGTTCGTGGGAGTCGTCCTCGCCACGGTGCCCGGGCGCGGTTTGCGGGATGCGCAGTACTCGCCCGGTGTTCTTCGTGTGCAGCCAGGCCCCGTCGTCGCGAAGCTCTATGTGCCACAGCGGTGTGCCGTGTTTTTTCGTGCTGAGGAAACGCGTGCTGGCGTCTGCGGCGAACGGCACGTGTTTGCGCATGCCGGCGAGTTCCGGCGGCCAGTCCCGAAGCGCCAGCCGCGGATTGCCGTTACCGTGGCAGTCCGTGCACGCAACGTCGACCGCTTCGCGCTGGTGGGCGGCGTCTCCGGCGGCGCCCATCAGGCCGACGCTGGTGTGGCAGTCGATGCAGCTCATCCCGGCGAGATAGTGAACGTCGGCGGGCAGACGCTCGACCGGGCGGCCGTCGGCGAGGCGCAGGCCGGGAAGCTTACCTGGCTCGTCCGGGGGCGGGACCTCCGCAAGCCCGGCGTAGCTGAGCGAGATCCGGCCGGAGCGGGAATGACAGCCGAAACAGCGCCCGTCGTCGACGCGCACGGTGAGCGCCGGGTGCGCGTTGTCCGGGTAGTCGTTGACGTGGCAGGCGAGGCAACCGCCGCCCCGGTCGCGGGTCACGTCGAGCGCGCGCGCGGTCTTCGGCTGATGGAGATGGCAGCTCGCGCA
>JAAUYE010096401.1_pt1 | contig 15468 bp, 13 predicted proteins | sample 7278081 | NCBI WGS metagenome assembly JAAUYE01 (sample SAMN14350131, study PRJNA611818) | marine sediment metagenome | isolation source: surface marine sediment (0.6m) | place: French Polynesia: Moorea | collected 2018-08
CACACGGAGCACCCCTACGAACTCAACCTGCAGGACGACGCGCCGTTCTGGATCCAGGTGTTCAACCTGCGCCACGAAAGCGGTTCCGATTTCGATGTCGAGGCGGCATCGAAGCGCTTCGAAGAGTGCTTCATGAAGGTGCTCGACGGCAAGGCGGAGAACGACGGCCTCAATCGCCTGATATTGAGCGCCGAACTCGACTGGCGCGAAACGGCGTTGCTCAGGTGCTACGCGAAATACCTGCAGCAGCTCGGCCTGCCGTTCTCCCAGGACTACATGGAAGACGTGCTGGTCGCGCATTCTCGGCTCGTCGGGCTGCTGACCCAGCAGTTCCGCGCGACCTTCGACCCGGACATGGCCAAGTCGCAGAGAACGCGACGGCTCAATACGGTCGGGCCGGCGATCCACCGCGAGGTCGGCAAGGCCAAGAACGTCGACGAGGACCGTATCCTCAACGCCTTCGCCGGCGCGTTCAACGCCACGCTCAGGACCAATTATTACCTGCCCGGCGACTTCGACGGCCGCCGCGACTGTATCTCGATCAAGCTGGACCCGACGCGGCTTCCCGAAGCGCCGCTGCCGACGCCGAAATTCGAGATCTTCGTTTACTCGCCGGAAGTCGAGGGCGTACACCTCCGCGGCGGCGACGTCGCCCGCGGCGGGTTACGCTGGTCGGACCGGCGTGAGGATTTCCGCACCGAGGTCCTCGGGCTCATGAAGGCGCAGGTCGTCAAGAACACCGTCATCGTGCCGACCGGCGCAAAAGGTGGCTTCTTCTGCAAGCGCATGCCGGAAGGCGACCGCGAAACCGTCATGAAGACGGGCATCGCCTGTTACAAGACCTTTATCAGCGGCCTGCTCGACATCACGGACAACGTCGTCGACGGCAAGGTCGTCACGCCCGACGGCGTGATCCGGCGAGATGGCGACGATCCGTATCTGGTCGTCGCGGCTGACAAGGGCACCGCGACGTTCTCCGACATCGCGAATGAAATATCGCAGAGCTACGGTTTCTGGCTCGACGACGCGTTCGCGTCGGGCGGCTCGGCCGGCTACGACCACAAGAAGATGGGTATTACGGCGCGCGGCGCGTGGGAGGCCGTGAAGCGTCACTTCCGTGAACAGGGCCTCAATACGCAAAAAGACCCGTTCACCGTGGTCGGCATCGGCGACATGAGCGGCGACGTATTCGGCAACGGCATGCTGCTGTCGCGCAAGATCCGGCTGGTGGCGGCATTCAATCACCAGCACATCTTCCTCGACCCTGACCCCGACATGCCCGCCAGCTTCAGGGAGCGCCAGCGGCTGTTCAAGCAGCCCCGCTCCGGCTGGACCGACTACGACGACGCGGTCATATCGAAGGGCGGCGGCGTATTCTCGCGCCAGGCGAAGACCATACGCCTCAGCAAGGAAGCGCGCGCGATGCTGGAGACGGACAAGCCGTCCATGCAGCCCGATGAACTGATCCGCGCGATCCTGCGGATGCGCGCCGACCTGCTGTGGAACGGCGGTATCGGCACCTACGTCAAGGCCGGCACCGAGGGTCACGCAGACGTCGGCGACCGCAGCAACGACAACGTGCGCGTCAACGCCGACGAACTTCGCTGCAAGGTCATCGGCGAAGGCGGCAACCTCGGTTTGACGCAGCGCGCGCGTATCGAATTCAGCCTGAACGGCGGCCGCGTCAACACCGACTTCATCGATAATTCCGCCGGCGTCGACAGCTCCGACCGCGAGGTGAACATCAAGATCCTGCTGAGCGACGTCGCCAAGAAGAAGGGCATGTCGCGCAAGAAACGCGACGAGTTGCTCGCATCGATGACAGACGACGTGGCGGACTTCGTCCTGCGCAACAACTATATGCAGACGCAGGCCCTCAGCATGAGCGAGCTGCGCTCCCTGGAGCGTATCGACGAGATCGGCCGGGTCATTGCCGGCCTCGAACGCAGCGGCCTGCTCGATCGCGACCTCGAGTACCTGCCGGACGAAACCGAGATCGAGGAACGCAAGGCGCGTAAGCAGGGCATGACCCGCCCGGAACTGGCGGTCGTCCTCAGCTACGCGAAGATCGACGTCTACAACGCGCTGACGTCGCAGAAGGAGACGCTCGCCGACTTCCTGGTGACGCATCCGATGCGTTATTTCCCCGAGGTCCTGCGGCGCCGCTACACCGAGTTTGTCCCAACCCACCGGCTGAGTCCCGAGATCCTCGCAACACTCATCGCGAACGATATCGTCAACCGCATGGGGCCCGCGTTCGTCAAGCGCGTGCAGCTGGACACCGGGGCGGACGTCGTGACGATCGCCCGCGCCTACACCGTCGCGCGCCAGATCGTGCGTGCGGGCGCACTCAATCGCACGATCGAGGAACTCGATAACGAGATCCCCGCCTCGGCGCAGATGTCGATGTTGTTCGAGCTGTCGCGCACCCAGCGGCACGCGACTTACTGGCTCATCGAGCACTATGGCGACCACGTCGACATCGACGGCCTCGTGAATCGCCTGAAGGACGGCATGGCGACCGTGTACGGGCGTACCGGCGGCGTGATGTCGGCGGCAGCCCGCGAACGCCACGCAAAGGCGATGCAAAACTACGTCGACATGGGCGTGCCGGAAAAACTTGCCGATAAGATGGCGGCGCTGCTGCTGACCCGGGCGGCACTCGACATCTCGGACCTCGCCGCCATGTTCAAGCGCGACGTCATGGAGGCGGCACGGATCTACTCGATATTCAATGACAGGCTTGGCATATTCGCGCTGCACGCTGGCGCGGAGGACGTCAGGGTACGCGGTCGCTGGCAGGCGCTCGCGCGAAGCAACCTGCGCGACGAATTCTTCCGCATCCGTCGCGACATGGCTGCGGATATACTAAAGAAACGCAGCAAGAAGAACATCGAGCAGCTCGTCGACGAGTGGTTGCAGGAACGCAGCGCAAAGGTCGAGCGTTTCGTCACGATGCTCGAGGAAATGAAGCTGCGCGGGGTCTTCGATATCGCGACCCTGTCGGTCGCCGCGAAGGAACTTCGCGAACTCGTGACCAAACAGGCATAGACATACGGACTAATACGGAGAAAGCATGGCTGGCAAGCTCATCCTCTGCCGTCACGGCCAGAGCGACTGGAACCTGAAGAACCTGTTCACCGGCTGGACCGACGTGGACCTGACCGAACAAGGCGTCAACGAGGCGGTGGAGGCCGGCCGCACCGTGGCCGCGCTCGACTACGACATCGATATCGCCTTCACGTCCGTGCTGAAGCGGGCGATCCGGACGCTGTGGCTGATGCTCGACGAGATGGACCGCATGTGGATCCCCGTGGTGCGCGACTGGCGACTCAACGAACGCCATTACGGCGCCCTGCAGGGGCTCAACAAGGCCGAGACGGCGGCGAAATACGGCGACGACCAGGTGCACATCTGGCGCCGCAGCTACGACGTGCCGCCGCCCGAACTCGACGCCGACGACGAGCGGCACCCGTCGCACGACCCGCGTTACCGGGGCGTCGCAAGCCTGCCGGCCACCGAGTCGCTGGCGCTTACTCTCGAGCGCGTGCGCCCGTGCTGGGAAGAAATCGTAGCGCCCGAACTCCGCGCGGGCCGCAACGTGCTGATCGCGGCGCACGGCAACAGCCTGCGCGCGCTCGTGAAGATGCTCGACGAGATATCGGACGAGGAAATCACGGGATTCAACATCCCGACCGGTATCCCGATCGCCTACGATCTCGACGACGACCTCAAGCCGAGGTCGCGGGAATTCCTGGGCGACCCGGAGACCGTGGCCAAGGCTGCCGCGGCAGTCGCCGCCCAGGGCAAGGCGAAGGGCTAGTGTCCTGTCCGGTCAGACCTGCAGCCGCGGGTCGGAGCGCGATACCCGCGTGTCCGCGTCGACGACGCGGACCAGGCCTTCCTGCACTGTCGAGGCGGCCAGTACGCCGTCCTCGGTAAAGATCTGGCCGCGCGCGAAGCCGCGCGCGCTGGCGGCGTTCGGACTCTCGATCGCATACAGCAACCAGCGGTCGGCGCGGCACTCGCGGTGGAACCAGAGCGCGTGATCGAGGCTCGCCATGATCAGGCGGCCGGAGACGAAGTTGATACCGTGCGGCAGCACACTCGAGCCGAGCAGCTCGTAGTCGGAGACGTAGGCCAGCAGGTTACGATGCAGCGCCGGGTCGTCGGGCAGCGAATCCACGGCACGGATCCAGCAGTGCTTGACCGGCGGCAGGCGCATGGGTTCGGTGAAACTGATGCGCTCGACGGGGCGGAATTCGAACGGCCGCTGCTCGGTGAGGAAGCGCCGCATTTTCATCGGCACTTTTTCCAGCACCTCGGCGGGCACGTCGAAGAGGTCCCGCAGGCCGTCAGGCCCCGGTACATCCGGCATGTCGGCCTGGTGCTCTAGCCCGGGCTCCGGCACCTGGAACGATGCGGCGAGGTTGAAGATCGGCCGCCCATGCTGGATGGCGACGACGCGCCGGGTCGAGAAACTGCCGCCGTCGCGTGCCCGGTCGACCTCGTAAATGATGGGCTTGGTCATATCGCCGCGGCGCAGGAAGTATGCGTGCAACGAATGGGCGACCCGCCCCTCGACGGTGTGCTGCGCGGCGGACAGCGCCTGCCCCAGCACCTGGCCGCCGAACACCTGGGCACTGCCGATGTCGCGGCTATCGCCGCGGAATATGTTGTCTTCGATGCGCTCGAGCTGCAGCAGCGCAATCAGGTCTTCGAGTACGGGGTGCATCTCGGCTTGTCGCGAAGTTTCACTCGTCGCTGCGGCCGCCGTCGACCGAGACCCCGGTCCCGCTGACGAACACCGCGTCGTCGCTGGCAAGGAATAACACCACCTTGGCGACGTCCACGGGCTCGCCGAGCCGCTTCGCGGCCGAGCTCGCGATGCAATAGTCCCGTAGTGCCTTGTCCTTGCGAAACACCTCGCGGCTGTCCGGCGTCATGATCGCGCCGGGCTGAATGTGGTTTGCGGTGATCCCGAAAGCGCCGGTCTCGACCGCGAGCGCACGGGATATCGCGGCCAGGTCTCGCTCGGCGCGCTCGGCAGCGGCGCTCGCGTCGGCCGCGAACACACTGCGCAGAAATCCCATATTGATGATGCGGCCGGCCGGGCTCTTCCTCAGGTACGGTAGCGCCGATCGGCACATCGCCATGATGAGTTCCGCGCGCCTGCGCAGAAGGTCGTCCAGCCCGCTGCCGTCGGCGGCGATAGGCGCTGCCTGCGCCAGCGGGAATTCGTTGATGAGGATATCGAGCGAACCGAGCTTCTCGGCCGCTTTTTCAACCAGTGCCGGAATCCTGTCCGGGTCGCCGAATTCGGTGGCCAGGCAGTGGATGCCACGCACCCCCCCAAAATGCTGCTCTACGCCGCTCGCGGGGCCGTCGACAGCCAGAACCTCGGCGCCGTGCTTGACGAGGGTTCTCGCTACCGCCTCGCCGATTCCACCCGCAGCGCTCGTCACCAGCGCCTTCATTCCGTATAGCCGCAACGGTTCGGCCATGTTCACTCCTTGCCCAATCGAAATGCCCCGAGCGCAGCGAAGAACGCTCAGTCAGACAGGCGATAGTCAGCGAATTGCTTCCTTAATTCAATCTTCTTCACTTTGCCGGTCGCCGTGTGCGGCAGTTCGTCGACGAAAACAACGTCGTTCGGCACCCACCAGGTCGCGACCTTGCCGTCGAAATACGCCAGCAGCTCGTCCTTGCTGACATCCTGGCCTTCAGCTTTGGTCACGACGAGCAGCGGCCGTTCTGTCCATTTCGGATGCGCCACACCGATTACCGCTGCCTCCGCTACTGCGGGGTGGCCCATCGCCGTGTTTTCCAGCTCGATCGAGCTGATCCACTCGCCGCCGGACTTGATGACGTCCTTCGTGCGGTCGGTGATTGCGACGTATCCTTGCGGATCGATCGTCGCAACGTCGCCGGTCTCGAACCAGCCGTCTTCCGTGTGCGTGCCGCCGCTGCCTTCGAGCTTGTAGTAGTCGCTGCACACCCAGGGCCCGCGGACCTGCAGCGCGCCGAAAGCCTCCCCGTCCCAGGGCTGCTCTTCCCCGTTGTCGTCGACGATGCGGATCTCGACGCCGAAGATGCCGCGACCGGCCTTGGTCGCGAGATCGAGCTGCTCGTCACCGGGCAGGCCTTCGAGGCCTGCCTTGATCGTGTTGACGGTGCCGATCGGGCTGGTCTCCGTCATGCCCCAGCCTTGCCGCAATTCGACACCATGCTTGTCGCGGAACGCCTCGATCATCGCACGCGGCACGGCCGCGCCGCCGACGAGGGAGCGCTCGAGCTTGTCGAGTCGTTTGCCCGCTTTCTCGGTGTACTGCAGCAGTGCCAGCCACACGGTAGGCACGCCGAGCGCCATCGTGACGTCTTCGCTGTCGATCAGCGCGTAGAGCGCTTCGCCATCACCCATCTTCGGTCCCGGCAGCACCAGCTTGGCGCCACCCATCAGCGCCGAATCCGGCACGCCCCCGGCATTGACGTGGACGAACGGTACGACCGGCAGCACGACGTCGCGGCTCGCCACGCCGGCGACGTCGATCGCCAGCGTCCCGAACGCGTGCAACACCTTCGAGCGATGGTCGTAAAGGGCCCCCTTCGGGTTGCCGGTGGTGCCGGACGTGTAGCAAAGCGCCGACGCGGTGCGTTCGTCCAGCTGCGGCCAGTCGAACGCGGAGGACTCGGCCGCGAGCAGCGTCTCGTAGCACATCACGTTGGGCAGCGAGGTGTCCGGCATGTGCGCCTCGTCGGTCATGACGATGAATCCCTCGACGTTGGGGATCTTGTCGGCGACTGCCTCCAGCAGCGGCACGAACATTGCGTCGACACAGATGAACCGGTCTTCGGCGTGATTGATGATGTAGATAATCTGCTCGGGGAACAGCCGCGGATTGATTGTGTGGCAGACGAAGCCGCTGCCGCTGACGCCGTAGTAGACCTCGAGGTGGCGGTAGTCATTCCATGCCAGTGACGCCACGCGATCCCCTTGCTTGACGCCGAGCGTTGCCAGCGCGTTCGCGAGCTGCCGGGCGCGCGCCATCGCCTCGCGAATCGTGTAGCGATGGCGCGGATTGTCGACGGTGACCGAAACCACCTCGCGATCGCCGTGGAACTTTTCGGCATGCTGCGCAATCGCTGAGATGAGCAGCTGTGTATCCATCATCAGACCTTTCATGACGGTATTTCCTTGTTGTTGTGCAGTCTCCGTCCGCCATCGTAACGATCGTTACGTGCTATGCTTACTGGCGCGTGTAGCCTTCAGGTTACCACCAAAAACTACTGATTTTGAAGAATAAATCGAAAAGCACGCTAACGGTGGGGATCGCCCAGATCGCGCCGGTCTGGCTGGACCGCGACGCCACCGCCTCCAAGATTTCCAGTTGGATTCGCGATGCCGCGGCAGAGGGCTGCGAACTCGTCGTCTTCGGCGAGGCGCTGCTGCCCGGCTACCCGTTCTGGGTGGAACGGACCGACGGCGCGCGGTTCGAATCCGACCTGCAGAAAGAGCTGTACCGCCATTACGTGGAACAGTCGGTCTGTATCGAGGCCGGCGACCTGGACGACATCCGCCACGCGGCCCGCGACGCCGGAATCGCGGTCTACCTGGGAGTGATGGAGCGTGCGGCCAACCGCGGCGGACACAGCGTGTACGCGAGCATGGTCTACATTGATGCCACCGGCGCAGTCGGGTCCGTGCACCGCAAGCTGATGCCGACCTACGAAGAGCGGCTGGTCTGGGCGATCGGCGACGGCCACGGCCTGCGCACCCACCAGCTCGGCCCGTTCACGGCCGGCGGACTGAACTGCTGGGAGAACTGGCTGCCGCTTGCGCGGGCGGCGCTGTATGCGCAGGGCGAAGACCTGCACGTGGCGATCTGGCCGGGCAACCGCCGCAATACCGAGGACATCACCCGCTTCATCGCCCGCGAGGGTCGCTGCTACGTCGTCTCGGTGTCGGGGCTGATGCGCAAGTCCGACATCCCGGATACGCTGCCGCGCGCCGAGCTGCTGCAGGACGTGGCCGACGACGTCATGGCGAACGGCGGCTCGTGCATCGCCTCGCCAACCGGCGAATGGGTGCTCGAGCCGGAGACGGACGTGGAGTCATTGCGCATCGCGGAAGTCGACCACCGCATCGTCCTCGAGGAGCGGCAGAATCTCGACGTGGTGGGTCACTATTCGCGGCCGGACGTCACGCAACTCCATGTCGACCGGAGGCGGCAGTCGACGGCCCTGTTCTCGGACTAGATCATGAAGCCCGTTATTTTATTCTGCAGCAGCCTCCTCCTCGCCGCGCTTCCCGCGGCTGCCGGCCTGCCGGACGGCTACTGGCCGCTCGAACAGACGCAACCGATACTCGACTCGAGGCTCGAGATCACGCTCGACCCGGATCTCGGTCATCTCTCCGACGCCGAACGGCAAGCGGTCGACGCGCTGCTGGACGCCGGCCGGATCATGCACACGCTCTACGAGCAACAACTGCATGCCGAAGCGCCGGCCGCGAAGCAGCGACTGCAGGAACTGCACGAAGCGGCCGAGGACCCGACCGCGACCGGCAACCTCCTCGATCTCTTCTACCTGTTCAAGGGTCCGGTCGCGACGACGCTCGATAACGAGCGCCTGCCCTTCCTGCCGGTGGGCCGGCCGGGTCCCGGCAAGAACGTCTACCCCTCCGGCCTGGCGCGGGCCGGAATCGACGCTTTCCTGGACGCGCATCCGGATGCCCGCGAATCCCTGTTGGCCGAGCGCTCGGTAGTCCGGCGCGCTACCGCTGACGCCGTGGCTGCCGACCTCGCGCGTCTGGATGGGTACCCGGCCCTCGAAGCGCTCCATCCGGGCTTGCGCGAGCGCCTCGAGACGATCGATGACGATCCCGATGCGCTGTACGCGGTGCCCTACGCACTGGCCTGGGCCCCGCAGCTCACCGCAGCGAGGGGGCACCTCGAGCGGGCTGCCGCTGCGATCGAGAAGGAGTCGCCTGACTTCGCGGCCTATCTCAGGAACCGCAGCCGCGACCTCCTGTCCGGCGACTACGAATCCGGCGACGCATCGTGGGTCACGGGCCGGTTCGGCAACCTGAACCTGCAGTTCGGCAGCTACGAGACCTACGACGATGCGCTGCTGGGCATCAAGGCGTTCTACAGCGCCAGCCTGCTGGCGCGAGACGAAGCCCGCAGCCGGGCGCTCGCGGCGGCGATGACCGAACTGCAGTCGATCGAGGACGCCCTGCCCTACGAACAGCAGAAGCGGGTGCGTTCGCACATCCCTGTCGGCGTGTACAACGTGGTCGCCGATTTCGGCCAGGCGCGCAGCGCGAACACGGCAACGATCCTGCCCAACGACGCCGACCACGCCCGCAAGTACGGCCGCATCGTGCTGATACGCAACAACATCCTCGGCAACCCGACGATATTCAACAGCGTCCGGCAGCGCTTCGACGCCGTCGTCGTGCCGGCGTATCGTGAACACCTGACGATCGACGGCAGCTTCAACCGCACGCTGTGGCACGAGATCGGGCACTACCTCGGCGTGAGCGTGACTGCTGACGGGCGCAGCCTGGGCGAGGCGCTCGCCGAGTACGCCGATCTCGTCGAGGAGATGAAATCCGACCTCGTGTCACTGCACGCCGCTAGAACCCTGCACGAGATCGGCTATTACGACGATAATGGGCTGCGCGCCCACTATGCCGACGGTATCCGGCGCACGCTGCAGGTCGTCAGGCCGCGGCCCGAGCAGCCCTACCAGAACATGCAGCTGATCCAGTTCAACTATTTCATGGAGCACGGGCTCATCGAACTCAGCGGCGACGAGGCGCTGCTCGCCATAAACTACGACCGCTACCACGACGTCGTCAGCGCGCTGCTCGGCGACGTACTGCGCCTGCAGTTCGCGGGCGACTACGACGCAACCAAGGCGTTCGTGGAGCGATGGAATTACTGGGACGATCGCGTACACGGTCGGCTCGCAGCGCTGATTCAGAAGCAGGCGCGCCACCGCGGCACGCTGGTGCGTTACGCGATACTCGAGAACTGACCAGGGGGGCAGTCATGATGGGTCGTTACAGGAACATCCTCGAAACCATCGGCAGGACACCCATCGTGCGGCTGAACCGGATTGCGCCCGAGCACGTCAACCTGTTCGTCAAAGTCGAATCGTTCAACCCGATGGGCTCCGTCAAGGACAGGCTCGCGCTGGGCGTCATCGAGGATGCCGAACGGAGCGGCGCTCTCAAGCCGGGGCAGACCGTTATCGAAGCGACAAGCGGCAACACCGGCATCGGCCTCGCGATGGTCTGTGCCTGCAAGGGCTACCCGCTGGTCGTGACGATGGCCGAGAGCTTCAGCGTCGAGCGGCGCAGGCTGATGCGCTTCCTGGGCGCGAAGGTCGTGCTTACGCCCGCCTCCCTAAAGGGCAGCGGCATGCTGGCCAAGGCTGTCGAACTGGCAGAGGAACACGGCTGGTTCCTGGTGCGCCAGTTCGAGAACGAGGCTAACGCCGATGCGCATTCGCGCACGACGGCGCCCGAGATCCTCGAGGCCTTCGCGGACCGCCAGCTTGATTACTGGGTCACCGGCTACGGCACGGGCGGCACGCTGAAAGGCGTTTCCAGGGTGCTGCGGGAGCAGAGCCCCGGCACACGCATCGTCGTTTGCGAACCGGACAATTCCCCTATCCTCGGCAGCGGCCTGCCACAGCAGCGCCTCGACGATGGCGCGCCGAAGGACAGCCACCCGATGTTCCGGCCGCACCTGATGCAGGGGTGGACGCCCGATTTCATCCCGCGCCTGACCGAGGATGCCGTGGACGGCAAATACATCGACGAAATCCTGCCGATCAACGGCGACGAAGCACTGCGGCTGTCGCGTGCGCTGGCGCGCAAGGAAGGCATCTTCGTCGGCGTCTCGGCCGGCGCGACGCTTGCGGGCGCCATCACTGTCGCGGAACGTGCCGAGCCCGGTACGAACGTCCTCTGCATGCTCCCTGACACCGGCGAACGTTACCTAAGTACGCCGCTGTTCGAAGACATACCGGCGGACATGACGCCGGAAGAGATGGAGATCTCGCGCTCGACACCGAACTACCGTTTCGACACGCCGCCGCCCACACCGCCTCCCGCGAGCGACGAGCAGCCAGCCCCGGCGGCGCCCGCCGACGCAACGGCCTTCCTCGAAGAAGTCACCCGCGATCCCGACAACCCGGTTGTGCTGTTCGCGCTGGAGTGGTGCGAGTTCTGCTGGTCGGTGCGCAAGATGTTCGCCGAGTATGACATTCCGTACCGCTCGATCGACCTCGATTCCGTCGAGTACCAGCAGGACAACCTGGGCGGCAAGATCCGCGCCGCGCTTCTCGAACGAACCGGCCTCAAGACGATTCCGCAGATCTTCATCGGCGGCGAACACGTCGGTGGTGCGACCGAATTGTTCGACGCCTGCCGCGACGGCTCGATGGCGAAACTACTCGACCAGTCGAACGTGTCCTGGAACACCGCGGTGGAGACGAACCCCTATTCGTTCCTGCCCGGCTGGCTGCACGCGCGCTGAGCGCTTAGTCCGCGAAGAAATACATGCCGAGCGTTTCGGCCACGCAGGCGGGTTTTCGCTCGTTCTCGACCTCGATGCGCGTCTCCGACGTCAGCATCAGCGCGCCGGCGCGGCGCCTTGCCTGCAGTACCGTCGCCCGTGCCCGCACGCGGTCGCCGACCTGCACTGGCGTGTAGAAGCGAACCTTGTTGACGCCGAAGTTGATCGCCCGGGCGAGGTTCTTGACCTCGACAAAGTTGCTGGTGAGCGCCGGGATCAGCGCCAGCGTGAGGTACCCGTGCGCGATGGTCTTGCCTTCAGGCATTTCCGCGGCAGCGCGCTCGGTGTCCACGTGGATCCACTGGTAGTCGCCGGTGGCCTCCGCGAACTGGTCGATCCGGGTCTGATCGATGACTACCCAGTCGGACAGGCCGACCTCGACACCCTCGAGCTCCTTGGCATCTTCGATGGAACTGACGACGCGCAATTGACATTCCCTGCAGCCTGGACCGCCCAAGGAATACACATTAGCCGTGGCGGCCGCAAGTGTTCTGCCCGGTTTTTTTGTGGCAGGCCGGTGTCGCCGTCTTACAATGCATGGCTGCTGTAACGGGCTGACCGATGCCGATCATGACGTCTTCCAGTGAGAATCGCTCCGTGTTCGCCGTCGTGCTCGCGGCCGGCCGTTCGCGGCGTTTTGGGCGCAGCAAGCTGCTCGAAGTCCTGGACCGTGAACCGCTCGTGCGCCGCGCCGCCCGCCTGGCACGCACGGTCTGCGGCGATCGCACGGTACTCGTTACCGGGTATGACGGCGCGGCAGTAAGAATGGCGGCGGGCGACGCTGCACAGTTCGTGATCGTCAACGATCGGTACGAACACGGCATGGGTCTCTCCATCGCGCTCGCAGCGAATGCCGTCGGGCACGCAGCCGACGCGTTGTTGCTGCTGTTCGCCGACCAGCCGCTGGTCACGGCCGGGCATCTCCGGGCGCTGGTCGAGGGCTGGAGCGGCGCGGACGACGAGATCGTCGCGACCGCCTACGCGGGCACGCTAGGGCCGCCGGTGCTATTCCCGCGCGCTGCTTTTCGCACACTCGGCGAACTTGATGGCGACGTTGGAGCGAGAAGTATTCTCGGCAACCCGGCGTTCAACGTCAGGACCATCCACTTCGAGGATGCCGCGATCGACATCGATACGCCCACCGATCTCGAAAATCTCTGAGAACCACTCCCTGAACTGCGATCGCGCGCCGAGGCGCGCTCCTACGGCAGTCGGCGAACCCATGCGCGCGAGCGTGCCCCGGGGGCTTCGGGATGTTTCTTGCGCGAAGTAAAGCGCAGCAAGCGAAGCGCAGCGAGCCATGAGCGCAAGAAAGCATGCCGAAGCCCCTATCTGGAGGAAAGAACCGAACTCAAGCTCGTGCGCGCGCACTACCCGTGCGCATGCTCGGCGCAGCGCTCGCAGTTGACCCAGCCCGAATCGCCGTTGGTGTAGTGCTCTTTCTTCCAGATGGGCAGCCGGTGCTTCAGTTCGTCGATGATGTAGCGGCAGGCCTTGAAAGCCTCGTCGCGGTGCGCGGAGGCGACGCCGACCCAGACCGCGCAATCGCCGATCTCCAGCATCCCGGTCCGGTGCACGCAGTGGGCATGCAGATAGGGGAATCTCTCGGCCGCCTCGGCCAGGATTTTCTGGCCCTCGGCGACCGCCACGGGTTCGTACCCCTCATACTCGAGCCGCAGGACCTCGTGGCCCTCGTTCTCGTTGCGCACCCAGCCTTCAAAGGCGCAGTAGCCGCCGGCAGCGGGATCGAACAGCTCGCGGCGCAGGACATCCGGGTCGATGGTGTCTGTCGTCATGCGAATCATGTCAACCACCTGCCACTGGCGGGAACAGCAACACGGTATCGCCGTCCTCGACCGGCGACGTCCAGTCCGCCATCTGGTCATTGATGGCGACCTTGCAGTGCCCGGCGGGCTCCGCGGATCGATGCCGGGACTTGGTGTGCTCGAACACGTCGGCGGCAGTCGTCGCGTCGAGCGACAGGGTCTCCTCGTCGACGCCGGCGTGTTCGCGGAACATGGCGAAATACCGCACGGTAATGGTCTTCATGCTTGCTCTCCCGCACGATGGAAATCCTGCTTGCCGCCCGTCTTCATCATCAGCCGCGTTTCGGAGATGACGATGTCGTGGGACAGCGCCTTGCACATATCGTATACCGTCAACGCCGCGACGCTGGCGCCGGTCAGCGCCTCCATCTCCACGCCGGTCTTGTGCGTGACCTTGCAGCGGCAGTCGATGATCGCACGATCGCCATCCAGCGTAATGTCGACGTCGCAGTTGTCGAGACCGAGCGGGTGACAGAAGGGAATCAGTTCGTGCGTCTTCTTCGCCGCCATGACGCCGGCGATGATCGCCGTCGCGAACACCGGCCCTTTCTTGCTTTGAATTTCGTCGCCGTCGAGCGCGGCGAGCACGGCCTCGGGCAGCACGACAGTGGTCTGCGCATGCGCCTCGCGCGCCGTCACGACCTTGCCGCCGACGTCAACCATCGAGGGCCGATTGTCGTCATCGACGTGACTCAGTTTCGTCACGCTAGTCTCCTGTCCTGTACATCCGGCGCGTATTGCGCCAGGCATTGCGGTTTGCGACAAGCCGGACGGCCGGTGTCGGCTCCTGCAGCGGCTCGGTAGTCATTGCTACATTCTGCCCGATTGGGTCGATCCTTTGAACGCATTCTGTACAATCGGGACCCCCGATCGCCCCACCCGTCTCGCGAGGAGCGCCATGGACGTGACGTTGAGTGAAAAGGACCTGGCCTTCCGAGAGGAAATACGGGCCGTGTTCCGCGACGAATTCCCCGAAGACATTCGCGCCAAGCGCGAGAACGGCGTACCGATGGAGCGCGACGACCTCGTGCGTTTCCAGCAGTGGCTGCACGAGCGCGGCTGGGCCGGGGTCAACTGGCCGGTCGAATACGGCGGCACCGGCTGGACGCCGGTGCAGAAATACCTCTTCGCGATCGAGATGGCGGAAGCGGACGCCCCGCCCATCGTACCGTTCGGCCTGAGCATGGTCGGCCCGGTCGTCTACACCTTCGGCAACGAGGAGCAAAAGCAACGCTTCCTCCCCGACATCCTCGCGAGCAAAGTGTGGTGGTGCCAGGGTTACTCGGAGCCTGGCGCCGGATCGGATCTTGCCTCGCTAAAGACGCGCGCCGACCTGGCGGGGGACCATTACGTCCTGAACGGAACCAAGACCTGGACCACGCTCGGCCAGCATGCCGACTGGATATTCGTGCTCGCCCGAACCAGCACGGACGTCGCCAGGCGGCAGGAGGGCATCAGCTTCCTGCTCGTGGACATGACGTCGCCCGGCATCACGGTCACCCCGATCATCACGATCGAGGGCGGTCACGAAGTGAACGAAGTCCACTTCGAGGACGTCAAGGTCCCCGTCGAAAACCTGGTCGGCGAGGAAGGCAAGGGCTGGACCTACGGCAAGGTGCTGCTGCAGCACGAGCGCGCCAACATCGCAGCGGTGGCCATTTCGCGGTTTCGCCTGCGCAAGCTCCGCGAACAGACGAGGCGGCGCGTCCGTGGTGCGGCGCCCCTCTGCGAAGATCGCAATTTCATGCGCAAGCTCGCGGCCGTCGAGGTGGACCTTCGGGCATTGGAGTACACCGAGCTGCGCACGCTCGCCGCCGTGCAGTCGGGCAAGGCGCCCGGGCCCGAGTCGTCCATACTCAAGGTCAAGGGCACGGAAGTCCAGCAGGCGATCGACACGCTCTACGTGGAAGCTGCCGGTTACTACGCCCTGCCCTTCGTACCCGGCCAGTACACGGCGGATTCCACGTAGAGCGTGTCGGTCGCCTGCTGGACTTCCGTGCCCTTGACCTTGAGTATGGACGACTCGGGCCCGGGCGCCTTGCCCGACTGCACGG
>JAAUYE010136857.1_pt1 | contig 15439 bp, 14 predicted proteins | sample 7278081 | NCBI WGS metagenome assembly JAAUYE01 (sample SAMN14350131, study PRJNA611818) | marine sediment metagenome | isolation source: surface marine sediment (0.6m) | place: French Polynesia: Moorea | collected 2018-08
ATCGGCGTGAATTCGACACGTACGGGGAACGTGTCGATCAAAACGACAGGTTCCCCGAAAATGTCGATATTTCGCGCCTTTTTCGACAGGAATTCAGTATAGGTCGATCGGATCGACATAAACGTGAACCAGGTACGGAATTGCCGTCGCCATCCACCGACATCGTGACAGCCCGTGCCGTCCGGCCTATGCTTGGGCGCATCCATCGGAGGGGGCGCTATGGGCAGACTGGAACGCATTGGCTGGCTTTGTACGTTCGGGCTACTGGTATCGGCTTGCGGCGGGGGCGGCGGAGGCGGTTCGTCCGTGTCGCCGCCACCACCACCGCCACCACCGCCGCCACCGGCGGCGATCCCCACGATCGACGTGGCGCAGGTATTCCCGGCGCTGACTTTCAACGGCCTCGTGTCCCTGCAGCAGGCGCCCCGTGACGCGACGCGCTGGTTTGCCGTCGAGCAGCCCGGCGTGATCCGGCAGTTCGCGAACGACGCGGGGGCGTCGGCCAGCAGCGTCGTCCTCGACATCACGGACCGGGTCGTATCCGGGGGCGAACGGGGCCTGCTCGGGATCGCGTTCCACCCGAATTTCCCGGCGACACCGGACCTTTTCGTCTCCTACACGGGCGACGACAATGGCCTGAATTCCTTCATCAGCCGATTCAGCAGCACGGACGGTGGGTCGACGTTCGACCCGAACAGCGAGCAGGTCGTGATCTCCGTCAACCAGGACGCCAGCAACCACAATGGTGGCCACCTGGCGTTCGGGCCCGACGGCTACCTGTACCTGGGGCTCGGCGATGGCGGCGGAGCCGGCGATCCGAACGAGCGCGGCCAGGACAACCTGCGCCTGCTCGGCACCATGATCCGGCTCGACATCGACGGCGGCTCGCCGTACGCGATACCCGCGGGCAACCCGTTCGAGACGAACCCCGTGTGCCCGCTGGGCGCGTCGGGCACGCAGGAGTGTCCCGAGATCTACGCCTGGGGCCTCCGCAATCCGTGGCGCTACAGCTTCGACCGTCAGACCGGCACCCTGTGGCTCGGCGACGTGGGCCAGAATCAATGGGAGGAGATCGACATCATTACGGCCGGCGGCAATTACGGCTGGAACGAGCGCGAAGGCGCGCATTGCTTCGTGCCGTCCTGCAGCACGGATTCGATCGACCCGATCACCGAGTACGGCCGGGACCTGGGTGCATCCGTGACCGGCGGCTTCGTCTATCGCGGCAGCGCGGTCCCGGACCTGGTCGGCTGGTACGTCTACGGCGACTTCGTCAGCGGCCGGATCTTCGCGATTCCGGCCGACAGCCAGCAAGGCACGGAGACGATCGTCCTGCTCGAATCCGGTCTCAGCATCTCGACGTTTGCCGAGGACCAGGACGGCGAGCTCTACGTGATCGACTACAGCGGCAACAGCACGATACACAGAATTACGGATGCCCCCTGACCCAGCTGTTGCTATAGAATCCGCAGCCATCAAGGGCTGCGGATCGATCGAGGTGCACAGTGACGGTCAAATCGGACATCGAAATTGCGAGAGCCGCAAAATTACTCCCCATCGAGGACGTCGGCGCGAAGCTGGGAATCCCCGCTGATGCGCTGATTCCCTACGGCCACGACAAGGCGAAGATCAGCGCGGACTTCATCGACGCCAACGACGGCGGCAAGGACGGCAAGCTGATCCTCGTGACAGCGGTATCGCCGACCCCGGCCGGCGAGGGCAAGACCACGACGACCGTCGGTCTCGGCGACGGCATGAACCGCATCGGCAAGAAGACGGCGATCTGCCTGCGCGAGCCGAGCCTCGGGCCGTGTTTCGGCATGAAAGGCGGCGCGGCCGGCGGCGGCTATGCGCAGGTCGTGCCGATGACGGACATCAACCTGCATTTCACCGGCGACTTCCACGCGATCGGCGCCGCGAACAACCTGCTTGCCGCACTGATCGACAACCACATGCACTGGGAGAACGAGCTCAACATCGACCCGCGGCGCGTGACCTGGCGGCGTGTCGTCGACATGAACGACCGCGCGTTGCGCGCAATCACGTCGGGGCTCGGTGGCTACCACAATGGCGTGGTCCGGGAAGCAGGATTCGACATCACGGTCGCCTCGGAGATCATGGCGATCTTCTGCCTCGCGACGAGCCTCGCGGATCTCGAGAACCGGCTCGGCAACATCGTGCTCGGCTACACCCGCGACAACGAGCCCGTGACCGTGCGCGAGCTCAATGCCCACGGCGCCATGACGGCGCTGCTGAAAGATGCGCTGCAGCCCAACCTGGTGCAGACCATGGAGAACAACCCCGCACTGATGCACGGCGGGCCGTTTGCCAACATTGCCCACGGCTGCAACTCGGTGATGGCCACGCAGGCCGCGCTGAAGCTGTCCGACTACGTGGTCACCGAGGCGGGCTTTGGCGCGGACCTCGGTGCCGAGAAGTTTTTCAACATCAAGTGTCGCAAGGCCGGGCTGCGGCCCGACGCGGTCGTGCTCGTCGCGACCATCAAGGCACTGAAGATGCAGGGCGGCGTACCGAAGGACAGGCTGAGCGAGGAGAACACGGAGGCGCTTGCGAAAGGCTGCAAGAACCTGGGGCGCCATATCCGCAATCTGGGCAAGTTCGGCGTGCCGACGGTTGTCGCGATCAACCGCTACACCGCGGACACGGATGCCGAGGCGGACGTCGTCAAGGACTACTGCCGGGAATTCGGCGTCAGTGCGATCGACAGCACGCACTGGGCGGACGGCGGCAAGGGTTGCGAGGAACTCGCCGAACACGTCGCCGGCCTTTGCGACAGCGGTGCCGCGCAGTTCCGTACGCTGTATGCGGACGACCTGAGCCTGTGGGAGAAGACGCGTCGCGTCGCCCGCGAAATCTACGGCGCCGACGACATCATCGCGGACAAGAAGGTGCGCGACGAGTTTGCGCGCTTCGACGAAGCCGGCTACGGGCGCTACCCGGTCTGCATGGCGAAGACGCAGTACAGTTTCTCGACGGACCCGAACCTGCTCGGCGCGCCGAGCGGCCATGTCGTGCCGATCCGCGAAATACGCCTCGCGGCGGGCGCGGAGTTCGTGGTCGTCATCTGCGGCGCGATCATGACGATGCCCGGGCTGCCGAGAAAGCCCGCGGCCAACAACATCCGCGTCAATAGCGAGGGAGAGATCGAGGGCCTGTTCTAGTCGGCGCCGGGCTCAGCCGCGCTCTTCGAGCTGGTGGCTGTCGGCCGCCGTGAGGGTGCAGCCATAGACGGACTTGAGTTTCTCGATGACGGCCTGCGTCTCGCGGGAGAACGGCGCTTTGCCCTCGAAGCTGTGCAGGACGATGCCCTCGAGGAGGTCGCCCAGCGACAGGTCGGTGTATTCGGCCAGGCCCTTCAGGACCTTCAGCAGGGAAGTCTCGATGCGTACCCCGGTCTGGGTGCGCTGCACGACGCGTTTCGGCATGGCGACTCTCTCGCTGTTACAGAAGTAACAAGTTAACACAGTAACACCCGTCTCGATGGCGCCCGGGCCAGTCCCGGTCGCGCATGCAATGCCGTACAATCGGCTCGCAGCCATCGCCGGGGTGGCGTCAGGGGGGGCAATGCCGACGGAAGACGAGTTACGCCAGGGCTTTCGGCTGGGTGACTGGGAGGTCTTGCCGCTGCGCGGCGTCCTGCGCAGGGACGGTCACGAGGAAAAACCGGAACCGCGGGTATTCGGCGTCCTGCTGGCGCTCGCCAGGCGCGATGGCGACCTGGTCACGCGCGACGAACTCGTCGACGAACTCTGGGATGGCCGGCCCACGAGCGACGAGCCGATCAACCGCTGCCTGTCACAGTTGCGCCGCCATCTCGGCGACAAGTCGCGACCGCATCGTTACGTCGAGACGCTGACCCGGCGCGGTTACCGCCTGGTGCAGCCGGTCGAGCTTCTGGAACCCGCGGAACCCCGCGCGCCGGAGGCGGCACCGACCGCCGCCGCTCCGGCCGTGGCGGCAGCCGCGCGCTCGAAGCCGATCGCTGCAGGACTGTTCGTCGCCTTGCTCGCCTGGCTGGCGTGGAGCCTCTGGCCGCCCGGCGCGTTCAGGTCCATCGGCGTGTTGCCGTTCGAGAACGCGAGCCAGGACCCGGCGAACAACTACCTCGTCGCGGGCTTCAAGGATGAACTCGTCAACACGCTGCACAACATCCCGGACTTCACGGTGAAAAGCAGCCGGGTCGGGCACGCGGGCGACGAAGTGACGTCGATTGCTGACAGCCTGGGCGTGGACGCGGTGCTGTCCGGCCGGGTGCACCGGGTAGGCGACCAGCTGCAGATCTTCTACACGGTCGAGGACGGCCGCAATGGCGACGTCGTGGCCACGGCCGAGATCGAGGGGCCGGTCAGCGAAATCTTCCAGCTGCAGGAGGACCTGGCGCGCATGGTGCGTCGCGACCTGTTCGGGCAGTCGTCGCAGCAGCTCCTGAGCCGTACCCGGCCGGCGAGTTTCGGCGCCTACGATCGCTACATGCGCGGCCTCTACGCGTTCGACCGGCGCCAGGACAGCGGCACGAGCCTCGAGGAGGCGATCGAGCTGTTCCAGGACACGATCCGGCTGGACGAGAACTTCGGGCCGGCCTACCTGATGTTGGCGACGGCCTACGTGCTGCTGCCGACCTACCGCGATGCGCCGGTCGACGAGATGAGCCAGGCGGCGATCGCGACCGTCGAAGACGGCCTCCGGGTCGACCCCGCCCTGCGCGACTCAGCCGGCGCCATCTTCGGCTTCGTCCATCACCAGCAGATGGAATGGCTGAAGTCGGAGCAGGCGTACCGCGCCGCGACGTCCGCGGCGGTCGTGGACCCCAACGCGTTTAACTGGTACTCGCGCATGCTGGCGTCGGTCGGCCGGCTCGAGGACTCCCTGGAGCAGTCGCTCATCGCGCTCGAACTGGACCCTACGTCCGCGGTGATCAACAGCCGCGTGGCGCTTGCCTACCTGTGGCTCGGTGACACCCGCAACGCGGAAACGTTCTTCGAGCGCGCCGCGAAGTTCGGCGCCAGCGGCCCGACACACACCATGGGCTACGCCCTGTTCCTGTTTCGCGAGGGACGCAGCGCGGAAGCCTACGAGTTGACGCAGCAGGCGTCCCGGATGGCCGGCGGCAGCGAAGCATGGATCGACCCCGTGTTTGCGGCACTGGACGACGCCGCCCTGAGCGAGGCGGCGCTCGCCGCCGTGAACGCGGCCGCGTCCGAAGACAGTATCAGTCCACAGATCGAGTTCATCGTGCGCACGGTGCTTGGCGACCTGGACGGCGCATTGGGCGTGGCGCGGCGGCTCGAAAGCGAGGGCGAGGTCTTCGAAATGGACCTGCTGTTCATACCCGAGGTGCAGCCGCTGCGAGAGCACCCGGGATTCGGCGACCTGCTCGATGCGCTGGGCATCTCGGCTTACTGGCAGGCGCGTGGCTGCACCTGGACGGGAGCCAGCGCGGTGTGCGAGGCGGGCTAGGCGTCGTCGACACGGCCGCGGGATCGCTTGATGTCGCCGCGGCGCCGTTTGTCATCCAGGCGTTTCTTCACCGCTTTGCGGCTCGGTCGAGTGGGAACTCGCGGCTTCTTCTCGACCAGGACCGAGCCCAGCAGGTCGCGCAACCGTTCGAGCGCGGCGTCGCGATTGCGCGCCTGGGTGCGGTGCTCCTGGGCCTTGATCGTGACGACGCCGGCCGCCGAGATGCGTTTGTCATCGAGCGCCAGCAGGCGTTCGCGGACCAGGTCGGGCAACGCGGCGCTCGCGGCGATATCGAACTGCAGGTGAATGGCCGTCGCGACCTTGTTGACGTTCTGGCCGCCCGCGCCGCCTGAGCGGACCGCGGTCAGCACGATCTCGTCCATCGGCACCGCGATGTCGTCGTTTATGACGAGCGCGTCGGCCATGTCGTCCAGACCGGTTGCAGGTCGTCGGGGAGCGGTGGGAAACCGCCGGGACGCGACCAGCGGTTGCCGTTATCGTGGAAATCGGAGCCGCAGGAGGCGGCGATGCCCATGTCCCGCGACAGCTGCGCCAGGCGATTCGTCGTGTTGGGCGACTGTGGCCCGCACACGACCTCGATCGCCGCGCCTCCGGCATCGCGGAACTCCTTTGCGAGCGCGCGCAGTTTGGTGTTCGTGAGCCGATACTTGGCGGGATGCGCGAGCACCGCGGTGCCGCCTGCCTCGAGGATCCATTGCACCACCTCCGGCAGCGGCGCCCAGCCGTGCCTGACGTCGCCCGGCTTGCCCGCACCGAGGTATTGGCGAAACGCGGCTCGGGTGTCCTTGACGATCCCCGTGCTCACGAGGTGTTGTGCGAAATGCGGTCGGCTTGCCAGCTCGCCGCCTGCAATTTCCAGGACGTCGTCCAGCATGTCCGGCAGGCCTTTCGATACAAGGCGTTTCGCGATGAGCCGGGCGCGTTTCGCGCGCGAGCGCTGCTGCCGTTCGACGCCGCGCCTCAGTTTGGCGCACGCCGGGTCCACGTTGAGGCCGACAACATGCACGCCGTACTTGCGCCAGGTGGTCGAGAATTCGATGCCGGGAATGAGCCGTACGGTCGACGCGTCGGCGTCGACCCGATCGTAGGCGGCCAGCGTGTCGTGATCCGTGATCGCGAGCGCGTCGACGCCGCATTCCGCCGCGTGCTGCAGCAATGCGTCGGGGTGCAGGGCGCCGTCGGAAGCGTCGCTGTGTGAGTGCAGGTCGAATATCACGTCGCGGGCATTATACGGCCTCGCTAACGGCAGCAAAGAACGGCCGCGGATGTGTGACAATGCCCGCGTCCCCTGTACTCCGACGCCGGAAGCCGAATGAGCGATTACACGAAGATCATGCGCGACGCAGCCGAGCGTGGAATTCGCTACCGCGAGTCGCTCGCGGAGCGCCGCGTCGGTCCGCTTCCGGAGGCGAAGGCAGCGACGGCCGGCTTCGAGGAGGCGCTCTCGGAGGACGGCCGGGACGATGCCGAGACGCTGGCCATGCTCGATGAACTGGGCACGCCGGCGTCGGTCGCGATGGCGGGGCCGCGCTTTTTCGGTTTCGTTATCGGTGGCTCGATGCCGGTGACGGTCGCGGCGAACTGGCTCGCGACCGCCTGGGACCAGAACTCCGTCATGAACGAGGTCACGCCCGCGGTGGCGGCGCTCGAGAACGTGTCGAGGCGCTGGCTCTGCGAACTGCTGGGATTGCCGCAGGACTCTGCCGCGAGTTTCGTGACCGGGGCGACGATCGCCAATTTCACTGCGCTCGCAGCGGCCCGGCACCGGGTGCTGGCGAACGTCGGCTGGGACGTGGAACGAGACGGCCTGATCGGCGCGCCCGACATAACCGTGATCGTCGGCGACGAGGCCCATCCTACGCTGACGAAATCGCTCGGCCTGCTCGGGCTGGGGCGTGATCGCGCCGTACGCGTGCCGGCCGACACCCAGGGGCGGATGATCGCCGAGGCCGTGCCCGAAGTGGACGGACCCACGATCGTCTGCACCCAGGTCGGCAACATCAACACGGGCGCGTTCGATCCCGTCGCCGAGATTTGCGGTGCTGTGCGGCCCGCCGGCGCCTGGGTGCACGTCGACGGCGCCTTCGGCCTGTGGGCGGCGGCCGTGCCGGCCATGCGCCAGCAGGTCGCGGGTATCGAAGAGGCGGACTCGTGGGCCACGGACGCGCACAAGTGGCTGAACGTCCCGTACGACAGCGGCGTCGCCATTACCCGGGACGTTGATGCACTGAAATCGGCGATGGCGATTACCGCGGACTACCTGCCGACCGACACCGAGCATCGCAATCCGTCCGATTTCACGCCGGAACTCTCGCGGCGGGCGCGCGGCGCGGATATCTGGGCCGCGATACGGTCGCTCGGCCGTAGCGGCGTCGAGGACCTGATCGTTCGCTGTTGCTCGCACGCGCGCCGTTTTGCCGAGGGGCTGGGCGAGGCTGGTTACGAGATCCTCAACGATGTGGTGTTGAACCAGGTACTCGTCTCTTTCGGCGACGACGAAACGACCGGCCGGGTCATTGAGGAGATCCAGCGTGACGGCACCTGCTGGTGCGGCGGTACGGTCTGGCAGGGCCGTCGCGCGATGCGCATCAGCGTCTGCAACTGGTCGACGACGGCGGCGGATGTCGAGACCAGCCTCGAGGCCATGATTGCGTCCGCGGAGCGAGTGACGCGGGCCTGATGCCGATGCGGCGGCTGTACCACGACAACCTGTATGACTTCACGACGCCGCAGCCCAGCTACTGGGAAGCGACGGCGCCCGCCCCGGACTTCGTATCGCCTCCGCTGGAGCAGGATGCAAGCTGCGATGTTGCCGTTATCGGCGGTGGCTATACGGGCCTGTCAGCGGCTATGCACCTGGCACGCGACCACGGGCTCGACGTGCGGGTACTGGAAGCCGGGCCGATCGGATGGGGCGCGTCGGGCCGCAACGGTGGCTTCTGCTGTATCGGCGGCACCGGGCTCAACCCGCGCGGCGTAATCCGGCACTTCGGCGCAGAAGCGGCGCGTGACTGGTATCGGGCGCAGGTGCAAGCCGTCGAGCTGGTGCGCGACCTCGCGATCGACGAGGACATCGACGTCGAGGCGTTCGGCTCGGCCGAGGTGCAGATCGCGCATTCGTTGCGCGCTTTTGACGGACTCCAGTCCGATCACCGGGCCATGACCGGGGTGCTCGGGCTCGACGCCGAACTGTTGACCCGTTTCGAGGTACGCGAGCGCATCCACGACACCGCGGAGCAACATGGCGCGCTGATTTCGAGGCCGGCATTCGGTCTGCACCCGCTGCGCTTTTGCCGCGGGCTTGCCGGTGCGGCCGTACGCCGCGGTGCGCAACTGCATTCGATGAGCGAGGTACTCGACTGGTCGCGGACGGCGGACGGCGGCCATGAACTCCGTACGGCCGCCGCGACGCTGCGCGCGTCGAAGGTCCTGTTCGCGACCAACGGCTTCATGCCGGAGCAGCTGCGCGGCGAGTTCTACGGCCGCAGCCTGCCGATCGTCAGTGCGATCGTCGTGACGCGACCGCTGAGCGACGACGAGCGCCTGCAGGAGGGGTGGCGGACGGAACACCCGGCGATCAACTCGCGTCACGTCCTCAACTATTTCCGCCTGCTGCCGGACAATCGCTTCCTGTTCGGCGCGCGCGGTAACACCCGCGGCACGCCCGACGGCGAACGCGAGACCTATCGGAAGATCATCGATACGTTCCGGCGCACCTGGCCCGGCTGGGCCGACGCGGAGATCGAGTATCGCTGGCACGGCCTGATTTGCATGACCGCGTCACTGCGCCCGGGAATCGGCCGGCTAACGGACGACCCGTTCACGTTTTTCGGTTTCGGCTATCACGGCAACGGCGTCAATACGGCGACGTGGGCCGGCAAACAGCTGGCGGACTGGATCGGCCGCGGGCGCGCGCCGGACGACCTGCCGCGGCTCGTGCGGGAACTGCCGCGGCGCTACCCGTTACCGGCGCTGCGCCGCGCCTACCTGCGCACGGGCCTCCTGGTCGCGAACTGGCTCGACAGTCACTAGGCGCGGCGCCGGCGAGGCCGTGTCCCGATCAGAGGAAGTTGAACACGAAGCCGAGGCTGACGACCGGCCAGAGCTTGTAGTCGCTGAGTTCGTCCTCGAGTTCGGCGCGCTCGGCTTCGAGCGAGGCCTCGAAAGTCGGGTCGCCGGTCAGCAGCCCGTCGGTGGCGATGCCAACCTGCGGCGAGCCCTGCCAGAGCACGCCGAAGTCTACGTTCATGCCGACCTTGCCCAGGACGGTGAAGTCGAAGCCGACCCCGAAGTACGGCGAGGTGCTGTCGAACGAGGCTTTCGCCGAGACCGTGCCGACCGCGTCGGCGGGGTACGGGTTGCCGCCAATGATGATGATGGCGCCGTTGTCGCCGCTGATCGCGTTGAACTCGTTGCCGTTGGAGTACACCCCGCCGGTGAGCCGGAACGGACTGAGCGGGAAGCGCAGGTTGCCGGTCAGGTAGTAATTATCGAGGTTGATCTCGGCGTCGTAGTTGACGCCGCTGTAAATGCCATTGTCGCTGTAGTCGTACTGGTTGGCGCCGGCGCGAAGGTCGAAATAGGGGAGCGGCCGCCAGGTGCCCTCGACACCGATACCGAGCGTCCCGGCTTTGACGCCGACACCGAAATTGTGATCCGCGAGCGCGCTGCCTGATGCCGCGAGTGCCGCGACCAGCACAGCGATCCTGAGCGAGAGAGTCTTCATCATTCCTGTCCTGTTGCCCGAGCGAGTTGTCGGCACCCAGCGTAGACAGGGATCGCGCCCGGTTCCGTGCGGCGTATCACAACCTGCCGGGATCGGTTCACCGGACTATGTCAAAAACCGCAATAAACAAGGAGTTTCACGGCGCGCAATAGCGCCCGGGCGGCGCTATCGTGACAGTGCGCAGGAAGCGCACGAGACCAGGCAATGATCGATAAGGAGATTGAATCATGCGCGAACTCACCATGAGCGAAATAGGCGTTGTCGGCGGTGCTGCCGAACAATGCAGGTCCAACCAGGGCGCCAACAACTATGGTGGCGTTACGGACACCGGGTCCGTCGGCCAGGACATCATCGAGATCTACGAAGGGCTCGTCGAGGCGACCTCGTACATCATCGAACGCGTCGCGAACGCGCTTGGCTAGCCGCCGGGGCCGGGGCGCAGCGCGCCCCGGCCTTTTGACAGCGCAGCAAAGCCAGCGCCGCCAGTGTCGCTGCGAGCAATGTCGCGAGCGCGACCAGTCCGGGAACCGTGTGCGGCAGGCCGTCCGCAGCCGGGTTCCACTGCCCGTTCAGGCAGCGCCAGTCGAACTGGATGAGGCCGTTGTAGGTCGCATGCGTGATCATCGTTGCCCACAGGGAGCCGGTCAGCCAGAACTGTGCACCCAGTACGACCCCCATCAGGAACACGAAACCGTACGACGATGGCGGGTGGAAAACGGTGAAAATCGCGGCCGAGATCATCACGGCGGGAATCGGCCCCGTGTGAACGAAGGCCGACTGGACGAGTCCTCTATGCACCGTCTCTTCCAAGAGCGGGACGAGTGCCGCCATCACCAGCACGCCCAGCAGTAACGAGCCGAGCGGCGGGCAGGCCCAGTCGATGACCGGTCCGGCGATTGCCAGCGGGTCGTCGTTGACGGTAACGCCGAAAGAGATGCCTGCAATGAGCTGCGACCACCACGCGGCGCGCATCGTCACGCCGAGGGCGGCTGCTGCAAGCACAAGCCGCAAGGTCAGAGCATGCCGATCGAGCAGCCGCAACACGAAGTTGCGATGCCTGATCAGTACCGGCGCCAGCAGGAGCAGCAATATCGGCGGCACGACAAGATAGGCGAGGTGATAGGCGTCTGGCCTGTCGTAGCCCCGCGCGGCAAGGACGCCTGCAAGCCAGGCCTGGACCAACAACGCGAACGCCTGCACGAGCACGATCGCGAGCAGCTGGCGATACGGTAAGCGACGTGCGGGTGGCGGCATGGTTGTCCCGGCGCAGGCTGAAGCCCCGCCGAGACTACGGTCGCGCAGGCCGGCCGGGTAGCCGGGAATGCGGGCAAAATGACCGGTTTCGCGCCGGTCAGGAGATAACCGGCTCGGTCATCCGGTCGCGACCGTATTGCAGGAGTATGCGGCCGCGTTCGTCGGGATCGATGTTGACCTTGTCGAGGTCACCCTGGATGTGAGGCAGCGCCAGCAGCCGCTTGTCCATGACGCGGAACCACAGCCACGGCACGTAGGCGAGCAAATAGACGCCAAAGTAACCGTTCGGCAGCTGCGGCAGGTCCTCGAAATGCCGCAACGACTGGTAGCGACGCAGCGGGTGCGTGTGGTGGTCGGAGTGACGTTCGAGATGAAACAGGACCAGGTTCGAGAAGATGTGGTTGCTGTTCCAGGAATGATGCGGCTCGCAGCGCTCGTAGCGGCCGTTCTCGTCTTTCGCGCGCAGCAGCCCGTAGTGCTCGACATAATTGGCGCTGGTCAGCTGCCACCACGCGAACAACGTATGCAGCAGCAGGAAGGGCAGCATCGTCCAGCCGAAAGCGAGCACGAGACCGGCCCAGATCGTGGCGGTCAGGGCATAGGACTGCAGGATCTGGTTGCCCGGACTCCAGGCGGACTTGCCGCGCCGGTTGAGCCGCTCTTTTTCGATGTCCCACGCGCGCACGAACGCGCCCGGCATCTCGCGCGCCGCGAACCGGTAAATGCTTTCACCCATGCGCGCGCTGGCCGCGTCCTCGGGCGTTGATACGTCGCGGTGGTGGCCGCGATTGTGGTCGATCGTGAAATGACCGTAGGCGGGCACGGCCAGCACGATCTTCGCGAGCAACTTCTCGAGCCTCGAGTTTTTGTGGCCGAGTTCGTGGCCGGTGTTGATCGCGAGGCCGGCCGTCAATCCGGCGACGACCGCGAGCGCGAGAAACGCCCAGGCGCTGAGCTCCTGGGTGCCCGCGTACCACGCCGTGCCGAGCAGGGTGATGAAGTGCAGCGGCACGACGATGTAGGTGAGACGCCGGTAATAGGGGTCGCGGTCGAGCTGCATCACGATCGCTTCCGGCGGGTTGTTCTCGTCCTCGCCGAGAATCATGTCGAGGATCGGTGCGAACACGTAGTTGAGCAGGAAGGGCAGCAACAGCCAGAGCTCGTTGCCGGTGATGGCGTGCAGCGCGATGCCGACGAACGGCTGCAGCGGATAGAGAACGGAGAGCACCCAGAACCTCCGCTTGCGGTCGACGTAGTGGATGGCCTCGCCGTTCGGCAACGTTCCCGTGTAGCCCGTCATCGTGTGCCCGTAGTAATCGTCGGTGCCCGATTATCGCCGTTTGCCGGCGCGGCTCCAAGGCAGCTGGAAGTCGGGGAATTATACATATTGCCTCGGCGCGCCTCGAAAACGCCGTGGAAAACGCCGCCGCTACAGGTCTCGCGCGCGCTGGTATGCAAATTGCCTTATAGTTTTCAACGGACGGTCGAACGCAAAGGGTTGGCTCGGAGTGAAAGGCAGATTGGCGGTCACGCTGGTGATCGCGTCGTGGCTCGCGGCAGGCTGCAGCAAGGATTCGGCACCCTCCGGCGACAATGCGACGGAGGCGCTGACGGCGGCATCGCTCGGCGAACAGTCGGTGTTGACCGCGGCGGAGTACCTCGAACAACCGCTTTATGCGGGAGCCGATCGGGAAAACGGCCAGCGCCTTGCGCAGATGTGCAAGGCCTGCCACACGGTCGGCGATGGCGGAGTCCATATGATTGGCCCGAACCTGTTCGGCTTCTTCGGCAGGCCGGCGGGCTCGGCGGAGCGTTACGCGTATTCCGCCGCGCTGCAGGAGGCCGATTTCGTCTGGACGCCCAGGGCACTGGATGCCTGGCTGTTGCAGCCGGCGAGATTCCTGCCCGGGAATCGAATGAGTTTCCCGGGGGTATCGAGCGCGAGCGATCGTGCGGACGTGATCGCCTACCTGCTCGAGGCGACGAGCGCGCAGGACGGCGGCTAGCCACGGGGCGGCCGGCATGATGGCGCTGGTCCCGGGCACGAGGTGGATTGACAGTAGCGGGAAGCGGGATCTTGACTGACACGGATGAGGCAGTGGCCGACAGCAACGTGATCGACAGGCGCCTGGCCGAGGACCGTCGCGAGTTCACCTGGCGGACGTTCTTCTTTGGCTACTTGCGTTCGCGCCGCCATTCACCGCGGCGCGACGACGACGACGTGGTGTTCCTCGACTGGCATCATCCGTGGCTGTTCTTCCTTGCTGTCGGGATCATGCTGCTGAGTTGCGCCGACGCGTTCCTGACCCTGACCCTGATGCAGCACGGGATGATCGAGGCCAACCCCTTCATGGCCGGGATGCTGGGAGTCGGCGGCACGGCATTTGCCGTCAGCAAGGTCATGATGACCGGCACGGGCATCCTGATCCTCGTTTTTCTCGCCAAGGCCCGCTTCATGAACCGCCTCCGGACGGGCCTCTTCCTGACGTTTTTCTTCAGCGTCTACTGCTGCCTCGTCTGCTACGAGATCGTCCACCTGCTCGCGGTGCTTTGACTATCGTATCGTTTCCAATGCCAGTGGCTTGGGCTACACTAGCGAGCCTTTTTGGCAGCCTGATCAAACACGCGGGTACTCACGGGGCGAATCCCCCCGAAAATCCAGTCTCATGGGCAGTTCTCTCAAGGACCAGTACGCTTCGACACCGCTGTTCGGCAGCAACGCCAGCGCTGTCGAGGCCCTGTACGAACAGTATCTGAGCGACCCGGGTTCGGTCCCGCCGGCCTGGCGCGACTATTTCGTCGCCTTCGGCGACCCGCACACCGAGATCGCCCATTCCGCGATTCGCGAGCAGCTGCTCGAGTCGGCCCGCGAAGGCGGCAGGGCCAGGCAGATTCGCCCGGGCGGCCGTGCCCGCCAGGCCGTCTCCTCGGGCGAGAAGCAAGCCGCCGTGGCCCGCCTCATCCAGGTCTACAGCCTTCGCGGCCACCAGATTGCCGACATCGATCCGCTGGGCCTGATGGAGCGGCGCTTGCCGGGCGTCCTGAAGCTCGATTACCTCGGCCTCAGCGAGGCCGACATGGACACGGAGTTCTACACCGGTGGTCTCGCCGGCTCGGGCAACGCCCGCATGAAGTTGCGCGACATCATCGCGTTGCTGCGCTCCATTTACTGCGGCAAGGCGACCGTCGAATTCGCCCACATCTCGCGCGCGCGGGAACGCCTGTGGCTGCGCGAGCACTTCGAGCGCGAGATGGTCGCCCGTTCGCTGAGCGACGAGGAGCGCGTGACGCTGCTCGAGCAGCTGACGAGCGCGGAGGGCATCGAACGCTACCTGCATACCCGCTACGTCGGGCAGAAACGCTTCTCCCTCGAGGGCGGCGACAGCCTGATCCCGATGCTCGACGACCTGATTCACGTGGGCGGCGCCGAGGGTATCCACGAGATCGTCATCGGTATGGCGCATCGCGGCCGCATCAACGTCCTCGTCAACATTCTCGGCAAGTCACCGGAAGAGCTGTTCGAGGAATTCGAGGGCAATTACGACCTCGACGAGCTCCGTGGCTCCGGCGACGTGAAATACCACAAAGGCTTCTCCGCCGACATGAAGACGTCCGGCGGCAACGTGCACATTGCGCTCGCCTTCAATCCGTCGCACCTGGAGATCGTGGACCCGGTCGTCGAGGGTTCGGTACGCGCGCGCCAGCAGCGCCGCGGCGACCAGGAGCGCGGCGAAGTCCTGCCGGTGCTCGTGCACGGCGATGCGGCGTTTGCGGGGCAGGGGGTCGTGACCGAGACCTTCCAGCTGTCGCAGACCAACGGCTTCCGCACCGGCGGCACCGTGCTCATCGTCGTAAACAACCAGATCGGCTTCACGACCCACCGCCCCTCGGATGCCCGGTCGAACGAGTACTGCAGCGACGTCGCGAAGATGATCGAGGCGCCGATCTTCCACGTGAACG
>JAAUYE010202010.1_pt1 | contig 15435 bp, 20 predicted proteins | sample 7278081 | NCBI WGS metagenome assembly JAAUYE01 (sample SAMN14350131, study PRJNA611818) | marine sediment metagenome | isolation source: surface marine sediment (0.6m) | place: French Polynesia: Moorea | collected 2018-08
CGCAGGACGTGCAGGAGCGAAACGGGGTGCGCCTCGGCAGGGTTACCGCCGATGATAAAGATCGCCTTGGAATTATGAATGTCGTTGTAGGAGTTGGTCATGGCGCCGTAGCCCCAGGTGTTGGCAACACCGGCAACCGTGGTGGAATGGCAGATACGCGCCTGGTGATCGACGTTGTTGGTACCCCAGAGCGCGGCAAACTTGCGGAACAGGTAGGCCTGTTCGTTGTTGTGCTTGGCTGAACCCAGCCAGAACACCGAGTCGGGGCCCGACTTTTCGCGTATCTCGAGCATCTTGTCGCCGATTTCGTTGATCGCCTCGTCCCAGGAAATCTTCTTCCACTTGCCGTCGACCAGCTTGGTGGGATACTTCAGGCGGCGTTCGCCGTGCCCGTGCTCGCGAATCGCGGCACCCTTGGAGCAATGCGCGCCCTTGTTGAACGGATGATCGAAAGCCGGCTCCTGCCCTGTCCAGACGCCGTTTTGAACTTCCGCGATGATGCCGCAACCGACCGAACAGTGGGTGCAGATCGTCTTCACTTCGTCGATCTTGCCGCCCGGCGTCGCCGAAACGGCCGCATCGGCCTTTTTCATCATGACCGGTGACACCGAGGTCGCGAGCGCCGCGCCCCCGGCCATCAGGCTCGAGTTTCTTAAAAAGGTACGGCGTGAAATCGCGTCCGGCAGGGCCTTGCCCGGCTTGACGGCAGTATCTTTACCGACCGCACTGGATGTCTTGGTTAGTTTCTTCATGATTTACCCCCCCAGGTTAAATGTCGGCCGACTTGTAATAGTCGAGGACGTGCTGGGTTAGCTGGTAACCCTTCTGAACTGGTTTTTCGGCGGTTTCACCGCTGATTTCGGCAATGGCGCTGGTACTGGCCATGGTTGTGGCTGCCACGCCTGCTCCCACAAGGGTGGACTTTTTTATAAATTCTCTGCGTTCCTGATCCTTGGGTTGGCTCTTGTTTTTCACGTGTTTCTCCTCCACAGGGTAATAGAGATTGGTTGTACGGATTGTTAACTGCGCATCGAAAGGTAGGCTTGCTCCAGATCGATAAAGGCCGCGCCAAACTGCGCGACGGGTTTATAAAAATCGGCTGATCGGGCGTTGCCCAGATCTGCAAAAAATCGTCCCAGCCAGGGTTTCATGTGCTTATCGAAGAAACGCTGCTGTTCGGTCAGGCCGGAAGCGTCATTGATCATAACAGAAAAAACTTCAAAAATCGCGGCCGCGTGGTCTTCTGGCTCATGCACGTCATCGTTGCGCGCGAAGCCCAGTGTTTTTAAGTCGTCGCGCAGGTCGCTCAACGGTTTTTCCATCAGGAAACCTGTCAAATACCAGGAGCCATAAGGTACCACCTCACCCTTGCCGATGCCGATAAAAAGGTTGTTGTATTCGTCTTCCAGTTGATCGGGATCAAATTTGTCGGCCGCTGCCGCGAGTTGCGCCATGGCCTCGCCGAGCGCATCCGGCTCGGCTTCACCGGACGGTGACAGCTTACCCAGGTGATCCAGCAGCGCCTGATTCGGTGCCGCTCGCAGTAAAGCCGCGAGCAGGCTGTAGGCGGAAGCCCGGTAACGCTGTTCGTTTTCCATCATCTCGTCTGCAGCTGGCATCTGGGTCTCTCTTCGGGGTTAATCTACTGGCGGAAGCCCCTGGACGGGTCGAACTGTCCGCCCATGGCGTCCGGGTCCTGCACGATATCCGCGACCCGGCAATCGTCGCACATCTTCAGTCGGTCGAGCGCTCGCTGGCTGCCGAACATGTGGTGATCTTTCAGCTTGTCCTGCATTTTGTGGATTACCGAAGTCGGTGCAAACGGCTTGCCGCACGCAATACAGGCAAACGGGGTATCGCGATTGAGCGCGCGTGCGCGGTTGCGCTTTTCCCGGTCGAACAGCATGCGTGGCGCGAGCGACACGGCGTCTTCAGGACAGGTCTGCACGCAGGCGCCGCACTGCAGGCAGTTACTCTCGATGAAAAATACCTCGGGCACTTCGCGATTCGAGCCATCCTGCAGCGCGCGGCCCGGGCAGGCGCCGACGCAGGCCATGCACAGCGTGCATTTTTGCGCATCGATAGCGACCTCGCCGAAGGGCGCCGAATCGGGCAACCTCGCCAGTTCGCCCTCGGGACGCAGTTCGGCAACGAGGTGATCCAGCGACTGGAATACCGCGTTACGCTTCAACGGCGGCATATCGTGAATCGCGGCGCGGACGATGTTGCCGTCGTCGACCTCGGGCAGCGCCGCATCGCTTTCGCATATCGTGATGTAGGCCGAGCCGAGGCCCAGCTCGGAAATAATCGCATGCAGCCAGTCGAGCTGCTGCCGTAAATTGAGCAACGAACTGCGGGGCACTTGCGGGTCGGCCAGCAGTATCACCTGCATAGCGCCATAGGCCAGCGCCGACAGGCATAAATCCATGCCCACGCTGCCCAGCTCCTCGACCTGGATCGGCAGCACATTGTCGTAGGCCTGGAGATAGTGATCCGGTGACGCGTTTTCGCCGTGAAACACGACGATGGGCCGACTGCCGCCCTGTTCGCGATAGGCGTCGAGTGCGTCGCGCAGGCGTTTTCCGCTGTCGCGCAGGTTCGGGTAGAGATAGCGAATAGCACCCGACGGGCATACCGTGGTGCAGGTGCCGCCACCCTGGCACAGGTTGGGATTGACTTCGATACGCTCACCGAGGCTCGCGATCGCCTCGGCCGGGCAAGCGTCGATGCACTTGGTACAGACGGTTTTACCGTTGACGCCATGCGCGCAAATCGACGGATCGTAGTCAAAATACTTCGGTTTCTCGAATTCGCCCGTAAGGCCTTCGAGCTCATCGGCCAGCGCCAGTCGTTCCCATTCCGCCGGTGGTGCGTGGAAGTATCCCGGCGGCAGCATTTCGCGCACCATGACCGGGGTTTGATTCAGGTCCAGCACCGCATCCGCTCGATTCACGGCAACGTTGCCCTGCGGGTCGGTAACGCTGACGGTATAGGCGCCGAGGTAGCCGTCAACCTGGATCTCGCCGCTGGCGGACGAAACCCGGGTAATATCGAGCGAGGCTGGCAAATCACTGCATTTATCCAGCAACCCGTCATCACCAAGGGCAATTATCCTGCCCGTCGAGCGGTAAGTAACCAGGCTGGTGGGCTCGAGCTCGAAAGCGGTCAGCACTTCGAGCGCACGTTGGCGTGCTTCACTATTGCTCATCGTCTAGCGCCCTGTCGGGAACAGCCTCGGGGTCGGCCGTGGCAACCTTAAGCGGCACTTGCTCGCTGTCGTCTTCGTCGTCGACCGCCTCGAGCACATCCATCTCGTCGTCGACCTCTTCCAGCGCATCCATCTCGTCTTCGGCCACTTCACCCTCGGCCGCCAGTTTTTCGCGCAGTTTCTGCTCCTGCATTTCGATGCGGTGCTTCATATCGCTGGTGACGATATCGCCCAGTTTCTCGAAGCTGGTGTAATCCTCGTCGTACTCGTCGAGCCCGTCGCGAATGTTGAAAACCGGCGCCCTGAACAGCTTGCGCAAAGCCAGGTTACGCAGTTCGTCGCTAACGCCCTCGGACATGAAGCCGCTGAAATCCGAGTCCGCGTCGAGCGATTCGATATCCGGCATGTCCGCGTCGGTTAGCACCGGCTTCGGTTCACTCCCCGCAGCGGGCGCGGATGGCTCCGTCTCGATCTCGACCGGCGGGTCCAGATCGGAGGGCTGAATCCCTTTTTCGGCTTCGAGCTTGCGGCGCGACCAGCGCGATAACGCGGATTCCTTGTGTTCCCGGGTCATGACTTCCGCTCAGCCGTATCTGTTGCGGGCCGCTCCGTCTCGCGCCAGTTCTTGAGTTTGCGCTTGGTCTTCTTGATCGCAACATAATGGGTCAGCACGTAGGCTTCGGCCCATTGGTAGAGTTCTGGCGGGATCGGCACCGAGTAGATTTGCTCGTCACCCTCGAGATAGGCGTGCACTTCGTCGAAACTCAACGAGACCAGGTAAGGCATCGGCATTTCGCTGGATTCCTCGGGCTGGCTGGCGACGATGAAACAGCCCGGTTCGGGTGACATCAGGTTGTGGTAGTAGCTTTCGCATTCGTCCGGATAAAGCTGCAGGCTCATCCCGGTCACCAGAAATTGTTCGACCTCGCCGTTTTGGTAGACCTGGCTAACCGATTTTTCCTCGTCGCCGTTTCGCACCACGACACCGAGCGCTTCGTACCTGAAGTCCGCCCACGGGTGCGACGACGGCTGCTTTTCCATCAAAACCGCGAGGTTCTTACGGTCGGGCAGTGCCTGGTCGAAATCGTCGAGCTCCAGCTTTTCCATGCGCTCCTGTCGGATCAATAGACAACGGGAGAGAGGTTATACCACAATCGACCCATCCGCTTGCAACCACAGCTTTTGAGGGGTTTCTCGTCGACGATATTTCATTTGGCCAGATTACGGGGTGCCACAGCGGCCGAGTCGCTCCAGAGCGCCTCGAACCAACCCAGGATGACAGCGCTTACTGCTGCTCCAGCGTAAAACCGCGTTCGTTCCTGAGCGCGGGGATACGGCCGCGCGCTTTTGCGACCCGGTCGAGGTCGATATCGGCATAGACGACGCCCGGCTCGGGACCACCGTCTGCCAGTATTTCACCCCAGGGGTCGACGATCAGCGAATGGCCATAGGAATAACGTTTATCGCAGTGATGACCGCACTGGTTGGGAGCAATGATAAAGGCGCCGGTCTCGATAGCGCGCGCCCGCACCAGCGTATGCCAGTGCGCCTTGCCGGTGGTCTGGGTGAACGCGGCCGGGATCGTGATGATTTCGGCGCCTGCATGGGCCAGTGCGCGGTACAGGGCGCCGAAACGCAGGTCGTAACAAATCGACAGGCCCAGCCTGCCGTAGGGGGTTTCGACAATAACCGCCTTGTCGCCGGGCGCGATTGCATCCGATTCACGATAAGCCTCACCGTTCTGCAACTCGATGTCGAACATGTGGAGCTTGTTGTAGCGCGCCCGAATTTCGCCATCGGTATCGAGCAGGAAACAGCGGTTGAAAATCCTGTCATCCTCGCGAATCAATTGCGAGCCGACCAGCAGCATGACGCCGTGCTCGCGCGCCTTAGCGCGAAATGCCGCCAGACCGATATCATCGGATTCGCCATAGGTTGCCGCCGGAATCTGCTCGTTGACCGGCTCGATCAGGCCGACGGTCTCCGGCAACGCGATAAATTCCGCGCCGCCCGCAGCGGCTTCGTCGATGCGCTCGCAGACCCAGTCGACATTGGCCTCGATATCGCGCGTCGCGGTATTCTGGATACAGGCGACGCGCAATTCAGTCATGCCGCAGCACCTCCTCGGGATCATGGAAATCGTAGCCGAGATCATGGGCTACTTCGCGCTGGGTGATCTTGCCCTTGTGCACGTTGAGCCCGTCGCGCAGCCAGCGGTCATGCATCAGGGCCTTGCGGTAGCCCTTGCCGGCGAGGGCCAGCACGTGCGGCAGGGTGACGTTGTTGAGCGCATAGGTCGAAGTGCGCGGCACGCCGCCCGGCATATTGGCAACACAGTAATGCACGACGTCGTCGACGATGTAGGTCGGTTCGGCATGCGTCGTCGGCTTCGAGGTTTCGCAACAGCCACCCTGGTCGATTGCGACGTCGACGATGACCGCGCCGGGCTTCATTGCCTTGACCATCTCGGCGGTGACAAGCTTGGGGGCTTCGGCGCCGGGAATCAGTACACCGCCAATCACGAGGTCCGCATCCAACACGTGGCGCTCTACCGCATCCTCGGTCGAAAACACGGTATTGGTGCTGCGTCCGAACTGCTTCCAGTGCGCCTCGATGGCCTCCGGGTTGCGATCGATGACCCAGACATCGGCGCCCATGCCGACCGCGATATGCGTCGCGTGCGTACCGACCACGCCGGCGCCGAGAATGACCACCTTGGCGGGATCGACACCCGGCACGCCGCCGAGCAGCATGCCGAGACCGCCGTGCGGATGCTCGAGGCAATAGGCGCCTGCCTGGATCGCCATGCGCCCGGCAACCTTCGACATTGGCGCCAGCAGCGGCAGGCCGCCATGCGGCGAAGTTACGGTCTCGTAGGCGATGCAGGTGGCGCCGCTGGCAACCAGGTCTTTGGTCTGCTCCGGGTCCGGCGCCAGGTGCAGGTAGGTAAACAGCACCTGGCCCTCGCGCAGCATCGCGCGTTCGTTCGCCTGCGGTTCCTTGACCTTTACCACCAGCTCCGCGCGCGCGAAGATTTCATCGGCCGTGTCGATGATCTCGGCTCCAATCTGCGCATACTCGGCGTCGCCGACGCCGATGCCCTCGCCGGCATTGGACTGAACCATGACCTGGTGACCGTGCTTGATCGCCTCGCGCACGCTCGCCGGCGCCATGCCGACCCGATATTCGTGATTCTTGATTTCCTTGGGAACGCCTATCAACATGACAATAAACCACCGTGATTGCAGGGTTAAAAACGCGAAGGTAAATGAGCGCCGCACACCAGACTAGTGCCAGCAATATTAATTTGCTGTACCAGCAACATTACATTCCAAATTATCTCAATCTTGCTAGAATAGCCCGTCCTATGTCAGCGACAACTGCACAAAACCAGCTAATCGATCGTTTCGGGCGCACCGTCAGCTACGTGCGCCTGTCGGTTACCGATCGTTGCGATCTGCGCTGCGTCTACTGCATGCCGGAAAAAATGAAATTCGTGCCGCGCACGCAGTTGCTGACGCTGGAAGAAATGGAGAGCGTGGGACGCGCTTTCATCAAGCTCGGCGTCGACAAGATACGCATTACCGGCGGCGAACCGCTGGTGCGGCAGAACATCATGCAACTGTTTCGCAACCTCGGCGAGATCGACGGCCTGCGCGACCTGACGCTGACGACCAACGCCACCCAGCTGGTGAAATACGCGCGACCGCTGAAGGACGCCGGGGTCACTCGCATCAACGTCAGTCTCGACACGCTGCGCCCCGAACGCTTTCGCGACATGACACGGGTCGGCGAACTGAAGAAAACCCTGGACGGCATCGATGCCGCAATCGCCTGCGATTTCGAGCAGATCAAGATCAACACCGTGATCTTGCGCAACCACAACCACGATGAAATTCTCGACCTGGTCAATTATTGTATCGAGCGCGGCATCGACGTCAGTTTCATCGAGGAAATGCCGCTCGGCCAGAACGATCATCACGACCGCGCCGTGGCCTATTACTCCAGCGACCAGATACTCGAGGACCTGCAGCAGCATTTCGAGCTGATGCCGAGCACGATGACGACCGCCGGCCCGACGCGTTACTACCGCCTGGGCGGGCACGACGATACCCGGGTCGGGTTTATTTCACCGCATAGCCATAATTTTTGCGACAGCTGCAACCGGGTGCGCGTCACGGCCGAGGGCCGCCTGCTGCTTTGCCTGGGCCAGGAGCACTCGATGGATTTGCGCCACGTCATTCGCTCGCACCCGGGTGAGCCGGAGGCGCTGGAACAGGCGCTGGTCGACTCGATGCAGATCAAGCCCAAGGGGCACGACTTTAACCTCAACTCCCAGGAAATCCTGCTGCGCCATATGAATATGACCGGAGGCTGAGGCCAGTTGGAGATGATCTCCCCGGTTACACAGCGGCGCTTGCCCGAACTAAGCAATGCCGGTCTCAAGGCGACCGCCAACGTGCTCGCTCGCAATGAGTACGGCGAACCCGTCGAAGGCGCCATCGCGGTCGAACGCGCGCTCACCATTTACCTCGACAAACGCGAAGTCGTGACGCTGATGACGCTCGGCAATCATCCCGAGCTGCTGATCCTCGGCTGGCTGCGCAACCAGCGCATGATCGACGATATCGAGGCGATCAAGGCAATCCAGGTCGACTGGGAAACCGAATCGGTCGCGATCGTGACCCATGACGGCATCGAAAACCTCGATCGCAGGCTCGAACGCAAGACCGTAACCACCGGCTGCGGCCAGGGCACCGTGTTCGGCGACCTGATGGAAGACATAGACCAGATATCGCTGCGCCAGCCCGACCTCAGGCAGTCATCCATTTACGCTCTGCTCAATAAGCTCAACGAATACAACGAGATTTACAAGAACGCCGGCGCCGTGCACGGCTGCGCCCTGTGCAGCGAGGCGCTCGGCATCGAGCAGTTCATCGAGGACGTGGGACGCCACAACGCGGTGGACGCAATTGCAGGTCATATGTGGCTTAACGACGTCACCGGTGAAGACAAGCTGTTCTATACCACCGGCCGCCTGACCTCGGAAATGGTCATCAAGGTCGCGCTAATGGGAATCCCGGTGCTGCTGTCGCGCTCCGGTATTACCGCGATGGGACTGGAAATTGCGCAGAAGGTCGGCGTTACGCTGATCGCGCGCGCCAAGGGCCGTCACTTCATGGTCTACCACGGCGGTGAAACCATCGAATACGATCAAATCCCGCCGGCGCGACCGCGGCACCCGCAAAAAAAGGACAGCCGCAGCTCGGCGGACTGAATAAACGGACACAGGCTTCGACGATACCGCTGGCAACAGATTGACCCGGGTCGTGCGATGGTTTCTTTAAAACTGATTTATTATCACCTAACTTGTTGATTTATCTGGATGAGTAATCGTCGCGCCGGGGTAACATCATGACCACAGAGCCGTTTCGCTCCAACCGCGTACTGCAGGCCTTGGTGCTGTGGTTGATCGCGGTATGGATTATCACGGCAATCAATCCGCTCTACCCGCGCGACTGGCTGCTGGAAAACCTGCTGGTCTTCATCTGGAGCGCGCTGCTGGTTTTCACCTACCGCCGCTTCCAGTTCTCCAACCTTGCCTACGGGTTATTCGTTGTATTCCTCAGCCTGCACCTCGCGGGCGCACACTACACTTACTCGGAGACGCCATTCGGATTCTGGCTGCAGGACTGGTTCGGGTTTGAACGCAATCACTACGATCGCATCGTGCATTTCGCGTTCGGCCTGCTACTCGCCTATCCGATGCGCGAAATCATGCTGCGCACATCGGGGCTCAAGACTTCGTGGTCTTACTTCGTCACGCTGAACTGCATCGTGGCTTTCAGCGCGGTCTACGAAATCATCGAAGCGGTTACCGCGATCATCGTCAGCCCGGAACTGGGTGCCGCCTATCTCGGCACCCAGGGCGATGAATGGGACGCGCAGAAAGATGCAGCACTCGCCACCCTCGGTGCAAGCATCGCGATGCTAATTACCTGGGGATACACAAGACGCCAGGCGCGTCGAACCGCGTGATTATCGCAAACAAATCGGCTATTTATTTTTCGCGCAACCGCGGCATCAGTTCGACCAGGTTGCAGGGGCGCGTGCGGTAATCGAGCTGGGTCGCGATCAATTTCGTCCAGGCGTCCTTACAGGCGCCGGAGGAACCCGGCAGGCAGAAGATATAGGTACCATTGGCGACCCCGGCAATCGCGCGCGACTGCAACGTCGAGGTGCCGATAGTCTGGTAGGACAGGCTACGGAAAGTTTCCCCGAAACCGTCGATAACCTTGTCGAGCAGCGGCGCCACGGCTTCCGGCGTGCCGTCGCGGCCGGTGACCCCGGTACCGCCGGTGGTCAGCACCACTTGCAGGCCCTCGTCGGCAATCCAGCGCGAGACGACTTCTCGAATGCGGTACTTGTCGTCCGGCACGATGGTTTTTTCCACGAGCCGGTGCCCGGCCTCGGTGAGATACCCGACCAGCAGCGGGCCCGATTTATCGCTGGCCTCGTCGCGGCTGTCGGACACCGTCAGCACCGCGATATTCAGCGGAATGAAGTCGCGCTCCTCGCTCATTAATCTCAGTACCTTATTTCGTCTTCGATCGACAGGGCGTCGTCGATCAGGTCACATTCCAGCGTTATCTTGACCCGCACCGGGTTACCGTCGAGCCGGCCTTCGTTGTTGGCCAGGTCGACGGCGCGTTCGATTTCGCGTTGCGACGTGATACCGACTTTTTTCAGGAATTTGCGGATCGACATGTTCAGCGCTTCTTCGTCCATTACTGCCTCGTTCAAGTTGATCAGGATTCGGCATTTTACCCGTTTTGCCTGACTGGCCCAATGAATATTCGACGCGCACCGCCAGGGATTGCTAAACTGCGCCTCCCTGAAAAATGCATCCGAAGGATATCACCAGATGTCAGGAAATCTGCTGCTCGCGTCGGCGACGCGACCCTGTGCAAGGCAGGCACTCGTCAACCTGGCGCCGCTGCCCCGGTCGACCACGATCACCATCGTCGCCGCTGGCCTCGCGGATCGCCTGTTAGCCGGGCTCGAGGGCGTCAAATGAATACCACGGTCAAGGACATTACCGCGGTCATCCTCGCCGGCGGCCAGGGCCGGCGCATGGGCGGGCAGGACAAGGGATTGATCGAGTTCGGCGGCAAACCGCTGGTCGAGATCCTGATAGCGGAACTCGAGCGTCAGTCACTCGATATCGTGATAAACGCCAACCGCAACCTGGATCGATATCGAGACTATGGGTTCCCGGTGATTAGCGACTTCCTGCAGGATTACCAGGGCCCGCTGGCCGGCTTTGCCAGCGCGATGGACAGTGTCGACACCGCGTTCATCCTGACCTTGCCCTGTGACGGGCCACAGCTTGCCGCCGACTACGCCGCGCGCTTCATTGCCAGCCAGCAACAAAGCGGTGCGCCGATCTGCGTCGCTTTCGACGGCGAGCGCCTGCAGCCGGTGCACGCGCTGATAAAGGTGGATTTGCGCGCGAGCCTCGGCCAGTTTCTCGATAGTGGCGACCGCAAGATCGACCGCTGGTACGCGTTGCATGACTACGTGCAAACCGATTTTTCCGATTGCCGCGAGATTTTCCAAAACATCAACACGCCTGCGGATCGACAAACCCTGCAGGCCGGCCACTAATATGCAAACCGATATCCCCATTCTCGGCTTCAGCGCCTGGAGCGGCACCGGCAAGACTACGCTGCTGCGACGATTGATCCCGGCACTCAAGGCACGCGGTTTGCGCGTCTCGGTTATCAAACACGCGCATCACCATTTCGATCTCGACTTTCCGGGTAAGGATAGTTACGAGCTGCGCAAGGCCGGCGCCGACCAGACCGTCATCTGCACTACCACGCGCATGGCGATGATTACCGAGTTCGATCACCCGGGAGAAGAGCCCGACCTGCAGCAAATCATCGCCTCGCTGGATACTTCGCGGGTCGACATGATCCTGGTCGAAGGCTACAAGGATATTCACTTCCCCAAGATAGAGCTGCACCGTGCCGAACTGGGAAAGCCCTACCTGTATACCGGGGACAATTCGATAATCGCGCTGGCCTGCGACGGCATTCCGCCGCAAGGCATCGAAATTCCTGTGCTCGATATCAACGACGTCGAGTCAGTCGCAGATTTCATATTCGAGGATTACCGTCGCGATGACCGAAATTCCTGACGATTCATGTACACTGGTCCGAACCAGTGGATGACGATCGGGTTCGAGCGCAAATGAGTCATGCCAGACAAATAGTGACGACAGTGCTAGTAATGGTTTGGGCCAGCATGCCCGCCTCTGCCGGCACGGTACACAAATGGGTCGACTCCAAGGGCATTACCCATTACTCCGACACGCCACCCGAAGTCACACCGGCGCAGCTAACACAAATCGACGTGCCCGACGTCGTACGCACTACCGCTAAAGCCGCATCCGACTATTATTCCATTGCCAATCAATGGCAACGCCTGCATCGGGAACGGCTGGAACGTGACCGGCTGGCGCTCGAACGGGCGAAGCAAAAAGCATCTCGCCAACCGCCCGAAGTCGTTTACGTCGAAAAGCCCGACGAAAGCAGCCGCCAGCTTATCTACCTCGGGACCCCGCGACTGCGACACCGCCATTATCGATCGCGGGACAGGGCGGGACGTCACTACCGGCACGGGTACAGGAAACCAATCGGCAGCATAACGCGCACCGGCAACCATCGCGGCAGGAACAATCTCGGCTACTTCCGGCAAGTCCATTAGCCCGGGGTACGCGCCTGGCGGCATCGCCGCAAATCATAGCGCCTGGCAGCAGTCGGCAGGATCAGTACAATCTGAATCTGGCCTGCAGCTTAACCTCATGTGTAACAGGCCAAACCGAATAATAAAACAATATATTGGAGGGTTCCTTATGACGACGATGCAAGACCCGGGTTACAACGGGGTGACCGGATAACCATGCAGTCACCCGCCCGAATATTGTTGTCTCTGGCACTCGCATTGCAGCTTGCCCTGGTTGCGCAGGTGCTGGCCGCAGAAGAGATTTCCGTACCCGTGGCCGACGATAACGAGATTATCGTAGACCGATACCCCGCCGAGGGAGACTACCTGCTACTCTGGTTCGCGCCGGAATACGGTTTCAGGCAGGCGCATCGATCCATGGCACAGCGGTTGCCCGGGCAGGGGATCGAGGTATGGCAGGCCGATGTCGTTGAATCGCTGTTCCTGCCCCAGGGCAGCACCTCGCTGAAGCAGCTCGAAGGCGGGTATGTCGCCGACCTGATCGAGTACGCGCATGCAACCAGCGGTAAAAAAATCGCGGTTGCGGGCGATTCCTACGCGGCGATGACCGCCCTGCTGGGCGCTCGCAGCTGGCAAGACAGGGAACAGGGCGCGCCCTACCTGGTAGGAGCGGTGTTGTTTACACCCTATAGCTATGCCTATATCCCGCCGCTGGGGCTGGCGCCCGAATACCTGCCCATCGTCGAATCGACCAATATCCCGCTGATGATTTACCAGGCGAAAAACAGCGCCACCTTCAACCGGTTTGACGAACTGCTCGAGAAGCTGAGGAAAAACGAGAGCCCGGTTTACACTCGCCTGGTGCCCGAAGTCATGAGCCTGTTCTACGAGGAAGAACCCACCGCCGCGATGACGGACACTGCCGATGCCGTGGCCCGAAACCTGAAGCAGATGCTGCCGATGCTGGCACGGCACGAGTTACCGAAGAGGCCGATAGCACTTGGCAGCGGCCCGCAAGCGAAAAGCGGAATCGATATTTACCTGAAGGAATTCAGGGGTCAGAAGCGACCTGCAGCACTGGCGCTGCCCGATATCAACGGCAACACCCTCACCCGATCGGATTTCGCTGGCAAGGTCACCGTGGTGAACTTCTGGGCTACCTGGTGCCCCCCCTGTATCGAGGAAATTCCTTCGCTGAACCGGCTGCAACGCAAAATGGCGGGGCAGCCGTTCGAGCTCATTTCGATTAACTATGCCGAGGACCGGGAAACGGTCATCCGCTTCTTGAAGCGGGTCAAGGTGGACTTTCCCGTGCTGCTGGATCGCAACGGCGACTATGCAAAACGCTGGAATGTCATCAGCTACCCATCCACTTTCGTCATCGATTCCAGTGGAAAAATCAGGTATGGCGTCAACGCGGCGATCGAGTGGGACGCTCCGGAAATCACCGGTAAACTCGAAGCGCTAATGAATTGAAAGCGGCGCGAGAGCGCTAGCGCTGGAAAAATCTCAGCCTTTGCCACAGACCGGGCAATCGGGGTTTTTCGGCAGCGTAACTCCCTGCCATTCCATCGCATATGCGTCGAACAGCAGCAGCCGGTTTACCAGCGCCTCGCCCTGCCCCGCCAGGATCAGCAGGGTTTGCACGGCCTGCATCGTACCGATCACGCCGACCACCGGCCCCAGCACACCTTCGAGCTCGCAGGATTCCTCGGCGCCGTAGGCATGCGTGTAAAGGCACTGGTAGCAGGCGCTGTTGGCGGCCGGCTGGTAATTCATGATTTGCCCTTCGAGCCTGATCGCGGCGCCGATCACCAGCGGCGTACCAGTTTCGACGCAGGCACGGTTGATATCGAAACGGGTCGGATAGTTATCAGTGCAGTCGAGCACGATATCGACCGACTCGACTATCTGTTTTAACTCCTCGGCTTCCAGCTGGTAGGAAATCGTTTCGACCTCGCATTCCGGATTCAGCGCGGCGACGGTTTGCCGGCCCGACTCGACCTTGTCTTCCCCGACGGCATCGTTGCGGTGAATAATCTGGCGCTGCAGGTTAGAAGTTTCGACTATGTCGTAGTCACACAGCAGCAGTTTGCCGATGCCGGCGGCGGCCAGGTACATCGCGGCCGGTGACCCGAGCCCGCCGACGCCCACGATCAGGGCGCTGGCGTCGAGAATCGCCTGCTGACCCTCTTCACCAATTTGCGGTAGCCGGATATGTCGCGCGTAGCGCTCTGTTTGCGATTTATTCATCCGCCACCCTTGTGAAAATACTGGTGGAAGCGATGAAAGAAATCGTCACGTTGGGAATCTTCGGCATCGTTAATGGAAAATTTCACGTCGAGCACCGGCAGGTTGAACAGCCCCAGCTTGCGCGGCGGCTTTTCGGCCACCCTGATATCGACTTCGAAAGCCGAATCCTCGAGCGATACGCGCCAGTGGTGGCGACCGATCTCGGTGGCACCGAAGTCGCTGCGCTCGCCGCTGAACGGCCCCAGCAAAACTTTGCCGAACTCGTCGGCGCCATAACCCATTTCATACTCTACCTGTTCAGGCAGCGGTTCCCGATCATCGCTCATCGGATTCGATCTAGCCGCCGGCGACCGGGGGCCAGATCGAGACGGTGTCGCCCTCGACGAGTTTACGCTGATCGCGGTCTTCACCACAATTGACGAAATGACCATTGACGAGGACGAGGTGCGCCTCGGCCTCGGAAATATGAAACTGCGTGATCAGGCGACTCAGGGTAATACCGTCCTCGACGCTGACCTCGCGACGGAAGCGGCTCTTGCCAGGCGGCAAGTACTTCATCAACGACGCGTAAAACTCGATGTTGATGTTCATCCGAGGCTAGTGGTACGAGAGTTCCTGCGTACAGGCGACGTAAGCTTCCATGATAGCCGTCGGATCCTGCATCAGGCGCTGTTTCCACTCGCCGAGATGGACCCTGGACTCGATCAGGCCGCGCAGCACGCCGACGTGCTGGGTTTTACCGACGCTGCTGGCGCCGACCAGGTGGTCGCCATCGAACTGCAGATTGATGTACTGGAACTCTTCGGGGTTATAGAGATCGGCGCTTTCGCCACCGTCGACTCCCATCCACAGGCCGAACGAGCAGGAAATCAGGCCTACCGTATCCAGCACGTTCATGTTCAGCGTGCCGTGATGCTCGTCCCCCTGCCCGGCCATGTTGAGCGCGGCGATGCGCCCGTGATCGGTAGCGGTAGGCTGAATCGCCTGTACCTCGAAATTGCCGGTGGAAAAGTCGACACCCTGGGCCACGTCGCCGGCGGCATAAACGTCCGGGTTACTGGTCTGCATACGGCGATTTACCAGGATACCCTGGTCGACCTCGATATCGCTGTCGGCTACCAGGTCGGTATTCGCCTTGACCCCGGTCGCGGTAATCACCAGTGCCGCTCCGAGCTTGCTGCCGTCGCTCAACGAGACCTCGACCTGGCTATCACCGGCGTCGC
>JAAUYE010060074.1_pt1 | contig 15421 bp, 14 predicted proteins | sample 7278081 | NCBI WGS metagenome assembly JAAUYE01 (sample SAMN14350131, study PRJNA611818) | marine sediment metagenome | isolation source: surface marine sediment (0.6m) | place: French Polynesia: Moorea | collected 2018-08
CCGCGGTGAAATATTCAAGGTTACCGCGATCAACCGCGAAGCCTTGCGGGTTTACCGGGCGGAATCTGTCGAAGAAATGATTCGCCACATGGAAGGCGAAATGAATCAGGTTCAGCGCCTGGGCATGATCGAGGACCTGGTCAATTTCGCCTCGGGAAAGCGGCGTTCGACCGTGCATTCCCGCACCCTGCGCCTGAACGGCGAGGATTTCCCGATTATTGCCGAGTCCGAATTCTACGGCTCCGATCCGGACGACTGGTCCAGGGTATTGCTGACGATCAGGGATATCAGCGTCGAGGAAGAGTTGCGCGAAAACGAGCAGCGCTATCGCACGCTGTTCGAATCCGCCCCGGCGACGCTGTGCGAGATCGACTGGTCCCGGGGCAAGAGCCTGATCGACGAGCTCAAGAGCCGGGGGGTTAGTGATATCCGGCAGTATCTCTTCGACCACCCCGAGTTGATTCAACGCCAGGACGACGTGATGTACGTGTCGAGCGTGAACCAGGAGGCGGTCAGGATTTTTCGCGCGGACAGCGTCGAGCAATTAACCGACTACTCCCGGACCACGGTCGACGATGACCAGAGGGCGAATCTGATCGAGGAGCTGTCCCAGCTGGCGGCCGGACAGCGGCGCACGATGCTCGTCAGCAGGCATACGCGTCTCGATGGCGAAACTTTCCCGGTAATCCGCGAATGCGAACTGCTGGGCGACGACCCGGAAGACTGGTCGCGGGGCCTGTTGACCATGCGCGATACCAGCGCCGAGGAGGCGGTACGGCTCAGCGAAATGCGTTACCGGCGCCTGTTCGAATCGGCGCCGGTGGCGTTATACGAATCCGACTGGAGCCGCGGTAAATCGCTGGTCGACGACATCGTGAACCAGGGTGTTGCGGATCTCGGCAAATACATCGACGATCATCCCGAGATACTGCAGCGGCGGGATGAAGTCCTGTCGATCATCGACCTCAATCGTGAGGCTCTGCGGACTTATCGCGCCGAAGATAAACAGGAATTGATCGCCAGAATCGAAGGACCGCTAACGCGGGAACAGCGTGAATCCCTGAAGCAAACCCTGCTCGTGTTTGCCGATGGCAATCGGCGCGCCAGCGTGCGCGGGCTGAGCCGGCGTGTCGACGGCGAGGAATTTCCGATCATCCGCAATACCGAGCTCATCAGCAGCGACCGCGGCGACTGGTCGCGGGTGTTGAGCTCGATTTACGATTTGACCGAAGAGGTCGAAACCGCCAACCGCCTGCAGGAGTACCAGCAGGAACTGCGCCTGCTCGCGGGCAAGATCTCGGCCGCCGAGGAAAGCGAGCGCCGCAGGATTTCGTCGGAACTGCACGACGGCACGATACAAAACCTGGTGCTGGCGCGGATCCACCTGGCCAATCTCAGGAGTGCGCTGCCGTCGGAAAAGGGGCAGGAGCTGGCCGACAGCATCAACGATTTGCTCGAGAGTTCGCTCAGGGAGACCCGTTCGCTGATCTTCGAGATCAGTCCCCCGGTGCTGTACGAGCTGGGTCTGGAACCGGCGGTGGAATGGCTGGCGGAGCACTACAAGCAGCGCACCGGGGTCAAGGTCGATATCACCAGTGACAATGGCGCCACCCGCCTGTCGCAGGAAATGAATATCGTCATGTTCCAGAGCGCGCGCGAACTGCTGGTCAATATCGCCAAGCACGCGCAGGCGAAACACGTGGCCATCGACTGGCGCCACGAAAAAGACCGGGTCATTTTCAGCGTGCGCGACGATGGTGTTGGTTTCGACGTCGACAGCCCGACCGTGAAAAAGGCCACCGAAGGGGGTTTCGGCCTGTTCGCCATACGCGAACGGCTCAAACTGATGGGTGCAAACCTGGAAATCGAATCATCGCCCGGGGGCAGCCTGATGACGATAACGGCTCCGGTCGAACCCCAGCAGAAGATTGCCTGAGACGATTGCCGGCATAGCGCGGGTCCGCTTTTGCAGGAATGGTTTGCGCTGCGCCTGCGGGCTGGCATCATTGAGCCATGAGCACGAATAACAATTCCCCGAGATTCATTCCGTTCCGGCGCCGGGATATCATCGAAATGTGCCTGCGCGAAGAACGCCTCGGCGACCGCGCCGAAACCTTTCGTACCCTGTGCGGAATGATCGACCAGATTTTCCATTTCGAATTCCACCGCGTGACCGAGTCGTTGAAGGCGGCCTACGCCGATATCGATCCCGACAGCGACACGCGCCGGCTCGATCTCGGCGGCGAACCGGGCGGCCCGACGTTTGTCGAGTTGCTCGACAGTCTGCTCGAAAAGGCGAACTATCGACGCGTCAGTGAATCCGATCTGAACCAGGCGCTGGCCAGGTCGTCGCTGTTCAAGATCAAGCTGCAGGTCGACTTCGACGATTTTGCCGAGGTTTCATTGTTTACCCGAGGTGAATCGGAGCAGCGTGCCGAGGTCCCGGCCTGGTTCGGTCTCGGCCGCAAAACCGTCGAATTCACCAATTTCGACCGGGTCGTGGTTTACCTGAAGATGCGCGACGATTACGCGCCGCATAAACACGATTTTGCCGGCTGCCGTGCCGGCGCCACCCTGCTCAAGCTGTTTCGCAACGTGCCCAGGGCGGACCTGGAAATGCTGTTTCCGAATACGCGTGTTCTGATGCGTCTCTCCGACAAGCTCATGATCGGCGTGCCGGCGGTTGTCAGCGGCGGTATCGTGGTTACGACCAAGCTCGGCGCGTCGCTGGTTCTGCTCGGCTCGCTGCTGGGTTACTGGCTCGGGATCAGCCGGCAGCCCGTCGAATTGAATCAGGCCGGCGTGGTGGCGCTGTTCGCGGGCCTCGCCGCGCTGGGCGGGTACATCTGGAAGCAATTGAATAATTTCAAAAATCGCAAATTACGTTTCATGCAGGCGTTGACGCAAAGCCTTTACTTTAAAAACCTCGACAACAATGCCGGCGTGTTTCACCGGCTCGTCAACGACGCCGAGGAGGAAGAGTCCAAGGAAGCGGTGCTTGCGTATTATTTCCTGCTGCAGGCGCCCGACGGTCTGGATAAAGAAAGTCTCGATCGCAACATCGAAAAGTGGTTCCGGACCGAGTGGGATTGTGTACTCGACTTCGAAATCGACGACGCCCTGGACAAGCTGGTGATGCTGGGACTGGTGGAGAGCCGGGACGAGCTTCTGCACGCGGTCGGGCTCGATGAGGCGGTCAGACGGCTCGACCGGCGCTGGGATGATTATTTCGTCGCCGGAGACAGCAGCGCGTGAATGCCGGCGGTTGTTGCGCCCCGGGCTTATCGGTATATTTCCCATAACCCGGAGCCGTAAATTCGATTGGACGACGTCGCGGTAATCAAACTGTCAGAAATCAGGGCCATTATCGGGTGAGACAAAAACGATGAACAAAACCGCCGCGTTGATATTATCGCTGGCCGCGCTCTCGGGTTGCGCCAGCCTGGTCAGTTCCGCGACTTCGAACATGGCGGACAATATCACCCTCGCCATGCTGAATCAGGACGATCCGGCAACGGTGCGCGCCGGCGCGCCCGCCTACCTGCTGATGATCGACGGATTGATCGAGGGCGACCCCGAGAACGAGAATCTGCTGCTGGCGGGCGCCAAGCTATACGGCTCCTATGCCGGCGCTTTCGTCGATGACGAAGAGCGGGCCGGACGGCTGGCGCGGAAGGCGCTGGATTACGCCGAGCGCGCCCTGTGTCTCGAAATCGAAACGGTATGCAGCGCCCGGGGCGAAAAACTCGATCGTTTCCAGCAAAGCCTGGCCGCCACCGGCAGCAGAGAGGTCAGGCTGTTATACGCTTACGGCGCGGCCTGGGCGGGATGGATTCAATTGAATTCATCCGACTGGAACGCGGTCGCCGACCTGTCGAAAGTTACCGCGCTGTTCGAGCACTGCGTGGCGCTGGACGAAGCCTGGGACGACGGCGGTGCGCACGTTTATCTCGGGGTGATCAAGTCGCTGCTGCCGGCCACGCTCGGCGGGAAACCGGAGCTCGCGCGCGCGCATTTCGAACGCGCGCTCGAAATCTCCGGCGACAGGAACCTGATGGTCAGGGTATTGATGGCCAAACATTACGCGCGTAACGTGTTCGACCAGGAATTGCACGATGCGTTGTTGACTGAAGTAAAACAGGCCGATGCCGATTATACAGGGTACAGGTTGATCAATGCCCTGGCGAAAATCGAGGCCGAGCAACTGCTTGCGGAGTCGGCGGAATTTTTCTAGGGAAACTATTCCGGTAATACCGGCTCAAACCCGTATCAGGAAGCGATCATGAGAAACGCACTAATATTAATCAAGCTGACCCTGTTGCTGTTTGTTTTCAGCCCGGCTGTCGGCGCCAAGACGTTAAAAATAGCGACCCTGGCGCCGGCGGGCACGACCTGGATGAAGCAGATGAAGGAAGGCGCCAGGATTATCAGTCAGCGCACCGAAGGCCGGGTCAAGATCAAGTTTTATCCCGGCGGCGTCATGGGCAACGATCAAAGCGTGCACCGCAAGATCAGGATCGGCCAGCTCCACGGCGGCGCCTTTACCCCGGGCGGCCTGGCGAAGATCGACAGCAGTATTCAGTCGCTGGGATTGCCCCTGATGTTCGACTCGCTGGAAGAAGTCGACTACGTGCGGGAGCGCATGGATTCGGTTTTGAAAAACGAGATGGAAGACAGCGGTTTCGTCATTCTGGGGATATCGGAGGGCGGTTTCGTGCGCATCTTGTCGAAGCAGCCGATGCAGGACCTGGAATCGATCCGCGGCAGCAAGGTCTGGATTCCGGAGGGGGACGAAATCAATAACATCGTGTTCCGCGCGATGGGCATCACCCCGATCTCGCTGCCGATCGCGGACGTGTTTACCGGCCTGCAAACCGGCCTGATCGAAACCGTGGCGGTTAATCCGACCTCGGCGATTGCGTTCCAGTGGCATACCAGTACGTCGTATATGACCGAGGTGCCGCTGTCTTACCTGGTGGGAATCCTGGCGGTGCAGAAAAAAGCGTTCAGCCGCTTGTCCGCTGCGGACCAGGCGATCGTCAGGGAGGAAATGGGCCGCGTATTCGAACGCATGGACAAGCGCAACCGGGAAGACAACCAGGCCGCCAAATCGGCGCTGAAACAACAGGGAATTACCTTTGTCGTGCCGAGTCCCGGCGAAACCGCGCGCTGGAAAACAATCAGCGAGCGCTCGATCGACGACATGGTCGCGGCGGGGGTCATTCCGGGCGAGATCGTAAGCCAGGTTAAAAACCATTTGCAAAGTTACCGCGAAAGCCGCTGAGCGATGCAGGCCTGGGTCGCCCGATTACACCGCGTCGAGGATGCCGCGCTGGTAATGCTGTTGAGCGCGATGATCGCGCTCGCGGCGACGCAGATCCTGATGCGCAATCTGTTCGATTCCGGTTTTATCTGGATCGACCCGCTGCTGCGCGTGCTGGTGCTGTGGCTCGGCCTGCTCGGCGCCACCGTGGCCACGCGCGACAATAAACACATTCGCATCGACCTGCTGAACAAGCTGTTCACGCCCAATACCCACTGCCTGATCCAGGCGGTCGTCGGCCAGATCAGCGCCTGGACCTGTCTCGTCATTGGCTGGTACGGCCTGGGCTGGATCAGGCTCGACTACGAGGATGGCATGACCGCCTTCGCCGGCATTCCCGCGTGGATGCTCGAGATCATCGTGCCGCTATCCTTTGCGCTGATCGGATTGCGCTATTTCATCCTGTCGCTGGGCTGGGCGCAAACGTTTATCAGGAACCTGCACTCCGAGGAAGGTAACGGGGCATGACGCTGGCCGCGCCCCTGTTGCTGTTACTCGCGGTGATGCGTACACCGCTGTTCGTCGTTATCGCGCTCGGTGCAATGATCGGGTTCCATCGCCAGGAGGTGGACTGGTCGGTCATCAGCATCGAGGTCTACCGGCTCGCCGAAATGCCGGTGCTGATCGCAATCCCGCTGTTTACCTTCGCCGGCTATCTTCTGGGCGAGGGCAAGGCATCGACGCGGCTGGTCGACCTGACCAACAGCCTGCTCGGGTGGATGCCCGGCGGTCTCGCCATCGTCGCGATTTGCGCCTGCGCGTTGTTCACCGCGTTTACCGGCGCCTCGGGGATTACCATCGTCGCGCTTGGCGGACTGCTTTACCCGGCGCTGAAACAGGCCGGTTATCTGGATAATTTCAACCTGGGCCTGCTGACCAGCTCGGGCAGCCTGGGTTTGCTGTTCGCGCCGTCGCTGCCGTTAATCCTCTACGGCGTGGTTGCGCAGCAAATGGACCTCGACCAGTCCGTCAGCATTACCGACCTGTTTCTCGCCGGCATTTTTCCTGGCTTGCTGATGCTGGTGATGCTGTCGGTTTACTCGATGCTGCAGCCGCGCGAACAATCCGAGCGCCAGGCCTTCGATGCGGCGCGCGCGCTGGCCGCGATCAGGGCGGCGAAATGGGAAATCCCGCTGCCGCTTATCGTGCTCGGCGGCATCTACGGCGGATACTTCGCGGTTTCGGAGGCTGCCGCGGTCACCGCGCTGTACGTACTCGTGGTCGAGGTATTGATTATCCGCGAAATCAGGATTGCCGAACTGCCCGCTATCATGCGCGAATCGATGGTCCTGGTCGGCGGCATCATGATCATCGTCGGGGTGTCGCTGGCGTCGACCAACTACATGATCGACGCCGAAATCCCGACCCGCATGTTCGATTTCATCCGCCAGCACATCGACGAAAAGCTGACCTTCCTGATTTTGTTGAATCTGTTCCTGCTCGGTCTGGGCATGATGCTCGACATATTTTCGGCGCTCGTCATTATCGTGCCGATCATTTTGCCGATTGCCGTCGGTTACGGCATTCACCCGGTGCATCTCGGAATTATTTTTCTCGCCAACATGCAGCTCGGGTACTTCACTCCGCCGGTCGGTATGAACCTGTTCATCGCCAGCTATCGCTTCGAAAAACCGGTGATGACGCTGTACCTCGCGACGATTCCGTTTTTTGTCGTCCTGTTGATATCGGTGTTGATCATCACCTACTGGCCGGCGCTCAGCCTCTACCTGGTTGCCGATTGAACCTGCGCAATCAGGGGCGGAAATATCGAAAGCAGTCGGGTTTGACCAGCTGCCAGCCCTGCTCGAACAGATCGACGATTTCTGCGGCCAGCGGCGGCTGCTCGCAGGCCGCCAGGTTGGCCTGTAAATGTTCCATTCTACTGACGCCGAGAATGATGCCGTCGCCCTCGCCGGCGTCGAGCCGCGAGTGATTCACGAGCCAGGAAAATGCCGCGGTGGTGGGTTCGATGCCCTGTGCCGCGCAGGCTGCGAATAACGACTGCAGCGCGTCGAAGTATTCCTGCTTCCAGTAACGCTCGAGATAATTGTCGCGATCGACGAAACGGCCCTCGCCGGGCAAGGAGTCGATCGACGTATATCGGCCGGTGAGCAGCCCGCCGGCGAGCGGATTGTAGGCGTAAAATGCCATGCCGTAGTGCCGCAGGCACGGAAACAGTTCGCGTTCGACGTCGCGCGTCAGCGCATTGTACATGCCCTGGTAGACGCGCGGCTCCATCCAGCCGTGGCGGCGGCACAGCTCGACGATTTCCGCCACCTGCCAGGAGGCGAAGTTGCTCAGCCCGAAATCGCGGAAGCGCCCCTGCTGGTGCAGCTCGAAACAGGCTTCGAGGGTTTGTTCGATCGGCGTGTCGAGATCGGGCGAGTGCAGGTAAAGCAAATCGATGCTGTCGCGGCCCAGGCGCTCCAGCGTCTGCGCCATTTGCCGTTTGACCTGCTGCGGCTGCAGCCCCTCGTCGTTCCACGGGTGAACCTTGGAGGCAAGGTAAAACGGCTTTTCCTGAACGGGTAACACGGCGCCGAGCAGGGTCTCGGTCGCGCCGTCGCCGTAAGTATGCGCGGTATCGATTTCGCGGCCGCCTGCTTCGAGAAAAGCCGCGATGATCGCGTTCGATTGCGCCTCGTCGACGGGGTCGGCGAAGGTCATGCTGCCCAGTATTTTTTTCATGTCGTACCTCTTTCGAAAAAAGCGGCCTTCCAGCGCATGTCGTATCAACTGGCCGAATAGCCGCCGTCGACCATGTAAACGCCGCCGCTACAGTAGGCCGAGGCCGGCGCGGCGAGATAAATCGCGAGCCCGGCCAGGTCGTCCGCTTCGCCGATGCGGCCGAGCGGAATGCGGGATTCGAAGCGTTCGAGCGTTGCCTGGTCCTGCCACAGGGCTTCGCTGAAACGGGTCCTGACCAGTCCCGGGCATACCGCGTTGACGCGAATATTGTCGCCGCCCCAGTCCTGCGCCATCGCCCGGGTCATGTTGATGATTGCCGCCTTGCTGACGCTGTAAATACCGATGTTGGCTTCGGGGCGGAGGCCGCCGATAGAACTGATGTTGATGATCGATCCGCCGCCGCGCTCGCGCATAATCGGGTATACGCGCCTGGCGAGTTCGAACGGGCCTTTCAGGTTGACGTCGACGATCTTGTCGAAGGCGCGTTCGTCGGTATTCTGAATCGGGCCGAATACCGGGTTGGCGGCGGCATTGTTGACCAATATATCGATGCCGCCGTAAAGCCTGACCACGGTATCGACCAGGGTCTCGATGTCCTCGCCGTTGCCGACGTTGGCGGCAACGGCGCTGGCCTCGAGGCCGTTGCCGCGCAGGTCCTGCGCGACCGCGTCGACCGCGTCCTGCTTGCGGCTGCACAGGACCACGCTGGCGCCGTATTCGGCGAGCCCGCGCGCCATCGCGGCGCCGATCCCCTTGCTGGCCCCGGTAACCAGCGCAACCTTGCCGTCGAGCCGGAACAGGGCTTCATACTGTTTGCAATTCGCCATTGGTCGCGTCCCCGGCGCGGATTGATGCTGGCGAGTGTAAACGACGCAATTAATTCACCGCAATCTAATTCGATACGATTCAGCCATTCGGGTAACAGCTGGACGATCGAATTCGTGCCGGGGCGGCTCGACCGCTCGTTCGAAGCCTGTTAGCCTGCCGCCATGAAGTTCGTTTCGAAGGTCACGGTGTCGCCGCAGCAGGTCGATGAGCTCGGTCATCTGAATCATGTTGCCGCGGTCGACATTCTGCAATACGCCCGCGACGACTGGTACCAGGCGGCCGAGCTGTGGCAGGGCCGCGCCTGGAGCGGGGCGGAGCGGCTCGGCACGCTGGTTTTGAATTTGAACGTCAATTATCGTCTCGAGTGTTTTCTCGACGAAAACCTCGAGGTCGTTACGCGCCCGCTCGAACGCGGCAGTAAAAGTTACACGCTGGCGCAGGAGATTCTGAAGGCGGACGGCGGTGTCGCGATCGATGCGTGTGTCACCAGCCTGGTCATGGATATGCAAACCCACCAGACCCTGCCGGTGCCGGAGAGTCTCGCGCGTTACCTGCCTCCGCGCGCAACCGGCAGCGCATAAAAAAAGGGGCTGCCGGAGAACAGCCCCACTAGGGTGACTAGACTGAACCTAGTCGATGAAACTAATTCGGGATCGGCGCGGCAATGCGCTCAGCGCAGGCGGCGGCGAGAAATCTTGTCGAATTACGTTGGCGCGGCGGTTGCAACAGCCGGGAAAGCGTTTGGTAACACACTGGAAGTACCCCCCTTGATCATCCTGGAACAAGCCCTGGTTCGAACTTCGTCTAATGTTGCCACCTGTGATTTCCGCAACCCCGATGCGGAAAATTCAATTCTGATGAAGCCTGAATTGCGGTAATGGCCGGGTCATCTTCGGCGCAAGAGCCGGACAAGTCAATATGGGGTACGAGTCAAAATAGATATAAGAAATTTTTATTTAAAAAAATTACTGCGCTAATTCTTTCACTCGTTTGGGTTAAGGAGGTTGAAAAAAATCAATTATATCAGTCAGTTGTGGTAATAAATTATTTGTATACGAGGGGTCGAAACAGGCGCCTCGAATCCGGCCCCATTTAAATATTTTATAAACCCCGAGCTCTGATCAGTCGGCGAGACCGTCTGCGCGTTCGGGCTGATCGACGTGGGCAGCGGTTACCTTGCCGTATAAATCCCTGACCCTTGCCATGCTGCCGATCATGCCGGGCTGCTCGGCAAACGACATGATTAACAGCAGCCGATCGTTGTCGCCGGTGTTTTCAGTGACCTGGTGCAGGGAAAAGCGGCCGAGGAAAAACTGCAGGTCGCCGGCGTTCAGCTCGAGTTCGCGCACGCGGCTGCGATCGCCGTCGAGTACGCGTTTGACGTCGTCGTAACATTCGTCGTCGGCGCTGCGCAGGCCCGGCACGTACTCGAAGATACCGCCGGAACCCGCCGGCTGCAGCAGCATCGTGATGGTGAACTCGTTGGTATCGAAGTGCCAGTTGAACTGCTGCCCCGGTTTGCCGACGTTGACGATCATGTTGGAGACCGGGTCTTCGTATATATGCAGCTCCGATTTTTGCAGGCAGTCGGCAAGAAAGGTTTTCAACGGTTCCCAGTAATATAACCGCCGCGCCGCGGTTTCTTCGCCGAACAGGTCGGCGGTGATGAAGCCATTGGTGCGCGGCATGAACATGTTTCGCGGGTGATCGTCCGGAAATTCCGCGTCACCATCGTTCAGGTAAACGTTGCAGGCCTTGCTCGGTGAGAAGTAGGCCTGCGCCTTGCGCGATTGCGCTTCACCGAGCAGGGCGGCAAGCCCCTCGCTGCTGAAAAAGTTGCGGATGACCGCGCAGCCGTCGGCTTCGAGATCGCTGCGCACCTGTTCGACCACGGCCTGGCGCCGCGGATCATCGCTCAAGTCGATGGGGTAGCGCTGGTAATCGATGATTTGCTGGCAACTGAGAGCTGACGTCATGGGCTATTCCAGGCTGGCGGCCGACGGTTCGAGGTGTACAGCGGGCCATGGCCGCGGAATCGAGGTGTGCCCGCCTGCCGCCGGGGTCTTTGAGGGCTTGCTACGGTCGGATCCATATTATCGTTGGACGCACAACAAGTTTTCCGAGAGATTAGATTTCCGTAAGTCGAAATTCAAGTATTTTGGCGGCCGTCGATCCGCGATTGCAGGCTGGCGAAGCGTTGGGCACGAGGATGGCTGGTGTTTCGGCATTAATCGAGTGCTGCCGTGACTGGTGCGAAGCACGCCGACGCTGCCGTTTGGTGGGCGCCTGTGCGCGAAACCAGGGTTGCGATGACCGGGAATCAGAACCGGTTGCAACAGCCCGGGTCTGGTTGATTCGTATCTTTTGCAAGATTCCCGCCTGCGCGGGAATGACGGGTAACGCGCGGGAATGACGGGTAACGCGCGGGAATGACCGGGCGTTGTGCGGGGTTGGCGGCAAGGCCGCGGGCGGAATCAGGATTAACGCAGCTGGCTGTCCTTGCTGCCGCGGCGGTTGACCGGGGCCTGCGTGGATTGCCGTTGATCCATGGTTTCCTGGCAGGCCACGCAGCGGCGCACGCCGGGAATGGCCTCGCGTCGTGCCGCCGGTATTTCTTCGCCGCATTCCTCGCAGTGACTCAGGCTCTCGCCGCGCGGCAGGCGGCTGCGCGCGAGCTCGACCGCCTCGTCGACGCTGGCGTCTATTTGATCCTGCACCGCGCCGTCGCGCGCCCAGCCGGTAGCCATGCCTTGCTCCCAATTCGATGGAAAATGGCTATTCTGCCGCCGTTGGCGCCAGGCTTCAATCGGGATCGGAGACACGCAGCGGCGGCTGGCGGGCCTCGATCGCGGCGGCGGCATCAAACAAAACGTCTTCGCGGAACCGCGTCGCTACCATTTGCACACCCATCGGCGTTTTCTCGCTGCCGCCCGTAGCCACGCTGATCGCCGGTATTCCCATCAGCGGCAGCCCGATTTGCGTCATCTGCGCATCGAGCACGCGGTGAAAAGAGGCCGGCGATTCGACGTCGAGCTGGTCGGGAAAGGGCAGCTCGGCCGAGACCGGGCACAGCAGCAGCGGGTAGTCGGCGAGAAACAGTTGCCACTCGCGCGCCAGCCGAACGCGGCCCTGCAGCGCCTCCATCAGGCTTTTCATCGTCGGCTCAGGGCAGTGCTCGAGCAGTTGACGGTAGACGAAATTGGCGTCCGGATCGTCTTCACGCGCGATCATTTCACCGCCGCTGTAAGCATACTCCGACATCCACAGCAGCAATTGCAGCTGCATCGCTTCGCGCATCGGCGGCGTATTGTCGATTTCGGCGATTTCCCACCCCGCGTCTTCGAGCTTTGCCGCGGCATCGCGCAGCGCGGCGACGACGCGATCGTCGGTCCGCAGGCCGTCGGGTGCAACGCAGAGCGCGGCGCGGCGCACCGCTGCGGCCTGCTCGAGGGGCGCCGGCACCCACCACGGGTCGGCGTTGCTGGCCGCGGCCATCGCCGCGAGCCCCAGCCTCAAATCCTCGACCGAGCGCGCGATCGGTCCCGAGACCGCGGTCAGTTGCGCGCCGATGTGGCGATCGGGCAGCGACCGATTGACCGCCGGCACCCGGCCGAGGCTCGGGCGAATACCGTGCAGCCCGCAGGCGTAGGCAGGATAGCGAATCGAACCGGCGATGTCGGTGCCGTGGCCGAGCGCGCATATGCCGGCCGCCACCGCGGCGGCGGCGCCGCCGGAGGATCCGCCCGGGGTCAATCCCGGGTTGCGCGGATTCAACGTGTGCCCGTGCAGCGAATTGCGCGTGAACCAGCGCATCGAAAATGCCGGCGTGTTGCTGCGCCCGACGATAATCGCGTCGGCCTGGCGTAAATTGGTTACCACCGGGCTGTCGATCTCGGCGATCAGGTCCTGCTGGATGCGAACCCCGTTGGTGTTGGCGAAGCCCTGCTGGTCGATATTGACCTTGATCGTCACCGGCACGCCGGCGAGCGCGCCGACGTCCTCGCCGGCGGCAATCCTCGCATCGAGGCGCGCCGCCGCGTCGAGCGCCTGCTCGGGCATTTCCTGCACCACCGCGTTGATCCGGGGATTCACCGCCTGCAGGCGATCGAGACTGGCCTCGGTGACTTCGCGCGCGGACAGTTCGCCGTTGCGCACGCGCGCGCTGATGTCGGATGCGCCCAGGCGCCAGATCTCACTCATCGCTATTCCCCGGATACTAAAACGACGATTATAAATCACCCCGGGCCTGAATAAATCTGCATTCCGTTTGATTAGATTTCATCGAGATGTACCAAAGCAGTGACCTTCCAGGGCGGCGTCGGGTGAAAGCCCGCAAAAGGCGCTACCGCCCGGCTGACGCCGGGCGGTACATCCCTGTTCGCTCACCCCGGCGCGCTAAAGCGCACCGGGTGGCCACATCCCTGTGGCGCGACGCTTTTGCGGGCTTACCCCCGACGCCGCCTGTCGATGTTTTTCCAGATTGAGGGAGGAGGAACGACTCGGAGTAAAAATTAGCAAAGCTAATTTTTACTCCGAGTCGATTCTGTCGCGTTTATCGCCGAGCGATAAACGTGACCTGCGAGCTCTTTATCTCTGGTATGTACTCAATTTTAGTTCTTCGAAATCTGGAAGGTGTTAATCAGGCCGCAGATGACGTCGCTCACGACAATCAGGGCCGGGTGCCGAAATGGGGTCGATTTTCAAGGGTCACGCCGCATGGATGCGGCGTGTCGCGAGTTGAGACATGGACGTCGAATCTCGCGTTGCCCTTGAAAATCGACCCCATTTCGGGGAGCCGAAGGCCACCCGGACCGTCGTGAGCGGCGTCATCGGCGGCCGTTGGTACGAATTACAAATTCCGCGACGTGCCGAAGGTTTGATTTTATGGTTAGCGGCGGACCTGGCAGGTGATTTCGACTTTGCTGTCGCCGAACAGGCGTCTCGATTCGGTGGTGGTGCGCGCGGGGTAAGCGTCGCCGGGGAAAAATTCGCGGTAGGCCGCGTCCATCGCATCGAAGTCGTCGAGGTCGCTCAGGTGCACGTCGACCCGGACGATGGATTCGCGCCTAAGCTCGAGCTCATCGAGTATGCGGCCGATGGCCGCGAGTACCGCGCGGGTTTCGGCGCCGACGTCACCGAGTACCGCCAGGCCCTCGGGAAAATCGGCCGCGACCAGCCCCGACAGGAATGCATAGCGGTCATCCAGGACCACCTGGCTGAACGGCGCCGCCGAGGCCGGAACCGCGTCCGGCTGGACGCGGATCAGCGGTGTGCGCGCGGCGGTATCAGCCAATAATGTTGGCGCCGATGATCAGAACGATACCGAGCACGACGAAGGCGGCAAAAGTCCACATCATGTGGCGTACGGTAGTCTTGTCGTCTTGATTGGGATTCATTTCGCGGTTCCCCCTCCAGGATTTTATCAAGTAGTATATAGTGCCCAAGCTGAAGCGAAATTACCACCAAGTATGAGCACCGAATCCTACGCGACGCTTGCGCTCGAGCGGCCGGCAAGCCACGTTCTGAAAATCGTGCTGAATCGGCCCGAGGTTGCCAATGCGTTCAACACGCAAATGGCGACGGATCTGATGCATTGCTTCGAGGCCCTGAACCTGGAGCCGGGCGATACGCGCTGCGTTATCCTGACCGGCGCCGGCGACCGCGCCTTTTGCGCCGGCGGCGATTTGAAGGAGCGCGACGGCATGAGCGATGCCGAGTGGGGTGCGCAGCACCTGGTCTACGAGCGCATGATTCGCGCGGTCCTGGATTGCCCGTTACCGGTCATCGGCGCGGTCAACGGCGCCGCCTTCGGCGGCGGCTGCGAGCTTGCCGCCGCGGTCGATTTCGTTTACGCGTCGAGCAGCGCGCGCTTCGCGATGACCGAGACCAGTCTCGGCATCATTCCCGGCGCCGGCGGTACGCAAACGCTGGCGCGCGCGGTGGGCGAGCGCCGCGCCAAGGAGCTGATCCTGTCGGCGCGCCGCTTCGATGCCGGCGAAGCCCTGGCCTGGGGGCTCGTCAACGAAATGTTTGCACCCGAGGAATTGGCCGGCGCCGCGCTGGCGGCGGCGGAGCGTATTGCCGCCAACGCGCCGGTGGCGGTGCGCCAGGCCAAGCAGGCGATCCGCCGCGGCCTGAACATGTCGCTCGCCGACGGGCTCGGTTTCGAAATCGAGGCTTACAATCGCACCGTGCCGACCGCGGACCGGCGCGAGGGGGTGCGCGCCTTCAACGAAAAACGTAAAGCCGAATTCAAGGGGGAATAAAATGTCTGATCCGGTCATCCTGACCTGCGCGGTTAGCGGCGGTCACAACAACCAGGGCAAGCACCCGAACTACCCGATTACGCCCGAGCATATCGCCAGCGACTGCATCGAGGTCGCGAAGGCTGGCGCCGCGATCGTGCACATCCACGTGCGCGATCCGGAGACCGGGATGCGCTCGGGCGATCCCGCGCTGTTTCGCGAAGTAGTCGAACGCATCCGCGATTCCGGCAGCGACGTGCTGATCAACCTGACCACCAGCGAAGGCGCGCGGTTTGCGCCGGGCGAGGAGGATGCGGCGGTCGGCGGGCCGGGCACG
>JAAUYE010185035.1_pt1 | contig 15383 bp, 14 predicted proteins | sample 7278081 | NCBI WGS metagenome assembly JAAUYE01 (sample SAMN14350131, study PRJNA611818) | marine sediment metagenome | isolation source: surface marine sediment (0.6m) | place: French Polynesia: Moorea | collected 2018-08
CCCACATCCGGGCGCAGCAGTGTGATCTCAACGTCGGCGACATGGTCTGGACGGGCGGGGACTGCCACCTGGACCTGAATCATCACGAGCAGGCTGACGAGCAGCTAAAGCGCGAGCCGCTGCCGTTGCCGCGACTCGCCATCAAGCGGCGTCCGCCGAGCATCTTCGAGTACGAGTACGAGGACTTCGAGGTTCTCAATTACGAGGCGCACCCGCACATCAAGGCCGCGGTGGCTGTCTGAACCACTCTGGGGTCAGAGCCCCAGGGCTCTGACCCCAAGGGCTCTGACCCCAACCTGATCATGATTTCTCTAATCGTCGCCGCTTCAACCAACAACATCATCGGCAACAAGGGCGATCTTCCCTGGCGTCTGTCTGACGACCTCAAGCGCTTCAAGGCGCTGACCATGGGCAAACCCATCGTCATGGGTCGCAAGACGTACGAGTCGATCGGCCGCCCGCTGCCCGGGCGGCAGAACATTGTCATCACTCGCCAGCCGGATTTTGCCGCCGAGGGCTGCGATGTCGTCGCGTCTCCTGAAGCCGCGATCGAAGCCGCGGGCGACGCCGATGAGATCATGATCATCGGTGGCAGCCACATCTACGATGCGTTCCTGCCGCTGGCAGACCGGGTTTACCTAACTCGTGTGCAGGCGGACGTCGACGGCGATGCCTGCCTGCCGGAAATCAATATGGAACAATGGGTTACGACGTCAACGGAGCCCCATTCTGCTGATGAGAACAACGACTTCGATGTCGAATTCACGGTGCTTGATAGACTATCGGCCGAGTCCTGAGGGTAAGAATATGAAGAACAAATTGTCCCGTCGCATGGCCATGACGACACTGGTTGCCACGCTAACGCTCGCGGCAGCACCGGCACACAGCATCTTCAAAAAGAAGAAGAGCCCGGAGAAGCAGCGCGAGGAAATCCACGAGATCGAGGAGCAGGTGCTGGCCCAACTGCGGGAAGAAGAACCCGCGGCCGCCGAATCGATCGAAAACGCAGCCGGCTATGCCGTGTTTGACAATACCGGTTTGAACCTCGGTCTGGTCTCGAGCGCCAATGGCAAAGGCCTTGCCTACGACAACGAGAGCGAGAAATACACGTACATGAAAATGTACTCGCTGGGCGGCGGCGTCGGGCTGGGCATCAAGAGTTTCCAGGCCGTATTCGTTTTCCACGATCGCGATGCGTTAACCCAGTTTATCGAGGAAGGCTGGGATCTGTCGGGACAGGCGGACGCCGCCGCTACCGAAGAGGATGGCAAGGAAGATCGTCCGGGCGTTGTCGACGCCAGCGTCGGCCTCATGAAAGGCGTCAGCGTCTACCAGTTCACGGACAAAGGGCTCGCGCTGCAGGCGACGCTGCAGGGCACCAAGTACTGGAAGAACGACGACCTGAACGAGGATTAGACGCTCGTCCGACGACCAGTTATTCGCTTTCTACGGGGTTGGATTCACCAGCGACGTACGGATACAGCGCGAAGTACCTGGGCACGCCCTTCATGACGCCTTCCTGGAGATTCTCGAGGTCCTTTTGCGAGACGCGGCCCTGGCCGACGGCTTCCCAGACTAGCTGGTCTTTCTCGTTGTCGATAATGTCGATATTGAACGTGCCCTCGTTGTACTGCGACACGTGGGTTTCCGTGCCCCAACCGTAACCGCCCCAGGGATCGTAGTACCCGGCGCGGTAGCCGTAGTAGCCGTAACTGGGCGGCGGGCCGGCCGGAACCTCGCGAATCTCGGTTTTCTCACGAACGATGCCGTTGAAGTTGACCCAGAGATCGGGATCGTCGGCTTTGGTGTAGCCGCGCTTTTCCATCTCGATCTCGATCGCGGCTTTCATGTACTGGGAGAAGAAGCTCTCGTACTCACCGGTATCGGGGCCGGCATTCTCGATGAAATTCCAGGTGTAATACTGGCTAAAGTCCGCATCGGGATCGACGTTTGAGCGAATATTGCTTGTCGAGCAGCCGCTTGCCAGTAAGGCGATTACTGCGACGCCCGCAATTCGTGTGATGAGGGATCCTGTCATTGTTTTCTCCGAGTATTGTCCGATGTTACCAAGGATGGCCGACCTGGATGTACCAGGCTTCATCCTCGGGTCCCCAGGCGAGGTCGAGCCCCACCCAGATATTCTGTGCTTCGAGCGCCATGTAGCGAATACCAACACCACCGGAACGAATGTCGTTGTCAGTATCGAAGATCGGCTCGCTGGTATCCGTGTACCCGGCGCCCGCAAACGCGAGCGCGGCCCAGCGGTTGTGGAAGCGGTAACGCCCCTCTACTTCGAAGACACCCGCCGAATCGCCCTGGTAGCGCAGGGCGGGAATGCCGCGCAGGGATACAAAGGGCACGGCAAAGAACGGCGGACTACCGCCGACGGTCGATCCCTCAAAGCGTAATCCAAGAACGAACTTTTCGTGCAGCTGGTGGAATGACAGTGTCTTGAACTTGATGGACGTGTAGTTGAAATCGCTGCCGATGGCGTCGTCGTACCACCAGCCCGTGAGGTCCACGAGCAGGCCGGTACTCGGCATCATTGTGTCGTCGCGCGCGTCGTAGATGCCGCTCAACGCCAGCCCCGTGTTCTGGAAATCAAAATCGAAAAACTCGACGGGCGGCAGATCGCCGCCGCCCAGCTTGAACTCGACATCGGCGTCCAGCGCCATCACGGTGCCGCCGATAAACAAATTCGTGTCGCCGAAACGGCGCTTCAGGCTGGCAAAAGCGAGATTGCCTTCGATCTTGAAGTTGAAGGGAATATCCGACGCGAACACCGTCGAGTTTACGGTGAGGTCCGCGACGGCGCCGACGAACCGGTACCGGTCGTCGGCCCAGGATCGCGCGTGGCCAAAACCGACGCCGGACGTGTCGTTATTGGTGTACGCGGCAAAGACGCCCGAGGCCGTGGGCGGCGGTCTGGAGCGCCGACCGGTGCGTTTCACTTCCTTGCCCGTGAGGATTTTCGGTTTTTCGACGGGCTTCTGCGCGTGGAAATAGACGAGCCCCGCGCCGAGGCCCTCGCCGATTGCGGGTTCGGTGATGAAGATCGGCAACGCCAGGAACCGGCCGCCTTCCTTTTCATCTTCTGCGGTTTCTTCGGTCGCCTCATCAGCTTTTGAGCTTTGGTCCGCCAGGGCAGCGTTTGCCGCCAGCGTCAGCAGGAACAGCAGGGAGATCCTGAGTGATGAGTCGAGATGCGGCATAAGAGCGGCCGATTGTACAGGCTCGCGATAGTGGCGCGAACCGGTCAAAACGGATACAACGGGCGCATGGTGGACATCGTCGAGCATCTGGCAGCCGTAGTGGGCCGCGACTCCGTCGTTGATGCCGATGCGTTGCGCGAACGCGCGACCTCTTACTGGGACGCTTCGCCCACCGAAGCCCGATGCCTGCTGCGGCCGGAATCGACGGAACAGCTGAGCGACTTGCTGCGCATCTGCCACAACAACGACCAGACCGTGGTTGTCCAGGGTGGGCTGACTGGCCTCGTCGAGGGAGCCGTCTCATCCGCCGGTGACGTCATTATCTCGCTCGAGCGCATGAACCGCATCGAGTCCATCGATGCCTGGGATGGAGTCGCCGTCGTGCAGGCCGGAGCGGTTTTGCAGGCCGTGCAGGAGCAGGTGGCTGAGCAGGGCTTCCTGTTTCCGCTGGACTTCGGCGCGCGCGGCACGGCGACGATCGGCGGCGCCGTGGCGACGAACGCGGGAGGGCTCAACGTGCTGCGCTACGGCATGATGCGCAATCTCGTCCTCGGTCTCGAAGCCGTACTCGCTGACGGCACCGTGGTGTCGTCGATGAACCAGATGCTGAAGAACAACACGGGCTATGACCTCAAGCAGTTGTTCATCGGCTCCGAGGGAACGCTCGGCATTGTGACCCGCGCCGTCGTTCGGCTATATCCGCAAACAACGTCCCGGCAGACCGCGTTGCTGGCCGTCCAGGAGTTCGAGTCGGTAGTCGGCCTGTTGCAGCGGATGCGCTCCGGGCTCGGCGGCACGCTCAATGCGTTCGAGGTCATGTGGAACGATTACTACCAGAGCGTGACCGGCGACAACGGGCACGAAGCGCCGCTGTCGCGCGAGTATCCCTACTACGTGCTCGCCGAGGCTGAAGGGGTGAGCGCGGCAGCCGACGAAGAACGATTCACGGCGCAGCTCGAGGCAGGACTCGAGGCGGGGCAGATCGCGGACGCGATCGTTCCGAAGTCCGCGGCGGAGCGCGATGCCGTGTGGAAGATCCGCGAGGAGTTCGACTCGGCGCTGCCCGCGTACATTTACGACGTGAGCCTGCCGATCGATGCGATGCCGACATACGTGGACAGGCTCAAGCAGGGGATCAACGACTGGCGCGATGACGCCAGCTGCGACGTCTTCGGCCACCTGGCCGACGGTAACCTGCACATCTTCGTCAGGCCCTCCGACAGCGATGAGTATCGCGAGACGGCCGACCGCATCGTCTACGAAAGTCTCGAGGGGCTCGGTGGTTCGATATCGGCCGAGCACGGCATCGGCATCGAGAAACGGCAATGGCTGGGCGTGTCGCGCTCTGAGGCAGAGATCGCGTTGATGCGGGCGCTCAAGCAGGCGCTTGATCCGAAGAACCTCCTCAATCCCGGCAAAGTCGTCGGTTAGAGCCGCGCAAACTTCGCCGTAAAGTGCCGCAGGTACTGCGGCGCATCGACGATGCGCATACCGCGAATCGACGCGCGGCGCTCCCACACCAGGCCGATGGCCTCGAGGACGTAGTCCATGTGACTTTGCGTGTACACGCGGCGCGGGATCGCAAGGCGCAGCAGCTCGAGACGTGCCGCTTCCTCTTCACCGGAATGCGGATCGAGCCCGAACATGACCGAGCCAATCTCGACGCCGCGGATGCCGGCTTCGACATACAGCTCGACTGCCAGCGCCTGGCCCGGGTACTGCAGCGGATCGATCTGCGGCAGGAAGCGGCCCGCATCGAGGTACACGGCATGCCCGCCCGCCGGCGCGATGACCGGAATGCCGGCCTCGACCAGGTGATCGACGACGTACTTCGTCGAGTCGAGCCGGTAGTCGAGGTAGTGCTCGTCGAGGATTTCGCAGAGCCCGATGGCGATCGCGTCGAGATCGCGGCCGGCGAGGCCGCCGTAGGTCGGGAAGCCCTCGGTCAGGATCAGGATGTTGCGTTCGCGGTGCGCGAGCTCGGCATCGTTGGTGCACAGGAAGCCGCCGATGTTGGCGAACGCGTCTTTCTTCGCGGACATTGTGCACCCGTCGGCATGGCCGAAGATCTCGCGCGCAATCTCGATTGTGGGCGTGTCCTCAAAGCCCGGCTCGCGGCGCTTGATGAAATGCGCGTTCTCGGCGAAGCGGCAGGCGTCGATATAAAACGGTATGCCGGCTTCGTGCGCGATGCGGCTCACCTCGCGAATATTGGCCATCGAAACCGGCTGTCCGCCGCCCGAGTTGTTCGTGATCGTCAGCATGATCAGCGGGATCTTGTCGGCGCCGTGTTCGGCGACCACTTTTTCGAGAGCTGCCGTGTCCATGTTGCCCTTGAACGGGTAGTCCGAGTCGAGATCGGCCGCCTCCGCGCAGGGCAGGTCGAGCGCTTCTCCGCCGTTGTACTCGACGTTGGCGCGCGTCGTGTCGAAGTGAGTGTTGTTCGGCACGATCATCCCGGGCTGCACGAGCACGCCGAACAGAATGTGTTCCGCCGCGCGTCCCTGGTGGGTCGGGATAACCTGCTCGAAGCCGAAGATGCTTTTCACGGTATCGCGGAAGCGATACCAGCTGCGCGCGCCGGCGTAGGATTCGTCGCCACGCATCATCGCGCCCCATGCTTCGGACGACATCGCGCTGGTGCCGGAATCGGTCAGGAGGTCGATGATGACGTCTTCGGCAGCTAGCAGGAACGGATTGAAGTGCGCCTTCTCGATCAGCTGTTCACGTTCGGCCCGCCTGGTGAGCTTGATGGGCTCGACCATCTTGATACGGAACGGTTCGATGATTGTCTTCATGGCCTGGACCGTCAGTCGATCTGCTCGAAGCGCGCCTGGAAGAAACGCAGCACTTCGGGCTCGTAGGTGAAGCGCAGTCCCTTGATCTCGTCACGCCGTTCCATGACTTCCTCTACAGCATACGCGGTCACGTCCATGTGCGCCTGCGTATAGACGCGGCGCGGGATCGTCAGGCGCACGAGTTCGAGTTTGGGCTTGTGGTTCTCACCGGTCTCCTTGTCGCGACCGGCAGAGACGATGCCGCGCTCCATCGAGCGCACGCCCGACTCCACGTACAGTGCGGCGGCCAGCGCCTGCGCCGGGAAGTGCTCCTGTGGAATGTCGGGCAGCATGCGCGTGGCGTTGAGGAACACGGCGTGCCCGCCAATGGGATTGACGATTGGAACGCCGGCGTCGCGCAGCTTCCTGCCCAGGTACTGGACCTGGCCGACGCGCGCGTGGATGTGATCGTCGTCGACACTTTCAGTGATGCCGATGGCGAGCGCTTCCATGTCGCGCCCGGCCATGCCGCCGTAGGTATGCAGACCTTCATAGACAACGACGAGACCGCAGGCTTTCTCGTAGAACTTTGCGTCGTTCATGGCGAGGAAACCGCCGATGTTGACCATGGCGTCTTTCTTCGACGACATCGTGGCTGCGTCCGTCAGGGCGCAAATCTCGTAGACGATGTCCTTGATGGACGTGTCTTCGTAACCTTCCTCGCGGCGCTGGATGAAATGGGCGTTCTCGGCGACGCGCGTCATGTCGTGCACGAGCATGATGCCGTGCTTGTCGCACCAGGCACGGATGCCCTTGAGATTAGCCATCGAGATCGGCTGCCCGCCGGCCATGTTCACGCAAGTGGCGATGCACACGTAGGGGATGTTCTCGGCGCCGACCTCGTCGACGAGCGCGTCGAGCTTGTCGAAGTCGACGTTGCCCTTGAACGGGTGTTCCGACTCGGCGTCGTGCGCCTCGTCGATGATGACATCCACGAAAGTTGCGCCAGCCAGTTCCTGGTGCAGCCGCGTGGTCGTGAAGTACATGTTGCCGGGCACGTAGTCGCCGGGCTTGATCAGGCACTGGCTGAGAATGTTCTCGGCGCCGCGGCCCTGGTGGCAGGGCACCGTGAACTTGTAGCTGTAGTATTCCTCGACCGTGTCGCGCAGGCGGTAGAAGTTGCGGCTGCCGGCGTAGGCTTCGTCGCCCAGCATGATGCCGGCCCACTGCCGGTCACTCATCGCGCCGACGCCCGAGTCGGTCAGCAGGTCGATGTAGACATCTTCGGAGCGCAGCAGGAACGTATTGAAGCCTGCCTCGCGAATGGCTTTGAGACGGTCCTCGCGGCTGGTCATCTTGATCAGCTCGACCATCTTGATCTTGTAGGGTTCTGCCCAGGTTCGGATCGTCATCACTTCACCTCCAGATCGATCAGGAATCCGGATCAGTCAGGGTGTGTGAGTCACGTACGAACAACACCACCATGATGATCACAGTGGCATTTCATCCCTTGCCGGTGAAGGCCGGACAAGTGGCCGCAGGAACATGGTAGTGCCGGGTGGTCGCAGGGACCAATACGTAAAAATACTGCGCGGCGTCAGACCTGGCCGGGCACCTGGTAGACTCGCGCAACCTTGCGATCCAGCCGCAGGGCAGTGAGCTGGCGGCCCCAGATGCAGCCAGTATCGAGGCACACGAGGTCGGGCAGCACAACGAGGCCTAGCGCGGACCAGTGGCCGAAGACAATCCGCGTACCCCACCATGCGGCGTCGTCGACTTCGAACCACGGCGAGAGGTTCTTGCGCGCGCGGTGCGGCGGCCCGCTGTGGGCAAAATTGAGCCGGCCCTTGTCGGTGATCATGCGCATGCGCGTCAGGCAGTTGATGATGAAGCGCAGCCGCTTGTAACCCTTGAGCTTGCCAGACCACGCGCGGGGTGTGTTGCCGTACATTTCTTCGAGCAGGTCCTTGTAATCGTCACCTTGCAGGGCAGCCTCGACCTCGGCGGCGCGCGCCAGTGTCTTCCTGACCGACCAGCTGGGATGCGTGCCGGCGTGCACGAGCAGCGTGTCCAGCGACTCGTCGTAATGCGCCAGCGGCCGGTGGCGCAGCCAGTGAATCAGCTCGTCGCGATCGTCGGCCCTGAGAATTTTCTGCAGCGTTTCGAAACGTCTGCTGTTGCTTACTTTGCCTGACGCCAGCGCAATGAGATGCAGATCGTGATTGCCCAGGACATTGATGACCGAGTCACCGAGCGACCTGACGTAGCGCAGGGTCTTGAGCGATTTCGGTCCGCGGTTGACGAGGTCGCCGACGAGCCAGAGCTTGTCCTCGGCGGGATCGAAACTGATCTCGTCGAGCAGCATGCGAAACGGGTCATAGCAACCTTGCAAGTCTCCGATTGCGTAGATCGCCATGCGGGTGCGGGTTGGCTAGTGGAGTAAGCCTGGTACGGCCAGCGTGAACGGCGCGATGGGCGCGTCGAAGTTGACCCCGTTGTCGGCTTCCATGCGATACAGGCCCTGCATCGCGCCAACCGGCGTTTCGAGCACGGCGCCCGACGAGTAACGGAACTCCTCGCCCGGGTTGAGATGCGGCTGCTCGCCCACGACGCCGTCGCCGCTGACTTCCTGCACCTTGCCGTTGGCGTCCGTGATAACCCAGTGCCGGCTGATCAGGCGCGCCGGCACCTCACCGTTGTTGGTGATGGTGATCGTGTAGGAGAAAACGTAACGATCGGCGGCCGGTTCGGATTGTTCGTCCACGTAGTCCGTAACGACGTGGATGCCGATATCGCAGAGGGTGTCACTCATGGCGCTATTCTAACGTATTCGCGAGATCAACATAGTCGGCGATGGCGATCGCTTCGGGGCGCAGACCGGGGTCGATGCCGACGAACTCGAGCGTCTCTTCGTCCACCATGCCACGCAAGGAATTACGGATCGTTTTGCGCCGCTGGCTGAAGGCTTTGCTGACAAGTTCCGCAAACCGTAACTCGTCGTTAATGTCGTAGGTACCGGCGGGGAGGGGGACGAGCCGAACCACGCTGGACATAACCTCGGGCGGTGGGTCAAAAGCGTCCTGGCCGACATCGAACAGCGCTTCCACGTCGAAGTGGCAGCCCAGCATGATAGTTAGCCGGCCGTAGGTCTTGCTGCCCGGTTCGGCAGCCATGCGATCCACGACTTCCTTTTGCAGCATGAAGTGCATGTCGACGAGACGGTCGCGGTACTGCAGCAAGTGAAACAGGATCGGGGTGGAGATGTTGTAGGGCAGGTTGCCAACGACGCGCAGCTCGTCACCCAGTGAGGCAAAGTCGAAGTCCAGCGCGTCGGCTTCGTGGATCGTGACGTTGGCCGCATCGGCGTACTCGGTACGCAAGTGCGCCGCGAGGTCGCGGTCCAGCTCGACGGCGTGCAGCTCGCAGCCCGTTCGCGCCAGCAGACCTGTCAGCGCCCCCTGTCCGGGACCGATTTCAACAATGCGGTCGCCATCGCGTACCGCGATGGCGTCGACGATGGCGCCGATGACGCCCGGGTCCACGAGAAAATGCTGGCCGAAGCGCTTCCTGGCGCGGTGCTTGCTCATACGGTGACGAGCTCCGCCGCAAGCTCCACGGCGGCCAGCAGGCTGCCGTTGTCGGCCCGGCCTGTGCCGGCCAGGTCCAGCGCGGTGCCGTGATCAACCGAGGTCCGTACGATGGGCAGGCCCAGCGTGACGTTGACCGCATTGCCGAAGCCCGCGTACTTCAGCACGGGCAGGCCCTGGTCGTGATACATCGCGAGGATCGCATCCCGGCTACCGGCATTGGGCGTGAACGCCGTGTCGGCCGGCAGCGGACCGCGAACCCGCAAACCGCGGCCGGCCAGTTCATCGATGACCGGTTTGATCGTGCTGTCGTCCTCGTGACCGAGATGGCCGCCTTCGCCGGCGTGCGGATTGAGGCCGCAGACGATGACCTCGGGGTCGTCGATTCCGAACTTCGAATGCAGGTCGCCAACGAGTACCTGCAGCACCTCGCGCAGCAGGTCCTGGGTCAGGTGACCTGGCACGTCGCGCAAAGGCAGGTGCGTCGTCGCGAGCGCGACGCGCAGGTCGCCGGCAGTCAGCAACATGACCGGGAGCCTGGTTCCTGTCAGCTCGGCAAGAAACTCGGTATGGCCGCTGAACGCGATGCCGGCGTCATTGATCACGCTCTTTTGCAGCGGTGCAGTCACGAGCCCGGCGAACGTGCCGTCAAGGCAGCCTTCAACGGCGATGCGCAGACCGTCGAGCAGCGCGGGTGCGTTCGCCGGGTTCAGCTGCCCGGCCGTCACCTCGGCGGCGAATCGCACCGGAACGACGTGCAGCTGGCCGCTGTCCGCGGGAACGTCGCCGGCGTCCGCCAGCTCGATTTCCTTTATGTCGACCTCGATGCCGGTTTCGGCTGACCGGTGGCGCATGACGTCGGGGTCCGCCACGACCACGACCGGGACGGGAAGAGTCTCAGCGACAAGCGACAGGCACAGCTCCGGGCCGATGCCGGCGGGCTCTCCTGCGGTGATGACTAACGGGGCGCGGTGGCCCATGCGGCGCTCCTACAAGCGCTTCTCGACGTACGCCTGGTCGCGGAGGCGCTGAATCCACAACTGGGTTTCCTCGCCCATCTTGCCGTTGACGAGCCGGTTCTGGCAGTTGAGTTCCTTGAGATCCTCCGTGTTGTCGTACACGCGCCGATCCAGGACTTCGACGATGTGCCATCCGTACCGGCTGCGGAAGGGTTCCGACATGGCGCCTATCTCCAGGTTGTCGACGACCTGGGCGAATTCCGGAACGAACGTGTCCGATGTGGCCCAGGGCATTTCGCCGCCCTGGTTGGCCGAGCCCGGATCGTCCGACAGCAGCTTGGCGATCTCCCCGAACTCCTCGCCTTCGCCCATGCGTTCGATGGCGTCTTCGAGGCGCTGCCTGGCCGTCTCGTCGTCAATGATCTCATTGGGCGTTATCAGGATATGCCGTACCTGCACCTGGTTCACCTCGCTGCGCTGGATCGAACTGCGCATCTCGTTGACCTTGACGATGTGATAGCTGCTGGCGCTGCGAAACGGCTCGGAGACCTCGCCCGCGTCCAGCGACACGACGACGTCGGTGTAGATCGTCGGCAGCTCGCTGCCTTTCATCCAGCCCAGCGCGCCACCCTCGAGCGCAGTCTGCGCACTGGAGTACTGCAGCGCCATCGTGGCGAATTCCGCACCCTCCTGGATCTGGTTGTAGATGTCCCTCGCTTTCTCCTCGATCGCGGCGACGTCGCCCGCGGTCGCCGACTCCGGGATGCTGACCAGGATGTGCGACAGGTTGTAATCGGAATCGACGGCCACGTTCTCCTCGAGGTCGGCAATGCACTGCTCGATCTCGCGCGGTGATATCTGGATGCGATTTCCTACGTCGATCTGGCGTAACTGTTCGAGCGTCACCTCATCCCGAAACTGGCGGCGGAATTCGGAATAGCTGACGCCGTCCTGGGCGAGCAATGCGGGCATGTCTTCGAAGCGTACGCCCTGGCTGACGGCGAGCTGCTCGATCGCCTGGTTGAGCATCGCATCCGAAATCTGCAGGCCGATGCGCTCGGCGCGCTGTAACTGAATCTCCATCACGATGAGCCGCTCGAGCATCTGCTCGAGAAGAATATCGGGAGGCGGCAACTGCATGGGCGGGTCCGCCTGTGCGGCGCGTTCGATGATCATCGCCGTCTGGTCGCGCACCTGGCTTCTCAGCACGACGCCGTCATTGACGATGGCAGCGATACCGTCGATGAATTCGCCAGTCTCGGAAAGGTCTTCCGCCAGTGCGGCGGGAGCGACGGACAGCATGCCAACGACGCACGCGCTTGCGCGTAACATATTGTTTTTAAACACTATTTATTACCGGAGATTCGCAGAGTAGCCAAGAATACCACGTTCCAACATTCTGTCAGCAGCCGTGCCGACGCTCGACAGTCCTTTCAATACCAATTGCAGACCGATCGAGGAATCCCGAGTTCCATCACGGGTCGAGATATGCCGGCGGGACACGAGGCGCAGGCCCCAGCAACAGCTCTCGTATTCGACGCCGAAAAACTCCTCGAGGGCCTCTTCCTCGCGGAACGAGTACTTGTAGCGGCCGACGAAATTCCACTGGCTGGTGATCGGCCATGACCAGGACACGTCTCCCTGTTCGAGCGAATCCCTGCGGAAACGGTAGGAGAGATTGAAGATCTTGTTGGTCGCGGGCCGGTACTGCAACCTGGCCTGTGATTGCGTCGTGCCGCGATCTTTCTCGCCCCACTGGTGGCCGACGTCGAAATTCAGGTTCTGCGACAGGCCGAAGCGCACCTCGGCGATGTAGTCCGAAGTCTCGTCAAGGAACTGCGGCTCGTCGGGCAGCGTGACGTCGCTGTCGCTGAAATAGCGCGTCTGCCCGATCGTCGCCGTCACCAGCTCGCGGCCCGACCCCGTGTCGAGGATGCGCGACGTCATGCCGATGCTGACCTGGTCGGTGTCGGCAATGCGGTCGACGCCGAGATAGCGGTTGGTTCGATACAGCGACACCAGGTTGAGGTCCGGCGTGATCGTGTCAAAGACCGGCAAGTCGTCCTGGTTGCGAAAGGGCACGTGCACGTAAAGCATGCGCGGCTCGAGCGTCATGATGCGTCTGTTTGAACCACCGTTCAGATCTCTCTCCAGGAGCAGCCCGACGTCGAGACTGCCGATAGGCACCGTGCGAGTCGGCGCCGCTTCCTGACCCGGGTCGGTGCTACTGAGGTCATAACGCGTGTGGTCGAGGGTGACGGCGGGCGTAACAAACCAGCCCGGACTCCGTGAAATGGGCAGTGCAACGCTCGGTGCGACATTGAGGCGCCAGCCCGTCACGCCAACATCGCGATCAAAGTTGACGAGCTCGCCGTCGAGCCTCACCTCGGCGCCGAGCGCAACGTCGGGCCAGTAGCCGCTGGCCAGCAACTGCGGCACTCGCTGGTAGGGTTCGTCGATCGGCTGGATGGCCTCGTCGATCGTCTGGAAGTCCTGGATCTGGCCGAAGAGTGACCAGGTGTCGCTATGGAAGTCGAAGCTCACGCGGCGGTCGAGGTGCGTGATACTCGAGACGCTGAGGCTGCCGCCGAGGTCTTCGAAGTACTGGTTATCCGACACCTCCTGGAAATTCAGGAGATTGCGCCAGCCATTCTCGAACAGGGTGCGATGCTGCACCCGAATCATCGACCGCGAGTCGTTGAACTTGTTATCGCTGCCGAGATACTCGCCATACACTTCGCCATCCATCGTGTTGGTGAGGTACCGGAACTGCGTCCCGACCTGCCAGCCGCGGTCGGTCAGCAGCACAGGTGTGATCGTGGCGTCGTAGTTCGGCGCGATGTTCCAGTAAAAAGGCACCCGGAGTTCATTGCCGCTGCGGCTGCTCGAACCGACCTCGGGCGTAAGTATCCCGGTCTTGCGCGCGTCGCTGATCGGGAACGACAGGTACGGCGAATACAGGATGGGCACACCCTGGAAGCGCAGGCTGACGCCCCGTGCGGTGCCAACGCCCTCGCGTGTGTCGAGGTCGATGTCGCGCGCACGAATCACCCAGTCGTCGGACTCGGGCGGGCAGGTCGTATAACTGACACCATCGAGTTCGAGCCGCCCGGCCTGGTTAATTTCGAGCGCCTCGGCAGCGCCGCGGCCGTTGTTCTCGAACAGCAGGAAGCTTGCGCCCTCAAAACGGATGAGACCGAGACCATAAGAAAACTCGGCCCGGTCGGAATCGACGTGCGTGTTCGGATCCTCGAAGCGAACACCACCCTCGAGCAGCAGCGACTGGTTGACCGGTTCGTACGTTGCCGTCTCGGCGCCTGCGAGCCTGTCGCCCTGACGCAATAGCACGCCGCCGGTCATCGATGCGCTGGGCTGTTCCCCGAGCTGTGCTTCCAGCTGGCCCACCTCGAAAACTACCGCGTCGGGGTCGTCGAGATCGATCGTCGTCAATGCTTCATCGACGTCAACCGGCGCCGGCGGCGCGTAACAGGCTTCGGGCTCCGCGGCGTACGCGAAGGGCGTGACAAGCAGAGCACCAGCGATGATCAGGCGAGTCAAAAACAAAATGCTTGTCGGGTTACGGGGGTATGTTACCTTCGCATAGATTTGTTGGTGCTTCAACGCGTTACGGAGTTTCGAGATCGACCAGCGACTAGCAGAATTGACGGCCTGGGTGCGGGGTTTCGAGGGGCTCGAGAAAGCCGATCCTCATCCGGCATCGGGCGATGCCAGCTTCCGCCGCTACTTTCGTGTGCATTCGGACAGCGCCAGTTACATCCTGATGGATGCGCCGCCGGCGCAGGAGGACAGCCGCCCGTTCATCCAGGTTGCCGGTTACCTCGAGTCCATGCAGCTGCACGCGCCGCGTGTGCTCGAGGCAGACCTCGAGCAAGGTTTCCTGTTACTCACCGACCTCGGCAGCATGCAATACCTCGAGTTACTCGAGGAGGATCCGGCCGCCGCGGACGTGCTCTATGAGAGCGCCATGCGCGCGCTGCTGATCATCCAGAACAATGGCGAGGCGTTTCAGTCGCACTTGCCAGCTTACGATGCCAATCGGCTGCACTTTGAAATGTCGCTGTTCCATGACTGGCTGTGCGAGAAACACCTGTCAATCAGGTTCAGCGACGACGACGAGCGCGAGTGGCAATCGCTTTGCGACCTGCTCGTGGTCAACGCCGTCGAGCAGCCGCAAGTGTTCGTGCATCGCGACTACCATTCACGCAACCTGATGGTCGCCGAAGACGGCCCCGGCATCCTCGATTTCCAGGACGCCATGGAAGGGCCGCTCACCTACGACCTCGTTTCGCTGCTCAAGGACTGCTACGTGAAGATGTCCGCGGAGCAGATCGACAAGCTGGTTGCAGAATTTGCGCACGACGCGCGCCAGCTCGGCGTTCATGACATCGGCGACGAACAGTACCTGCGCTGTTTCGACCTGACCGGCGTGCAGCGTCACCTCAAGGCGGCCGGCATCTTCGCGCGCCTCAACCATCGCGACGGCAAGCCGGGTTATCTCGGCGACGTTCCGAGGACGCTGAGTTACATCGTCGATCTTGCGCCGCGTTACGACGAACTGGGCTGGCTCGTCGACTTCATCAATGCGCGCGTGCTGCCGGGACTGGGGTCGCCTGGGTGATCGCGATGATCCTCGCGGCGGGCCGCGGCGAACGCCTGCGGCCGCTGACGGAAGCAACGCCCAAGTCGCTGGTCGAGGTGCGGGGCGAGACCCTGCTAGAACGCCACCTGCACGCGCTGCGTGCCGCGGGCGTCGAGCGCGTCGTCATCAATCTCGGCTGGCTCGGCGACAAGGTGCTGGAGCGCATCGGCTCGGGCGAGCGCTTTGGC
>JAAUYE010118777.1_pt1 | contig 15374 bp, 17 predicted proteins | sample 7278081 | NCBI WGS metagenome assembly JAAUYE01 (sample SAMN14350131, study PRJNA611818) | marine sediment metagenome | isolation source: surface marine sediment (0.6m) | place: French Polynesia: Moorea | collected 2018-08
GTTTCAGTGCGGCCCCCGCGGGGGGCATCGCCGCACTGAAACCGACAAGCGGGATTGCGGTCAGATTAGGAACGCCGGAACTCGCGGACCGCCAGCGCTCATGAAACTACAACAACTGAAATACCTGCTCGCCATCGTCGACAACGGCCTCAACATCACGGCCGCTGCCGAGCGCCTGTACACGTCGCAGCCGGGCGTCAGCAAACAGCTCAAGCTGCTCGAAGAAGAACTCGGGCTGCAGTTGTTCACGCGCAAGGGCAAGAGCCTTGGCGGCATTACGGCCGCCGGCGAGCAGGTCATCGAGCGAGCGCGCCTGATCATGCAGGAGGTGGAGAACATCCGCAGCCTCGCCTCCGACTACTACCACGAGGAAGAGGGCACGCTGTCGATTGCGACCACCCACACCCAGGCGCGATACGTATTGCCTGAGGTCGTCCGCGAGTTCCGCAAGCGCTACCCTCGCGTCAGCCTGAATCTGCACCAGGGCACGTCCGAGCAGATCGCCGACATGGTTGCGGCGAACGAGATCGATTTCGCAATCGCGACCGGCTCGCGCGACCTGTTCGCCGACCTGTTGCTGGTGCCGAGCTATCGCTGGGACCGCAAGATCCTCGTCCCCAACGGCCACCCGTTGACGCAGCTGAAGCGCAAACTCACGCTGCACGACCTCGCCAGGCATCCGCTCGTCACCTACGTCTTCAGCTTCGGCGGGCAGTCATCCCTGAAAAAGGCGTTCTCGGAGGAGGGGCTGGAGCCGGACGTGGTGTTCACGGCGCGCGACGCCGACGTCATCAAGACTTACGTCCGCATGGGGCTCGGCGTGGGTATCGTCGCGAGCATGGCCGAGCATTGCGACGACAAGAAGGATCTCACCGCGATCGACGCCGAGGGGCTGTTCCCGCGCAGCACTACGTGGATCGGTTTCCGCAAGGACGCGGTCATGCGGCGTTACATGCTGGACTTCGCACAGCTCTTCGCGCCGCACATCACGGCCAGCCAGCTCGAGGAAATGCGCCACGCCCGCTCGCAGGACGACATCAACCGGCTCTACGCGGACGCCGACCTGCCGATCCGCGGCGGCTGTTCGGACGACGCGGACCTCGCCGAGCGCAAGGCCGTCGGCGCCTGAGATCGCGTCTAGTGTCCTGTCCGCTTAATCCGCATGCATTCAGAACCGATGAAATGGGGCAGGACACTAGTAGATACGAATTCCGCCGTGTCGCTGGCGGATGCGATGGTCCACCCACCACAGGCCGAAGAGAAAACCGGCAATCAGGCAGGTGATGATCGCACCGCCCACCCAGGTGTACGGCAGGCTGTACTGGTAGCGCTCCGCGCGGCTCTGGTAGCGGGCATTCGCCTCATCGAGCTCGTCGACGCGCGCACGCGCCGCTTCCAGGTCGGACTGCAGCGTCGCGGTCTCTTCTTTGAGGGAGTCGATCACGGCGGCCGGTTCCGCGAACGCGGCTTTCGCCTCGTTGAGCTCGGCGGTCAGGCGCTCGACCTCGGCCTGCGCCTGGTTGACGATCAGCTTGGCAGGCGGCTCGAAAACGACATAGGCCGCTTTGACGTAGCCCTCGGTGCCGTCGGCGAGTCGCACGTGCGCATACAGCCGGTCGCGGGACAGGATCTCGAACTCGGTGCCGCTCTCGAGTGAGCGGAACGGCCGGTCGCTGGTATCCGCCGCCTGGTGCAGCCCCAGCATCAGCCGGTCGGTCACGTAGCCCGTCTCCGCAGCGGCCAGCGTCGGCAGCAGCGCAAGCAGCGCCAAAACAAATCGCATATCTGGTCCTCCCTTGCCCGCGGCGAGTGTACTACAGCAGCGTCGAAAGTTTTTACAGTTTATCGCTCGTACAGCCAGCGCAGCAGCGCCACCTGGGCTTCCTCGCCGGGACCGCGGTGCACGTCGTCGTGGTTGTGGAGCATCACCACCGAGTAGCGGCGGCCCGACTTGGCCTGCAGGTAGCCGGCAATCGCCGAAACGTGATCGAGGGAACCCGTCTTCAGGTGCGCCTGCCCCGTCAGCTCGGCGTCGTCGAAGCGGCGTCGCAGCGTGCCGTCGAGCCCGGATACGGCCATCGACGCGAGGTACTCGGGCATGTAGGGCTTGCGCCATGCGAGTTCCAGCAACGCGCCGAACTCCCGCGCGGACACCCGCGCCTCGCGCGACAGGCCGGCGCCGTTGTCGAGCTCCAGCGTCGGGAACTCGATGCCGGTATCGGCAAGCCAGTCTTCGACGACCTGGCGCCCGCCGCTCTCGGTGCCCGGCGGTCCCAGCACCTCGGCGGACAGGGTGTAGAGGATCTGCCGCGCCATCACGTTGTTACTGTTCTTGTTGACCCGGGAGATGATCTCCGCGAGCGGCAGCGAGTCGAACGACACGATCGGCTCCTCGTCGTCAGGCGCCTTGCCGTTCAGCCACCCGCCCCTGAACTCGCCGCCCGATTCGCGCCACACCGACATGAACAGGCCGTAGGCGAACTCGTTGTGGCTCAGCACGGTGCGGTCCATTGCGTAACTCTTGCAGCCGGTCGGGAAACGGCCGCTGAAGATCATCTTGTCGATGCCCTCGTTCGCGGTGATGGTGATGCCGCGCTGGTAGCCACCGCAATAGCCGCGGCGCAGCCCGAGCTTGTTTTCGACGCGGAGATTCTCCAGTGGCGGGTCGACCCAGACCCGCACCGCGTTGCGATCGTGATCGGGCTCGAACCAGTAGCGCACGACCTTGAAGTTCATCAGCAGGGCATTCGGGCCCACGTTATAGGCGCGCAAGGGCTGGCGATCGAATTCGGCCGGGTCGTGTTCGGGCACCTCGAAATAGCTGTCGTCGATGACCAGGTTGCCGTCGATCTCGTGGATGCCCGCCTGGCGCACGAGCCGCAGCATCTGCCAGACGCGTTCCGTCACGAGGAACGGGTCGCCATGGCCGCGAATCAGCAGATTGCCGTCCAGGCGTCCGTCCTCGATATCTCCGAGCGCGAACACGTCGGTCGTCCAGCGGTAAGTCGGGCCCAGCAGGTCGAGCCCGACGAGGGTCGTCAGCAGTTTCATCGTTGACGCCGGGTTGCGAGCTACGTCGGCCTCCCAGCCCAGGATGACCTCGCCGCTGTCGACGTCCTGCACGAATACGCTCAACGTATCGTGCGGTACCTTGCGGATGTCGAGGATGTGGCGCACTGGCGGCGGCAGCTCGCCTTGCTCCGCCATCGCGACTGATACCAGGCTGCCGATCAACAGCAAGCCGAGGACTGGCCCGTATTTCATAGAGGTCGTTACGTTAGTCGAGTTTTCGTTGTTGCAATGCGCGCCGCGTCGCCCGCTGCACGATCCAGATCATCGCGACGATCGCGACGATCGCCACGGCGGCGATCCAGAAAGCGCCGCCGGACGGACGGACGTCGCCGGCCAGTATCGCGCCGAAGTCGTCCGCAAGGGTGCCAAGATATACGTAGAGCAGCACGGGGGGCAACATGCCGAGGGCGGTGGCGGCCACGTAGGTTGCATGGGTAACACGGGTCAGGCCGAAGGCGAAGTTCAGGACGTTGAACGGCAGCACGATGGCGAAGCGAGTCAGGAAGACGATGTAGAACGACTGCGCATTGACCGCCTCGTCGAGAGCCTGGAGTTTCAGGCTGTCTCCCATACGCCGTTCCACCCACGAGCGGCCCAGCGCCCGGCCTGCAAGGAACGCACCGAACGCACCCGCCGTTATGCCGAGCAACGCGTACAGCGCGCCCGGCATCAGTCCGAACAACAGTCCGGCGAGCATCATGGAAATCCAGCCCGGGAACAGGGCGACCGTCGCGACCGTCACGGCGCCGACGTAAGCGACCGGGACCGCGACCGGGTACTGCTCGTTGAGCGCGGCGAGCCGGTCCAGCCACTCGGTGACCGGCAGGGTTCGAAACAGGATCGCGAAAACTACGATGCCTGCCACCACCAGGAGGCGGTTGAGTGCCTTGCGCGTCATTCGCGGCCGCGCCTTGCCGGTTTCCTGATTCCGAGCGTGCGAATCCGGTCCGCCAGCGTCGTCGGCTTTATGCCCAGCAGGTCTGCGGCGCCCCCGGGCCCGGAGACGCGCCAGTTCGCCTGTTTCAGCGCCGCGATCGTGTTGTTCTTCTGGAACTCGCGCATCTCCTGCTCGGTAATAAAGTCGGCAGCGGTGGTCGCGTCGCCCACCGGTTGCGATCCGTTCGCCGCCGCTTCCGGCAATGATGCCTCGAGCCGCAATACGTTACCGCGCGAAAGAATCACCGCCCGCTCGATCACGTTCTTCAGCTCCCTCACGTTGCCGGGCCAGTCATAGGCCCGCAGCTTGTTGGCTTGTCCGCGCGTCAGCGTCATCGGCTCGCGACCGAAATCCTTGCAGGTCGTCGCAAGGAACTCCTGGGCCAGCTGGATAACATCGTCGCCACGTTCCCGCAACGGCGGCACGTCGACAGGGAATACGCTGAGCCGATAGAACAGGTCCTCGCGGAACTTGCCGTCGACGATGTGCTGCTCCAGGTCGCGGTTGGTCGCCGCGATCACGCGTACATCGACCGAACGGGTAACATCATCGCCGACGCGCTCGAACTCGCTCTCCTGGAGCACCCGCAACAACTTCGCCTGCAGCTCCAGCGGAATCTCGCTGACCTCGTCGAGGAAGATGGTGCCGCCGTCGGCGAGTTGGAAACGGCCGATGCGGTCGCGGTGCGCGCCGGTGAACGCGCCTTTGACGTGGCCGAAGAACTCACTCTCGAACAGTTCTTTCGGGATCGACGCGCAATTGACCTTGACCAGCGGTGCTTCCGCGCGCGGGCTACGCGCATGAATCGCGCGCGCCACGAGTTCCTTGCCGACACCCGACTCGCCCTGCAACAGCACCGTCGCCGGCGTGTCCGCCACGGCTTCGACGCGCTTTAACATGTTGCGCAGCACGGGGCTCGTGCCGACGATGCGGCCCAGGTTCATCGCGACGTGCACTTCTTCGCGAAGGTAATCGCGCTCCTGCTCCAGTTCTTCGCGCAAGCGGGCGTTCTCCGCGAGCGTCTGTCGCAGCCGCCGCTCCGCGCGTTTGCGCTCCGTGACGTCCTTTGACGCCACCAGCATGCGGTCCACCTTGCCACGGCTGTCGCGGTGCGTGATCGAGGACATGACGATGTCGAGGACGTGCCCGTCCTTCGTCACCATCTGCCGGTCCACGTTGGTGAATTCGCCGCGTTTGATGGCTTCCTGCAGGCGCGTGCCGGAGAAGCGACGGCGGTCGGCGTCGCTGTAGAAATCGGTGATCGGTCGGCCGAGCACTTCCTCGCGCGTGTAGCCGAGCTTCTGCAGCCAGTGGTCGGTAACGGTCTGGATGTGCCCGTCGGCGTCCAGCGTGTGCAGCATCGCGGGCGTGGAACGATACAGGTCGCGATACTTGAACGCGGCGCGTGCCTGGTCGCTGACGTCGGCGTACATCGCGATGGTGCGCACGAAGCGCCCCTCGGGATCGTACTCGATGATCGCGTCGCTCATGCAGTCGACGACCTCGCCGGACTTGGTGACGAAGCTCACCGGCTTGTTTTCCAGTTTGCCGGTGCGGCGCAGCGCCGGGCGAAACTCCTCCTGGATCCGGCGGGCGCTCTCGGGGGTGACGAACTCGAGCGGCCGGCGGCCGACCATCTCCTCGCGCGTGTAGCCGAGGCGACGCTCCACCGCATCGTTCACGTCGAGGTAGCAGCCGTCCTCGTCGATGGCGGTCGCCATCATCGGCGCTTTGCGAAACAGCCACTGGTAATCGTCACTTCGGCTCATCGCGCGAGTCTATACGAAATTCCGTAAACACGGTAACGATTTTTCGTTAATTACGAAATTCCGTAAGCTGCCGGGAAGGCATAAATGCATGAATTTATTGATTTTTCAAAGTTGGCACGAGTCCTGCACTAGCAACTGGTAGTTCGTTATGTCCGGCCCGCAAGGGAACCCGGCTCAACCACAAGGAGTGAAGTGATGAAGGAATACAAAGAGGAAGGACTCGCGCTGGCGGGCATGCTGGTCGTGCTGCTCGGCGTGATGTTCGCGGCAGCGTCGACAGTCGCCTGATAAGCCGCGGCGCGAGCCGCGTTGGCCGCTCTTGATATCGCAAACAGCGGCCGCAAATAGAGAAAGCCGGCAGGGGTGCGCCCCTGCCGTTACAAGGAACCCCCTGAGGTGGGTGGCGGCCGGGGCTCTCTCCCCCTACAACCCGGTCTGCAAGCCGCCTCGCACGATGCCGGCGGGATCGCCGGTGAACGAGGACCAGGAAGGTCCGGCGGCACCCCCCTGCCGCTAACCCTGGGCGCCGGAGTCCGCTCCGTGTCGGACCGGCCGCTGCATCGATCAACGAATACAGCACTCCGGCGCCTTCTTTTTTCAGCTTTCGGGTGACTCAGCGCCCTGCGCGATCGCGATGCCGCTCCGCTCGCTCGGCATGATTCCTGGCGGCCTGGTTGCTGATACTCTCGCGCACTTTGCGCAGCCACAGACGGGCCCACGCAAACTCCACGCCCAGTATCGCGAGCCCCAGCGGGATTACGATCAGGCCCGGGCCCGGCGTAACGAGCATGACGACACCCAGCAGTACGACCGTGGAGCCGACCGTGAGGACGGCGATGCGACGGGCAGTTCGATAGGTCAATTGTGCAGCTTTGCGGATCATGCGGGTCCCTGAAATCGGGTTGCGGAGCAGATTACCACCAATCGATTACCTATAATCCGACCGTTCCCGCGACAGAGAGTTTGCATGCTCAGCCATATCCTGGTGCTTCCCGCGCTGTATTTCGTGTTTGCCGAGACGGACTGGCTTGGTGTCGACGCGGGGCCCGCCGTCGCGGTGATTGCACTGCAGGAGGGCGGCCGCAAACTCGTGCAGTTGCCGGAACTCGAGTTCCCGCTGAGCGTTTCGCCGCGTTGTACGGCAGCCGCCCGGCCCGAATCGGTGTCCATCACGATTGCGGACACGCGCGAGACGCTGGGCGCTGAGACTTTGCAGGATGCGCCCACCGTTGACGTGTCCGTGCGCGTTTCGGCCAGGCAACTGGCGCCGTTCGCGTTGCAGGGGTTCTGTGTCGACGCAACCGCGGAAGGGGACTCGATAACGCTCGCCTCCGTGCTCACCGCCCAGGCATCGCTGCGCTGTGTGCGCGGCGATCGACGGACGATCGTGTTCGCGGCCGAGCCGCTCGACATCCGGGTGGATTGCGTGCGCTCCGCACCGGCGGCGGAGCCTGTCGTCGACTAGGGCGACGCCACCGCGAGCTTGTCGCCGAGGAAAGTGAGCGTCCGGCTCCAGGCGTCCTCCGCATACTCCGCGTTGTAATTGTTGCCGCTCGGATTGGCGAAGGCGTGACCGGCGCCTTCGTAGACATGGATCTCGTAGTCCTTGCCGAGGCGCTCGAGCGCTGCCTCGAAACCTTGCACGGACTCGAGCTTGATACCGCGGTCCGCGGAACCGAACAGGCCCAGTATCGGCACCTCGACCGGCGACAGCCTCGCCTCGTCGCTGGTTACCTGGCCGTAGTAGATCACCGCGGCGTCGAGATCGGTTGGGAACAGCATCGCCGTGTTCAGCGACCAGCCACCGCCAAAGCACCAGCCGAGTGACCCGACGCGCGGCGCGCCCGCCGTGTTCGTCACGAATGCGTATGCCTGTTGCAGGTTCGAAGTTACGGAGTCGCGGTTCTCGACAGCGCGCATCATCAGCTGGCGCGCAGCCTCGGGCGTGGTCGCCGCGTTGCCACCGAACAGGTCGACGGCCAGCACGATGTAACCCTCCGCGGCGAGTCGTTCGGCCATCGCACGCACGTTGTCGTTCAGGCCCCACCACTCGTGGATCATGATGACCGCAGGGAGCGGATCGAGCATGTCGGAGGGAAACGCGAAATGCCCGTAAACGAGTTCGTCGTCGACTTCGGCGTACGCGAGACGCTCAGCCGTCACCTCACGCACGGGTTCGACCTGTGCTGCTTCACTGGGCTCGGCGGTATCTTCTGCGTGCTCGCGCGCCATCGCCTCGACGTTTTCGACGGCGGCCTCCTGTTCTTCCGCGGTCGGCTCGCGGTCGGAACGACCGCAGCCGGTAACGACGCAAAGCAGGATGAGCTGGGCCGCGACGAGCGCGCCGCGTCCCGGTGTGCAGTCACTCATAAACCGATCCCGGATAGTTTCGCCCAGTGTAAAGGAAAACCGGCGACTGTCGAAGGACTCGCGGCTTCATCCGGGTACGATTACACTGCGAAACTTGTTGGCACTGACCGCAGAAATCGCCGCGTGACCATACTCCAGGAATCTGTAATCTACCTGCTCGCCGCGATTATCATCGGCCTCGAGCAGGACCTGCAGCCGCAGGGCTGAAGCGGCGAGTCCATGCCCAGGCGCGAATCGCCGCTCATCGAGATCCGCAACGCGGAAATCTGGCGCGGGACCACGCGCGTGTTCGATGACCTGACGCTCACGATCGAGCAGCATGAGCGGGTTGCCATCCTTGGCCCGAACGGTTCGGGGAAGACGACGCTCTTGAAGGCCATCAACCGCGAACTCTATCCGGTCGATCGCGAGGGATCGTGGATACGCATCCTCGGCCGCGATCGATGGAACGTCTGGGAGCTGCGCCGCCATATCGGCCTCGTCTCGCACGACCTGCAGCAACGCTACCGGCCGGCTACGACTGCGCTCGAAGTGGTACTGTCGGGCTTTCTCTCGAGCATTGGCGTTCACGGGATGCTGCGGCAGAGGATCGACGCAGAGAGTGTTGCGGCCGCGCGCGACATCCTGGACGAACTCGGCATCGCGGAACTGGCCGACACGCCCCTCAGGTCGATGTCCACGGGGCAGCAGCGCCGCTGCCTGCTGGGCCGGGCGCTGGTGCATCGGCCGGCAACCCTGATCTTCGACGAGCCGACGAGCGGGCTCGACTTCGCGGCGAGTTTCGACTACCTGGCGCGTGTCCGGGCGCTGGCCCGAGCCGGCTGCAATATCATCATCGTCACGCACCACCTGAACGAGATTCCGCCGGAAGTCGGGCGTGTCGTGGTGCTGGACCGTGGCCGGATCGTAGCCGACGGCCCCAAGCAATCGGTCCTGGTGCCGGAGCTGCTGAGCCGCGTCTACGCCACGCCAATCGCAGTCGCCGAAGTCGACGGCCACTACCTCGCCTACCCCGGCGCCGCGGAGCTGTCAAAAACGTGACGCATTACGTTAACTTCGCCGCGGATCGGGCCTATCCTAGTCGCATGCTCAGGATTCTCAGATCGTTGCTGACCGGACTGCCGCTGATCGCGCTGCCCGCGCTCGCGGCCGAAACGGCTGTCGCAACGGGCATTACAAGCGTGGGTCCCGCGGTATTCATGTTCACGATCGGCGGCGCGCTGTTCCTCACGCTGATATTTCGCAGGGCCGCGACCCAGGTCGCGCACTATTTCGTCTCGCGCCTCGGCGAGTTCCGGATCCGCCGTGCGCTGGCTGCTCGCAGCAAGGACGTGCTGCACGACTTCATGCTGCCGGGTGCTTACGGCGGCATCGCGAAGATCGATCACGCCATCATGACGGCGGGCGGCATCCTCTGCATCCAGACGAAGCATTACAACGGCGTCGTTTTCGGCGAAGCCGACGAGCCGCAGTGGACCAACGTGGACGGCGTCACGCGGCGACGCTTCCTGAATCCACTGATCCAGAACGAGGGCCGCACCCGCGCCCTGCAGAAGATCGTCCCCGACGTGCCCGTCGCCAACCTCGTCATTTTCACCGGTTCCGTCGAATTCACGTCGGCACCACCGAAGAACGTCATCCAGGTTGGCCAGCTCGAGAGCTTCATCGCCAAGTTCGTGTTCGGTCCAAGCAAGATTGAAGACTGGGATGCCGTCTGGATGACCGTCAGGTCGGCGGCCATGACGGACGAAGCGACACGCAAGGACCACGCGTCCCAGCTGGGATTCACCTGAGGCGATCCATGGCCCGCCACCGGTGTGGCCATGAACAATGCCGACATAGGCTCTATACTCAGGCGCGTCAAAGACGCCGGATGCGCCGAGCATGCAAGAGACCATAGCCCTGATTTCCTCGCCCATCGGCGTACTGGCCGTGCTCTGCGCTGTCGCCGGTTTCTTTTTCTGGCTCGAACAGGCGACCCGCTCGAAGCTGTTTCAGTACCTGCCGCCGCTCCTGTTCATCTACATCACGCCCGTCATCCTGAGCAACGTGAACCTGGGCGGCGCCGCGATCATCCCGAACAAGTCGATTATCTACAGCGGCCTGAGTACCTACGCGCTGCCCGCGTTTATCGTGCTGATGCTGATCAAGGTCGACGTGCCGGCGGTGATTCGCATCATGGGCAAAGGCGTGCTGGTCATGCTGATGGGCACGGCCGGCGTCATGGTCGGCGGTGTGGTTTCCTACCTGATCGTGCATCGCTGGCTGTCGGAGGACGCATGGACGGGATTCGGCGCACTGGCCGGTAGCTGGATCGGCGGCACCGCCAACATGGCGGCCACGAAAGAGATGCTCGGCACGTCGAGCGAACTCTTCGGTCTCGCGGTCATCGCCGACAATGCCGTCTACATCGTCTGGCTGCCGATCCTGCTGATGTCGCGGAATTTCGCGGACCGGTTCAACGCCTGGGCGCGCGTTCCGCCCGAGCGGCTCGCCGCCATGGAGGCGGCGGCCGAACACCATGCCGAGGAGGAACATCCGCCGACGATGCCGGAGTATGTCTTCCTCGCCGCCGTGGTGATCGGCGTCTCCTGGATGGGCATTTCGCTCGCGCCTGGCATCTCGCAGTGGATCGGTGCGACCTTCGAACCGCTCGCGCCCGTTTTCGGAGAGTCGACGACACGCATCCTGCTGGTGACGACCGTTGCGCTCCTGTTGTCGGCGACGCCGGTCTCGCGACTGCCCAATTCCACGGCGATGGGCACGGCGCTGGTCTACATTTTCGTCGCCGGCATCGGTGCGCGGGCCGAGATCGCCGGCCTCGCGCAGGCACCGGCGTTCCTCCTGGGGGCCTTCATCTGGATCTTCATTCACGGCGCGTTCTGCCTCGCCGGCGCGTGGCTGTTCCGCGTCGACGTCCACAGCGTCGCCATCGCGTCCGCCGCCAATATCGGCGCGGCGGCCTCGGCGCCCATCGTCGCCGCGCACCACAAGCCCAGCCTCGTCCCCGTGTCCGTGCTCATGGCGCTGCTCGGCTATGCCATGGGTAACTACCTCGCGCCCCTGACGGGGTATCTCGCCAAGTTCGCCGCCGGACAGTAGTCCGATTGCCGGGTCCCCGCGACAGTGTCGGCATCGCCGGCCGGGAACTCACCGCCGACCGGCCGGAGAAAGGCACTGCCGAGGAGAGCCGCGCGACGACTGGAGCGATGCCCGTCGCGGAGCTTGATGGTATCTTGGCGCGATGCGAGGGATCACGATCCAGGACGCAAGACGCTTCGCACGACGCACGGCTGCGGTCATCGGCGGGCTGCTGGCAACGCTTGCGGCGCTCGCGACCTGGGCCTGGCACGAACGCGCCGATATCGCCGACACCGGCCTGCATCCGCAGGTCGTCGACAACCCGCCGAACAATGCCGTAACGGCAACCTGGCTGGGGGTCACGACACTGCTCTTCGACGATGGCGAGACTCAGATACTGGTCGACGGCTTCATCTCCCGGCCGACCTTGTTCCAGTCGTTGACCGGGCGGCCGGTCGACTGCGACGCGCCGATGATCAACTACGTAATGGACGAATACGGGATGCGCCGCCTGGCGGCGATCATCCCCGCGCACTCGCATTACGATCACGCGATGGATGCAGGCGCGATCGCAAACCGCAGCAGTGCATCGATCCTGGGCTCCGAGTCGACGGCAAACATTGCGCGCGGGTACGGCGTACCGGAAGACCAGATCGTCGTTGCGGAGCCGGGTGTGCCTTACAGCTTCGGCGAGTTCACGGTGACATTGATCCCGTCGCTGCACGCGCCGATCGGCCTGCGCGGCGAGGTGCCGCTGGCAGGCACCGTGGACGAACCGCTCGAACTGCCTGCGCCGATCACGGCCTGGCGTGAAGGCGGCAGTTTCTCGATCGTGATCGCGCACCCGCAAGGCACGACCCTCGTGCAGGGCAGCGCCGGCTACAGGGAGGGGGCGCTCGACGATGTGCAGGCCGACGTCGTGATGCTCGGCGTTGGGCTGCTGGAAAGCCTCGGCCGCGACTACACCGAACGCTACTGGCAGGCGCTCGTGACGTCGACGGGCGCGACGCGCGTCTTCCCGGTGCATTTCGACGACCAGACGCGGCCGTTCGGCGACATCGCGCTGCCGCCGAAACTGATCGACAACTTCGTCAGGACCGCGGCATGGCTGCAGAGCATGCGCGACACCTGGGACAGGGACACGCAGCTGTTGCTGCCCGTCTTCGGCCAGCCGCTGGTGCTGTATCCCGAACAGCGGCCGGATGCCTGACCGCCTCAGGCTCTCGCGGTCTCCAGCAGCGACGTATCGCCGCCGATCAGGGCTTCCTTCTCGACCCGGCTGAGCCGTTTGACGTGGTGTTCGAGGCGCTGCGCGGCCGCGCGGTCACCCGCTTCCTGTTGGAATACCAGCTGCAACGGCCCGCGCCCGCGCAGGTACTTCGCGCCGCGCACCCCGTTCTCGTGTTCGGCGATTCGCCGGGCGACGTCGGTCGCGATGCCCGTGTACAGGCTGCCGTCTGCGCAGCGCAGGATGTAGAGGTCGTAACTCAGGCGTGCCCGCCGGTGAGCGCGTCGCCCAGCACGCGGAACGCGCCGGCCTCGAGGCTGTTGAGATTCTCCTGCGTTTCCATGAAGGTCAGCGCCAGTTCGTCCGCACCGTCAAGGGCATCAATACCCTCCCGGAACTTCAGGGTCAGGGTGTTGCCGATCAGCCTGGCCTCCTGCAGCACGTCGTGACCGCCGAACTGCTTCTCGTTGATCTCGATGTGCATGGACTCGTCGAAGTCGTCCTCGATCGTACGGACGAGCAACAGGTATTCGTCGATATCACCGGTCTCCGTGGTCTTCGCGAAAAACAGCATCGTGGCGTTGTCGCGCACATCGAAGGCGACCGTATCGTAGTGGCGGCTGCCAGCCATTGCCCACTCCACAGCAAAGTGATAGCTGCAGTCTACGTGACACGGCCCCTGATTTCAGCGATACGCGCGTCCTTTTCCTCCCACAGGCCTCCCAGCCAACGGTGGACATCGCGGCGGAATTCGCGGTCGTTCTGGTAGTCGCCTGCGACGAGTTCGGGGTCGATCGGCAAGGCCCTGATGTCGAGCGTCACGTCGACACGGTCGCCGCAGACCATGTCCCAGAATTTCGGTGGATCCCCTGCATACACGAGCGTTACGTCGAGGATGGCGTCGAACACTTCCCCCATCGCGGATAGCGCGACCGCGACGCCGCCCGCGCGGGGAGGCAGTAAATGCCGGTACGGCGACTGGCGGGTACGCCGCTTTGCTTCGCTGAAACGCGTGCCCTCGACGAAGTTGATCACCGACGTCGGCGTGTGGCGGAACTTTTCGCAGGCTTTGCGGGTCGCTTCGAGGTCGGCGCCCTTCTTCTCCGGATGGCGAGCGAGGTAGGAAGGCGAGTAGCGCTTCATGAAGGGCATATCCAGCGCCCAGAAACCGAGACCGAGCAAAGGGAACCAGATCAGTTGTTGCTTGATGAAAAACTTCAGCAGCGGAATGCGACGGTTGAGGGCGACCTGGAGCACGACGATGTCCACCCAGGTCTGGTGGTTCGCCAGCACGAGGTACCAGCCGTCCGTGCCCAGCGCGTCGCCGCCGCCGGCGCGCCAGTTACGGGAGCCGGAACCGCGCAACGCGAGCGCGTTGACGGCGATCCAGTTCTCGGCCAACCCCATCAGCCAGCGCGTCAGCGCGCGGCGCACCGCCGCAATCGGCAGCAGGAGTTTCAGGAGGGCAAGCGTCATGACCGGCACGAACCAGAACACCGTGTTGACGGTCATAACACCGAACGTCAGGATGCCGCGCGCCTGCCTTGCAAATCGCCTCACCGGCTCTCCCGAATGCCGCTTTCGAAGCGCCGCATTGTAGCCCGAACCGCCACCCACGCGTGGCGCGACGCTGCGACTTGCCCGCTCATTAGCCTTGGAGTACCGTGAGAACGGCGTACCCAGGAACCCGAAACCAGATGATCACACTGTCTATCAACGGCGGGCCGCGGGCCCTGGACGTCGATCCATCGACACCGCTGCTCTGGGTTATCCGGGACTACGCCGGCCTGACCGGCACCAAGTTCGGCTGCGGCATCGCGCAGTGCGGCGCCTGCACGGTGCACCTCGACGGGCGGCCCGTGCGCGCATGCGTCACCCCGGTAAAGGCGGCCGTTGGCCGGGAGATAACCACGATCGAGGGCGTCAACGCGGGCAGGGACGGGCTGCACCCGTTGCAGCAGGCCTGGATCGACGAGCAGGTTCCGCAGTGCGGCTACTGCCAGTCCGGCCAAATCATGGCGGCGGCGGCGCTCCTGGCGCGAACACCTTCACCGAGCGATGCCGATATCGATGCGGCCATGAAGGGCGTCGTCTGCCGTTGCGGCACCTACCCGCGGATCCGCAAGGGCATCAAGCGCGCGGCTGCGGCGCTCGCGAAGACGCAGGAGAGCGGCGATGGGTAACTGGACCCGGCGGGCATTCGTCACGGCCGGCGTCGCCGCCGGCGGCGTCGCGGTATTCGGCGTCGCCATTCGCCGCGGCGATCGCTCGGACAAGGTCCGCAGTCTCGTCGCGGCCGACGGCGATTCGCTGTTCGACGTCTGGCTGAAGATCTCGCCCGACAACACGATCACCGCGATCATCCCGCACGCGGACATGGGACAGGGCGTGCACACCGCGCTTGCGATGATGCTGGCCGACGAACTCGACGCCGACTGGTCGACCGTGCGAGTCGAGGAGGCGCCCGCCCACAAGGAGTTCGCCAACTATGCGCTCGCGCGCGAGTACTCGGCGCCGGGCGCCGACTTCCCGGCCTGGCTGATCGACTCGGTCGACGGCCTGTTTTTCCGCGCCTCGCAGGTGATGGGGCTGCAAATCACGGGCGGCAGCCTTGCGGTGCGCACGACCGGCCAGGTCGCGATGCGCGTGACCGGCGCCGCGACGCGGGCGGTGCTCCTGGAGGCAGCCGCGGACGAATGGCAGGTCCCGGTTGCCGAACTCGTCGCCCGCGACAGCATGGTTCGCCACGCGGCGACCGGCCGCAAGGCGAGCTTCGCGCACTTTGCGCCTGCCGCCGCGGCCTTGCCGCTGCCCGACAAGCCGTCGCTGAAGTATCCCGACGCGTTTCACATCATGGGGACGTCGCCGCCGCGCCTCGACGTGCCGCCGAAGGTGGACGGTAGCGCGAAATTTGGAA
>JAAUYE010153461.1_pt1 | contig 15353 bp, 8 predicted proteins | sample 7278081 | NCBI WGS metagenome assembly JAAUYE01 (sample SAMN14350131, study PRJNA611818) | marine sediment metagenome | isolation source: surface marine sediment (0.6m) | place: French Polynesia: Moorea | collected 2018-08
AGCTGAGTGTCGAATGGGATCACTGCGCCGCTGTAAGCGGCGCGTCGCCATGTATCCGGAGGTTATGCGTGAATTTCAAAAGTCTAATCGTGGTTGTCGTCGCACCCCTGGTGGCGGTTGCCTGTAGCAAGGAACAGCCACCACAGCCGTCAACTGAAGCGCCGCCGGAGATCTCCTCGCCGGTCCCCGTCGAGGTCAGCGGCGGAAACCCGGCAGCCGATGAAGCCTCCCGGCTGATTACGGTCGACTACATGCGCGACATCATTGTCGAGATCTCGAGCGACGCCTACGAGGGCCGCGGCCCCGGAAGCCGGGGTGACGTGAAAGCGCGCGAATATCTCGCCGCCGAGATGGAGCGGCTGGGGCTGCAGCCGGGCGCGGCCGACGGCAGCTGGGAGCAGAAGTTCGATCTGGTCGGCGTGAATGCGCTGCAGCCGGAGGCCTGGACCTTCGAAGGCCACGGCGAGAGTCGCACGCTGAAACAATGGGACGATTTCATCGTCTCGAGCGGCGTGCAGGAAGAGCGCGCCGAGATTCGCGATGCCGAACTCGTCTTCGTCGGTTACGGCATCGAGGCGCCGCAATACGAGTGGGACGACTTCAAGGGCGCGGATCTCGAGGGCAAAGTGCTGCTCATCATGAACAACGACCCCGACTGGGATCCCGAGCTCTTCGAGGGCGAAACCCGGCTGTGGTACGGCCGCTGGGATTACAAGTACCTGAGCGCCGCGAGGCAGGGCGCCGCCGGGGCGATCATCATCCACACCACGCCGTCGGCGGGCTACCCGTTCCAGGTCGTGCAGACCTCCTGGACCGGCGAGCAGTTCGAGCTGCCGGCCGGCGACGAGCCGCGCAGCCAGATCAACGCCTGGGTGACAGAAGACACCGCCCGGGAGCTGGTGGCTATGGCCGGCAAGGACCTCGATGCACTGCGCGAGGCGGCCTACAACCGCGATTTCGCGCCGGTGCCGCTGGGGATCACCACCTCGATTGCAATGGATGTCGAGTTGAACCGCACCGAGAGCGCCAACGTGCTCGGGCTTATCCCCGGCAGCGATCCGGAGCTGCGCGACGAGGTCGTCATCTACACCGCGCATCACGATCATCTCGGCATCGGGGAACCGAACGAGGAAGGTGACGCGATCTACAACGGCGCCCGCGACAACGCGTCGGGCGTCTCCGTCGTGCTCGCGATCGCGAAAGCGCTGCAGGCGCTCCCCGAGGCGCCGCGGCGCTCGTCGCTGATCGCACTGGTCGGCGCAGAGGAGCAGGGCCTGCTCGGTAGCCTTTACTACGCCGAGAACCCCACCTTCGCGCCGGGGCGGATCGCCGCGAACATCAACTACGACAATCCGAACATCCTCGGCGACACGCACGACGTGACTTTCGTCGGTCTGGGCAAATCGTCGATCGACCGGATCCTGCAGCTGATCGCCGACGAACAGGGCAGGGAGGTCAAGCCGGACCAGTTTGCCGACAAGGGCTATTTCTATCGTTCCGACCAGTTCAGCCTGGCCAAGATCGGCGTGCCCGCAATGTACCTGAAGCCCGGCACGGAATACGTCGACCGGCCGCCGGAGTGGGGACGCGAACAGCAGGAGCACTACACGAACGTGCATTATCACCAGCCCTCCGACGAATACAACGACAGCTGGGACCTGTCAGGGCTGGTCGAGGACGCGTTGCTCGGCTACTGGACCGGGCTCGCCATCGCGAACACCGACGAGATGCCGCAGTGGAACCCGGGTGACGAGTTCGAGGCGGCGCGCCTGAAGGCGATCTCGGAACTGGAAAACGGGGAGTAGGGGGCGCCGCGCCCCGCGACCGGCGGGGCGCGGACGCCGTATCAGCTGGCGGCCGCCGGCACCACGAGGACGTCGCAGGGCAGGTGGTCGAGCACCCGGGCGGCTGTGTTGCCGATATAACGGCGTGCGATTCCGCCGCGCGACAGTGCACCCATCACCATCAGGCTTGCGCCGTGCGTCTGCGCAAACATCGGCAGCAGTTCGTGCGCGCGGCCTGGCAGTTGGTGGACGTGCTTCTCGGGCACGCCGGTCTCTACCGCGAAGGCATCCAGGGCTTTGCGGTGTTCGTCGCGGATCTTCTGGTCGAGTTCATCGATGGGCAGCCTGATGGGCTTGAACGTCGTCATCGCCCGGGAGCCGATCTCGACGAGCCGCTGGTAGGTGTGCACGAGCTCGACCTGCCCGCCGCAGGCCGAGGCAAGCGACTGCGCAGTCTCGACGATCATACGGTCGAGTCGCGCTTCGCGGTCTTTTTCGTGGGTCGGGTCGACGGCGGCAACGATCAGCGGCTTGTCTTTCCACGCTACGGGCTTCACGAACCACAGCGGGTAGTCCAGCTTCTTCATCAGCTGCCAGTCAGTATCGGCAAACGTCGCGCGTTCGGCAGGTGAGTGATAGTGCGTGCCCTTGACGACGAACATCGGGTCGACGTCCACTGCCCGGGAAATAATCGCGTCGGCCACCGGCCGCTCGTGACTGGTGTGCGTCGTGACCTTCGCCCCCTTGGCTTCCGCAGACTTAGCGAGTTCGAGCAGGGTCCTCTCCTGTGCCTGCTCGATGTCCTCGGCGAGGTCTCTCACTTCGTTCGAGATGATGAAAACTTCGCTGAGGAAACTCGTGGTCGGGTCGCACAGCAGCAGCTCGAGATCGCAATTCATGAGCCTGGCCAGCCAGGCCGCTCGAGCGACAACTTCTTCCGGGTAATTGTCGAGTTCGATAATTGTAAGAACGGTCTCACTCATTCGATTCTCCCTCGAATCCAGTCGCGCAACGGCACACCGCCGCCGCGCTTACAGGATAGGGACTCGTCGCGATACGTAAAATCCGTATGCGACGCGACAAACTTCGGGGACTACTTAGGAAGCAAGCCGGCCGGGAATCGGCGGCCAGGATGAAGCAGGCCGGGCAGCGGCCCGGCCTGTGGTCAGTGTGCTTGCGGCTTTACGTCAGGAGCGCCGGAAACGGCTGAAGAAGCCGCGTTTGGGCTCATCATCATCGTCGTCGTCATTGATGGCGGCCGGGTCCGGATTGACCTTGAGCGCCTTCATCGTTTGCGTCAACGACGTCGTGATCTGTTCCTCGATGGGGTCGGGTTTCACGGTCGGCGTTGCGGGTGCAACGGAGCCGTTCTCGGGCGTGGCCTCGGGCTTGTCTGTGTTCAGTGCGCGGACTGTCGCGAGGCGCTGGGATGCCGAGACGTCGAGGCCGCCTTGCTGGTCTTCGGCCTCGGAATCGATGGATACTTCGACGCCGGGTGTCTCGCCCCAGACGTTTTCGAACTCCTTCTCCATGGCCGTTCTGGTCGGCGCCTCCGGTGCCGTTGGTTCGGCACCCGGGGTTTCGCTCGCCGCCTCTGCCGCCGTTGCAGCTTCCTCGGCGACCCGGGCAGCGACGGCGGCCGCCGCTACACTGAGTTCCTCGCCGAACAGGGTCTCCGCCATCTTGTCGTCGACGTCCTCGATGGTCTTCGCACGCGCGAGGCCCTCCGCAATCTTCTCGAGTTCCGCGGCGGAGCGCTCCTGGCGCGCCTGTTTTTTCGCGTCTTCCGCTTCCTTGTCTTGCGGTTCCGCTTCGATCAGGCCTTCCTCTTCGAGGCGCTTCTTCCGCTCCAGCGCCGCCCGGTCCACTTTCCGGTTGATCGAGTCGTCCAGCGTGATCTCGGGGATGTCCTCGACGTCTTCTTTCGGCGGCGCTTTTTTCTCCGGCTCTGGCGTCGGCGCCGCATCATCGCCGGCTTCCGGGTCCCGGCCCTGCGCGACCGCCATCGCGCGCTCCAGCGCATCGAGGTCGGGGCGCAGCTCGGCCAGCGTCGGGTCGCGGTCCCAGTCCGGAACCTCGTCGTCCGCAGGTCTTTCCTTCGCGGGCGCAGCCGCGGCGGTGGCTTCGGACAGGGTCGGGATCGTCTTGTCTGCGGCCGGCTTCGCTTGCTGCTCGATTTCCGGCTCGAGTTCCAGCTTGAGTTCCGGTTCCGGCTTCGGCGCCTGCTTCGGCGCAACTTTCGGCCCGGCCTTCGGCTCAGGCCGGGTTTCCAGCCGGGGCTCCGGTTTCGGTTTGGGCGCTGCAGGCTTTGGCGCTTTGGCGGTGGGTTTTTGCTTCGGCATGGCCGGCGGCAATTCTTGCTTCGGCGCCGGTTTCGGTTGCGGCTTTGCCTGCCGTTTCGCTTCCGGTGCAGGGGCGGTTCTTGCCGGCGATTCGGGCGCTCGAGTGGGTGCTGTATTCGTTTTTGCGGCGGGTTTAGCTGCCCGCTCGGTCTTTACGGCTGATTTCTTTGGCGGTTTCGGCGCCGGTTGCGGCGCGGTGTCGGGCGCCGGGATCGTCGTGGCCGCATCCAGTTCAGCGGTCAACGCCGCGATGTCGGGGAGCGTGTCGTCGACACGTTTCTCTGCCGCCGGCTGCTGTGGCGGCACGTCGTTCAGAATGGCGAGGGCCGGCTGAGTGTCCTGGATCAGCTCCGGGATGTCATCGTCGTCGACCTCCGGGAGCGATTCCGGCGTCGCGTCCGGGGTCGATTCCGGCGTCACTTTCGGGAGCGGTTCGGCGGTCACCGCGGAGGCCGGCGCCGTTTCGGGCTCCGGCATGGAAAGGGCGACCAGTTCCGCGGTCGCGTCGTCGGAATGCTGCGGCTCCGGCTGTTTGCTGCTGATTTCCGGCAGGCGCGTGAACTTGCCCGTCAGCCCGAATTCCTCGTCAGCGATACGGGTAACGAGTTCGAGACCGACGGTGTCGGCCTTCTTCTCGGCCGCAGCTTCCAGCGATGATTCGACCAGGTTGTTGACCACGCGCAGGATGCCGCCGCTCAGTTCGTGCAGCAACTCGGCGGCGCCTTTTACAAAGATCTTGTCGAACTCGCCACCGGCCTGCCGGAAACAGTGGCGCAGGTAGCCGTTCAGTTCGTCGACGTTGCACGGTTCCAGGCTGCGGCGCAGCCGGATTCGTTGCCGCAGCCGGGCAAGGGACTTGGAGGCAAGGAGTTCCTTCAGGTACTCGTCGCCCATGAGAACGATGGCCGCGCCATCGGACGGCCCGGTGTCCGGAGCCGTAACGACTTCGAGTTCCGCAAGCATGTCCGGACCGAGAAACGGGGCGTCTTCGACCAGGATGAACATCCGCGAGTCGTTCTGCGCGAGGTTGAAAAGCAGCTGGCGGAACAGGGCGAGCTTCTGGTTGCCGCGCTGCGGCCGCTGCTGGATGCGCATGTGGTCGAACAGCAGGTCGAGGAGTTCGCCGCGCTGCAACGGAAAACGCCCGATGCGAACGATCGCATTCTTGCCGCTGATGGCACTCAGCGCATGCGCGACCGCCGTGGACTTGCCGCTGCCGACCGGGCCCGTCAGGGTGACGACGGCGTCAGGCCCCGCCATCGCCTTCTTGATGCCGTTCAGGATGCTCGCGGTCTGCGGGCCGACGAAGACGTCCGTACCCGCCGCGTTGCCGCGAAAAATCCGTCGTTCCAGCCCGAAATGGTTCTTGTACATAGGTCCCCGTTCCGCGTTCTTTTTGCAGTGCACAAAATTGGACAGCAGCTCGAATTTTGCGGTCTGTGCCGGCGAATTGCGTGGGTTTATGTCACAAAAAGCGCATCGGGCCGTGTGCTGCGCGGGCGTGTGCCGGCAAACGTACGGCTGGTTTTCTGCGCCAAATCACTCACAATACGGCCTTCCTTGCCCAGGGGTCTTTCATGTCGCGCACGGTCAAACGATTCGGACTCATCGCCGCCATCCTGGTGGGTGCGGTCGCCGTGTCCATGCTCTTGTCGCTGTCGCGCAAGGAGCCGCCGAAAAAGCCTGCCGAGACCCTGGCCATGCTGGTCGAGGTGGCCGAACTCACGCCCGTCGACGCGCGTTTCCCGGTCCGCAGCCAGGGCACCGTGCTGCCACGCACCGAGACGGTGCTTAGCGCCGAGATCTCCGGCGCTATCGTCGAGATATCGTCGAAATTCGTCCCGGGCGGCGTCTTCGACGCCGGCGAGGTCCTGATGCGCATCGATCCCAGCAACTACGAGGTCGCCGTCACCCAGGCCGAGGCGCTGCTGCGGCAGCGCAAGATCGAGTATGACGGCGCAAAGAAACTGCGCACGCAGGGCTACCGGGCGGAATCGGAATACGCGTCCGCCGCCGCCGCGCTGGCGACGGCTGAAGCCGACCTCGTCCGGGCGAAGCGCAATCTCGAGCGAACCTATATTCGCCTGCCTTATGCAGGGATGGTGCGAAGCAAAGAGGCCGACCTCGGCCAGTTCGTGAATCCCGGAACCCGGCTCGGGGTCACGTTCGCCACGGACTACGCGGAAGTACGGCTGCCGCTGACCGATCGCGATCTCGCCTTCGTCGAACTGCCTTACGCGTCCGAGATCACGGCGACGGCCGAGACCCGCGGGCCCGGCGTCGTCCTGACGGCCCAGCAGCGTGGCCGGCCGGTCGAATGGCCGGCGCGGATCGTGCGCAGTGAGGGTGTCGTCGACGTCAACAGCCGTGTCACCTACGCGGTCGCAAAGGTCGAGGACCCGTATGCACTGCGTAGCGACGAGGTGCCGCTGCCGATGGGGACCTTCGTGACGGCCAGCATCGATGGCGTGGCGATGGAGGGCCTGCTGCGGGTACCCCGTCACGCGCTACACGGCTCCGACCAGCTGCTCTTCGTCGATAGCGAGAACCGGCTTCGCATACGCACCGTCAATATCGCTCGCGCGGACTCCGAGTACGCCTATATCAATGGCGGGGCGGAAGCCGGTGAGCGCGTGATACTGACCGCACTGGAATCGCCGATCAACGGCATGCCGGTTCGGACCGCGGACGATTCGAGCGAGGCACCCGAAGAGAAGATTGCGGCTAAGGGAGGCGACGAACAACCGTGAGGCCGCGCGGCGTCACAGATCGCAAGGGGATCATCGCGTGGTTCGCGTCGAACCATGTGGCTGCGAATCTACTGATGGTTCTGATTATCGTCGCGGGTCTGCTTTCTGCATCGACGATACGCAAGCAAATGCAGCCGGACTTCGAACTGAACAACGTGCAGGTCCAGGTGCAGTACCTCGGCGCAGCGCCCCAGGAAGTGGAAGAGGGCGTCGTCATCAAAGTCGAGGAGGCGATCCAGGATGTCGACGGCATCGTGAAGCTCATGTCTTCGGCGTCTGAAGGCGTTGGCACCGTGACAGCGGAGGTGTCACGCGACGCGGACCTGAACGAAGTCCTCAGCGAGATCAAGACGCGTGTCGATGCGATATCGACATTTCCGGCACTTACGGAGAAACCGGTTATAAGCAAGCAGGAGATTCCATTCTGGGTCGCCTATATCGCCATCTATGGTGACATGGACCCGGTCACGCGTAAGTCGATTGCCCAGAACGTGCGCGACGAGCTGATGCAGCTGCCTGCGGTTAACCGTGTCCTGTTCCTTGGTGACCGGCCGTACGAGATCAGCATCGAGGTGTCCGAGCATACGCTGCGCCAGTACGGACTGACGATGAGCGAGATATCGCAGGCCGTCAAGAATTCGTCGGCGGACCTGCCGGGCGGCACGATCAAATCGCAGGGCGGCGACATCCTGCTGCGCACGGAAGGCCAGGTCTATACGGGAATTGAATTCTCGGAGCTGGTACTTCGCACGTTCAGCGACGGCACGCGGCTGACGCTCGGTGATATCGCGACGATCAGGGACGGCTTCGTCGAAAGCAACGAATACAGCCGTTTCAACGGGCGCCTGTCGGCCATTCTCCAGATCCTTACGATAGGGGAACAGAACGAACTCGCGACGGCTGCAGCCGTGCGTGAATACGTGGCCAGGAAGTCCGAGGAACTGCCCGAAGGAATCCGGATTGATGTCTGGGCGGATCGTGCTCACTACCTGCAGGACCGGCTGGACATGATGTTCGAAAACATGATGCTCGGCGCGTTGCTCGTGTTCATCGTGCTGTCACTGTTCCTGCGCATGAAAGTTGCCGGCTGGGTGATCGTCGGTATCCCGATTACCTTCTTCGGCGCATTGTGGTTGATGCCCGTCAATCCCTGGCCCGTGACCGTCAACATGGTCAGCCTGTTCGGTTTCATTGTCGTGCTCGGCATCGTCGTCGACGACGCGATCATCATCGGTGAGAGCGTCTACACCAAGATAAGGGCGGACGGCCACACTCTGGATAACGTCATCGACGGCGCCAAGCGGGTGGCAGTCCCCGCGACTTTCGGCGTCTTGACGACAATGGCGGCGTTCACGCCCATGTTGTTCATCGGCGGTATCTTCGGGCCGTTCTTCGAAGCCATCTCGGTGGTCGTCATCCTGTGCCTGTTGTTCTCGCTGGTCGAATCCAAGCTGATTCTTCCCGCCCACCTCGTTCACGCAAGAATCCCCGACATCGACGAGGACGACCTCTTCAACCCGCAGCGAGAGGTTCGTCTGGCTGAGCGAGTGCCGCGCTTCTTCCTGAAGATCCAGAGGCACGTGCAGCACGGACTGCATAAAGTCATTCACGACTACTACCGGCCGCTCCTCTCGAAGGCGATCGACAATAGGGGTGTCACAGTCACTATCTTCATCGCGGTACTGATCGTCACGGGCGGCGTTGTTGCAAGCGGAGTCGTGCGGCAGGTCATGGTTCCCGAGATCGATAGTGACTTCATCCAGGTCGAGATGCGGATGCAGACCGGCACGGCGCCGCGCGTGCGTGATACGGCCCTCGACAGAATCGAAGGTGAACTACTTGCGATGAATCGCGAGGTCCTGGACCGGGATCCCGATGCCGTGCCGATGATCAAGCACATCGGCGTCTTCACCAGGGGTGATACCAGCGCGACGATCGTGGTCGAGATGCCGAGGGATGAAGGCCGGCCGTATGAGGCAGTGGAAATCAGTGACTTGTGGCGTGAACGGGTAGGCGAGATACCGGGCATCAAGACCCTGACGTTTGCTGGAGCCATGCATCTCGGCGGCGGTCCACCGTTGAGTTTCCGGCTGAATGGCAATAACTACGGCGCGCTCGAGGCCGCGGCGGCTGAGCTCGAGCAGGAACTCGCTTCCTATGCGGGCGTGTTCGAGGTGCAGAATTCCGCCGTGAGCGGGGGTGACGAGATCCGTCTCACGATCAAGCCCGAGGCAGAAGCCCTCGGACTGACGCTGGTAGATCTTGGCCGGCAGGTGCGCCAGGCGTTCTATGGCGAGGAGGCGCAGCGCATCCAGCGCGGCAAGGACGAGTTGAAGGTCATGGTGCGGTATCCCGAAGATCAGCGCCGGTCGATTGCCGATCTCGAGAACATGCGCATCCGCACGCCCGCAGGTGACGAAGTACCGTTTTATTCGGTCGCTGAGGTCAGCTTCGGGGAGAGCTATTCGAGTATCCGGCGCCAGGACAGGCAGCGCACCGTTACGGTCAGCGCCAACATTGATCCCGAGCGCGTCGAGCCGCAGGAGGTCATACGCTCGATACGCGAGAACTTCATCCCGGATCTGCTGACGCGGCACCCGGGCGTCAGTTTCGACCTCGAAGGTGCGAGCGAAGAAGAACGGAATTTCATCCGTAATCTCTCCATTGCTTCCGTCGCGGCTTTCTTCCTGATCTATCCGTTGATCGCGATCCAGCTGCACTCTTACGGCCAGCCATTGATCATCATGTCGGTCATTCCGTTCGGTTTCATCGGCGCGGTGCTTGGCCACATCGTCATGGGCAAGGCCATAAGCATGTTCTCGATGTTCGGCCTGATCGCGCTCGCTGGCGTCGTCGTCAACGACAGCCTGATCATGGTCGATTTCATCAACCGCGCGAGGCAGCGGGGGAGTGATCTCAGGACGGCCGTCATCGAATCGGGTACGAAGCGATTCCGGGCAATCGTCCTGACCTCGTTTACAACGGCGGCGGGACTGCTGCCGATCATGACGGAAACCAGCATGCAGGCCCAGTTCGTGATCCCGATGGCGATTTCGCTCGGCTTCGGCATCCTGTTCGCGACCGTTATCACGCTGTTCCTGGTGCCTTCGCTGTACCTGCTGCAGATTGACGGCATGAAACGCGTCCGCTACCTGTGGGACCTGCTGCTCGGCCGGCCCGAGCGCTCGGAATCCTCGGCTTGAGCGCACGGCCCGAGGAGTCGGACGAGCAGCAATCTCAGCGCGACGGTGTTCTGGCAGCGCTGGTCGCGTACGTCCTGTGGGGCATCTTTCCTGTCTATTTCAAGCTCGTCCAGGCTGTCCTGCCGACCGAGGTACTGGCACACCGCATCATCTGGGCGGTGCCCTTCGGTGCGCTGATCCTGCACGTGCGCAGGCAGTGGCCCGAAGTCAGGAAGGTGCTCGTGGATCCCGGCAAGCTGTTCTGGTTGACGCTCGCGGCGCTGTTCATCTCGGCCAACTGGTTCATCTACATCTGGGCCGTGCAGCAGGAAGAGGTGCTGCAGGCGAGCCTCGGCTACTACATCAACCCGCTGATGTACGTGCTCGTCGGCGTACTGTTCCTGAAGGAACGGCTGCGCAAGCCGCAGCTGGTCTCGGTCATTCTCGCCGCGATCGGCGTGTCCTACCTGACGATCCGGGGCGGCCAGTTCCCGCTGGTCGCGCTGTCGCTGGCGCTCCTGTTCACCCTGTACGGCGTGATCCGCAAGCAGGTCGCGGTGGGCGCGATGCCCGGCTTGTTCATCGAGACGCTGCTGCTGTTCCCGTTCGCGGTCGGGTGGCTCGCCTGGCTGATGCTGTCACAACATGCGGAATTTGCCGGCACCGGGGCGTCCATGTCGCTGCTGCTCGTGCTCGCGGGACCCCTGACCGTCGTGCCGTTGCTGATGTTCGCCATCGCGGCACGGCGACTGACGCTGACGGTCATCGGCTTCATGCAGTTCATCGCGCCGACGCTGCAGTTTATCGTCGGTATCTTCTACGGCGAGGTGCTGACGCCGGCACACCTCGTGTGTTTCGGCTGCATCTGGGCCGCGGTGGCGATCTTCAGCGTCGACGCGTTCTACCAGCAAAAAAGAAAGCCCCCGCGGATGCAGTCCGCGGGGGCCTGATCATCGGAGCAGCCGAGCCGGCGATTATTTCGCGGCCCTGCGCTCCTGCGCTTCCTTGATCACTTCCTCGGCGACGTTCTGCGGGCACGGCGCGTAGTGCGAGAACTCCATCGAGAACTGGCCGCGACCCGAGGTCAGCGTACGCAGATGGCCGATGTAGCCGAACATCTCCGCGAGCGGGGCGTCGGCCTTGACGCGTACGCCGGTCGCGCCGGCGTCCTGCGACTTGATCATGGCGCGACGGCGATTCAGGTCGCCGATGACGTCGCCGACATTGTCTTCCGGCGAGAACACGTCGACCTTCATGATCGGCTCGAGCAGCTGCGGGCCCGCCTTCGGTACCGTCTGGCGATAGGCGGCCTTCGTGGCGATCTCGAATGCGAGTGCGGACGAGTCCACCGCGTGGAAGGCGCCGTCGAGCAGCGTGAACTTGACGTCGAGCAGGGGATAGCCCGCCAGCGTGCCTTCAGACATGCTCGCATCGAACGCCTTCTCGATCGCGCCCCAGTATTCGCGCGGCACGTTGCCGCCCGTGACCAGGGACTCGAACACGTAACCTTCGTTGGTCTCCGCGGGCTCGATGCGGTAATCGATCTTGCCGTACTGGCCCGAACCGCCCGACTGCTTCTTGTGCGTGTAGCTGTCTTCCACCAACTGCGTGATGGTCTCGCGGTACGCCACCTGCGGCTTGCCCATCTCGACATCGACCTTGTGCGTACGCCGCAGGATGTCCACCTTGATGTCCAGGTGCAGTTCGCCCATGCCCTTGATGAGCGTCTCGCCGGAGTCCTCGTCGGTGGCAACCTGGAAGGACGGGTCTTCCTGCACCATCTTGTTCAGCGCGACACCCATCTTCTCATTGCCGGCCTTATCCTTCGGCCGGATGGCGACCGAGATCACCGGGTCCGGGAATACCATCGGCTCCAGCGTTGCCGGATCCTTGGGGTCCGCGAGCGTGTGACCGGTGCGCGTGTTCTTCATGCCCAGCAGGGCGACGATGTCGCCGGCCTGGGCCGTCTCGAGTTCCTCGCGGGAGTCGGCGTGCATCTCGACAATTCGGCCGATACGCTCGGTCTTGCCCGTGAAGGTATTGAGGACGTTGTCGCCCTTTTTGATCATGCCGGAGTAGATGCGCGTAAACGTCAGCGCGCCGTAGCGATCGTCCATGATCTTGAACGCGAGCGCGCGCAAGGGCTTGTCGGGGTCCACGACCGCGAAGCCGCCGGTCTCGTGGCCCTCGAGATCGATCTCGGGCTGCGGCTTGACCTCGGTCGGATTGGGCAAAAAGTCAACTACTGCATTAAGAACATTCTGTATACCTTTGTTTTTAAAGGCTGAACCACAGTAGGTCGGGAAGAAGTCCAGGTTGATCGTGCCCTTGCGGATGCAGCGCTTCAGGTCCTCGATCGACGGCTCGTTGCCTTCGAGATACTGCTCGAGCAGGTCGTCGTCCTGCTCCACGGCGGTCTCGACCAGCTTCTCACGCCACTCCTCGACGGTTGCCTTCATGTCCTCGGGCACGTCGGTGATCTCGTAGTCCTCGGGATTGTCCCGACCGCCCCAGATCCACGCCTTGCGTTCGAGCAGGTCGATGACGCCCGTGAAGTTATCTTCGACGCCGATCGGCAGCGTCATGACCAGCGGGTTCGCCGCCAGCACGTCCTTGATCTGTTGCACGACGCGATAGAAATCCGCGCCAACGCGGTCGAGCTTGTTGACGAAGATGATGCGCGCGACTTCCGAATCGTTGGCATAGCGCCAGTTGGTTTCGGACTGCGGCTCCACGCCGCCCGAGCCGCAGAATACGCCAACGCCGCCATCAAGAACCTTCAGGGAGCGGTAGACCTCGATCGTGAAGTCGACGTGACCCGGGGTGTCGATGATGTTCAGGCGGTGATCGTTCCACTCGCAGCTGGTCGCGGCCGACTGGATCGTGATGCCGCGCTCCTGCTCCTGCTCCATGAAGTCGGTGGTGGCTTCGCCGTCATGCACTTCGCCCGTACGGTGGATCTTCCCCGTGAGCTTGAGGATGCGCTCGGTCGTCGTCGTCTTGCCGGCGTCGACGTGGGCGAAAATGCCGATGTTCCTGTAGATGCTTAAGTCTTTCATGTCAGTCTTCAGCTATGTCCAAATCAAAACGCACCCACGCCCCGATATTCGTATGACGTCACTCTCGGCATGCCAGAGAACATGGAGCTCGCGTCGATCAGGGTGGGTGCCTGTATTCAGTACCGTCCGGGGATTGCCCGCTGGCGTGCCTCGCAGCGCCAGCGCCCGGTGCGGTGGGGCTTTCGGGCGCGGATAATAGCAGCGCTGCAGCCCCTAAACCAGTAATTTCTAAGGCGATTGAACGCCAGAAAGAGTACCAATTCCGGAGCCGGAACGGGAAATGGCGCCGGTGCGCCGGATTTCAACGGCAAGGCCGCTGTTGCGGCCGGGCTAGCGCCGCAGGATGGCCCACCAGCGGGCGATATTCAGGAGGCTCATCAGCGATGCGGAGACGTAGGTCAGGGCAGCGGCCGTGAGCAAACGCCGGGCATGCGGCCGGTCGACCTTTTTCAGGACCCGCTGATCGTCAAGCAAGGGCAGGGCGCGGTTGAAGCTGGCATCGAACTCCGTCGGCAGCGTCGCGAGGTGCACCAGGGTCGAGGTGGCGAGCGTCACGAACCCGGCCAGGAACATGATGACCCCGATGCTCGGCGCCCGGGTGAGGGCACCGATGAACGGCGCCACCATCAGCGCGCCGGCGCCGAGGCGTTCGACGGGCCGGGCGACCCGGACGAGGTAGGTGCGTAGCCGCAGCGGTGCGTAGCCCTCCTGGTCCTGGATCGCGTGCCCGACCTCGTGCGCGGCGACCGTGATCGCCGTCAGCGAGCGGCCCTCGTACTTGTCAGGCGTGAGACGCACCGCCTTCGCTACCGGATCGTAATGGTCGCCCTGGTCAGTTGATTCGACGGCCACGTGCTGCATCCCGAGCTTGTTCAGGAGGAAGCGCGCAAGCTGGGCGCCGGTGCCCGAGTAGCGATCAGGCGGGTCGCTGTAACGCTCGATGACCCGGCGAACCCAGAGGCCGGGCCCGAACACCAGCGCGAGCAACAGAACGACCATGACGACAATGCCCATGCGGTGATCGTAGCGTGCCTTTCCGGCAACGAATAGCGTATCGTCTGGGCGTCAGGTACCCCAGGGAACAAGATGACACCGCAACAAATCGTCCTGTTCGTCATTCTCTTCCTCGTGTTCGCGATGCTCATCTGGGGCCGCTGGCGCTACGAACTGGTCGCGTTCATCGGGCTGATGGCGGCGTTGCTGACCGGCATCGTGCCGGTGTCAGAGGCTTTTTCCGGCTTCGGTCATCCGGCAACCGTGATCATTGCGCTCGTCCTGATCGTCAGCCGTGGCCTGTCCAATTCCGGCGTCATCGAGCTGCTCGCGCGCTACGTGATCGACGCGTCGCGCCGGCTCGCGGCGCACGTCGGCATCATGGCGGGGCTGGCGGCCTCGCTGTCCGCCGTCATGAACAACGTCGCGGCGCTCGCGCTCCTGATGCCGCTCGACCTGCAGGCCGCGAAGAAGGCCGGCCGCAGCCCGTCGCTGTCCCTGATGGCGCTGTCGTTCGCGTCGATCCTCGGCGGCATGATCACGCTCATCGGCACGCCGCCGAATATCGTCATTGCGGAGTACCGCAACGACGCGCTGGGCCAGCCCTTCCGGATGTTCGACTTCGCGCCGGTCGGCATCGCCTGCGCCGCGGTTGGCGTCGCTTACGTCGCGCTGATCGGCTGGCGGCTGCTGCCGGCATCGCGCACGTCTGCCGAGTCGCCAGCCGAGCGATTCGATATCGCCGACTACATCGCCGAAGTCCGGGTGCCCGAAGGCTCGGCGGTAATCGGCAAGCGCGTCCGCGACCTGGACGAGCTTGCGGCGCAGAGCGATATCGAGATCCTCGGGCTGACGCGGCGCGGCAAGCGGCTCCCGGGCCTGGCGCGGATTGCCAAGATCGAGGCGGAGGACATCCTCGTCGTCGAGGCCAGCCCGGAGAGCCTGGACGAGGCGCTCGGCGCGCTGCAGCTCGAGTACGTGGGCAAATCGGAGGGCGTGCTCGATGACGGCGACCTGGAACTCCTCGAGGTTGTCGTACCGGAATCGTCCAGGCTCGCTGGTCGTTCTGCCATGTCAATACGGCTGCTGTACCGCCACCGGGTAGCGCTGGTCGGCGTTTCGCGCGCCGGCAAGCGCTTCCGCGAGAACATCCGCAAGCTCGTGCTGCAGCCGGGCGACGTGCTGCTGCTGCTGGGTCCCGACGAGCGTCTCAATGACGTTGCCGGCCAGCTCGGGCTGCTGC
>JAAUYE010132454.1_pt1 | contig 15311 bp, 14 predicted proteins | sample 7278081 | NCBI WGS metagenome assembly JAAUYE01 (sample SAMN14350131, study PRJNA611818) | marine sediment metagenome | isolation source: surface marine sediment (0.6m) | place: French Polynesia: Moorea | collected 2018-08
AGAGTAGAGGCGTATGCTGGAAGCGAGCAACAATAACGAGTTACCGGTAATACCAGGTAAGCGTTACTTCACCATCGGTGAAGTTGCCGAGCTCTGCGATGTCAAACCTCACGTTTTACGCTACTGGGAGCAGGAATTCCCGCAGCTTAAGCCGGTAAAACGGCGCGGCAACCGCCGCTACTACCAGCGTCACGACGTTTTGCTGATCCGCCAGATCCGCAGCCTGCTGTATGACGAGGGTTTTACCATCGGCGGCGCGCGCCAGCGCCTCGAAGGCGAGGGCAACAAGGACGATATCAGCCAAAGCCAGCAAATCATTCGCCAGACTTTAATCGAGCTCGAAGAGCTCTTGACCTTGCTAAAACGCTAAATCTAGCGTTAAATTCACCTTTCCAATTCGGGGCGTAGCGCAGCCTGGTAGCGTACCTGCATGGGGTGCAGGTGGTCGGAGGTTCAAATCCTCTCGCCCCGACCAAATTCCAAAAAATAATTTGCCTCTTACCTCCGGGTTCGAGGCAAATTATTTTATGGAATTTGGGCGGGAAGATGGAACCGAACAAGAGGTTCACAAAACGGCAGGGACTGCCGTTTTGCACGACGCGCGCAGCGCGTCGCCCTGAAGGACGGTCAACGGCCGTCCGAAAGGGTTCCGGCCAGGGATGGCCGGCATGAAATCCTCTCGCCCCGACCAAATTCCATAAAATAATTTGCCTCTTACCTCCGGGTTCGAGGCAAACTATTTTGTGGCATCAGGGCGGGAAAATGGAACCGAGCAAGGGGTCCCCAAAACGGTATGATCGTTCGTCTGGAGCGAACTGGCGGCGCACGCGAAGCGAGCAAATCCTCTCGCTCCGATATCAAACAGCGTCAGAATCGCTCAGGGCGTAAGCTGAGGTGTCATCGGGTTGGATTCGTACTGCGTCCATTGATGCAACGAACCGTCGTACAGGCGAACATTCGATTTCCCCAGAATTTCGTGCAACGCAAACCATACAGATGAGGCCTCGTAGCCGCTATTGCAGTAAATAATCAGCTCATCATTACTGTCTATGCGAAGCGATTTCAGCAGGTCGGCAAGTGTCTCCCGGGGATAATACTTCATGTTTTTTTTCGCCGGGTGCAAAAACTGGTACGGCAAATTACGCGAGCCTGGAATGTGGCCGTAGCCGTAAACGTAATCTTTCTTGTCGAGTCCGATGTGATAACGTAATTCACGCGTATCGATTAGCGTCACCGAATCCATTTTCAACGCTTGTCGTACCTGCTGCATGGTGGCGACGATCGCCGGTTGTTCGCTGCCAGCCTGGTAATTACCCGGCTCGATCGTATCTACCTCGGCGACCAGGTCCTCGAGAGCTTCCACCCAGCTCGGATTGCCACCGTCGAGCAGCGCGACCTGGTCGAAGCCGTAAAACTTCATATGCCAGTAGAGCCGCGCGGCACCGGCGACATGGCCTGGTTTTTCACCACGATGGGTCAGGACCACGATACTGTCGTTATTGACTCCATGGACACGCATGAATTGTTCGAAACTGGCTGCATCGGGGCGCATGCGTGTCATGTTCTTGTTGTCGATTTTCCGCTCGATTCGAATCAGATTGACGTCGACCAGTCTCGCTCCCGGTATGTGGCCTTCCGCGAAGGTATCGGTCTCCTTGCGTACATCGAGCACCAGCACCTCGTCGAGGTTTGCTGACAGCCATTCGCCATCGACCAGAGGTCCGGGTAACTCGGATGCGTTCAGTGGTATACAAACGACCAATAAAAGATACAGGCACAATCTGTTCATAACATCACCTTAAATATCGCTTTGTAAATTCAATGTTCGCAAGCCACCACATAATCACCGGCCATACAAAACCATTGCTGCCGGTTCGGTCTCGAGGCGAAGACGAATAGGCGATATTCTCGTCATCTTCAGGCAGTGGATTGGCACTGGTAAATAGCCTCCGTATTCGCCGATCCCGCGCGTAGAATTTCGCCGCTTGCGTTAGTCCGGCCCTGCCGTCATGGTCGATGATCGAATATCCACGCCCGAGAATGAGAATCCGACGAGGCCTGTTAGCTGGCCTCGCCGGACTACTGTGACGGAAATTCGGCTATTCCGTTTATTCTTTCGGCAGGGTTTGCACGTATGAAAGAATATCTACTCCGACCTGAAGACCGAATGCGCGCATTGCCGGCATTTCTGCGCCGGGTTGTCCATTCATGATTTTCTGGATCGTTTCCCACGGATTCTTGTGGGAAAGTTTGCCGAGTGGAGGCATCCCCGAAGGTTCCGTACCGGTTTCCGCATGGCAGCCCGCGCAGACGGTGTTGTAATAACCCTCGCCCTTGGCGCTATTGCCATTTTTAGCCAGCTTCGATTTGCGATCGACCACGGCGTCTATATCGAATTGGCCCCTGGTCAGGAAGTTGGCCAGATCGGTAAAATCCTGGTCGCTCATTTTGCCGGCAAAACCGTGGGTCGAGTCTTTCATTGCTGCAATCACCTTTTTATTCGAAGCCCCTTGTAATTGCGTGAGACCGCCGATGCCGGTTTTGTACGAGCCCGATGCATAGGCGCCATCCTTACCCATCAAATCCCAGCCGTGGCAAGATTTGCAGCGATGAGTCGTGGCACCCTTCTTTTTTGTATTGGAAGCAGGCCACGCCGGGTGTGTGCCTTCCGGTTTTGCTGCACCGACTACCGTGTACCATTTATCATATAGCTTACCGCCACGCACGATCGACGTGACTTCGTCGGCAAAGCTGATTTGTGCGGAAGCTATAAACATCAGACCAACCAGGAAGTTGGTAATTACCTTTACATTCATCGAAATTGCCTCCTCTTTTTAATAATAATTAATCTATCCAGCTTAATTAGAATTAACCAAGCCTGTTTAACATTAATACAGAAGCTTGTTTTATCCCTGTTGATGCAGATCAAGATAAACGATGGTATTAACGGTTAAAGGGTGGGCGCGCAAAACATCCGATAGGCACGAAGTTTAGTTCGGCTTGCTCCTGGCAGAGCGCTTCGGCAACTGCGCAATGGCGGCCCTGTGCCGATTCCGCATTTTGTTCAGGATGATGCGCCTTGTCGAATGCCCTCAAGCCGGATAAACACGCGCCCGGATCACGATCACATTTAACCTGGCCCAGGAAAGAAGAGCTACCAGTCTCCGCTGGCGCCGGCCTGCATAATCTGTGTCATCGCGTCGCGGATTCGGACCGCGTCCTTGATCAGTTCCGGGTCCAGCCGGGATCCGGGCTGCCACGCGCGCGACAGCCAGCTGACGTCCCAGTCCAGCGTCATCAACCAGATTTCGCCAGTAGCGTCTTCCATCACGGTGATGCGGCAGGGAATAAAAATGGAAAATTCGGGGCTGAAATCGAGCATGCGCCGGCCGACGTCGGCGTCACAGAACTGAAGTATCTCGAGTCGCAGAGTTGGTAAACCGGTATAAGCGCCGACGTCCCTCCAGAATTCGTTATGTCCTACTTTCTTGAAGTTGACTTCGTTGGCCTTCAGCTCCATCGCCTCGACGACGTCGTCGAAGCTCAATTCCGGGTCAGCCTTGATTTTATCCGTCATGAAATTGAAAAGATCGCGCATCGACATGCTGCTTGCCGGGGTCATCATGTCGAAAAGCGCCTGTTTTTGTTCCCGCGGTATTGGAGGCATGACGCGATTCGATTGCCGCATCAGTTGCTGGCGGCGGATTTTTTGCGCCTCCTCGGACAGATCCTGGATCAGACGCGGACCGGACTCGAAATTGGGCGCAAGTTCCGCCGCCACGCTGGCCGGTATGTCCGTATTCGAATTCTGCTGAGCAAGACCGTTCCCGGCATTTATCACAGCCGCTAAGACAACCAGGAATCCCCATTTCCGCATAGCTAGATATCCCCCGTGTAAAGGTCAATCATTTACTTGACCACGCGTTCCGCAGTGTCCGATTCACCTTTATTGTCTTCCCATTGCAGCGCGATCGTATCACCCGTTTTGACATCGGCGATGTCGAACGACAGGTAAGGATCCGCGGATACTCCGGGACCGAGATTCAGCGTGCCGGCATGCTCGCCGTTAACCGAAAATTTCACGTACTTGATATAGTGAATCGGAATCTTGTTGCCGTCGGAGCCGAGCCGGTTTCCGGTCTCCATCGGATGTTTGATCAAACAGGTCGCGCGAATGCCTATATCTGTTTTTTCCACTTTGAGCCGGGTACGCTTTCTCGCCATCTTGCAATTTCCTCAACTAAATCCTGGCCTTAACCACCGCAACCGCCGATCGCCACTCGCACTTCCTGCGAGGTGACGTACCACTGGCCGCCCGATTTGACATAAACCATGACCTTATCGGTCCCCGCCATTTTAATCCGCATTCTGAAGTAACTCCCGGTACGCGGCGTGGTTTCGATAACGGCTAGCAACGGCGTCGGATTTTTAGGCACGACCACCGCGATCGATTCGGGCGAGGGCAGGGTGGTCGATACCTCGATCGGGACCACCGCGCCGTTTTCCGCCTGCAGCGGGGCATCCAGCTTGATTTGATCGCTGGGCTTCACCTCCCGGGTGCCCAGTGCCCCCATCAACGCGCTATCGACATCCCTGGCCAGGAACGCCGCGTCCGGCCTGGGTGCCGACCTGGCCAAAATCGAATAAAAAACACTGCTACCGCCGGCTATCCAGGCGGTCGCGAGCGCGGCCGTGTTTCTCAAAAAATTTCTTCTCATCATCGCTTTAAACCAGTCATGCTTTAAGCCGGGTGGCGCAAACACCACCCTTATTTTCCCGCGCTTAGGTCACCTCAACCGAATGTCTCGGAGGTAATCGATTTGTACCAGCCGCGGGCATACCTGGCCTCGTTCTTGTGCATTCGGCTCTTGTTGCCCACCTTGCTGACGCCCCCGGAAACCTTGACGATAACCCCGTCCTGGAGGCGGTAAACGGCTGCCACCGAAATGCCGTACTTCGGTCCTATCAGGCTGTAACAGGTGTTGGCGTAGGTTGGTTCGGGCGGCGTGCTTCCGGCGAGGATCGAAACGATGGCGGCGGCACAGTTTTTGGCCTGCGATGCGGCGGAATGTCCCGATTTGGGCATGGCACCGGCAACGCAGGCGTCACCGATGATATGTACGTCGTCGGCCTCGGCCGATTCGAAGGTGCCCATATCGACCGCGCACCAGCCATCCTTGTTGGTCAGTCCAGCCGTTTCAACCAGTGCGCCCGCCTTCTGGTACGGAATGAGGTTGATGACATCACCTTTGTACTCGTCGCCAAAATCGTTTTGCAGAGTCATGCTGTTCGGATCCGCGCTGGTGATCACGCCTCCGTCGGTGTCCTTGATCCATTCGATCATGTTGCCGTATTCCTTGTTCCAGCCTTCGTGAAATGCGGCCTGCTTCGAGTGGGTCGGATTGGCGTCGACGATCAGGATTTTGGACTTCGGCTTGTTCGACTTGAGGTAGTGCGCGATCAGGCTGGCCCGTTCGTATGGCCCGGGTGGGCAGCGAAACGGTTTTTTAGGCGGTACGATGATAACGGTGCCGCCGTCGCGCATGGCCCGTAACTGTTTTCTCAGCAACAGGGTTTGTTCGCCGGGTTTCCAGGCGTGCGGCATTGCCTGCTGAACCGCTGCGCGATCGTTTTCGATCGCTCCCCAGCTGAATTCGATACCCGGTGATACGACCAGCTTGTCGTATTTCATCGGGCTGCCGTTTTTGAGGCTGATCGACTTGCCTGCGGCATCGATAGCGGTGACTTCATCGTGTACTACCTTGATCCCCTCGGCCGCGATTTTGCTGTAGTCATGGGTAATTTTGCCTATTTCGAGTTCACCTACGAGGACCTCGTTGGAAAAGGGGCAGGTGATGTAGCTGGTATTACGCTCGACCAGGGTAACGTCGAGTTGGGGGCCCCAGCGTTTCAGATAGCGGGCGCAGGTTGCTCCACCGAAACCGCCGCCGACGACAACTACCTTGCCACTGGCGGCGGCCAGAGCCTCCATTGGCCACGCCAGGCCGCCAATACCGGTTACCACGCCAGCAGCGCCCAGAACCTTGAGAAACTCTCGTCGATCTAATGCGTTCATCGTCTTTCTCCCGTGTTATTGGCGGCTGAAATACTCGGCGAGCATCTCGAGTTCTGCATCGGTGTAACCCTGGGCGTGTCGGTCCATGATACTGGTGGGCTGTTCGCCGCTGGCGAAGGCTTTCATCAGATCGACGAAATCTTCGGCTTCTTCGCCGGCAATTCCGGGCATGGGCTTGGCGCCCTTTCCATTGGCACCGTGACAGGTGTTACACATCGACGCCAGTAACTCGGCGCGTGATACCGCGTCGGCGGCGAAAACCTGATTGAAACCAGGACCTCCGATCAACACGGCGGCAATTCCGGCTGCCGCGATTTTAGGTAAGCTTTTCATGATGCTCCTCCTCGTCTAATTTGTGGTTATGAGTTTTTAATCGTAATAGGTACTCGATAACCATCATTATTCGATCGATTCAATTTGCTCTATCCGAATGAGCCATATGTCTGCATTTAAACTGAGACGGGTAAATCCCTTTAATTACTAATGATATTCCGCTTATTAGACTTCAAAATCTGCAATCCTCCTTGATGAAGATCAACTTCCATGGCGTTCCCCGGCCGGGAGTTGGCCGGCACGAGATTCTCTCACCATTGGTTTTTTCGAATGGAAGGTGCTGGAAACCGCGGTTAAACCGCGGGATGACATTTACTGCGGCCTTGTTCCGAGGCTCAAAATGAGCATATCCAGTCTATGGAGACTTACTTTACGATTCCGCGGGCACTTTTCTGCACAAAATCCACGAACAGCTTCACCTCGTCGAACTGCTCGATCAGAGGCTTCAGCTGGTTCAGGGCTTCCTCGCGCGCGGCGCGTTTGCGCACCAGCAGTTTGTAAGCCCTGGTGATGGCGTCGATGACCTCTGCCGAAAATCCCTTGCGCTGCAGCCCGATCTTGTTGATGCCGTAAGAGCGCGCATAGTTGCCGGAGACCATGACGAAGGGCGGCACGTCGCGATTGATTGCGGCGCCCATGCTGGTAAATGCGTGCGAGCCGATACGCGTGAACTGGTGCACCAGGGTAAATCCGCCGAGATTACATTGATCGCCGATCTGGACGTGGCCGGCGAGCGAAACCGAATTGGTGATGATGTTTTCGTCGCCGACCTGGCAATCGTGCCCGATGTGCGCATAGGCCATGACGAAATTGCCGTTGCCAATGCTGGTGACACCGCCGCCGCCGACCGAGCCGCGGCTGATCGAAGTGTATTCGCGGATGGTGTTGCCATTGCCGATGATCAACTGCGTCGGCTCGCCCTTGTAGTGCAAATCCTGCGGCGCGCCACCGAGCGTCGTGTGCTGCAAAATCTGGTTGTCGCGGCCGATCGTCGTCGGCCCGTAAATCGTGGCGTGATCGCCGATCTGGCTGCCGCCGCCGATCTCGACCTGCGGCCCGATCACGGCATAAGCGCCAACCGATACATCCTCGGCCACGCTGGCGCCGGGATCGATAATGGCTGTCGAATGGATCATCAATCAAAACTCTGTGTATTTCGTGGCCGCGGGCAAGCGCGCCTGAGCGCAGTTTACCCAGAGATGTAATCGTGACCTAGTTTATTCGGCCCTGAGCGGTCGAATTGTCGCAATAAGCCTCTGTTTTTCCGGATTGGCTGGCGAAAACGTCCCAATTTACCGCATTTGCGGTATTTCCAATCGAATCAAACGGCGTTAAGCTGGCCTTCTGCTCATGAATCGAGGAGGCGATGGCATGCGCAAGAACTCTTCTATCCGGTTTTTCCTGCCGGTAATCACGGTTGTTTTATCTTCGTTTTTTGTCGTGTCATCCGCTTCGGCCGCGGCATTCGTTAAATTCGACGGGATTGACGGTGAGTCCAAAGATGCCAACCACCTCGGGTGGTCCGATTTGCTGTCAATCACCGAAACGATATCGAAACCCGGCGGCGGCGCGACCGGGCAGTCACGCAGACGCGGCGATGTGGTTTTCGAGGATATCGTGCTGGTCAAGGAAATCGACAAAACCAGCGTCAAGCTGCGCGAAAAGCTCGCCAGGGGAGAAGTAATCCCGAAAGTCGAAATCGAGCTGACCGCAACCTATGGCGGCGCCCGTGCGACCTATTTCAAGTACGAAATGACCAACGTAATCGTCACCAGTTTTTCGATGAGCGTCAGCGGCTCCGAGGAGGACGTTCCAGTCGAGGAGTTATCACTCAATTTCGAGGAGATCAAGTGGACCTATTCCCTGTTCGACGATACCGGTGCTTCACAGGGTAATTTCGAAGCCACCTGGAAAGTCGAGGAGGGAACCCCATAACCGAATTGCGTTGACTTGCGTTCGAGCCCAGGGCTTGCCGAAATGAAAAGCCGCTTGATCTATCCGGATCAAAAAGGAATGCCAGCGCTTGCGGGCATTAGCGACGTCCAGTTCGGGCGTCTTATGTCTAATTTGTTGCTAGGTCTTATCCTGATCGCGCTGCTTGCCGCCTGCACCTCTTCGGATGACGAATCGGCGCAGACTGGCGAGGTTGGCGGGACCGAAGTTATTACCGGCGAGCCGCAGGAGTCGTCTTCGGCCGGAACCGATCTCCCCACCATAGCCGCCAAGCCGTCGCCGGTTTCGAGCATGCTGCCGGGCATGACCGTAACCGATTTCGTCGTTGTCAGCAGCAGGCGCACCGGCCGCACCGTGATGGAATACGTGCTCGGTCTCAAGGTCAGCAGCAGCTCGACTCCCTACGACGGCGTTCTTGCGACCCTGTCCGGCGTGCCTTCGCACATAACCGTGATCGACAACAGCGCAACGATCGGAAAGGTGCCGCCGAACTCGACCATCCTGTCGCAGGACACGTTCACACTGCTGGTTGATCTGTCGATCAGCACCAGCTTCGACGATTTCATCTGGATCATCGATGGCGATGTCAACACGCCGCCACCGCCGCCGCCACCCGGATCGCGGCCGGACGCGCCCGGCATTTACATGAATATCGACGATCTCAGGATACCGGGCGAGGCGACCAGCGATTCGCATCAGAACTGGATCGAGCTTACCAGCGTGATGGACGGTTTACGCCGCGAGGGGCTTACAGCCGGGTCCAGCAGAAGACGAAGCAGTTTCGTCTTCGATGGCCTCGAAGTAACCAAGCTGCTCGACAAGAGTGGCCCGAAACTGCGTGAGGCTATTGCCCAGGGCACGATTTTTACCGAGGTCGAAATCGATATCATCGCCAGTTGCGGGGGCAATACCTATACCGCTTTCGCGATCACGTTGAGCATCGCCCGCATCGATGGTTTTGCGTCTTCCGCCGAGGCCGACAGGGTACCGGGCGAAACGGTTTCTTTCGAGTACACCCGGATCGAAACCATGTACACGCCGGTAAGGCCGGACTGCGGGCTGGAGCCGCCGATTTACGCGACCCAGGACGGCGAGATACTCGAACTGTGATTTGGGCCGATGCAACCAGGGGAATCGAGATGAAGCGACTGTTTAAAAGTATACTGGCCGGCCTCCTGCTGCTGGGCTGCGTATCCCAATCCCTCTACGCGGCTACCGTCAGCTACTCGCTGAGAAACGTGAGCGGCAATACCTGGGAATACGATTTTACCCTTACCACCGTTGCGCCCTTGGCGCAAAACGAAGGATTCAGCGTTTACTTCGATGTCGGCGAAGCGGAAAACCTGACGGCGATTTCCAGTCCGCAAGACTGGAGCGTGCTTACGATCGAACCAGGCAGCTTTATCGGAGACCCGACCAGCCGCGGCTTTTACGATGCGCTGTCGATGAACGGGCTGGGCGCCGGCGCGAGCCTGAGCGGTTTCATCCTGCAGCTCGACTGGCTGAACGGGAGCCCGCGGGATGACGAACCCGATTTCGAAATCTATGCGCTCGGCGACGACCCGAATACTTCGTTAACGAGCCTCAAAACGGGTACCGCATCGGTAGTGCCGATACCCGCCGCGCTGTGGCTGTTTATCAGCGCCATCGCGGGGCTGTTTGCGTTTGGTCGTCGGCGAACCTGATCGATTCGAAAATTCCTCTTACCCGGTTTCAGCCGGGACGAAAGAATTCGCAGAGTAATTGCCGCGCCGCCCCTGGCCCGGGAAGCTAAGCCGATCGGCCCCGCATCTGGATCTACCCGGCGAGGGTAAAAGCAATCCACATGATGACAAAAAGCAGCAGAAAGGTATTCGGTTGCATCAGGTCTCACACTTTAATCAAAAATGCGCTTTGCTTGTAACTGATAGATTTTATAATTCGGGCAGAGTCATTAATTCGATTGATCTTTGATCCAAGGATAGCTCATGTCAGCGAGGCCACAACCCGACAGGCGCCACGATTACCGGCAGTTCATGACGATAACAACGCGCTGGATGGATAACGATGTCTATGGGCATATCAATAACGTCCAGTACTACAGCTATTTCGATACCGCGGTCAATCGCTACCTGATCGACGCGGGCGTGCTCGATATCCATGGTGGTGAAACCATCGGCCTGGTCGTGGAAACGCACTGCAATTTTTTCAGCAGCGCGGCATTCCCGGACGACATCGAGGCCGGCATACGCGTCGCCCATCTCGGCCGCAGCTCGGTGCGTTACGAAATAGGGCTGTTCGTCGCCGGCCGGGAACAGGCGATCGCGCAGGGGCATTTCGTGCATGTTTATGTCGACCGCGCGAGCCAGCAACCGGTGCCAATTCCGCGGGAACTCCACGCGGTACTGTCTATACTCAGTTAGAGTCAGCAATTGTGGGGACAGGGTAGCATGCCGGACGAAGTGCGATTCAACCAGGAGCTGGGAATAATCGAGATCGAATCCTATGGTGAGGTGAGCAGGGGGGACATTGCCGAATCGATCGAAAAAGTCGAGCAAATCCGGGAGGAAACCGGTATCGGCAAGCTTTTCGTCGATACGACGGCACAGCAAAAACTACCCAATCCGGTAGAACTTTTCGAAATCTTTTCCGCCTTCCCGCGAAAATACAAGGCCGCGATTTTGATGCAATGCTCGCAAATTACCGCCGGCGACGTCGAATTTCTCGAAACCGTTGCGATAAACAGGGGCAAGTCCCTGAAAATCCACGGCGATCGCGAGCAGGCGCTGCAATGGCTGGCCGAGGATTGACGCAAAGATAGCTAAAGCCGTCCATGGCTGTGGCTACGGTTTGTTTACTGGTCGACGATCAGGTTACCGTTGTTCAACAGGTTGTCGAGAATCTGCTGATCGCTCAGGGTGCCGTTGGCGGTCAAATCGACCCCGGTTAGCACGATTTGCTGCGCGGTCTCGAAACTGCCCGAGGCGCCGTCGGTATCGATGCTGATCGTGGTATTGCCGCTACCGCTATCGAAGCTGAAGTTCAGGAAGTCGTCGAGCGACGCCAGGTCTTCGTTTTGCAGCATGTCTGACAGGTCGAGCACGTCGCCGCCGACGCCGACGGTGAAATCGGCGATGGTATCGACCGCGGGGGTACCGATGCTGCCCTCGTCGCCGGCTTCCAGCGCGAAGATATCGATACCGGCGCCGCCGATCAGGCTGTCGTCGCCGCTGCCGCCGATTAGTAAATCGTCGCCGGCGCCGCCCTGCAGGCTGTCGTCGCCCTGGCCGCCGAGCAGCGCGTCGTCGCCGGCGTTACCCACGAGGATATCGTCGCCGCTGCCGGCGAGCAGTATCTCGGATTCGTCGCCGCCGGTCAGCGTGTTGCCGGTGACGCCCTGGACCTCGGCGCTGGTCGTATCGAGCACGCCCTCACCGTTGTCCAGGGTGTAGTCGAATTTGCCCAGCGACGCGATGCTGTAATCCGCATTCGACGCATCGATCGTCATGAACAGGTTGTAGTTGCCGCTGTCCGCGGGATCCTGTGCTTCGATCACGACGTAATGCGTACCAGCGCTGGTTGCCGTGTACCCGCCCCAGGGGCCGCCGGAGTTGTTGTTTACCGTGGTCACGAAGTTACCGCTGCTGTCGTAAATCGACGCGTTGACCTGCAGCCCGGCATTGTCGACGTCGAGCCAGATGTTTTCACCGACCGCGAGCGTGACCTCGAGCCAGTCCTGGTCGCCGCCGGCGTAGATATTGCCGAGATAGGCGGCGCTGTAGCCGTTGACGTTGACCCCGGACAGGTTGCCGTCGTTCGAGCTGAACAAGGCGCGATTGCTGAAATCGGTTGCCGTGGCTGCAGAATTGTTCTGCGCCGTGGCTTCACCGCGGTCGGTAATCGAAGTTGCCTGGGCCACGGTTTCGAAATCGCTTTCGGCCAGAATTACCGCCGCTGCATCCGGGTCGAAAACCACGGGCCCGGTGCCGGAAACGGTGCCGCCGTCCGCGTTGCCGCTGCCGACCACGCTGCCGGCCGCGGGTGCGCGATCGTTGTGCATCAGCGCCGCTTCGGAGACCGAAATCGGCGAACCGTCGCTGACGTTGGTGATGATGATGTCGCGGTTCGCGTCCAGCGTCGGCTGGTAGTCGATATTGAACTGGATATTGGCGCTGTAGCTGTCGCCGTCGTTATCGATCACCGTGACCGGGAACAGTTCGACGCTGCCGATCAGGGACTCACCGACATCCAGGGTGTAGGAATACTCGCCGGTGTCGAAATTGACGTCGAGTACGCCGCCGAGCGCGGTGGTCACCTGCAGGTTGGTCGGATCGCCGGGCGCGTAGCTGTAGGTCGTGCCGTCGATCGTGATTTCGGAAATGTAACCGCCGTCGGCGCCGATGACGAATCCCGCCGCGCCGTTGGCGCCGAGCACGTCGAGCGAGCCGGTGATGATGTTGTTGGTCACGGTTTCGAGCAGGGTTACGGTCAAATCGTTGGCATTGCTGACCGTGATCGCATAGTCGTCGTTACCGTTGACCAGCGGATGCGCGACCTGCTGCAGTTCGGCGAGGCTCGCCGAACCGATGCCGATACCGAAGGCGATGTCGGCATTCTCGTCGACAAACGCTTCCCATGCGGCCTGGCCGTTCAGGGTGGTGCCGCCGTTGGTGGTATAGGTCACCGTGTTATCGACGCCGTGGTTGTTACTCGATTCACCGTCGGAAACGAAGTAAATCAGCGACTGGTCCGCCGCCGGCGGGGTGCCGGAGTTGATCATGGCGTTCAGCGCGTCGTCGTAGTAAGTGCCGCCGCCAGCGGACAGCGCGTCGATGAAATCCAGCGCGCCGTAAATGTCGTCGACGAACCAGCCCGAATTGCTGGCGCCGGCGGAGAACGGAATGATTTGCACGTTGACGTTGCCGAGATCGTCGACCTCGCGGATCAGCGCTTCGAGCGACTCCTTGGCCACTTCGAGGCGCGTCTGGCCGCTGCCGGTGGTATTGTCCATACTGCCGGAGACATCGATGATCAACGACAGGTTGTACACCATCGGATCGGCGGTCGTGGTCAGGTTTTGCACCACGTCGTCACCCGCCGGCGCATCGTCGACGATCGAGATATCGAAGCTCGTCGTGCTCGACTGGCTGGTTACCGTGTCCTGGATCGTGTAGCCGAAATTTTCGGCCACGCTGTCGCCGGAACTGGCGGATGTCAGCGTGTACTCGTAGTCGCCGGCGCGGTTGGGGCCGCTGTCCTGGGTGTAAACCACGAGCGTGCCGTAACTGCCGTTGATCGTAATTACGCCGCCTGCCGGGGTTGCCGTGCCGGCGCCGAAGGTGAGTTCGGTGATCACCGTGTTGGCGCCGATACCGGTGTCGTTATCGAGCAGGTTGCCGCGCACGATCTCGAGATCGGTCGCGGCCTGGGTACCCGCGGCAAGGCCGGATTCGTACACGGTTGCCGTGTCTGCAATCGCGGCATTGATGTTGTCGTGAGTAACGGCGAGATCCGCGCTTGCGGTGTCGCCGTCGGCGTCGCGCAGCACATAGCTGAACACGTCGTCCGGCACCGGGGTCGCCACCAGAACGCTCGAGGAATAGCTGTACGAGCCGTCCTGATTGATCGTCAATGTACCGTTGGCGGCAGGAATGGTGAGATTGCCGGAACCGTCCCAGCCGCTGTAGGTGGTGCCCTGGTAAGTGACTGAAACCAGCGTACCGGGCGCGTCCGCACCCACCGTGTCGGCGCCGCCGGTGGCGCCGGCGCCGGTAATCACATTACCGAATATGGTGCCGCCGTAGCCGACGCTGTCGGCATCGTTGACCGCGGTCGGCACGCTGTCGGAGACATCGATGTTAACCGTGGTCCAGCCCGAGTCGAGGCTGCCGTCCGATGCGATGTAAGCAAAGCTGTCGGTCAGCGTACTGCTGCTGCTGTGATCGAGGCTCGCGGGCGCGGTATAGGTAAACGAGCCGTCGGCGTTGACGAGCACGCTGCCGCCGAGAGCGGTCGCAATCGTGGTAACGCCGTCGACGGTTACCGCGCCGGTACCGGAGCCGTCGGTCGCGTACTGTGCGACATTGATCGGGCTGCCCTCGGGATCCGAATCGTTGCTCAGGACGCCGCTGATGGATCCGATATTGAGATTACCGCCCTCGACGATGGTGTAACCGTCGGCTGTGGTAAGCGGTGCTTCGTTGACCCGGGTAATGGTGCTCGTGTCGGCATCCGAAACGGTATGAAAACCATCGCTGGCTTCGACCGTAATCGTCATCGAGGCGAGATTGAGCCCGTCGTCGTTGATCGCGGCAACGCCGGCGGCAGTGAGGACGACATCGTTGCCGCTCAACGCCAGGTAACCGTCTGAATTGTTCAGGATCTGGAAGTTGAGGGGATCGCCCTGCGGATCGCTGGCGCTGACCGTCGCGATGGTCTGACCGACGCTGACCGATTCTTCGGTAACGTCCAGTGCGGTGACGCTGATCGACGGCGGCGTGTTGACGCTGTGGGTCGAAGTCGTGACCGCGGTAAACGGATTGCCGGCACTGTCGAAACCGCTCACGCTGACGTCGAAGCTGGTATCGGCGGCAAGATCGGCGCCCAGCACCGAGATGCTGAAGGTACTGGCAACACCCACGGTACCTGAATAGCTATTGCCATTTACGCTGAAGCTGACTGTGTCGCCAGGCCCGGCGTCACCACTGACGCTGCCGGTAACGTTAACGAAGCCGCCCGCCTCGGTAGCGTCGAGCACGTCGTCAGCGGTGATGTTATCGACCGTGATTCCGGCGCTGGCGCTGACGTCGACCATGTAGGACTCGGTGTCCGTGACCGGCGCGGCCACGTTGCCGGCCGCATCCGTTGCCACAAATGACGCGTCGATGGTGCTATCCGCGTCATCGCGCAAATCGCTGCCCTGGACGTCGATCGAGAAGCTGCCATCGGCAGCCACCGCACCGGTCGAAGC
>JAAUYE010132988.1_pt1 | contig 15300 bp, 12 predicted proteins | sample 7278081 | NCBI WGS metagenome assembly JAAUYE01 (sample SAMN14350131, study PRJNA611818) | marine sediment metagenome | isolation source: surface marine sediment (0.6m) | place: French Polynesia: Moorea | collected 2018-08
CCCTCGACGAACTCGGGAACCTCGGTATTGCTGGGCAGCCTGATCGTACGGTAGTTGGTCGTCTCGATGCGCCCCGTCCGGGTCAGCGCGTAAACATAAAGGTCCTGCTGCTGCTTGGCGTTCAGTGTGCCGAGCCGGATCGGCAACATGAACTTGTTGCTCTCGTAGGCCACCTGCAGGGGGCGCAGGTAGGCATAGCCGGATTTTTTCTGCTCCTCGAGATTCACCTTCGCGACAAAAAAGCGCATGTCCTGCTTCAGGTAGCTGCCGACGACCTTGTCGGCACCGCGCGGGACCCGGTAGCCGTTATCGTTCAGCCAGTCGATCAGGCCATCGCTCTCCTTTGCCGAGAGTATGAGAATGTCGTATTCGCCGACCGTGTAACTCGCTTCGATCGTGACGCCCTGCGAGCGGGCTTCCGCTTCCCGCACCGCCTTGGACGAGGGAAGGGCACCCCGATCCTGCGACAGCTCAATCCGGTACCGCACCTGGCAAGGGTCCGGATCGAAGTACTCGACCAGGCGTGGCGAGGTATAGGCGTCGAGGTGGTCGATGACGGCCTTGTCCCCGACGTTGATCTGGCCCCGCTCGATGAACGTCGGCACCGGCACGACGACGGCAAAGTCCTGCACGTCACCCTCGAAGTCGTTGGCCATCGTGATCACGGTGCGGTCTCCGTCCCGCACGAGCACGACCTGCGATGCACGGTTGAACAGGCTCGTATCCGCTTTGGCGACGTAGAACCCGCAGAAGGCCTGCGCCGTCGCGCTGACGGCGACGGTAAGGACTGCGGCAAATAGAGTGGCGGTCAATTTCATTGTCGTGCTCCTTCTATGCTTCCTGTTGTCGCCGTCGCCAGGGGCGCCCAGCGATAGGCCGTTCCCCGGAACAGCCTGTCGATGACCGGTACCAGCGGCGCCGTGAAGACCAGAGCGAGGATCGGTCCGTGCGGCTGGTAGTGGACGTACTGGATCGCGAACGCGGCGCCCGCAACGAGGGCCGCATACAGCAGTCGGCCTTTCGCGGTGTTGGGGGTCGTCTTCGGATCCGAGATCATGAAAAAAGCGAAGACCAGCAGCGCGCCGTTTTGCAGCTGGTGCAGCGGTATTGCCAGGGGGTCACCGAGCCACAGCGCTCGACCGGTGAGCAGCAGTGCGTACGAAGTGAGAAACCCGATCGTGATGTCCGCGCGCTTCGCGCGTGTAAGCACGATGAAACCCAGGCACGCGAGCGCGAACGCGCCGATCGCGGCACTGCCCCATTGCCCCGACGAGATCCAGGCGCGATCGCTCGCCAGGATGAGGGTGACGATCGCGACGTTTGCGGGGTTGAAGACGTGCTTGCCCCGTACGCGCACGAGGAACTTGCTGCCGATAGCGATCAGGGCCGCAAGCGCGGCCAGGGCGACTGTGTCGGTCCGCAGCAGCAGGGTCAGCGAGAGTGACGTGATGAGCGCGCTCAGCGGGTCGAAGCGCGGTAGTCCGGCGGCTTTCGTTCCGGCAAACTGGACCATCAGCGCAGTGACGACGATCGCGACAGCATTCTCCGGGCGAATGCCGAAGTCCAGCGCCAGCGTGCCGAAAGTGACGAGGGCGCCCAGCACGCCGATCTGGTAGTAGCGGGGGTCCTGGAGTCGGGTTCCGATGTCCATGCCCGGTAACAACGTGCTGTCACGGTGCGAAGGGTTAGTTCAGTGCGCGCGCGTCGGCAAGAAAATTATAATTTATTGATATTATTAATAAAAAAAAATCAAATCCGCGCATCCAAACGGTGCGCGAGGCTCATCTACCAGATGAATAAAGGCACATTTCTACTGCGAATTAAGGAGTTAGCATGAATGCGCATGAAGTCTGGGTACCGTTGTCGATGTTCATCGGCCTCGCGCTCGTCCTGTCGCTGTGGGTCTGGTTCCGCTACAAGGCGAAACGCGACCTGCAGATAACCATTCGAACCGCCATAGAAAAAGGTCAGGGCCTGTCGCCCGAACTTGTCGAGAACCTCGTTAACCCGCCGGTGTCTCCGCAGCGCGACCTGCGGCGCGGCGTGATCAGCGTGGGGCTGGCTATCGCTGTCGCCCTTTTCGCCGTGTTCATCGGCGAGGAGGACGCTTTCGGTCCGTTGATGGGCATCTCAATGTTCCCGCTGTCCATCGGTGCGGGTTACCTGTTGATGCATCGGTTTGGCAAATCCGCTTGAGCCGTAGAGGCTTGCGGGAGACGGAAACGGGAGACCGGCAATCGACGACCAGCTTCTCGTCGCGCGCGTGGTGGCCAGCCAGGACACGGCCGCCTTCGGCGAACTCATCCGGCGCCACCAGTCGCAGGTGCGCAATTTCCTGCGCAAGCTGAGCCGGGACGAGACGCTCGCGGACGATCTGGCGCAGGATTGCTTCCTGCACGTGTGGGACAAGATCCATACCTATACCGGGTCGGGAAGCTTCATCGGCTGGATGCTGAAGGTCGCGTACACCACGTTTCTCCAGTCGAAACGGAAGTCGAAGCGGTACCGGGAGGTCGTCGCACAGGCGGGTCACGAAGCGGACCGGGTTCCACGCACGGTCCAGGACGCCCCGGAGACCGAGCTCGACGTCGAGACCCTGATGGCCGCATTGAACGAACAGGAGCGGCTAATTATGATCTTCTCGTATGCGTGCGGTCTTTCGCATCGGGAGATTTCGGAAGCTACCGAATTGCCCACCGGCACGGTGAAGTCGATCATTCACCGCGCCAAGGAAAAGATCAGGACGCAGTTTGAAATCGAACATCATCAATATGGCTGACAAGACATCAGATGCAGTGGATCGCCTGCTGGCGTCGGCCTTCGCAGCCGAGCCGATCGCCGACGACGGCTTCAGTGACAGGGTCGTCACGAAGCTGCGTCGTCGAATCTGGGTGAGGCGCCTGGCGCTGCCGGTTGCCATCGTGGTCGGTGCGGCGATTGCGGTGAAGCCGGCGCTGCAACTCGTCTACGCGTTGTTGCCGCTGCTGAACGTCGTTCCCGTCGAGCTGGCCAGCGCGCCGATGCAGTTCCTGCCGCAGATCCAGTTAATCGTGCTGGGCGGCATGGCATGTGCGGCGGGCATTACGCTGCTCAAGATGCTGGAAGAAACCTGACAGGACCGCCGTCCAGAATTCAGATCCACGTCATTGTCTCGCGGAGCGGGCTCGGCTACAGTCGGGCCATGACTCTTCGCGATCAGGTCGAGAAATTGCTGCCGAACTGGGAACGCTGGTATCCCAGTCTCTTCGATGCGGCCAGCGACCTCGGTCTCATCAAGGCGCAGGTCTGTGACCCCGGCTCCCTGTTGCTGACCCGGCGGCACCAGAAGATCCGCCAGCGGGCCGAAGATGCGCATCGCGAGAAGTGGGGCGGCAAGGCCGAAGAATAACAACCCGCAAAATCATGACACTCGACCTCGAAGCGATTCGCGCGCAGTTCCCGGCCCTTCGCGAGGCGGACGACGGCGTGGCGAGAATCTACCTCGACAACCCGGCCGGCACGCAGGTGCCGCAAAGCGTCGTCGACGCGATGTCGCATTGCATGTTGAACGCGAGCGCAAACCTGGGTGGTTACTTCCGGACGTCGGAGCTGGCGGGCGCCATCGCTGCGGACGCGCAGCAGGCCATGGCCGACTTCCTCAACGCGCCCTCGCCGGACGAGATCATCTTCGGCCAGAACATGACGTCGCTGACGTTTCACGTGTCGCGTTCGATCGGTCGGCATTTCAGTGCCGGCGACGAGATCGTCCTGTCGCGCATGGATCACGATGCCAACGTGCAGCCATGGGTGCTGCTGGCGCGCGATTTCGGCTTGAACATCCGCTGGCTTTCATTCGACACTGAAACGTTCGAATTCGATCTCCGCGAACTCGAGAAGCTGCTCAACGAGCGTACGCGGCTGGTGTGCGTGTGCGCCGCCAGCAACCTTACGGGCACGATCAACGACGTGCAGGCGATCAGCCGCCTGGCCCGGGAAGCCGGCGCGTGGACGTATATCGATGCGGTGCAGAGCGCGCCGCACGTGGTCAACGACGTGCAGGCGTTCGGCTGCGATTTCCTGGTCTGTTCGCCGTACAAGTTTTTCGGTCCGCACCAGGGCGTACTCTGGGGCCGGCGTGACGTGCTGGAGGTGCTGGAGCCTTACAAGGTACGGCCGGCGCCGACGGACATCCCCTGGAGTTTCGCGCCGGGCACGGCGTCGCACGAGGGCATGGCCGGGACCGCCGCCGCGGTGGAGTATTTCGCCTGGGTCGGCGAGGCCATGGCCGGCGGCGCGGGGAGTCGCCGCGAGAAGTTGTGTGCCGGGATGTCGGCCATCGCCGAATACGAACAGGGTCTCTCGGGTTATCTCGTCGACGGGCTGCAGTCGCTTTCGGGCGTAACGGTCCACGGCATTACGAACGCCGATGCCATGCCGAGGCGCGGCCCGACCGTTGCATTCACCCACGAGCGGCTTGCGCCGGATGACATCGCCCGGGCGCTGGCGGCAGCGAATATCTTCGCATGGAGCGGACACAACTACGCTGTAGAGGTGGCCAGATCGCTCGGCCTGTACGAGACTGGCGGCGTGGTGCGCGTCGGCCCGGTTCACTACAACACGACCAGCGAACTCGACCGGCTGTTCGCGGCGCTGGCAGCGATATTCGACTGAATCCTCGTCTATACTTTCCCCATGCGCCTGGCTCACAGGCGGAACAATAATCAATATAGGGGAACAGCAATGAAGAGAATCCTGACCGCGTCCGCGGCGTCGGCGCTCGTGCTCGGCATGGCGCCGGCGCTGGCCGACAACCACGAGCAGGAACCACGACGGTTCGTCCCGGTAGAGACCTACACCTGCAACTATCGCGCGGGGAAGGGCCCGGCGGACCTCGACCAGGTCATCGACAACTGGAACGAGTGGATGGACGACAATGGCGGGACCGACTATTTCGCCATGACCCTGACGCCGCATTACTACGGTGAAAATACCTTCGACGTGGGCTGGCTGGGATCGTGGCCCAGCGGCGAAGCCATGGGCAGGGGCACTGACACGTGGATGGCCAAAGGCAGCGAGATCGGCATGCAGTTCTATGAAGTGATCGAGTGCGACTCCCATACCAACTTCGCGACGACCGAGCTCAGGTCGCCCGGCGAGGGTCCGGCGCCGGACACGCTGGTGCTGGCGTTCTCCGACTGCACGGGGCCGGAGGACGGGAGCAAATGGCCCGATCTGATGGCGGGTCTCGATGGCTGGTCGAAGTACCAGGAAGAGACCGGTTATCACGAAGGGACGTGGATGATGTTTCCTGTCTACGGTGGCGGTGATTTCGACTTCGACTTCAAGATCGTCGCTGGTTGGGACAATCACACCGAGAACGGCCAGGACTACCAGCGCTACGGCGACCAGCAGGACTGGGAGAAGCAGGGTGAACTCATCGGCGACCTGATGGACTGCGACGTTTCGCGCCTGTACGACGCCACGGTGCGGCGTCGGCCGGCCCAGGAGGACTAGGCTCGGGGGCGGCGGCGCCTGCCGTCGCCCGCAGCGCCAACAAGAAAGGCCGCCCATCGGGCGGCCTTCCGTGAGTGCAGTATCGAAAAACCAGGGGTCAGAGGATTGCGGAAGGTTGCTCCATAATCCGGCCAAGACCCAACGGTTTTCTCGATAACCTTGCAATCTCACTAGACATGGATCACCTCCTTTCAGTAGTTTGCCCACCGGAAGTATGTCTCGGATCTTCCGGAAAACCAAGGAAAAAATCCCGGAGAAACGGGGGTATAAAAGTCACACTTGATGGGTTATCCTGATTCGCTCCCCACGCCGCGCGCAGGCCCCGTAACGGCGGCCGAGCGGCTCGTTTCTCTGGACACACTGCGCGGTGTTGCCGTAATGGGCATCCTGGTGATGAACGTCTACGCGTTCGCGATGCCGCTCGCCGCTTACTACAACCCCCTGCTCATGGGTGGCAGCGATGCGCTGAACATGGGCACCTGGTTTTTCACCCACCTGTTCTTCGACCAGAAGTTCATGAGCATCTTCGCGATGCTCTACGGCGCGGGCATCGTCATGATGATGGATCGCGCGGATGCGTGCGGCGCGGCGTTCGGCCCAGTATTCTACCGACGCAGTGCATGGTTGCTGGTCATCGGGCTGCTGCACGGTTACTTCATCTGGTTTGGCGACATCCTGTTTCATTACGCGCTGATGGGCATGGTCGTGTTCCTGTTTCGCAAGGCGTCGCCGCGCACCCTGATCGTGATCGCGTGCAGCCTGTTGCCGGTGGCATTGCTGATCAATTTCGGCGGTTCCCTGTACATGGAGGAGCTGCAGACGGAGGTGGCCGCGATCGAAGAGCAACAGGCGCAGGGCGAAACGCTCGACGATGAGCAAGGGCAGAGACTCGAGGAATGGAGGCAGATTCGACCGTTCTTCGCGCCGAACGACGAGGACATTGCAGCCGATGTTGCCGCGTACCGTGGCAGTTACGTCGACGCTCTCACGCAGCGCGCGCCGTTCGTGGCGTTCATGCAGGCCAACCTTACGCTTGCGTTCGTGTTGTGGCGCGTGGGGGGGCTGATGGTGCTCGGCATGGCGCTGATGAAACTCGGTGTGCTATCGGGTGAGCGCAGCAGCGATTTCTACACCAGGATGGCCGTGATCGGCTACGGCGCCGGGTTGCCGCTCGTGCTGCTGAGCGCGGTGATGCTGGACGCGCACGGTTTCGATCCCCTGTACGTCGCCCGCTACGGGGGCATCCCGAATTATTTCGGAAGCGTCCTCGTCGCGTTCGGCCACATCGGCGCCGTCTTCCTGATCGTCAAGTCCGGTGCAATGCGCGCGATCGTGGATCGTTTCGCCGCGGTCGGACGCACGGCGTTGTCGAATTACCTGGCACAGTCGCTGGTCATGACCACCGTGTTCTACGGCTACGGCCTCGGCCTGTACGGCGAGGTTCCCCGCTTCTGGCAGCAGGGGTTCGTCGCGGCTTTCGTCGCAGTGCAACTACTGTTAAGTCCTTGGTGGCTAAAGCATTTTCGCTTCGGTCCCGCGGAGTGGCTGTGGCGCTCGCTCGCCTACGGGCAGAGGCAGCCGATGCGCCGCTAGACGTGTATACTCTGGCTCTTGCCTGCCGTGCGGCAACCGTATTCGAACAATCAAGAACCCGGAAGAGAGGACGTAATGGCACTCGCAGATCTCAAGAACGTACTGAATATATTCGGCGGCTCCGACATCGCCGAAGACAAGCAGAACGAGCTGTTCAAGGAGGTGCTCCTGATGACGCTCGCCAGGGCGGCCGATGCGGACATCAATATCCAGGCGATCGAGGTCGAAAGCATCCAGGGGATCATTAAGAAGCACACCGGGGAAGACGTCAGCGCCGCCGACGTGCGGGTTGCCGCGCGCGCCGAGCTTTATGCGGAAGCGGAATTGCGCAAGTACCTGGCCAAGGTGCAGGGCAAGATGCAGCCGGAACACCGGGCCGCGACCATCCAGGCGCTGGCGGAAATTTTCCGCAGCGACCATGTCGTGAATCCGCTCGAGATCGACTTCTTCAATGGTGTCGCCGAGTCGCTGGCCGTGACGCCGGCGCAGATTGCAGGGCTCGTTGCCGGCGACGTGGACTAGGCCCGACCTGCTCGCCAGCCCGACCTTATGCACCCCGCCGGCGGCGCGACAGCAGCGCGCTACCGCTGGCGGTGAGGGCGCGGAGGTAGCGCATCGAAGCCGCCGTCCCGACCTCGCGGTACACGATAAACAGGCCGGATGAAATAATCACCAGCGCACCCGCGACGACCCAGGCGTCCGGCACTTCATTCCAGATCAGGTAGCCCGCAACCGCACCGGCGATCAGCGCCGTATATTCGAATGGCGCAAGGACAGCGGGCGGCGCCCGACGGTATCCGCCGACAAGGCCGATCCAGGCGATTACAGAGCATGCCCCTGCCGCCAGGAACAGGATCCAGCCCACGGCATCGGGCGCTATCCAGTCACCATCGATCGATAGCAGGCCGGAGATAATCATCGGTCCGGCGATAACGTATACCGACAGGCCGAAGGTCGACTCCGTGTCAGCCAGCTTGCGCGCCGTGATCGCAAGGCTTGCATAGCAGAGGGCAGCGAACAGAACGGCGAGTGCCGCTGGAGACAGCGTCCCTGTACCGGGTCGCAGGATCATCAACACGCCGGCAAACCCCGCGACGACAGCAAGCCACCGCCGCCAGCCCACGTGTTCCCCCAGTAACGGCACCGATAGCGCAGTCATCATCAGCGGTGCCGTAAAGCCCAGCGTCAGCGCATCGATCAGCGGCATCTGCGCGAGGCCGTAAAAGAAGCCGAACATCGCGCCCGAGGCGAGCAACGTGCGCAACAGGTGCCAGCGCCACCGGCGCGTGACGAGACTTTGAAGTCCGCCGAACTGGCGGGCAAGCAGCAGGAACAGGACGATGCCGATGAGGCTGCGCAGAAAGACGAACTGCTCCAGCGGATAGGTCTCGAGTATCGCCTTGGCACACAGATCGAGTCCGAGGCCGCCCATGACCCCGACAAGTAGTAGTCCGATCGCGCCGCCGACCGGTGCGCCTTGAGTTTCCTGAACCACGGATAAACGAGGACCCCGAATGCGGCGTGCGAGCTGAACATATTCTCACGGTGCGCCGGGCGTTCCCAGCAATTCAGCTTCGATTCATGCGTCCACGCGTTTAATGGAATCGTCGAAGAACGAATCGAGGAAGGAATCATGACTAGGGCAAAGCTGGACAGGAAACCGGTCATCGCGCTGCTGGTCGCGACGGCGCTGCTGACGGCGATCTCGGCAACATCGGGGGCCGCAGTCGCCGGCGATGATGACGGCAAGCGCGTCAGTATTTCGACGCACCTGCAAGGTGACGGACGCGACAAGGCCGTCGCGATCAAGGAGTCGCGCGACGAGTACACGGCGCTGGGCTCGAGCGCACAGAAGACCCGCGAGCGCACCCAATCGAAGACGTCATCGAACCCGTCGATGTCACCGAATGCGGACTTCTGGTTCTATCTCGCCGATGTCGAGCTGTACGGCGACAGTGACCGTGACGGTTACTACTCGGGCATCGACCTCCTGTTCGACATCGATACTTATTACTCGGTCGCCGACATCTACGCGGTAGCGTACCTGAGCTTCGAAGGCGGCCCCTGGGAGGAGTACGCCGTCACGGAAGACTTCACGATTTTCGGTTCGTCGGGCACCGACGACTACGTCATCGTGACCGACCTCGTGTCGGGCTATCCGCGAGGCGACTACGACATCCTCATCGAGGTGTTCGACGCCGATACATCCGAGTTCCTTGCATACTACGGCCCCGAGGACACCTCGGAACTTGCGTTCCTGCCGCTCGAAGACATCGACCGGGATACGCCGGCGACCGAGACCCGGATAACGGTGAACAGCGGCGGCGGTGGCGCGAGCGACCTGTTGCTGCTGGCGATGCTCGCCGCGCTGGCATCGGCCTTCGGGCTACGCCGTATCAGGAAGCGGTAGCGCCGCTCGAGACGGCAGTTCCGCGGCGGCGTGCGGTGCGCATGACCTTCCTGCCCCACGCCGCCAGCTTGTCGAAATAGATGTACAGCGCCGGGACGACGAACAGCGACACGACGGTCGAGAATGCGAGCCCACCGATGATGGCTCGCGCCATCGGGTAATACGGAGGACCGTCGCCGCCGATCTGTGTCGTACCGAGTGCGAGCGGCGTCAGTCCGACGATCGTCGTGGCGACGGTCATCAGGATGGGCCGCAGCCGGTCCCCGCCGGCCTCTACGATGGCGTCGCCGCGCGACAGTCCTTCACCGCGCAGGTTGTTCACATGATCGACGAGGACGATGCCGTTGTTAACGACGACGCCGATCAGGATCATGATGCCGATCATCGCCATGAAGGAGAACGTCGTACCGGTCGCGGCGAAGAACAGGAACACGCCGAAGATCGAGAACAGGATCGAGCCCAGGATGATCGAGAACGGCAGCAGCAGTGACTCGAACAGGGCGGCCATCACGAGGAAGATGCAGGCGATGCCGAGGAGGATGTTGGTGGCCATCATGGCCTGCGTTTCGTCCGTTCTCTCGAAGCCGCGGCCCTCTTTCCAGCTGTAGCCGGGCGGCAGCTCGATCTGGTCCATCAGGCTCCTGACCGCCGGTCGAACGTCTTCCTTGCTGACGCCGTCCTCGAGGTTTCCGGATAGGATTACGGCCGTCTGCCGGTCGGTGCGGCGTATCGTCGCGGGCGACCGCCCGACGTGCAGTGAGGCGACGCTGCCGAGATTGATCCGGTTCCCGTCCGGTGTGAACAGGGGCAGGTTGGCGAGCTGCTCGACGCTCTGCTTGTCGTCTTCGCGGAACGCCAGTCGTACCTCGATCTCGCCCGTCGGGCCGCGAAACTCGCGCAGGTTCTCGCCGCGCATCGCGATGGCGATCGTCTGCGCGATGTCCGCGGAAGTCAGGCCGACGATGGCGGCCCGGTCGCGGTCGATCGAGACGCGGACTTCGTTTTCACCCGCCTCAGCATCGGAGCGCACGTCCTTGAGGCCCTCGATCGATGACAGCGCGCGGGCGACGTCCGCGCCGAGTTCATTCAGCAGCTCCGTGGAGTCGCCGGAAACCTGGATCGTAAATCCTTCGCCGCCGCCCTGTTGGTCGAACTGGAAGGTCGGCTTGCCGATCGCGAGTATCGGCATATCCGCCTCGATGCGCTTGATGATTTCCTTTGTCGAGAGGGTTGCTTCTTCCTCCTCCGTCAACAGCAATGCCGACTGCGCCTGCCCCTGGTCGTAATAGCTATAAACCGAGCGGATGTTGAATTCCTCCTGCCGCGAGAACAGGTACTCTTCTATCGTGTCGACGGCCGCCTCGACACGTTCCACAGGGTGCCGACCCTCTATGTGATACTGCATGTAAAGACGCCGCCCCACGTCCTGGGGAAACATGTCGACCTTGACGAGCTGTAACGCCAGGGGGGCAACGCCGATCAGGCAGATCATGACGATGCCGAGCCCGGTCCACCACGGGTGGCCGATGATCCAGCGCAGGCTCTTCGTGTACGCGCGCGTCAGGCGCGGAATCAGCGCGCCGCTCTTCGGCGGCTTGGGCAGCCGGATCCGGGCCGCGAGCATCGGCACCAGCGTCTGCGCAATCAGCAACGAGGCCAGCAGAGCGACGATGATGGTTATCGCGACGTGCGTAAGAAACACCATGATGTCGTTCTTCGTGCCGACGATGATCGGCGCGAACACGATGATGGTCGTCGCGGTACCCGCAATAACGGCCAGACCGACCTCGCGTACGCCTTTCAACGTCGCGTTGAAGGGCTTCTCCTTGTCCATCGCCCGGTGCCTGAAGATGCTCTCGGTGACGACGACGGCGTTGTCGACGAGCATGCCGATGGCGAGCATCAGGCCCATCATCGACAGAATGTTCAGCGAGAGGCCCGCAAAATACAGGGCGCCCAGCGTGATCAGCAGGGAAAACGGCACCGACGAGATGACGATCAGCGTCGTCGACAGCTGCCGGAGGAAGAGATAGAGCACGAAGACTGCCAGCACGCCCCCGAGCAGTCCTGCATTGAGCAGGTCAGTAAGAGACTTCCTCACGCTGTCGCCGGCGTTGTCGAGCGGGAATATGTTGATGCCCCGCATCTGTGGCAGCTTGCCCACTTCCTCCACTTCCGCGATTACGCGGTCGGTTACGTCAACGAGGTTGGAGCCTGTGGTCTTGTTCACCGCCACGCCGATCGCGTAGTCGAGATCGAGGTGCCGGCCGTAGTTGCGATCCGGCGTGCGCAGTTCCACCCGCGCGATGTCGCCCAGGCGCAGCCCGTCCGGCGACACGACGAGATTGCGTATGTCTTCGACCGAACCGAATTCGCCGCGCGGGCGCACGCTCAGCCGCTGGTCACCGGCCGTGAGGCGACCGGCGTTGACCGCGAAATTGCTGCGAGTCAACAGGTCGCGCAGATCGGCCACGTCAATGCCGTACGCGGCGATCATGTCCGCGTTGAGCAGGATACGGATTTCACGGGGATCCACGCCGTGCAGTTCGACACGGGATACGCCGTCGATCCGCTCGAGCCGCCGCTTCAGCAGGCGGTCGAGCAGGTCGTAGCTGTCCGACAGGTCGCGCTCGCTGGAAATGCGCAGCTGCAATACGGGCTGGTCACCGAGGGAGCCGGTGAACACGAATACCCGGCGAATGTCGTCCGGCAACTGGTGGCGTATGCCGTCGACCTTGGAACGGGCTTCGATGCCTTTCGCCCCCATGTTCTGGTCCCAGTCGAACTGCAGGAAGATCTGCGCGTCGTTCTCCGTGGAGGTCGAGAACATCCGTTCCACGCCGGAGAGCGTGGCCAGCGCTTCCTCGACGGGCCGGGTGATCAGTCGTTCGATCTCTTCCGGCGTCGCGCCCTCATAGGGAATCTGGATGAAAATCCCCGGAAACTCGATGTCCGGAAACTTCTCGAGGGGCAGGAGCCGGGACGCGATCAGCCCCACCAGGGCAAGCGCGACGAAGACGACCACGGTCGTAACCGGCCGGCGCAGCGCGATCTCCGTGTGCTTCATGAGCCGCTTTGCGTCGCCGTCAGGGCGATGGTCGCCGGCCGGCGCCTGCGATCCAGCAGCGAGTAAACGACGGGGATCACGAGCAGCGTCAGCAGCGTCGACACCAGCAGACCGCCGATCACGGTAATTGCCATCGGCGTCCGCACCTCGGAGCCCTCACCGAAGCCGAGCGCCATCGGCAGCAGGCCGAGCGCCGTCGTCAGGGAGGTCATCAGGATCGGCCGCAGCCTGGCAGCGCCAGCCTCCATGATCGCCTCGTCGCGAGCCATGCCCTTGACCCGCAGTTGGTTGATCAGGTCGACCAGGACGATGGCGTTATTGACGACGATGCCGGCAAGCATGATGACGCCGATAAAGGCGACGATGTTGATCGTGGTGCCGGTCACGAACAGTGCGAGCACCGCGCCGACGAGCGCGAGCGGGATCGTGAACAGGATGACGAACGGGTGAATCAGCGACTCGAACTGCGACGCCATGACGAGGTAGACGAGGAACACCGCCAGCGCAAGCGCGAACTGCATGGACGTGAACGATTCCTGCATTTCCTCGCTCTGCCCCGACACCGTGGCAGTGATTCCGGACGGCATCGATATGCTGTCGAGTATCCTGCCGGCCGCCGCGGCGGCGGCGCCGAGATCGCCGTAGGCCACGTTTGCAGTGATGATCGCGACGCGCTCCTGGGCGACGCGCCGGATTTCGGCGGGGCCCCGGGCGATGTCCACGGTTGCGACCGCTTCCAGCGTAATCGGACGCTCCGACTCCGGATTGACGATCAGGCGACGAATCTCGTCGATGCTGGACCGCCGCGTATCGACGCTGCGCACGAGCACGTCGATCTTCCGGTCCCGCCAGGTATAGCGGGTGGCGACTTCGCCGCGGACGCTCGCCACGACGCGATCCGCGATATCGCGCACCGCGAGCCCGAGCTTCGCCGCACGCTCCTGGTCGAACACGATCTGGATCTCGGGGTTGCCGTTCTCGACGGTCGTGCGGATATCGGCGAAGCGGGCGTCATTCGCCATCTGTTCGACGACCGTCCGGCTTACCAGGCCGAGCTTGTCGAGATCGTAGCCCGCTATCTCGACCTGCAGCGGGCTCGAGAAGCTGAGCAGCGAAGGCCGCGAGAATTCGTACTGCACACCTGCAATGCCGGAAAGCTCGCGGCGCATCGCATCCATCGTCGTATTCTCGTCCGCGCGCCCGGCGCCCGGCACCAGTGCGACGCTCAGCGTGCCGGTGTTGTCGCCGGCGTCGACCGGGTTCGCGTCGAGCCGGTTGCCGGTACCGGCGACGGAATAATCGAGGGCGACCGCGTCGATATTGCGCGTAGCCCGCTGCGCGGCCTGTATGGCGCGATCCGTTTCCGAAAGCGTGGCGCCGGGCGGCAATCTCAGGTCGACGTTGAACTCGCCCTGCGACAATTGCGGGATGAGCTCGGTGCCCAGTCGCGGCACCAGTGCCATGCTGCCGGCGAAGATCAGCAATGCGGCTGCGATGACCGTGGCGCGGTGCGCGAGCGACCAGCGCAGCAGCGCGGGGTAAACGGCCGCAGCCGCGCCGCTGATCGCCTGGAACAACCGGGTTGGCAGCCACAGTAGCGCCCAGAAGAACCAGCGCACGCCCGCGAAGACAAAGCCGAAAGCCCTGACGACGGCGGCAACGATACGCGTGAACCGGCCCGGCGGCTGGTCCTCTTTTTCATCGACATAACGGCTGCCGGCGCCGAGGGCAGACAGCATCGGGATGACCGTGAGGGCGACGATGAGCGAGAACAGAAGGGCGAACGTGACCGTGAGAGCCTGGTCGCGGAACAGCTGCCCGGCGATGCCCGAGATGAATACCATCGGGAAGAACACCGCGATCGTGGTGAGCGTGGCCGCAACGACCGCCGACGCGACTTCAGCGGTACCGTTCCTTGCGGCCTCGACGATGCCCTCGCCCTGTTCGCGCTTGCGTACGATGTTTTCGAGAACGACGATGGAGTTGTCCACGAGCATGCCGACAGCGAGGGCGATGCCGCCGAGCGACATGATGTTCAGCGAGACGCCGTTCGTATACATCAACAGGAACGTGCCGATGACCGATATCGGTATTGCGATGCCGACGATGGTCGTAGAGCGCGCGTCGCGCAAGAAACCGTACAGCACGATGATCGCGAAAATGCCGCCGATCAGCGCTGCGCTCTTGACGTTGTCGACCGCGGAGGAGATGAAGCGCGACTGGTCGTAGATCTCCACGAGCTCCATGTCGTCGGGCAGCGATTCCCGGATCCGTTGCAGCCGCGCGTCGAGGCGGTTCGCGACCTGCACCGTGTTTGCGTCGCCTTCCTTGTAGATGGCGAGTTCTACCGACTCGCGTCCCCGGACCCGGGTGATTGCCTCGCGGTCCTTGTAGCCTCGAGCAACCGTGGCGATGTCGCGCAGGTAGACGGGCCGCCCGGCGACGTAGGCGACGATCGCGTCACTGAACTCCGCAACCGAACCGAACTCGTTGAGCGTGCGAACGAGGAAGCGCTGGTCGCCCTCTTCGAGCCGTCCGCCGGACAGGTTGACGTTCTCCGCCCGGATGCGCTCGGCGACCTGTCCGATGCCGAGGCCGAGCTGCGACAGCTTCTGCTGGTCGACCTGGATCTGGATTTCGTCTTCCAGCCCGCCACTGACCTTGACCGCGGCCGTGCCCTCCTCGGCTTCCAGGTCGGTGTTCAGGCGATCTTCGGCCAGGCGGCGCAGCGCTTTCA
>JAAUYE010040058.1_pt1 | contig 15262 bp, 15 predicted proteins | sample 7278081 | NCBI WGS metagenome assembly JAAUYE01 (sample SAMN14350131, study PRJNA611818) | marine sediment metagenome | isolation source: surface marine sediment (0.6m) | place: French Polynesia: Moorea | collected 2018-08
GATTACGGGCAGATTTCTCTGGCGGTACTGCAGAAGAGCTCCGAGAAGCTCGACGACCTGCAGGCGGCGAGATAGCAAGGACAGCTTAGGAGTAGCGCGTGGATTTACCGTTCTACAGAGAATACGAACTGCCATGGACAGCCGATTCCAGCCAGGAACGCAAGTTCCAGCGGCTGCTCGGCACGATATTCCTGATCGTCCTGGCGCTCGGCCTCATCTGGCCGTTCCTCCCGGCGCCGGAGAGGGAATTCGATGACGTCATCGAGATTCCGCCGCAGGTCGCGAAATTACTGCTCGAAGAGCAGCCATTACCACCGCCGCCGCCACCCCCGGAGCCGGAGCCTGAAGAGCCCGAGCCCGAACCCGAAGAGGAACCGGAACCCGAGCAGGTCGCCGAGGAGCCGGAGCCTGAGCCCGAACCGATTCCGGAGCCAGAACCCGAGCCCGACCGCGAGGAGATCGCGCGTGAGCAGGCGCAGGCTGCGTTCATGCCGTTCGCCGAAGACCTGGCCGACCTGGTTGACCAGGATCTGCTGGAGACCGTAGCCGACGACCGCGAACTGACGGCATCGGTCGGCGAGGCCCAGCGTAACGAACGCTCGATGATCACGTCGAGTGTCGGCACGTCGTCGGGCGGCATCAACACCGCACAGATGAGCCGCAACACCGGCGGCACTGGAATCGCGGGCCGTTCGACCACCAGGGTCGAGAGCGAAATTGACGATATCGGACCGGCCGGCGGCGCGCGCCGCACGGGCACCAGCGGCAAGGCTTCGCGTTCGCGCGAGGAGATCGAACTCGTCTTCGATCGCAACAAGGGAGCCATTTTCGCGCTTTACAACCGCGCGCTTCGCAACGACCCGACGCTCGAAGGCAAGCTGGTACTGCGCCTGACGATCGCGCCCAACGGCACGGTGACCTTCTGTGAAGTGGTCTCGAGCGAACTGGGTGACCCGGACCTCGAGGCCAAGCTCGTCGCGCGTATCAAGCTGTTCCGTTTCGAGGCGAAGGACGTCGAGGCGATCACGACGACCAAGCCGATCGACTTCTTCCCGGCGTAGTCACGCTGTCATTGCGAGCAGCCGCGCTGCGCTCGCTACTGGCTGCGCGAAGCAATCTCGAGGTTGCTTCGTCGCTGCGCTCCTCGCAATGACTTCGCGGAATTCAATACTCGTCGCGTCTCTTCAGCCACTCCTGTGGATACGTCAGGCTGTCTTCGTCGCGGCCCTTGGGCACGATGTCGAGTAGCTGGTAAGTGGCGCTGAAAGGATCTAGCCCGCGAGCGAACGTCGAATAGGTGTGCAACACCGCGTCACCATCTCGCGCGAATACGCTGATGCCCGGTAATTCCTCGATCGTGGCGTTGCCCCTGGCATAGTTATAGTCGGCCGTGCCGTCTGCGATCGCTTGCGGCGAGAACGACACGCCGAAATCGTAGTTGAACGAATTCGTGGCGGACGACGCCCAGGGGAACGTCCAGCCCATGCGCTGGCGGTAGGCGAGCAGCAGGTCCAGCGGCGCCCGCGATATGGCGAACAGACTCACGTCGCGTGCGGCAAGGTGCGCCACCGACCCGTCGTAGCTGTCGGCCCAGAACGAGCAGGACTTGCACCCCGCATCCCATTCCGGGTGAAACATGAAGTGATACACGAGCAGCTGCGACGCTTCTCCGAACAGTTCGGCGAGGCTCTTGCGGCCGTGTTCGGTCTCGAAGATGTACTCGGTGTCAACGGATCGCCAGGGCAGTGCCCGGCGCCTGGCCGCCAGTTCGTCACGCGATGCCTGGAGAGCTTTCTCCTCCTCCAGCAGTTCCTTGCGCGCTGCCAGCCAGTCTTCATCGGAAACGATACGGTTCATGCCGTCACTCCCCGGGGGTTGCATGCGCAGGACCCCAGTTTACACTGTCACTTGCCCGGCCCCTCTCATCAATAGGATTCCAGATGCTGATTCTTGTTCGCCTGACATTGGCGGTTTTCCTTGCCCTCTGGCTGCAAACCGCAGTCGCTCAGTCCGATATCGAGCGCCTGATCGAGCAAACCGGCGTCGAGCCAGCCGCAACGGCAACTCGCGACCACCCACGCTGGCGCGAGCCCCGCAAGATCGTCGTCCGGGACTATGCGGGCCTCTTTGAGGCAGCGAGTGCCAGCGTATCGGGCATCGAACTGGTCAAAGCGCGCACGATTGCCGAGGTGGTCGCCGCCGCAGAAGGCGCCGACGCGATCGTGGGGTGGTGTGCGAGCGCCGTGCTTGACGCCGCCCCTGACGCCGTCTGGGTCCAGTTCCTTGGCGCCGGCGTCGAGCGCTGTGTTGCTGACGAGCGCATACGCAGCGGCCAGGTACTGCTCACCAACATGCAGAAGATGTCGTCGCCCGTGATCGCCGAGCACGTCGTGGCGATGATGCTGTCGCTGTCACGCGCGTTGCCTGCTTACGCGAAGAAGATGGAGAGCGGCCAGTGGCTGCGCGGCTCTGAGCACACGGACCCAATGCTGTCCTACGGCGGAAGGACCGTGCTTATCGTGGGCCTCGGCGGCATTGGCACCGAAGTGGCGCGCCGCGCGGCGGCGCTGGATATGCGCGTCGTCGGCACCCGTCGCAGCTCGCGGGAAGGTCCCGATTTCGTCGACTATGTGGGTCTGTCCGACGAGTTGCATGAACTGGCCGCAGACGCGGATTTCATCGTGAATGCGTTGCCACTCACCGACGAAACTGCGGGGCTGTTCGATGCCGAGTTCTTCGCAGCGGCGAAAAAGGGTGCGCACTTCATCAATGTCGGCCGTGGCAAGACGGTCGTCACGGCAGACCTCGTGAAGGCGCTCGAGAGCGGCCAGATCGCCGGGGCAGGACTCGACGTTACGAATCCCGAGCCGCTGCCGCCCGGCCACCCGCTGTGGCAGATGGACAACGTCATCATCACGCCCCACGTTTCGAGCCGCGGCGGCAATCGCCTGCGTCATAACCTGCTCGCCGTTGAAAACCTGCGCCGCTTCATCGCCGGCGAGCCCTTGCTCAATGTCGTCGACCCGGCCGCCGGTTACTAGCGAAAGCGCCGGGCTGTCGCGAGGCTTTGCGCCGATTGCGGGCCGCGGAGCGCGGGTCCTGGTTCTCGGCAGCCTGCCGAGCCAGCGGTCAATTGCGGAGCAGCAGTATTACGCGCATCCGCAGAACGCCTTCTGGCGCATCATGGGGGAACTGGCGGGCGCTGTTGGTAACTACGAGGATCGCTGCGCCGCGCTGATACGGCAGCGCATCGCGGTCTGGGACGTGCTCGCAGCGTCGGTGCGGCCCGGCAGCATGGACGCCGATATCGATACGCAGTCGGCACAAGTAAATGATTTCGATGCGTTTTTCGAGGCGCATCCCGATATCGGCCGAATATGCTTCAATGGCCGCAAGGCGGCGGAGATGTTCGAGCGGTTTGCCGGTGAACAGGCAGGACCGCGCGAACTGATCTCGCTGCCGTCCACGAGCCCGGCCTACGCAGCGATGCGCTTCGAGCAGAAGCTGGTGCGCTGGCGGGACGGGCTGGGGCTCTAGTCAGAGGAGACGACTACGATGGAAGGCAATGCGATTCTGCAACCGCTGATTGCGATGATCCTGGTGACCCTGGTGGTATGGACCGCGCTGTACGTGCGGCGCATACGCTTCCTGGTGTCTCACCGCATTGATGCGCAGAAGGTATCAACGCCGGAAAAGGTCTCCGAACTGATTCCCGAGCACGTGCAGTATCCGGCCAACAACTTCAAGAATCTCTTCGAGCTGCCGGTGCTGTTCTACGCCCTCTGCCTGTACCTGTACGTCACCGGTAGCGCCGATACGACCTACGTGATCGCGGCCTGGGCGTTCGTGGCGCTGCGCGCCGTGCACAGCGTGATCCAGTGCACGACGAATATCGTGATGCACCGATTCGTGGTTTACATGGCTGGCGCAGCGGCCCTGTGGTTCATGGTGCTGCGCGCGGCCTTGCAGGCGTTCTGATCAGAGCGCGCCGTCGCCGGTCTCGCCTGTGCGAATACGCCAGGCGCCGTGAAGTTCCGTTACGAAGATCTTGCCGTCGCCGACCTTGCCGGTCTTTGCGCTCTCAATGATCGCCTCGACCGTGCGCTCGAGCAGGTCGTCCGGCACGGCAACCTCGATCTTCGCCTTGGGCAGGAAGTCGACAACGTACTCGGCGCCGCGGTATAGCTCGGTATGGCCGCGCTGCCGGCCGAAGCCCTTCACCTCGGTCACGGTCATGCCCTGAATTCCCACTTCGCTCAGTGCGTTGCGGACGTCGTCGAGGCGGAACGGTTTGACGATGGCGGTGACGAGTTTCATGGGCGGGCTCTTCCTTTGGCGGTGGGCGGCTCGGGGAGTATGCTAGCACCACTATGAAAGCCGCGATACTCAGAGAACCCGAGGCACTGCGCTGGTACGGACTGGCCGTGTTGTACGCGGTTGGCGGGTACGTTGCCGGCCTTGCGGGACTGTTCAGCGGCGACTGGCTCATCAACGCGGGGGCGACCTTGCTGCTGGCCCACGCCATGGTCATCGCTGCCTACCTGATCCACGAGTGCGGCCATAACCTCGTGTTCAAACGCCAGCGCGACAATACCCGGCTGGGCCGATTCATGAGCTGGATCTGCGGCGCGGCGTACGGCACCTATGAAGACATGCGCTACAAGCACTTTCGCCACCATGTCGATAATGACGATGTCGTGTGGTTCGAGTACGAGGAATGGTTTGAGCGGCATCCGAGGGTGCTGCGGCTGACCCGGGTACTCGAATGGTTCTACATCCCGGCGCACGACCTGGTCATGCATCTCGTCATGATGTTCACGTCGTTCATCATTCCCAAGCGTCGCGACCAGCGCGTGCGTAACGTCACGGTCATCGTCATCCGCTTCGGTATCTTTCTCACGGTTGCCTTCCTGTATCCGAAGGTCGCGCTGCTATACGTCATCGCGTATTTGCTCATGATGCACGTGCTGCGCTTCATGGACGCGTTGCAACACGACTACCCCTACAACCCGACACTTTTCGAGATCGGCAACGCGCCGCACAAGGGGGATTCCGAGTGGGAGCAGGAGCACACGTTCAGCGTGCCGCACTCGCTGCGCTACCCGTGGCTCAACCTGTTGACCTTGAATTTCGGTTACCACAACGCGCACCACTACGACATGAACGTGCCGTTCTACCGGCTGCCCGAACTGCACGGGGAGCTGACAGGCAACGACCCTGCCCGGGTTATCCCGTTCGCCGCGCAGCTCAGGCTTTACCACCGCAACCGGGTTGCGCGCGTCTGCAACCCGCAGCCCGATAACTACCCGAAGGGGGCGGACTACCTGGCCACGGCCCGGACGGGCCGCGGCCCGATTGGCGGCAACGCGGCGTCTTTCCTGACGTCTTTCTGACTTTGTCATTGCGAGGCGACGCAGTCGCCGCAGCAATTCCGGAGACACTATGAGCGACAGCAAAGTAGGGAATATCAGCTGGATCGACATGACGACAGACGACGCCAGCGGCGTACGCGATTTCTACAAGGCTGTGGTCGGCTGGGAAACTGAAGACGTCGACATGGACGGCTACGCGGATTACGTCATGAAGATGCCGGGTTCGGGCGACGGCGTCGCCGGTGTCTGCCACGCCAGGGGCAGCAATGCGGACCTCCCTGCGGGCTGGCTGATCTACATAACGGTGGCTGACGTCGATGCCAGCGCCGCGGCGTGCACGGAACACGGCGGCAAGGTGCTCATCGAACCGCGCGGATTGGCCGGTGGGCGCTTCTGCGTGGTCGAGGACCCGGGCGGTTCGGTCGCCGCGCTCTACCAACCCTGATCGCCATGGGCGACAATGTCAGTCTGCAATTTCGGCTGAATGATTATGTTGGATTTCGATTTTGGTCTTGGCGAAGACCTGGATCTGCTGCGCGAGTCCGTTCAGGCCTTTGCCGCAGACCGCATCGCGCCCAGGGCCGAGGCAATAGACCGCGACAACGAGTTTCCTCGCGATCTGTGGCCGGAACTCGGCGAACTCGGTCTTCTCGGCATTACGGTAGATGAAGAATACGGCGGCGCCGGTCTCGGATACCTCGCCCACGTCGTGGCGATGGAAGAGATCAGTCGCGCCTCGGGCTCGGTCGGGCTGTCATATGGCGCGCACTCGAACCTGTGCGTGAACCAGATTCATCGCTGGGGCAATCCGGAGCAGAAGGCGAAATTCCTGCCCGCGCTGGTATCCGGCGAACACCTCGGCGCCCTGGCCATGAGCGAGGCGGGTGCCGGCTCCGATGTGATGGGGATGCGCACGACGGCGACGCGCGACGGCGACCACTACGTGCTCAACGGCTCCAAGATGTGGATTACCAACGGGCCGCAGGCCGACGTCATGGTGGTCTACGCGGTCACTGACCCCGATGCCGGCAGTCGCAAGCTCAGCGCCTTCATCGCCGAGCGAGGCACTCCCGGTCTGTCTACGCCGCAGAAACTCGACAAGCTCGGCATGCGCGGCTCGGACACGAGCGAAGTATTGTTCGAGGACTGCCGAATCCCTGTCGCCAATATGATGGGTGAAGAGGGCAAAGGCGCGGCGGTGCTCATGAGCGGCCTCGACTATGAGCGCGTGGTCCTGGCCGCGGGGCCGACGGGCATCATGCGAGCCTGCCTCGACGTCGTGCTCCCCTACGTGCACGATCGCAAGCAGTTTGGTGCGCCGATCGGCGAGTTCCAGCTCATGCAGGGCAAGATCGCCGACATGTATACGACCATGAACAGCTGCCGGGCTTACGTCTATGCGGTGGCGCGGGCATGCGACCGCGACCAGACGACGCGTTTTGACGCGGCCGGGTGCATCCTGGTTGCGGCCGAGAAGGGTGTCGAGGTGGCCAGCCAGGCCATTCAGGCGCTCGGCGGCAATGGTTACATCAACGAGTACCCGACGGGTCGCTTGCTGCGCGACGCCAAGCTCTACGAGATTGGCGCTGGCACGAGCGAGATTCGTCGCATGCTGATAGGTCGCGAGTTGTTCAATGCCACGAATTGAGACGAAGATCGACCGCGGGTCGGAGGAATACCGGCAGAACGCCGAGGTTAACGTCGCGCTGGCCGAAGACCTGCGTGCGCTGAGCGAGCAGGTGCTCACTGGCGGTTCGGCGCGTTCGCGTGAGCGCCATCTGAAGCGCGGCAAGCTCCTGCCCCGTGACCGCATCAGCACTCTGATCGACGACGATTCGTCGTTTCTCGAACTCGGCCAGCTCGCCGCCTGGCAGGTCTACAGCGACGACGTTCCGTCGGCAGGGATCATCACGGGCATCGGCAAAGTGCAGGGTATCGACTGCATGATCGTCGCCAACGATGCGACCGTGAAGGGCGGCACCTACTACCCGTTGACGATCAAGAAGCACCTGCGCGCCCAGGAAGTGGCCGAGCAAAATCGCCTGCCGTGTATCTACCTGGTCGACTCGGGCGGTGCGTTCCTGCCACGCCAGGACGAGGTATTCCCCGACCGTGATCACTTCGGCCGTATCTTCTACAACCAGGCGCGCATGTCGTCGCAAGGCATCCCGCAGATCGCCGTCGTGATGGGCTCGTGCACGGCGGGCGGCGCCTATGTGCCTGCGATGTGTGACGAGGCCATCATCGTGCGCAACCAGGGCACGATCTTCCTCGGCGGGCCGCCGCTCGTTAAAGCGGCTACCGGCGAGGTCGTCGACGCCGAGACCCTGGGTGGCGGCAGCGTGCATTCGCGCATCTCCGGCGTCACCGACCACCTGGCCGACGACGACACCCACGCGCTGACGATCGCCCGCGACATTGTCGCCACGCTCAACGTGACGCGCCAGAACGACCTGGCCATGCGCGAACCGCGTGACCCGGAGTACCCGGCGGACGATATCTACGGCATCGTTTCGCGGGAGTACCGTTTCCCGTACGACGTGCGCGAGATTATTGCCCGGATCGTCGATGGCTCGGAGTTCCAGGAGTTCAAGAAGCTTTATGGTTCGACGTTGGTTTGCGGGTTCGCACATATCGACGGCTATCCGGTCGGCATCGTCGCCAACAATGGCATCCTGTTTATGGAGTCAGCCCAGAAAGGCGCGCACTTCATCCAGCTGTGCAACCGGCGCGGCATACCGCTGGTGTTCCTGCAGAACATCACTGGATTCATGGTCGGCAAGCGGGTCGAGCACGCCGGCATCGCCAAGGACGGCGCCAAGATGGTCAATGCCGTGGCTACGGCGACTGTGCCGAAGTTCACGGTGGTGATCGGCGGCTCTTTCGGCGCGGGCAACTACGCAATGTGCGGGCGCGCCTACAACCCGCGGATGCTGTGGATGTGGCCCAATGCGCGCATCTCGGTAATGGGCGGCGAGCAGGCCTCGCTGGTATTGTCGACGGTGAAACGGGACGGGCTCGAGGCGCGTGGCGACGAGTGGCCCAAAGAAGAACAGGAGCAGTTCGAGGCCGGCATACGCGAGCAGTACGAGACGCAAGGGCACCCCTACTATGCCAGCGCCCGACTGTGGGACGATGGCGTTATCGATCCGGTCGATACGCGTCGTGTATTGTCACTGGGACTGGCGGCCGCAACGAACCGGCCGCGGGATGACGAGACGCCATTTGGCGTCTTCAGGATGTAAGGGGAGCGAATGACTTCACTGGCGGGAAAAACGCTTTTGGTAACCGGCGGCAGCCGCGGTATAGGCCTCGCAATCGCAAAGAAGGCGGCAGCCGATGGCGCCAACGTGATCATCGCGGCAAAGACCGACAAGCCCCACCCGAAGCTGCCGGGGACGATCCACACGGCGGCCGAGGAAATTGAACAGGCGGGCGGCAAGGCGTTGCCACTTGTTTGCGATATTCGCGACGATGATGCCGTTGCTGCGATCGTTGAGCAGGGCGCCGAGCACTTCGGCGGCATCGACGTCGTCGTCAACAACGCGAGCGCGATTGCGCTGCTCGATACCGGGACCGTGACCATGAAGCAGTTCGACCTGATGCACCAGGTCAACGCGCGCGGCACGTTTCTCGTGTCGAAGACCTGCCTGCCGTGGCTCAGGAAGTCGGAGAATCCCCACATCCTGGTACTCGCGCCGCCGCTCAACATGGTGGAGAAGTGGTTCGCCCCGCACGTGGCTTACTCGATGGCCAAGTACGGCATGAGCATGTGCGTACTGGGCATGGCCGGGGAATTCCGCGACGATGGCATCGCGGTCAACGCCCTGTGGCCGCGCACGACAATCGCCACGGCGGCCGTCAACATGCTCGGGGGCGACGACCTCATGCAGCACTCGCGCAAACCCGAGATCATGGCCGACGCGGCGTACGCGATCCTGACCCGCCCCAGCAGCGAATTCACGGGCAACTTCTGCATCGATGACGCCGTGCTGGAGGACGAGGGCATCACGGATCTCAGCGCCTATGCCGTCAATCCCGACGTGCCGCTTGCGCCCGACTTCTTTGTCGAGCCCCGGTAGAAGTAATGCCGCTCAACTACGACAAACTGATGGCCACGGCCATCAACGATATTAAGCTGAACTTCCGCGACACGGAGGCGATGCTGTACGCGCAGAGCGTGGGCTTCGGCCAGGATCCGCTCGATGCCAAGGAATTGCCCTTTGTCTACGAGCAGGGGTCGCCGCTGCGAACCGTGCCGTCGATGGCCAGCGTGCTCGTGCCTGACATGTTTCCCCCGGATCTCGGCTGGGATTTCACCCAGGTGCTGCACGCCGAGCAGCGCCTGACGCTGCATCGCTCACTGCCCGCGCAGGCCGACATGCTGGTGAACAAGCGCATTGCCGACGTCTTCGATCGCGGGCCCAGACGCGGCGCCATGCTGCTGTTCGAGGCGGAGGGCCGTCTGGCCAAGGACGACACGGTCGTGTTCACGATGGGTACCACCGTAATCGCGCGCGGGGACGGCGGATTCGGCGGCAAATCCGGCAGCGCTCCGCCTCCTCATCGCGCGCCGCGGCGTGACCCGGACCTGAGCTGCGAGTTGCCAACCCGGGTAGACCAGGCGCTCCTGTTCCGGCTGAACGGCGACCGCAATCCGCTGCATGCTGACCCGGCGACAGCCCGGCAAGCCGGGTTCGACGTGCCGATACTGCACGGCCTGTGCACTTACGGCATTGCCTGCCGGGCGATCCTCAAGACGATCTGCGACTACGACGACACGCTGATCCGGGAGTTCGACGCACGGTTCTCGGCCCCCGTGATGCCTGGTGATACGATCCGTACGGACATGTGGCAGGATGGCCCGGTCGTGTCATTCCGTTGCGTTGCGGTAGAACGTGACGTTGTAGTCCTGCGCAATGGCAAGTGCACACTGGCAGCCTAGGTAAACGAACATGAGCGAGCCCGTCAGAATCTCGGTTGAAGGTCACATTGCGACGGTTACGCTGAACCGCCCCGATAAGGCCAACGCCGTCAATCTGGAGATGTTCGACGCGCTGCGCGAAGCGGGCGGAGAACTGGCCGGCAATAAGGCCGTCCGCGCCATCGTCTTGCACGGTGCCGGTGAGAATTTCTGTGCTGGTATCGACACCAGCATCTTCCAGAACCCTGATGTCGACATCGGCGCGTCTTCGTTCGCGCCGCTCGACGACTCGCCTGCCAATCGCCTGCAGTCACCAGCCTACGTCTGGCGCGAGGTGCCGGTCCCCGTGATCTGCGCCATGCAGGGTGTCGCTTACGGTGCCGGGCTGCAAATCGCGCTGGGCGCCGACCTGCGTTACGCTCGCCCCGACGCGAGTCTGTCGATCATGGAGATCAAATGGGGGCTGGTTCCCGACATGGCGATCACGACGACGCTGCGCGATATCCTGCCGGTCGACAAGGTAAAGGAGCTGGCCTGGACCGGCCGTCGGCTCAGCGGTCACGAGGCGCTGGCCGAGGGCCTTGTCACGTCGTTGCATGACGATCCGCTGGCGGCCGCCGTAGAGGCGGCGGAAGCGATCTGTACGAAATCGCCGGACGCGATTCGTGGCATGAAACAGCTATTCAATACGGCCTGGCGCCTGCCGGACGCCGAGGCCCTGGCAATGGAGGCCACGGCGCAGCTCGGTGTCATGGGCAAGAAAAATCAGCTGGAAGCGGTGATGGCGAACCTGCAGAAGCGTGCGCCGAATTTCGATGACTGAATGCGGTTGCATCCGGAACTATTCGGCTGTTTGCACAGTCGAAATAAACAATCGAAGTTCACGTAGTGCGGTACGCAAAGTGATCCACGCATCCAAAGCGGGCCTGGCTGTTCTGGCGTGCCTGTTCGTGTCAGTGGCGGCTGCCCAGTCCAACGACTCCTTCCCGCAGATGCCAGCCGACCCGAAGACGGTCCGGGTCCAGAACAAGGCCAACGAAATCTATGACCGCACCGAATACGAGCGTGCGTTCTTCATCTATCGCAACGAGCTGGCCCCGATTGGCGACAAGTACGGCCAGTACATGGTGGGATTCATGTACCTCACGGGCAAGGGCGTCGAAGAGGACCGCATTGCGGCATCGGCGTGGTACCGGCTCGCGGCGGAGCGGGGCACCAAGGAGTTCGTGCAGGTTCGCGACCAGATCCTGCGTTCCCTCGACGACGCCGAGCGGGCAGAGTCGGACCGGCAGTTCATCGACCTGCGCATGAAGTACAGCGATCTCATCCTCATTGCCAGGGCGATCCGCGAAGATTTCGACAAACTCGGCGAGCCAACTGGCTCCCGCCTGACTACCGGGAGCAGTCGCCTGAGCACGAGCAGGCAGGTGATGACCGTCGATATGGGGGGCGGCGGCGCGGAGTACCACAGCCGCATCCAGCGGCGCATTCAGGCCCGCCTCGACTATATCGCCGCGCACGAAGAGCTGGACATTTCCGAGCAGGACATCGAATCCGTGGACATTAACGCGATCGAGCGGCAGATAGAGGCCTACCTGCAGCGGCTGGACTAGTCGGCGCCCGTCCCGAGGCCCCGCGTCAGCACTTCCGGAAACTCCACGACGATGCTGGTGGCCATCGACGCGTCGCCGTGGAACCACTTCGGGATCCAGTTGATCGAGCCCATGATCGCGTTGCCGGTCATGCGAACGTCGCAGGTCGCGATACTGCCGTCGGCAATGCCGCGTTCGAGAATGGCCTCGAAGTTCTTGCTGTGCAGGCGCGACAATTCGAGCACTTCGTCGCGGTGCTCCGGTTGCAGCGACGGGATTTCACTCATGATGGCGATTGGTCCCTCGTCGCCGACCATGCTCTCGATGTGGTAGCGCAGGTAGTTGCGGGCCTGCTCGAGACCCGTGCCGCCCTCGGCGACCGCCCGCTCCATGGCTTCGCGGCCGACGACAGCTGCCCGGACGTAGCAGAGGTAGACGAGCTCCTCCTTGTTGCGCACGTAGTAGTACAACGCGGGGTCGGTGAGGCCGAGCATGTTTGCCACGTCCTTGAGCGAGGTGCCGCTGTAGCCCTTGCGGTTGAAGCAATGGGCGGCGGCCTTGAGGACCCGATCGCGCTGCTGGCTGAAGCGGGTTTCGTCGGGGTTGCGGGCCATGGAGTGTGATTCCGATACTTGAGATTTGGCTGAATCTGAATTATTTTAATCTACATTAAAATTTTTGCAATAGCAAAAACAACTGATTTTTAAGGGTTTTTTCCTTATGAGTACTGCTGCCTCCGATTTGCCGGGCGCGAAGACCAGCGTCGAACGCGGTCCGCTGCGGTTTGTGACCGCGGCCTCGCTGTTCGACGGCCATGATGCCGCCATCAACATCATGCGGCGGCTGATCCAGGCCCAGGGCGCCGAGGTGATCCACCTGGGACACAACCGCAGCGTGGACGACATCGTGCGTGCGGCCATCCAGGAAGACGCCGACGGCATCGCGGTCTCCTCTTATCAGGGAGGCCACAACGAGTTCTTCCGCTACATGGTGGACCGGCTGCGCGAGCTTGGCGCGCCGCATATCAAGGTATTCGGCGGCGGCGGCGGCACGATCACGCCGGAAGAAATTTCGGAACTCATGGACTACGGCGTCGAGCGCATTTACCACCCGCACGACGGCATGGAGCTGGGCCTCGAAGCCATGATTCGCGACCTGGTCGAGCGCACCGAGAACGGCCGCCGTCACGCATCTGCACCGGGCGAAGTCGATGCCGACAACACCACGGGCATTGCTGGCATGATCTCGGCGCTTGAAGAGGGCGCGTTCGATGATAGCCAGCTCGCGGCACTGCGCAAGGAGTGGCAGGTTAAGGCTGGTCGCGTACCTGTGGTGGGTATCACGGGCACCGGCGGCGCCGGCAAGAGCAGCGTCACCGACGAAATCCTGAACCGTTTCCTTGGCAGCTTCCCCGACTTGCGCATCGCTGTGCTTGCCGTCGACCCGACGCGGCGGCGCACGGGCGGCGCGCTGCTCGGCGACCGCATACGCATGAACACGCTGCGCTCGGACCGTATCTTCATGCGTTCGATCGCAACCCGGCGGCAGCACCTCGCGACGAGCGAGATGCTCGGCGACCACATCAACTTTCTGAAGTCGCTCGGCTACGACCTGATCATCGTCGAGACGGCCGGCATCGGCCAGAGCGACAGCGAGATCGTCGACCTGGTGGACTACTCGGTGTACGTGATGACGAGCGAGTACGGCGCGGCGAGCCAGCTCGAGAAGATCGACATGCTCGACTTCGCCGACCTGATCGTGCTCAACAAATACGACAAGCGCGGCGCCGAGGACGCGCTGCGCGACATCCGCAAGCAGTGGAAGCGCAATCACACGGCATTCGACACCGCCGACGACGACATCCCTGTCTACCCGACGATTGCGAGTCAGTTCAACGACCCGGGCGTCAGCTACATGTTCTCGGAATTGTGCCGCCGCGTCGCGGACAAGGCGGGACTGGATGTGAAAGCCTGGACGCCCGATATCGACACGAGCATTCGGGAGCCGCGGGCCACGGCGATGATCCCGGGTGCGCGCATCCGCTACCTGGCCGAGATCGCCGAGCAGGGGCGTGCCATCAACGGCGACGCCGACCGGCAGGCCGAGGCGGCCAGCACGCTGCAGCACCTCTACGAGGCCCTCAAGGCGCTCGAAGATCCCGCGCTGCCGGCCGAGTTCGACGCCTACCAGGCCGACGCCCTGACTGGCGGCGGCGACCAGAGCTTGCTCGTATTGCGGCAGCGCTACCAGGAGACCCTGGGCGAGCTGTCCGGCGAGTCGTTGCAGCTGCTGCGCGAGTGGCCCGAGCGCAAGGCCGGCGTCAGGTCAGACGAATACAGCTACACGGTGCGCGGGCGCGAGATCACGGGCCGCAACTACCGCGAAAGCCTGAGCCACCAGAAGATCCCCAAGATTGTGGCGCCGGAATACCGCGACTGGGGCGAACTGCTCAAGTTTCTGACCCGGGAAAACCTGCCGGGCGCGTACCCGTATACGGGCGGCGTCTATCCGTACCGCCGCCTCGGCGAGGACCCGACCCGCATGTTCGCGGGCGAAGGTACGCCCGAGCGCACCAATCGGCGCTTCCACTACCTGTCGCGCGGCCAGGATGCGGCGCGACTGTCGACGGCCTTCGACTCGGTGACGCTCTACGGCGAAGACCCGCATGAGCGGCCTGACATCTACGGCAAGGTCGGCAACTCGGGCGTCTCGATCGCCTCGGTCGACGATATGAAGAAGCTCTACTCGGGCTTCGACCTGTGCGCTCCGACGACCTCGGTCTCGATGACCATCAACGGCCCGGCGCCGATGATGCTGGCGTTTTTCATGAACGCCGCCATCGACCAGCAGGTCGAGAAGCACCTGCGCGAGACTGGCGAGTGGGAAAAACTCCAATCGCGTATCGACAAGTACTTCGAGGGCAAGGAGCGGCCGGTCTACGAAGGTGATCTGCCGGAGGGTAACGACGGCCTCGGCCTCGGGTTACTCGGCATTTCGGGCGACAAGGTCGTCGACGCCGAGACCTACGAGCGCATCCGCACGGAGACGCTCGCGACCGTGCGCGGCACGGTCCAGGCCGACATCCTCAAGGAAGACCAGGCGCAAAACACCTGCATTTTCTCGACCGAGTTCGCGATGAAGATGATGGGCGACGTCCAGCAGTACTTCATCGACAACAACGTCCGCAACTACTACAGCATCTCGATCAGCGGTTATCACATCGCTGAGGCCGGGGCGAACCCGATCAGCCAGCTGGCGTTCACGCTCGCCAACGGTTTTACGATCGTCGAGTACTACCTGGCGCGCGGGATGGACATCAACGCCTTCGCGCCCAACCTGAGCTTCTTCTTCTCGAACGGCATGGATCCCGAGTA
>JAAUYE010087989.1_pt1 | contig 15255 bp, 14 predicted proteins | sample 7278081 | NCBI WGS metagenome assembly JAAUYE01 (sample SAMN14350131, study PRJNA611818) | marine sediment metagenome | isolation source: surface marine sediment (0.6m) | place: French Polynesia: Moorea | collected 2018-08
CCAGGTTGATTGATGACGTCGTCGATCGACCGGGCGTCAACATTGATATCGCGATGCTCGCGATAAAAGTCGTAGGTCCAGGAAACTATATCGAAGCCGCCTGCTGTTGCAGCGATGCTGTCGGCAACGGATTCGTCAATCCGGCGCAGACCCGCGAGCAGACAGCGGAGCAGGGCCTCCCTGTGCGCGCCGGGTTCCGGCTTCGGCAACAACCCGGGCACGTACATGACGATCGGGTGAGCTGTGTTGCCCGACATTACCGGGCCCTGTCCAACAGTCCCTGCAGCTCGCCGATGTGCTGAACTTCGGCGTCCGGCGCGGGATACTGATCCGGCCAGTCGTCTCCCTTCCGGTTCACCCACACGGCTCGCAACCCGGCGTCGCGCGCACCGTGAACATCGTAAAACGGATGGTCGCCAACGTGCAGGGTTTGAGCCGCGCTGGCGCCGCCCGCGGCCACCGCCATGTCGAAGATCGGGCGCGACGGTTTGGCAGCACCCGCCATGGCGGCAGAGACAACGCTGTCGAACAGATCGCGAATACCGATTTTCTCAAGATCTGCATTGCCATTCGTGACGGCAATCAGCACGTATCGCTCGCGAAGCGATGCCAGCGCGGGGCGCGCTTCCGGAAACAACGTCACGTCATTTCGCGCCTCTTCGAATACCGCGAAGGCGTCGTCGACATAGCTGTCGTCGTAGCCAGCAGCGGTGGCGATCCGCGACAAGACGGTACGGCGCATGAAGGTCAGGTCGTGCGAGCGATCGCGATACTCGGCAAATACCTCGAGGCGCACCTCGTGGATCTCCTCCGGCGCGAACTGCTCGGTAATGCGCGGATAATGCTCTCCTATCCATGCATACAACCGCTCTTCGGCGCGCCTGATAACCGGATGAATCTCCCAGAGCGTGTCGTCGAGATCCATGGTGATGGTGCGAATGTCGTTCACGTGTTGCCCGCGCAGCTTCGATCGACGACCATTGTGGGGTCAAGAACAAGCCGGAGCAAGACGATGAAATACCTGCACACCATGGTCAGAGTTACGGACATCGAAAAGTCGCTGGAGTTCTACTGCGATCAACTCGGCCTCGACGAGCTCAAGCGCTACGAGAGCGAACAGGGGCGATTCACGTTGATCTTCCTGGCGGCACCCGGGGATCACGAAGCGCAGGTGGAGCTGACCTACAACTGGGATCCCGAGCAATACGACGAGGGACGCAACTTCGGTCACCTGGCATACCAGGTCGACGACATCTACGCCTTTTGCCAGAAACTCGTGGACGCTGGCGTCACCATCAACCGGCCGCCGCGCGATGGCTATATGGCCTTCGTCCGCTCACCCGACAATATTTCCGTCGAGCTATTGCAGAAAGGCGAGGCCCTGCCGCCCAAAGAGCCGTGGGCGTCGATGCCGAATGACGGTCACTGGTAGTCGCAGCTAATTTGAAGGCGCGTGCGGCGCCGCGGCTGAGGAGCTTCGTTTGTGGCTTCGCGCCGTCGCCGACCCGTCCGCCGGGCGCGGTATCGATTTAGCACTCTGGTCGCTATACTCGGGCGCCCGCTTCCAGCGCGAACCCGGCGATTCATGAAAAACCTCTCTCGGCTCCTGATACTGGTGATTACTTTGACAGCGTGTTCCAGCGAAAAAACTTCGTCGCCCGCAGCGGCCCCCGCGCCCGCAAAACGGCCGGTAACGCTCGAGATCCATGGCGACAGTCGTGTAGACGACTATTTCTGGTTGCGCGAGCGCGAGAACCCGGAAGTCATCGCCTACCTCGAAGCCGAAAACGCGTACACCGACCAGCTCCTGGCCCCGTACAAAGGCCTGCAAAGTACACTGATCGACGAGATGAAGGCCCGGATACAGCCGGATGAAGCGTCGGCGCCGTACAAGCGCGGTGACTACTTTTATTACGTCCGTTACGTCGAGGGCAGCGAGTACCCTATCTACGCCCGCAAGAAAGGATCGCTGGACTCGCCGGAACAGGTGCTGCTCGATGTCAATTCGCTTGCCGGCGACGCCGACTATTTTTCGGTACGGGGCTTTTCCGTAAGCCCTGACGACCGCATTGCAGCCTATGGCGTGGATAACGTCGGGCGACGTTTCTACGACCTCTATTTCCTGGATCTCGATACCGGCGAGCTGCTGAGCGACAGGATCGATGACACGACGAGCGACTTCGAGTGGGCCAACGACAGCCAGACGATACTCTATGGCAAGCAGCACCCCGAGACCCTGCGCTCGTACCAGGTCCTCCGCCATAAACTCGGGGAAGGCGATGACACGCTGGTTTACCAGGAAGACGACGAGACGAATTACCTGTACCTGTCGAAATCGTTGTCGTCGGCGTTTTTTTACCTGACCAGCACCCAGACCCTGTCAACAGAAGTCCGCTACCTCAGCGCGGATTCACCAGAAGATACGCCGACACTGTTTCATCCCCGGGAGGATGAGCACGAGTATTTCGTTACCGACGGCGCTGATCGTTTTTACGTGATCACGAATGATGACGCGAGGAACTTCAAGGTCATGGAGGCTCCGCTGGACGACACGTCGAAGAATTCGTGGAAAGAGCTCGTCCCGCATCGCGATACCGCCCTAATCGAAGATATCGATGTATTCCGCGACTACGTAGTCGTGACAATCATCGAAAACGGCCTGACACAGATGGAGGTCATCGATCGGGCGTCAGGGGAGATGCGGCGAATCGACTTCGACGAAGAGGTTTACACGGCCTCGTCGGCCGACAATCACGAATTCGATACCCCGCTGTTTCGCTACAGTTATGAGTCGCTGACAACGCCCGAATCAACGTACGACTACCACCTCGGAACCGAGGCTCACACGCTTATCAAGGAGCGCGCCGTCCTCGGCGGCTTCGACCGCAATAATTACAGAACGGAACGCCTGTTCGCGACAGCCCGCGACGGAACCCGGGTACCGGTTTCGATCGTGTACCGCAACGGCGTCGAGAAGGACGGGAAGCGTCCGTTGCTGCAGTATGCCTATGGTTCGTATGGCTACAGCACAGACCCGTATTTCAGTTCCGACCGTTTAAGCCTTCTCGACCGCGGTTTCATTTTCGCGATCGCCCATATTCGTGGCGGATCCGAGATGGGTCGGGAGTGGTACTACGAGGGTCGCCAGCTGAAGAAGAAGAACACGTTCACGGACTTTATCGACGTATCGAAGCACCTGGTCGATGCGGGTTATACGTCACCTGACCGTCTCTATGCCTACGGCGGCAGCGCCGGCGGCCTGCTGATGGGCGCCGTGCTGAACATGGCGCCCGAACTTTATAAAGGTGTGTATGCGGCAGTGCCGTTTGTCGACGTCGTAACGACGATGCTCGACGAGGATATCCCGTTGACCTCGGGCGAGTGGGATGAGTGGGGAAACCCTAACGACAAGGAATATTACGAATACATGCTGTCGTACTCGCCGTACGACAACGTGCGGAGGGCCGACTACCCGAATATCCTGGTCACAACCGGTCTGCACGACTCGCAGGTACAGTACTGGGAGCCGGCCAAGTGGGTTGCAAAGCTCCGCGAGTACAAGACCGACGATAACCTGCTGGTATTGAAGACCGACATGTCTGCAGGCCATAGCGGCAAGACCGGTCGATACCGGCGCCTCGAGGATACGGCGCTGTATTACGCATTCTTCCTCGGCCTGGAGGACATCCGCGAGTGACACTGGCCAGCGCCACAGCATGACGACGTCGGACGATGTCGAAATTCGCCTGCGCGACCTGAGCCGCGATTTTGCAGAGGGCCGGCGGACACATCGTGTGCTGGACAGAATCAGTGCCGATTTCATGCGCGGCGAATCGGTCGCGATCCGCGGCCGCAGCGGTTCCGGCAAGTCGACGCTGCTCAACCTGGTCGGGGGCATCGACGCGCCGGATGCCGGGCGCGTCACGGTTGCCGGCACCGAGCTGACGGCGCTGTCCGAGCGCGACCGTACGATTTTTCGGCGCGAACATATCGGTTTCGTCTACCAGGCTTTCAATCTCGTTCCGACCCTTACCGTGGCCGACAACGTTCGCCTGGTGCTGGAACTCAACGGCGTTGACGCGGCTGAAGCAGGAAAACGCATCGAGGCGCTTCTTGGCGCGGTTGGTCTCGCAGACCGCGCGGCCAGTTACCCGGACGTTCTCTCTGGCGGTGAACAGCAGCGTGTCGCGATCGCGCGGGCCCTCTGCCACCGTCCGTCAGTGCTTCTTGCCGACGAGCCTACCGGAAACCTCGACGACGCGACGGCGGACGGTATCCTCCAGCTGCTGCAAAAGATGGTCCGTGAAAGCGGTGGCACCATGCTGATTGCGACACACAGCGACACGGTCGCGTCGTTTTGTGACCGCGCCGTGGAGCTCCACGACGGCAGGCTCGAATGGCCGGCCGAAGATCCACCCGCGGCATGAAGCGGGTCCTGTATCGCGCCAATTTCAGCTATCTCCTGCGGCATCCGTGGCAGTTGGCCCTGGCAATCCTCGGCGTCAGTGTCGGCGTAGCCGTCATAATTGCAGTCGACCTGGCCAACAGCAGTTCCAGGAAGGCCTTCCTTCTCTCGATGGACGCGATAACCGGCGAAGCGACGCACCAGGTGATCGGCGGTTTGCGCGGCATCGATGAAAACGTCTACGTCGCGCTTCGGAGGGAATACGGCATCCGCAGCATCGCACCAGTGGTCGAGGGCGACATCAGCGTCGGCGACATTTCGCTGCAGGTACTCGGTGTCGATCTATTCGCCGAACAGGAAATGCGCGCGTTTTCGAGCAGGCTGTCGTCAGGCGAAGACCCCGACCCGGAACAAGCCCGGTCGCTGTTCCGGGACATGTTGATCACGCCCGGCGCACTGATGATGTCGCAGAGGACGGCTGATACGCTCGGTATCGCTGCGGGCGATCGCTTCGACGTACTTGCGGGCGGCAAGCGACGCCCCGCCCTGCTCCTCAGCACCTATATCGACGGCACGACGACCAGCCTCGACAACCTCGTTACCGCTGATATAGCCACCGCACAGGCCTGGTTCGATATGAGCAGCAGGCTTTCCCGGATCGACGTGCGTATTCCCGACGGCAATCGGGATCTCGAGCGACGAATCGAAGCGCTGTTACCTGCCGATAGCAAGCTACTGGCCGCCGCCGCGCGCACGCGCACCACGACCGAGATGAGCGCGGCCTTCATGACCAACCTGACCGCAATGAGCCTGCTCGCGCTGCTCGTCGGCCTGTTTCTCATCTATAACAGCGTTAGCTTCCTGGTGCTGCAGCGACGGCGCCTGATCGGAATCCTGCGCGCTCTTGGCGCAACGAGACGACAGGTCGTGACACTCGTATTGTCCGAGACCGCCGTCATCGGGCTGCTTGCTGCACTGCTCGGCGTGGCGGCGGGAATCTGGCTGGGGGGCGAGCTGCTCGGACTCGTGTCACAGTCGATCAACGATTTCTACTTCCGCGTCTCCGTTACCGACGTTTCCGTAAGCACGTTTTCCGTGTCCAAAGGCGTGATCGCGGGCATTGCCGCCGCCCTTGTCGCGGCGATCGTCCCGGCCAGCGAAGCCTCTTCATACCGTCCCAGGCTCGCGATGACCCGTTCCGTTATCGAGCAGCAAACGCGCAGCGCGCTGCCGTTCGTGACCCTCGCGGGCATTGCGACCATCGCGCTGGCGATTGTCGTGCTCGCACTCTCCGGCCGTAACCTCGTCGCGGGACTGATTGCCGTGTTCATGTTGATACTGGGTTTTGCGATGTGTGTACCCCTGTCTGTCAAATCATCGACCCGGCTTCTCTCGCCGGTCGCAAGTCGACTCGGCGGTGTCTGGGCGCGGCTCGCTGTTAACGGCATCGGCGCCAGCCTTAGCCGAACCGGCGTCGCGATCGTGGCGCTCGCCGTTGCGGTGTCCGCGACGATTGGTGTCAGCGTGATGGTCGACAGCTTCCGTGGCTCCGTGAACGCCTGGCTCGGGCAAACCCTGCAGGCCGATATCTACGCCGGCGTTCGGCGCGGTACGTTTGATCCGGAGCTGGTCGAAGCTTTTTCCCAAATGCCTGGTGTGACGGCCTTCAGCACGAATCGCCGTTCATGGCACGAGGACGAAAACGGCCGTGCACAGGTACTCGCGATGAAGATGGCGCCGGGCAGTTACGCCGGCACCGAGATACTTGACGCCGATCCGGCGGACGTCTGGCGGCGATTCGATCGCGAGGACGTCGTCCTGGTCTCGGAGCCTTACGCGTACCGCAACCGCGTGGGCCCTGGAGACAGCGTATCGTTACGCACGGCAATGGGCGATACGCCGTTCAGGGTCGTCGCGACTTATCAGAGCTACGACATCAACGCGAGCGCATTGCTGATGAGCCGGCAGACCTACGACCGCCACTTCGATGACGCGAGCGTTGACTCGATCGGACTTTACCTCGACACCAGTGTTGATGCCGACGAGCTTGTCGCGCAAATGGAGGCAATCAGCGAAGGTCGACAGGAACTGCTGATCAACTCGAACGCGAAGATTCGCGAGCTGTCGCTGCAGATTTTCGATCGGACCTTCGTCATTACCGACGTCCTGTACTGGCTGGCTGTCGGCGTTGCTTTCATCGGCATACTCGGTGCCATGCTCGCGCTGCAGCTCGAGCACGCCCGCGATCTCGCCGTGCTGCGCGCGCTCGGCATGACACCGCTGCAGCTGGGCGGCATGATTACGTTGCAGACAAGCGTCATTGGCCTGCTGAGCGGCCTCGCCGCTATCCCGCTGGGCCTGGTCATGGCCTACGTGCTGATCGAGGTAATCAATCGCCGGGCGTTTGGCTGGCAGATCGATATGACGATTGCGCCGGACATCCTGCTGTCCGCTGTGCTGTTCGCCGTTTTTGCCGCACTGCTGGCGGGCCTCTATCCTGCCTGGAGGGCCGCCCGGAGCCAGCCGGCCCTGGCGATGCGCGAGGAGTAGCAAGTGCGCTTCATGATTTCGTTTTGGAAAGACAGGGGACGATGGCCTGTCGTCGGGATCGTGGCGTTCATCGTCGCAGCGAGCACGCCGGCTGACGGCACGGAACAATCCGAGCTATCCGCGCTGTTGAGGGCGGAGGGCAATGCCGGGTTTGCCCTTGCAACGGCGCCACGCCGCTTCGAGTTTCCTCGCGATCATGGACCGCACCCCGAGTTCCGCAATGAATGGTGGTACATGACGGGAAACCTCGACAGCGAAGACGGACGTCGCTTCGGATTCGAGCTGACGATCTTCCGCTTCGCGCTCGCGCCGCGGCTGGCGGCAACCGACTCAAGCTGGCGCACAAACCAGGTCTTTATCGCACACTTTGCCGTCACCGATGTCGGCGGACAAACATTCCATGTCGCGGAGCGATTCTCGCGCGGTGCGCTGGGACTTGCGGGCGCCAGTACGGACCCGTTTCGGGTTTGGATCGATGATTGGGAAATTGCCGCAACGGAACGCGACCACGCCCGGGAGCGCTGGCAGCTCCGGGCGAACGACGACGACTTTGGACTGGAAGTCACGCTGAAAGCCACGAAGGACCCGGTGCTGAACGGCATCGACGGCCTCTCGCAAAAGTCCGCGGAGGTGGGCAACGCGTCGTACTACTACTCGATCACTCGCTGGCAAACCGAAGGCCGATTGCGGCTCGGTGACGAAGCTTTTCTCGTCTCCGGCCTGTCCTGGCTCGACCGCGAGTGGAGCAGCAGCGCGCTTGCGAAGGACCAGGCAGGCTGGGACTGGTTTGCGCTGCAGCTATCCGACGGCAGCGAGCTGATGTTCTATAACCTGCGAAAGACGGACGGCACGCAGGACGTGCACAGCGGCGGCACGTGGATCTCCGCTGCGGGTGAATCCCGGCATCTCGACAATGACGATATATCCCTGTCGGTGACCGGACAGTGGACCAGCCCCGAGGGCGGCACCTACCCTGCCTCATGGAACATCCGTCTGCCGAAGCTCGGACTGGCGCTCGTCGTCGAACCAGTGCTCGATGACCAGGAACTATTCACGACCGTTCGCTACTGGGAGGGTGCTGTCGACGTCACGGGTAGTCGTGACGGCGTCGAAGTGACTGGCCGCGGATACGTCGAGCTGACCGGCTACGCCGACTGAATCGGCCGGGGACACCGAATCGTCGATATGCAGACCACCGCGCGCCGCCTCCTCATAGTCGGGGCCCGGGTGTGGCAATCACCGATTAAAGGCGCAGCTGACAGCGGACTTTTTTTGGCCACAGATTTCAGGCGATGCCATGGGCAACGGGAATCGGTGCCGGCTCCCCTTCGGGACGCGCCGTTAAATCGGCTTCGCTGGCACCCGCGCGATAACGTGCCAGGAGCGCCTCAGGGTCAACGTCCACCCCGACCGGGTTATTGGCAAACGCTTCGCTGCGCATATAGTCGAAGGCGGCCTTGGAATCGCAGGTTTCAACCTGAAGCTCGATTCGGTTGCCGTCCGGATCCTGGTAATAAAAGGAAAGTGTGAAACCGTGATGAACCGGCCAGTAAGGAGTGAGCCCCTGCTCCTTGAGTCTGGCGTAGGTTTCGAGCAGGTCGGCCGCCGAGGCATAGGTGTACGCGATGTGGTTGAGGCCAATCTCACCGGAACCTGAATCCGCGGGCGTGTCAGGCTTCAGCACATCCAGATTCGCGATGGCGAAACGATGGCTTTCATCGTCATATGTCAGGAAGGCAAGGGCGGGGTCTCCATGCACAATCTCCGCTCCGAACACGTTGATATACCATGCCTTCATTTCCTCAAAACGACGCGTCATGAATACGACATGCGAGAAGGTCGGTGGCGGTGTCATGTTTGTACGTCCTTTCAATAGATGCTGTGCCGACTCACCTTCGGCCACTTCCAGTATCCTGGCCCTGGCGGCTATCGACAATTAACGGGGCTGCAGCTTGTCGAGAATACGGCAGGCAGCGACAAGTGCAGGCTTCATTGGATGCCCGTTCGTTGGTATTTCGGTACCTTCACGAAGGATATCACCATTGAGACTGCGGGCATTTTTCCAGGAAGCGGCCGCTCCGGGTTTCGCTGGCAGGCAGAGATAACCGCCGATGTCACCATGGAAGCAGATTCGACCCGTCTTCGGTGAAGTCATCCCAGAAATCCTCCAGCTTTTTTCGTGCGTCCGATGAAAGACGGTGGCCGCAGGCCGCGAGATTGCTTTCGAGTTGCTGCGGGGTTCGAATCCCCGGTATGACGCAGCTGACTTCATCATAGGAAAGAAGGTACCCGATTGCTTTGTGCGCAAGTTCAGAGCCGTCTGCGACAAGCCATTGAATTCCGGATACGAGCTCTGCCCGCCGCGCGATATCCTCCGCATTCCACCGTGCCCGGATTCCGCCGAAGCGGCTGCTCGCGTCAAACCGGCCAGTCAACCACCCGCTATCCAGTGGCACCTTGGCTATTATTCCGGCCTCGTGTTGTCGGACCGCAGCGAAGGAACGTCGAACGTCCTGGTGAAACACGTTGAACAGGACCTCGAGCACTTCGCTTTTCGTATTTGACAGGCAGTCCTCTACTTCCACCGCGAAGTCCAGGCTGGCACCGTAGTGCCTGATCTTTCCCTCTGTGCGTGCCTGCTCCAATGCGGCCCATACCGGATCCGTACCTGCATACATGTCCCCAGGCGGATTATGGAGAAGAAGAACGTCAAGGTAGTCTGTCTGCAACCTGCCCAGACTGGCTTCCAGGCTCTGCCAGAACCAATCTACCGAAAATTCCTTTGGGCCTTCCGGCGTATGGCCGAACTTGCTCACGAGAACGACATCGTCCCGCTTGTCCTTCAGTGCCTTGCCGAGCACCCGCTCGCTCTTTGTTTCTGCGTAGTTCGGCGCGGTATCGAACAGATTAATGCCGCCGTCTATGGCCTCGTGAATCAGGCGATGAGCGGTTTGCTCGTCCATGCCGCCCCACGAATCGTTGTTGCACAGCTGCCAGGCCCCGAAGCCAATCTCCGACACTTCCAGTCCGGTTGATCCAAGCGGTCGTTTTTTCATCTGCGCCCTCGAACGAGTTCATTGTTATCGGTACTAGCCGGAACAGCGCCCTGCATCGGCTCTCTTAAATCTGTAGAAGGGAACGCTCAGCGTTTCCTGGCATTGCCCCGGGCGGCTTCCACCGTGTACCGGGCGGCGTTCTTGTCGATCTTTTGCAGTATGGCTGCCTCCAGATCGACCTCGAGCCTGTCGGCCAGTCGTAGGGCGTAAATCAAAATGTCAGCCAGTTCGTCCGACACTTCGCCCAGCTGTTCCGCGGTCAGTGATTCACGCGACGACTGTTCCTCGGTCAACCATTGAAACACTTCGAGAAGCTCGCCGGCTTCGCCCGCGAGCGCCATGCTGAGGTTCTTGGGGCTGTGGAACTGCTCCCAGTCGCGTTCCTCCGCGAATTGGGCGAGCCTTTCCTGTATTGCCTTTACGTCCATACTTCCTGATCGTCGAAGGGGCCTGGAATACGATCATATACAGCAGCCGACGCCGGGCCGCGTCGCCTCTTCTGCAGCACTCGTGCAGCGAAAGCAGACCGTCTTCGCTCTTGGTGGATTGGTGGGCGATACCGGTCTCGAACCAGTGACCTCTGCAATGTGAATGCAGCGCTCTCCCAACTGAGCTAATCGCCCGCGCTCTGTCCATAGTCTACTCGATAGACCGCTTGCACCAAAATCGCTTGCTCAACCGTCGTCGATGGCAGCGACCCGGCGCGCGACTGAAGGCGATTTTCCGCGCTGGATAGACAAATCGCCGCACACCGGTCAACCGCCCGTTAGCCGGGTAACCAGCTGATTCAATCCGAAATCGAGTTTCTCGTCGATGCCCAGCAGCAGGATTATTGCAATCGCTACGGTCGCCAGGTAGCGAATCAAAACCCTCCAGAACTTGAAAAGTCCGTCGCTGGTGCCGCTCAGTTCGTTGCGCATGATATTGCGCGGCACCACCCAGCCAGCGAGGGCTGCGACCAGCAGTCCGCACAAGGGCAGAAGCACGCTGCCGCTCAGAAAATCGAGCCAGCCCGACAGTCCCGTGGTCATTACGTTTGCCGCACCAACGGCCCAGGCGAGTACGCCGACCGCAAAGGCCGATTTTATTCGGTTGAGACCAAGCTCCTCGACGACTACCGCCGATACCGTGATGAGAATCGAGATCGATGTCGTCAGCGCTGCGATAAACGCCAGAAAGAAGAACAGTCCGCCAATAATCGATCCGGCAGGCATGCCGGCGAAAACCGCCGGCAATGCGCCGAAAATCAGGCCCGCGCCTGCCGCCGGATCCAGGCTATGGGCGAAGACGATCGGAAAGATCATCAGGCCGGCCACGACAGCGACCATCGTATCCGAACCAGCAATGATTGCTGCGCTGCCCCCGATATGCTCCTCCTTCGGGAGGAATGAGCCGTACGTAATCATTATCGCGGCGCCGACACCGATCGAAAAGAAAGCCTGGCCCAGGGCAGCGAGGACGATTGTCGGTGTGAGCGCTGAGAAGTCGGGCGCGAAGAGGTACCTGATTGCATCTTTTGCGGCGCCGGTAGTGAGCGCATAAACACACATTGCCGCGAGCATAACGAAGAATATCGGCATCAGAACCGTCACCACTCGTTCGATGCCGCCGTGCAGACCGGCCGAGACGATCAATATGGTGGCAATCATAAACAGCGTATGCCACATCAACGCATGAGTTGGGCCCGCGTAAAGTGACAGCGCTTGAGCGGCACCGCCGGAGGCTTGCTGGGCGAATTCGCCCGATACCGACATCACCGCATAGGCAAGCACCTGGCCCGCGATGATGCTGTACGTCGTCAGGATGAAAAATGATGCGATGACGCCGACCCAGCCGACGACCGCCCAGTTCTGGGACTTTCCGATATCCAGCGCGAGCTGCCGCGTTGACCCAACGGCGGAGAGCCCCTTGTGGCGGCCTATCGCCAATTCGGCGATGAGGATTGGGTACGCGACGATGACGACGCAGACCAGGTAGATGATGACAAACGCCGATCCGCCGTTCTGGCCCGCCTGAAACGGGAAACGCCAGAGATTGCCGAGACCGACCGCCGAACCGATCGCCGCCATCAGGAACGCAAATCGTGAGGCCCATTGTGGGGTTGCAACCGCCATTTCCTGTTCTCCCTATGAAGGGTCGCCGAAACTTTCTTCTATCCCGTTTCCAACCGGGCCGAGGTGGTGAAATGGAAGCGCTCGCCATCGTGCCGGGCGACCCCGGGCAGTGCCAGCAATACAGCTTCCCCAATAACCTCACTGTCGAGCACCTCACGAAGGCAGGCCGGGGACTGCTGATCTGTCATCAGGCTGTCTTCCTTCGGTGACGCAGTGCAGATCATTGTAACCCGACCAGCGTCGGCGTCCGCTACGCGCAAGTAGCGACGGTGGCGCAGCCCGTGGTGAACAGGAAGAATCAAATCGGAAAGGATTCCCTTAAGATGAGGGGATGACCATCTCTCCGGCAAAACGCGCTCGCCGTCGCCCGCCGCTGCCGCGAGTTGTCTGGGCACTTGGGTTCGTCAGCCTGTTCATGGATGTGTCCTCCGAGATCGTCCATTCGCTTCTTCCACTCTTCCTCACGACAACGCTCGGCGCCAGCGTCGTTCTCGTCGGACTCATCGACGGGATAGCGGAGTCTACTGCGGCAATCGCCAAGGTATTCTCGGGATTCCTCTCTGACCGGATGGGACGGCGCAAGCCCCTCATCCTGCTGGGTTATGGCCTGGCGGGTCTCTCCAAGCCGCTCTTCCCGCTCGCAGCAGGCGCTCCTCTGGTCCTTTGCGCGCGCTTCGCGGACCGAATTGGCAAAGGTCTCAGAGGCGCACCACGTGACGCGCTCGTCGCGGACGTCACCCCCGGAGCGATTCGCGGTCGAGCCTACGGTTTGCGGCAAGCCCTCGACACAACCGGGGCTTTTCTCGGCCCACTGCTGGCAATCGTGCTCATGCTCGTTTTCTCCGGCGATATGAGGGCGGTCTTCTGGGTCGCGGTGGTGCCTGCGGGACTTGCGGTGCTCCTGGTCGTTTTCGGCGTCCGGGACCGCGCGGGCGAACCGGATGACGTAAAGGTGCAGGCACCAATTCGCGTCAGTGATGTCGCCGGTCTGAGCGGAACCTTCTGGAATGTCGTTGCCATTGGCGTCGTCTTCACCCTGGCACGATTCAGCGAGGCATTCTTGATTCTGAAGGCGAGCGCAGACGGACTGCCGATGGCGCTTGCACCTTTGGTGTTCGTGGTCATGAACGTCGTCTACGCTCTCGGCGCGTATCCCGCGGGGGCGCTTTCGGATTCTTTCGGGAATAGCAGGCTGCTGCTCCTCGGGGCCGGGACCCTGGTCGCCGCCGATCTATTGCTTGCATTTTCGACGAGCCTTTTCGGCACGTTCTCAGGGATCGCGCTTTGGGGTGCGCACATGGCGCTCACACAAGGAATCTTCGCCAAGCTGGTTGCCGAACACGCGCCGACGTCGCTGCGCGGTTCCGCTTTCGGCCTCTTCAACCTGATCACGGGAGTGGCCTTATTCTTCGCCAGCGTCGTTGCAGGCCTGGTCTGGGAATACGTTGGCCCGGCGGCTACGTTCGGCATCGGCGCCGGCTTCGCTGCCGCCGCGGCTGTAATAATCCTGTTTCGGCTTCGATCGCTGGAGCGGTGACAGCTGTCGACCGCCCGCGAATCCCGAGCACAAATTGTGGCCGGGAGTTACCTACGTGGGTAGTAACTCTGGTCGCAGCACGTAGACGTATGCATCAACTTGCTCGCCGTTCAACAGGGTCACCGATTCGAGCGTCCGCTCGTATTCCTCGCCCTCGAGGTCGTCCAGGTAGGCCCACTTGGCACCCAGATTCGATGACGCAAAGACATGGCCGTGGACTTCACTTCCATGCTCGTCAATCACGAGTCCGGGGTATCCCAATGCCGCTCCCCAACCCGCGTTAACGAGAGTACCTCTTACGAATGCTGGCTCCCAATCGCCGTCGATAGAGGCGAGAATATGCTCGTTCGGCCCGCCAGGCTGGAGTGAGCCGTATATAAACAGCCTTTCCATGAGTGTTCATCTTAAACCACACGGGCCTGGACTGATCGGGGTCCCGCGGACATTCATTTTATCACCAGAGCAAGCCTGGCTTCTGACAGAGCTGGTGTCGCAACCCTTCTTCCGTTTCGGGCGGTGTGCGGCCTCAGATCATACGACTCTGCCCGAACCCGAGCACCTTCTTGCAGTGCGGACAAAAGTAGACGACGTTCCTGCCCTCAATGAAACCGAGACCTTTCGCCCGCGAGTAGACCTCGGTCAGGCGCTTGTCACAATGACAGCAGATGGGGCTGAGGTCATTGCGCTTGACGATTTTCAGTGGTTTCACTTCAGCCTTGCTCATAACATTCGCCTGCGTCGGTTACCAGAATTTACGAAGAGACTCTCAGGTCGCGTAGTCTCAGGGGCTTCGGTCAGATGTGCCCTTGTCGAACGTAAACAAAAATGTATACGGCGATGGCAACGTCGCGTCAATTCTGGGATTTACTTAGGGATACACTCCGATAAGAAGCCGTGCTGCAGGATCTCGGCCTAACAGCCGTTGTTGGCGTTAAACCGGTCACCAGCATGCGTCTTTTCGGGGCCTACCTCCTGCCCATCGGCGCTCGCCGAAAAAGTCTGCGGCGCGCCGTGTAAACGATTGCGACGACGATAGTGTTGAGCTTTCTCGATTCCTTCGTCGGCTCTACAGCGTCAGGATCTTCCGTACGCCCATTGGAATACATGGTGAATCTGACTCGCCACGTCCTGCGAGCGATGATCCGGCAGTGCGATAATGGATACATATCTGTCTTTGCGCGAAACCGCGATTTCTCAGGCAGGTCCCAGCAAAAAAGTGTCCACTTCCTGAAAACAGAAGCGCTCATCCGGAACGACATACGACAGTCTGTCGCAGACAAACGAGCCGCTCGGTGCGGTGCCCCGGAGTCGCTCACACAACGTGAGGCTGTCTTCGATGGACAGAAATTCGGCAATCGTCATGTGCGCCGGGATATTCCGCCGCTCGTGCATGCGATCACCGAAAGCGGACGACGAGTGCAGCGCCCGCTTTAAGGCATCGATTGAATCCTGTGGCCTGATCGGATAGAAGACGCCGGCGTATTCGGTTGACGCCTGCGGCTTGTCAATGTGAAGTCGAAACGGCCCGAAGGCGCTCAAAACATTGCTGATTTCGTCGCGCAGTTCACGCGTCATTTCTCGGCTTAGCGGATC
>JAAUYE010084087.1_pt1 | contig 15240 bp, 15 predicted proteins | sample 7278081 | NCBI WGS metagenome assembly JAAUYE01 (sample SAMN14350131, study PRJNA611818) | marine sediment metagenome | isolation source: surface marine sediment (0.6m) | place: French Polynesia: Moorea | collected 2018-08
CGCACAGGCGGTGCGTGACACCCATCACGGAATCCGTGATGACAACTACGTACTCTAAGGTGACAGAAGTTACGGCACAACCCGATGGCCTCAGTCAGACCTCGCAACTGGTTCAAGCGGCTATTCGCCCGAAACGCCGAGAAACCGCGTGTGTCGCCGTACCATGCGGTGTCGATCCACTGTACGGATAGCGCATGTCAGGCGGCAAAGGACAATCTGGGAAAGCGCTATCTTTCAGCAGAAGCACCGTTTCTGCCCCTACGTGACTGTGATCGGCCCGATCAATGTAACTGTCGCTACAAGCATTATGACGATCGACGACGCGAACAGCGTCGACGCGCCGATCAAGGTCTTGCGGACCATTCCAACCCCGATCGCGAAGAGCGTCGGCGACAGAAAGATCGTCGAGCTCAGAATGATGGCGACGATTCAGAGCCCGTTTCCATCCAGGAAGGCAGCTACTACGAGCACGTCGAGGATACAGTCCGTACCGCGACCATCGAAGCGGGTGAGCAGGATGGCGTCGATCCATATAATTCGGGAAGCTTCGATAAGTCGAAATCGTGGGACTCGGACTCAGACCAGTAAGAGCAGCCTGCTTCGGCAAACGCCGACGTCCGCATTCGGCCATAAGCGACCCCTGAGCCTTTGAGCCACTCAACGACTGGTAATGACCCAAAGCCGCCGTTTATGTTGCTTTGCTCACATGACAAGGACGAGGCTCTGTGACCCCCGATTTTAGCCAGGTATTTCCGAGGTTCTCGGCACTGCTTCCCAAGGCGGAACCAGAAAACGTATTGCCATTGCGCTCAGGGGACGAGATTGCCGAGTTGGAGCAATCGCTCGGCGTAAGCCTGCCCAGTTCGTACAAGCAGTTCCTCCAGACTTGTGGTGGGTTGTGGATGTTGGGAGGAGCTATTCAGATGGGGCCGAATCATCCATTCGTCCACAGATTTCCAGCCTATGAAGAGCTTACGTCCCAGCAGCAGTCTGTAGTTCAACAGCGAGGTGGAACCTGGCCGCCCCAATCGCAAGGCATGTTGTGCTTCGCTGAGTACTTCCTGGAGGCTGATGGCGACCAAGTGCTATTCGATGTATCTGACGGACTCATCGATGGCGAGTACCCTGTTTACTACTATGCTCATGGAGATTCGCCTGCACGAGTAACGCGAGTTGCCGATTCATTTACTGAGTGGATTGAGAACGTCTGTATCCAGTCGTTTGACGATTCGTGATCCGGTGAACACGAGGTGTTGTGATGAACGCTGAACCTGACCACAGAGAATCACTAATCGTTGCCAGGACTTTGGGCGTGGTGTTCTTCAGCATTATGAGCCTGATATCCATCGTTGTGCTCTTGACTGAGGACCGATTGGACACCTTTGGCTATATTCTCATCGTCGCAGCGCCTTTCGGGATGGGCGCAATCGGCTATTTCGTCGGCCGCCATAATGACCCAACGTCGTCTGACTAGTATTGTCGCTTGAGCCAGTCTCCCGCGACGATTGCTGCGTCTTCTGTTCTTACGGCGACACAAAGTGCCCGCCTGTTCAGGACGGGAGCACGTGCTGCAACTAGTTATTCCTTAACTGCGCTCCAGTAAGCCAGGAAATCTCGACCCGTCGAATTCGATAGCCCTTCGAGCACACCGTTCTCAAGAGTTGCAGAGTGATAGTAAGGGCCCGAACCATCGCTGGTCACAAATGCAATGCGCAGTTTTCCCCAGTCGTTATTAATACGACCCTCCGAGATCGGGGCATCATAGAAAGTGCCGCTGAACGAACTGCCCTGCACAGCCTCAATAACAAATTCCTTGTAGTACGGCTCCGCATCTGGCTTCGGACGAAGATCGACCTTCCAGGTACCCGGTAGCAGATCCTCGGCGATCACAGGTTTGGCTGCATTGGACGAACAGGCCACCAGGTTCGCGCAGATCAATATCGCAAAATACGCCAGTAATACCCGATTGAACGCCAAGCGACTCGCCATGTTCGATGGACCTCGGTTTGGAACCAGCCTGCTCAGCGATTCATATAGTTCAGCGCGCGCTTGTCCGCTGACAGGGCCGCCTCATGCACGGCCTCAGCCAGTGACGGGTGCGCGTGAATCGTGCGCTGGATGTCCTCGGTGCTCGCTGAGAACTCGAGCGCCAGCACGGCTTCCGAGATCAACTCGCCGGCCATCGGCCCAACAATGTGCACGCCCAGAATCTCGTCGTCGTCTTCGGCGGCAATGACCTTGACCATGCCGCTCGTCTGCTCGAGCGCCTTGGCGCGACCGTTGGCGGCAAATGGAAACGAGCCGACCTTGTAAGCCCGGCCGCTCTCCTTGACCTCGTCCTCGGTCTTGCCGACCCAGGCGATCTCCGGCGCCGTGTAGAGCACCGACGGAATGACGTCGTAATTCACCTCGGCGATTTCACCGACGATCAGGTCGGCGACCATGACGCCCTCTTCCGAGCCCTTATGCGCAAGCATCGGCCCGCGAACGCAATCGCCAATCGCGTAGACGCCCTTCACGCGCGTGCGGCATTCCTCATCGACGACGATGAAACCACGTTCGTCAGTTTGAATGCCGGCGTCGTCGGCAAACAGACCGTCCGTGAAAGCGCGCCTGCCAACGGCGACGATCAGCTTGTCGACCTCGATCGAGTGCGAGCCCGACGCATCGTCGTATTCGACCTTGACACCCTTCTTGGAGGCTTTCGCACCCGTCATCTTGGCGCCGAGCCGTATGTCGAGGCCCTGCTTCTTGAAGTCCTTCGCTGCGACGTTGGCGACATCGCGATCGGCCATGAACAGAAAGTCATCCATGGCTTCGATAATCGTGACGTCGGAACCCAGTCGCGCCCACACGCTGCCGAGCTCAAGACCGATAACGCCCGCGCCGATAACGCCGAGGCGTTCTGGAACGGCGTCCAGCTCGAGCGCATCCCAGGAGTCGATGATCTTGTCGTGATCGAACTTGGCCATCGGCAGCTCGATGGGCACCGAGCCGGAACCGAGAATGACGTTCTCGGCGTCGATAATCTCGGGCTCGCCATCCACTGGCGTAAATTCAACTTTCTTGCCGGCCAGCAGCTTGCCATGGCCGACCAGGCCGTCGACTTTGTTCGCCTTGAACAGACCACCGATACCGCCGGTCAGCTGTCGCACGATTCCGGCGCGACGCTTCTGCATTGCGGCGATGTCCATGCCCAGCTCGCCCGTCGAGATGCCGTGCTTTTTGAACTCGTGCTGCGCCCGGTGATAAAGCTCGGAAGACTCGAGCAGCGCTTTGGACGGTATGCAACCCGCGTTGAGGCAAGTGCCACCGAAGGCATACTTGCCATCGCGGTTCTGCCACTCGTCGATACAGGCAACCGATTTGCCATGCTGCGCGGCGCGAATCGCCGCAATGTATCCGGCCGGGCCGGCGCCAATAACGACAACGTCGTAATTCTTGCTCATTACAACCTCTAGATATTCAGTAACAGCCGGCCCGGGTCTTCGAGCAGCTGCTTGACCGTAACCAGGAACTGCACCGAGTCCTTGCCATCAATAATGCGATGGTCATAGGTCAGCGCCAGGTACATCATCGGCCGCGCCTTGATTTCGCCATCGACAACCATGGGCCGCTGCTGGATCGCATGCATGCCCAGAATTGCACTTTGCGGCTGGTTGAGAATTGGCGTCGACATCATTGAACCGAACACGCCGCCATTGGTAATCGTAAACGTACCGCCGGTCAGATCGTCCATACCGATCGAACCGTCCTGCGCCTTCTTCGCGAGCTCGCCGAGTTCACGCTCGAAGTCAGCGAAGCTCATCTGATCCACGTCGCGCACGACGGGCACCATCAGCCCGCGCTCCGTCGAGACGGCGATGCCGATGTCGTAGAAATTGTGGTAGATGATGTCGGTACCCTCGACCGATGCATTCACGACCGGGAACTTCTTGAGCGCCTCGACACAGGCCTTGGCGAAGAACGACATGAATCCGATCTTGACGCCGTGTTCCTTCTCGAAGGGCTCCTTGTAGCGGCTGCGCAATGCCATGACCTCGGTCAGGTCGACCTCGTTAAACGTCGTCAACATGGCCGCGGTCTGCTGGGCGTCGATCAGCCGCTCAGCGATACGTGCGCGCAAGCGGGTCATGGGCACACGCTGCTCGGTGCGCTCGAGCCCGACGACGGCGTCCTCGTCGACGATGACCGGCGCAGGGTCGCCCGGCGTCACGTTGCTGCTGTCATCCGCCTTGAGGAATGCGAGCACATCGGCTTTCGTTATGCGACCGTCCTTGCCGGTACCGAGCACCATGGTCTCGTCGAGGTCGTGTTCCTCGAGCAAGCGGCGCACGGCCGGGCTGGTCTTGGGCGGCTTCGCCGACTTCTCTGCCTCGGGCGCCGGCGCCTTCTTGGCAGCGGCGGCCGGCTTTGGCGCCTCCGTTGCGGCGACCTCGCCTTCTTCGAGAATCGCGAGCACGTCGCCGGCGGTCACGGTCGCGCCATCCTCAACCTTGATCTCCTTGAGCACGCCGGCGGCCGGCGCAGGAACTTCGAGAACCACCTTGTCGGTCTCGAGGTCGACGAGGTTTTCGTCGCGGGACACCGCGTCACCGGGTTTCTTGTGCCAGCCAACGAGCGTGGCGTCGCTGACGGACTCCGGCAAGGGCGGTACTTTGATCTCAATACTCATTTGGTTTTCCGTTGGGTCTTCTTCGGCTTGGCGGATTTGCTGGGTTTGCTTTCAATGCCCAGCGCGGCTTCGACCAGCGCCTGTTGCTGCTGAAGATGAATCTTGAAGATGCCGGAGGCTGGCGCAGCCGCGCCCGGCCGGCCGGCGTAATAAAGTTGCTGGTGCTCCTTGAGCGGCTCCTGCAGGCGATGCCGGATCTGGTACCAGGCTCCCTGGTTTTGCGGCTCTTCCTGGCACCACACGATTTCCTCGACATGCGCGTACTGCTCGAGCAACGCCGCGAATTCAGGGATCGGGAACGGATACAACTGCTCGATGCGCACAATGGCGACATCGGCAATGCCGTGCACCTGGCGTGACTCGAGCAGGTCGTAATAGACCTTGCCACTGCAGAACACGATGCGCCGTGTCTTCTTCGACGAAATGTTCTCCGCTTCGGGAATGATCAGCTCGAACTGGCCATCCGACAGACTCGTTAGCGGCGAGACCGCCATCTTGTGGCGTAGCAAGCTCTTGGGCGTCATCACGATCAGCGGCTTGCGATACGGCCGCACCATCTGCCGCCGCAGCATGTGGAACATCTGCGCAGGCGTGGACGGTACGCACACCTGCATGTTGTGCTCTGCGCACAGCTGCAGGAAGCGCTCGAGACGCGCTGACGAATGCTCGGGCCCCTGGCCCTCATAGCCGTGCGGCAGGAACAGGGTCAGCCCGCACAAGCGTCCCCACTTGGCGTCGCCCGAACTGATGAACTGATCGATCACAACCTGGGCGCCGTTGGCGAAATCGCCGAACTGCCCTTCCCAGATCGCGAGCGTGTCGGGCTCGGTCGTGGCGTAACCGTATTCGAAGCCCATCACGGCCTCTTCCGACAATAGCGAATCGATGACGCGGAACGCATTGGGTCGATCGGTCAGGTGCTCCAGCGGCGTGTACTCGCGGTTGTTGATCTGGTTGTGCAGGACCGCGTGGCGATGGAAGAACGTGCCGCGACCGCTGTCCTGGCCCACGAGACGGCAGTCGAAGCCGTCTTCGATGAGCGACGCGTAAGCCATGGTCTCGGCGAAGCCCCAGTCCATGTCGATCTCGCCTTTCGACATGCGCAGACGCTCGTCCATGATGCGCTGCACGCGACCGTGCAGCTTCATGTCCGGCGGCACGTCGGTGATCGCCTTGCCGAGCTTGTCCACGGTCTTGGGGCTGATCGTCGTGTCGACCGCATCATCCCACTGCGCATCGGCAAAACGGCTCCAGTCGACCGTGAACTCATCGCCGATCAGGCCGAGAGAGGAACGCGGAACCGGTTCACCGCGGTCAAGGCGGTCGCGGTAGTCGTCCTGAAGCTTCGCAACATCCGCCGCGTTGACGACGCCGCGCTCGATCAGGGCATCGGCATACTGCCTGCGCGTTGACTCGTGACTGCGGATATTGCCGTACATGATCGGCTGCGTCGCCGCAGGCTCATCGGCCTCGTTGTGGCCGTGGCGGCGATAACACACCAGGTCGATGACGACATCCTTCTTGAACTTCTGCCGGTATTGCAGCGCCAGCCGCGTGACGAACAGCGCCGCCTCCGGATGGTCGCTGTTCACGTGGAAGATGGGCGCCTCGATCATCTTGGCGACGTCCGAGCAGTAATCGGTCGAGCGCGCATCCGACGGGCGGCTGGTCGTGAAACCGATCTGGTTGTTCACGACGATGTGGACCGTGCCACCGGTCCGGAAGCCGTTGGTCTGCGACATCTGGAATGTCTCGGTAACGACGCCCTGCCCCGAAAACGCGGCGTCGCCGTGCACGAGCACCGGCAGCACCTCGTTGCGCTCGGCGTCGCCACGGCGCTGCTGGCGCGCCCGCACCGACCCTTCGACGACCGGATTCACAATCTCCAAGTGCGACGGGTTGAATGCGAGCGCAAGGTGCACATTGCCTCCCGGCGTTTTCATGTCGGCCGAGAATCCTTTGTGATACTTGACGTCGCCCGAGCCTTTCAACTCGTCGACGTCATAGTTGCCTTCGAACTCCTCGAACAACTCTTCCGGCGACTTGCCCAGCACGTTCACGAGCACGTTGATGCGCCCACGGTGCGCCATGCCGATGACGATCTCCTTAATGCCCGCGGCGCCGCCCTGCTGAATCAGGTCGTCGAGCATCGGAATCAGGCTCTCCCCGCCTTCGAGCGAGAAGCGCTTTTGGCCGACATAGCGGGTGTGCAGGTAGCGCTCGATGCCTTCGGCGCTGGTCAGCTGCTCGAGCAGCCAACGACGTTCTCTGTCGGACAGGTTCTCAGTCATCGCGCCACGCTCGAAGCGCTTGCGCAGCCACAGGCGTTCGCGGGCCCGAGAGATATGGGCAAACTCGGCGCCCACTTCGCCGCAGTAGATGGTCTTGAGCATCTCGAGGATGTCACGCAGCTTCATGCGCTCGTCCCCGGTGCCGGCGAGTCCGCCCGTGTGGAACTCGGTGTCCATGTCGGCCTCGCTAAGGCCGAGATAATCGAGTTTCAGAACGCCTGGCACGGGCCGGTGCATCAGGCCCAGCGGGTCGATGTTGGCGATCTGGTGCCCGCGCAGGCTGTAGACCTGGATCAGCCGGGCAACGGCCGCCTGCTTCTGGCCGGGCGCCGTGGACGACGTGCCTTTGCCACGAACCCGCGTCTTGCGCCGCCCGCCGGAGCGCGCCTGATCGAGCAATTCCTCACGGACCGCCGAGTGAGCAACCTCGGTATCCGGCTCGCCCAGGGTCGCGAAGTACTCGCGCCACGCGTCGGGCACCGACGCGGGGTCTTCGAGGTACTTTTCGTACAGCGTCTCCACGGCCGTCGCGTTGGCCGCAAACAGAGGCGTCGAGGCGTACTTTTCCTTCAGTGAATCACTCATTGCAGGAGCGTTTTCGCCCGACCCGTGTCAGGCCGGCGCGTGGCTAGCGAAAAAGGGGCGCTAGTTTAGCCCAAGCTACTGATTTAGGAAACGGAATCCGGGCTACAAAACGTGCATCAAATGTACGAATTCGTAACAGATGAGGCAGGCGTAGAAGGTGAAGAAAGCCGTCAGGAACAGGCCGGTGCGGACCCGGTTCATGAAGCGCGCCTTGGCCATGAAGACCAGCATCATGATGCCGACGCCCGTCATCGCCATCTTGGACACCGCGAACGCGGTGGTTCCCTGGCTGAGAATGGCCGCCATGACGGGGTTGGCCTCGTACATGCCCCTGTCGAGCAGCTGCAGGGTCATGAACGCGTCGAGGCAGCTGAAGATCATGGTGCCCACGGCGAGGAAGAACAGCCACGGGTGATGCCAGTCGAGGAATAGCACCTCGCCATCGATCTCGCGCCGCGGGGAATGCCGTCGGGACCGGGCGAAACCATAAACCACCGTGCGCCAGCTGAACTGCCTGCGGTCGGCAATTATTCGCTGCTCCGCTATCGCTTCGCTGCTTTCCATTTCTGCTGCAACACTCCCCCTGAGACTGTTCGAGTATGCAGTAAACGCCTATGATGGCGCTGTATAAAGTTCCGACAACCGGCCACAGGAGGCCCTGGAATGAAAGGATTCACGGCGACTCTTCCCAATGGGGAAGCGACCGTCTATGTCGACCGCAAGCGCTGGCTGTGGCTGCTGTCGGTTGCGTATCCGCTGGAGCCCCTGCTGGGCATCTGGCTGCATAGCGTGACGGGCAACGAACTCTGGCTGCTGCTGCCGCTGCTGCTGAATTTCGGCTTCGGCCCGATCATCGACTGGATCCTCGGCGAGGACCGGAATAACCCGCCGGAACAAGTAGTTATGCAGCTCGATCAGGATCGCTACTACCGGCGGCTGACCTACGCGACCGTGCCGCTGCATTTCATCACACTGATCGTGGCCTGCTGGTACGCCGGCACCCACGAGTCGCTGAGCATACCCGGCATCCTGGGACTTGCGCTGGTGACCGGCTTGACGGCCGGACTGGCCATCAATACCGGCCACGAACTCGGCCACAAGAACTCCCGGCTCGAGAAATGGCTGGCCAAGATCGTCCTCGCCGTACCGGCCTACGGGCACTTCACGATTGAACATAATTTGGGGCACCACCGCAACGTGTCGACGCCTGACGACCCGGCCAGCTCCCGAATGGGCGAGAGCATCTACAAGTTCGCCGGGCGCGAAATTCCGGGCGCATTTCGCGAAGCCTGGGCGATCGAGAAAGACCGCCTGCAGCGCCGCGGCCGGCCCGTGTGGCATCCCAACAATCAAATTCTGCAGTCCTACTACCTGACCCTGGTGCTCAACGTTGCCCTGATCGTCGCATTCGGCTGGATCATGGTGCCGTTCCTGCTGCTGCACCACATTTCCGCCTACTGGCAACTGACCAGCGCCAACTACGTCGAACACTACGGCCTGCTGCGCGAGAAGGACGAGAACGGCCGCTACGAGCGCTGCGAGCCGCGGCACTCCTGGAACAGCAATCACGTGTTTAGCAACCTCGTACTGTTCCACCTGGAACGCCACTCGGATCACCATGCCAACCCGCTGCGTCGCTACCAGGCGCTGCGCCATTTCGACGATGCCCCGCAACTGCCGAACGGTTACTTCGGCGTTTACCTGCTGGCCTATGTGCCCTGGCTCTGGTTCCGGGTGATGGACGCGAGGCTGATGGCCCTGCCGCACGTCAATGGCGATCTCGACAAGGTCAACGTCTGTCCGGATGCGCGAGCCGCGCTGTTCCTGAAGTACGGCGACGACAAGAAATCCGAGCCGACGCTGGACTGAGCCGGCCGCCCCCGGGCGTTATTGCGTATGCCGGCGGGCGATGTCGATCATCGCGCGCAGGCTTTGCTCGACGTCTTCGGCCGTCGTCGCCCAGCTGCTGACGCTGATCCGCATGGCCGTGCGCCCCTGCCACACGGTGGCGCCGCACCAGCAGGTACCGTCGCGCTGAACGTCCTCAATGACGGCCCGCGTTGTCGCCGGTTCACCGAAAGAGACCAGCACCTGGTTGAGGATGACATCATTGAGAATCTCGAACCCGGCATCGCGAAACCCGTCGGCAAACGCGCGCGCGTGCGAACAGCAGCGTTCTACCAGCGCTTCGACACCGGTTCTCCCCAATGACTTCAGCGCGGCCCAGACGTCGATGCCACGACCACGTCGCGACAACTCGGGGGTGTAATCCGACGGATTACGATGCTCCGTCTCGGTAATGAGGTAGTCGGCCGTAATCGCCATCGCCGAGGCCAGGTCGGCCGGTTTGGCGACAAACGCAATGCCGCCATCGTAGGGAACGTTGAGCCACTTGTGCGCATCCGTGGCCCAGCTGTCGGCTTTCTCGAATCCGTCGATCAGCGACCGCGTCGAATTTGCGGCGGCCGCCCACAATCCGAATGCGCCGTCGACGTGCACCCAGGCGCCGGCCGGCTTCACCGCATCACAAATCTCGCCGATAGGGTCGAACGCGCCCGTATTGATGTTGCCCGCCTGCGTACAGACGATCGCCGGCCCTTCGATGGGTGGCAAGTCCCCCGCTCTCATCCGGCCCTGCCCGTCCGTGGGGACGCGAACGACCCGGTCGCGCCCGAGACCGAGCATGCCGAGCGACTTGAACAACGTGGGGTGCGCCTCTTCGCTCACGATCATTGTCACGGGCGGAGCGCCGATCAACCCGTCGGCTTCGACGTTCCACCCGACGTCGTCAAACACGCGATGACGCGCGGCAGCGAGCGCCGTGAAGTTCGCCACGGTTGCGCCCGTCACAAAGCCGGCTCCCGTTCCCCTGGGCAGGCCGAAGAGGTCCACCATCCAGTCGATCGCGACCCGCTCGAGGGTCGCCGTCGCCGGCGTAACCTCGTGCATGACGACGTTCTGGTCCCAGGCCGTCGCGAGCCAGTTCGTGGCGACGGTCACGGGCAGCGACCCGCCAATCACAAACCCGAAGAAGCGGGGTCCTGCCATGGCGACGGATGCCGGCGAACCGATCTTGTCCAGCAGCGCCAGCACCTCGTCGTCCGTGCAGCCGTCTTCCGGCAGCGGCTCGACGAGCTCCGAAACGGCGGCAACGGCTTCCGCTGAGGGCGCCACCGGGCGGTCCCCGCACGACTCCCGGTAGCGAATGCCGCGCTCGGCGGCATCGGCCAGCAACTTCCTGAGCGTCTCGTCGCGATCCATAGCACCTATAATGCGCAAGATGCCCGAGGACGTCATCATCTCCGACAGTCTTGCGATTCCCGCGAGTGACATCGAGTTCACGGCGGTGCGCTCACGGGGCCCCGGGGGCCAGAACGTCAACAAGGTCTCGTCGGCTATTCAACTGCGCTTCGATATCAGCGCCAGTGACGCACTGCCGGACGCGGTTCGGGAGCGGCTGCTCGCACTCAAGGATCGCCGCATCACGGCCGACGGCGTCGTCATCATCAAGTCCCAGGAGCACCGCAGCCAGGACCGCAACCGCCAGGCCGCCGTTGATCGACTCGTCGAACTGGTGCAAGCGGCACTGGTCGAGCCGAAGCCCCGCAAAAAGACCCGGCCGTCGCGCCGCGCCGTCGAAAAGCGGCTCTCGGAGAAACGCCGCAGGGCCGATATCAAGAAAGACCGGGGGCCGGTACGGGATCATTGACCGGTATATTGTTACTTTGTTACCATAGTAACACTACTGGCCGGAGGACCACCCCATGCCGCGCAAGACCATTTCGCGCACCCAGACCGGCGTGCGCCTCGAAACCTCGCTGCTCAAGACGCTCAAGGCCCTCGCCGAGTACACCGACCTCAGCCTCGGTGACCTGCTGGAGGGCATCGTCCTGCATGCCTTCGAGGGCAAGGCCCCCTTTTCTTCCGAGACCCGCAAGGTCATCGACCAGCTCAAATCGGTTTACGGCTGTGACCTGACCGCCGCGGACAGCCACAAGCTCCTGGAGGAGTCGTAATGAGCGGATCGAAACCGGACGTCACGATCGGGACGTTCGAGGCGGGGCAGATCGACGCCGACAGCTTCGACCACGAAGCCCACGTCTACCTGGCCTGGCTGTACCTCGAGCAACTACCGGTGCTGGCGGCCCTGCAGCGCTACTCGCAGGGATTGAAGCGCCTTACCGAGCAGCTGGGAATTCCCGGCAAGTACCACGAGACGATCACCTGCTTCTACCTGTTCAAGATTGCCGAGCGCCGCGAGGCGTCTTCCGGCACCTGGCTCGAATTCAAACGATGCAACGCCGATCTGCTCGCGCGCGGCGAATCCAGCGTGCTGCACCACTTCTACAGCCGCGAGGCGCTCGAGAGCGATCGAGCCCGCCAGGCGTTCGTCCTTCCTGACAGGGTTGCGGAGGCTTCCGCCGCCTAGAACAGCCCTTCGATCTGGCCTTCCTTGTTGACGCAGATCGCGTTCGCCGCGGGCACTCGCGGCAATCCCGGCATCGTCATGATGGCGCCGCAAACAATGACGAGGAATTCCGCCCCGGCCGCGAGGCGCACCTCGCGAATCGGCACGACGTGCCCCGACGGCGCCCCGAGCAGGTTGGGATCGGTTGAGAAGCTGTACTGCGTCTTGGCCATGCAGACCGGGTAGTGGCCGTACCCTGACCCCTGGAAATCGGCGATCTGCTGCCGCACTTTCTTGTCGGCAATGATGTCGTCGGCGCCGTAGATCGTTGTCGCGACGCGCTTGATTTTGTCCCACAGCGGCAGGTCGTCGGAGTACAGCGTGCGGAACTGAGCCGCCCCGCTGTCGGCCAGCTGACAGACTTTCTCGGCAAGTTCGGTCGTGCCGTCGCCACCGTCGGCCCAGTGCGTGCAGTCGATCGCTTCAACCCCAAACTCGCCGCAATACTCCTGCACGGCGGCAACTTCGGCATCGGTATCGGCCGTATAGCGATTCACCGCGACGACGGCCGGTGCGCCGAACTGCGCCAGGTTGCGCAGGTGGCGACCCAGGTTCTTGAGGCCGTCCTTCAGGGCCGCGACGTTTTCGGCGCCGAGGTCCGTCTTAGCCACGCCGCCCTGCATCTTGAGCGCCTTGATCGTCGCCACCAGCACGACGGCATCGGGCGACAGGCCAGCCTTGCGGCACTTGATGTTGAAGAACTTCTCGGCGCCCAGGTCCGCGCCGAATCCGGCTTCGGTGATGACGTAGTCGGCCAGCTTGAGGCCCGTACTTGTCGCCATGACCGAGTTGCAGCCGTGGGCGATGTTGGCGAACGGTCCACCGTGCATCAGGCATGGGTTGTTCTCGAGGGTTTGCACGAGGTTCGGCTGCATCGCGTCCTTCAGGAGCGCCGTCATGGCGCCATGGGCGTTGAGTTCCCTGACGGTTACCGGTTCGTTCTGGCGCGTATAGCCGAGAACGATGTTGCCGAGCCGGTTCTCGAGGTCCTGCAGGTCCGTCGCGAGGCAGAAGATCGCCATGATCTCGGACGCGACCGTGATGTCGAACCCGGCTTCGCGCACGACGCCGTTGTGGTAACCGCCCAGCCCCGACGTGATCGTCCGCAACGCCCGATCGTTCATGTCGACGACGCGCCGCCAGGTCACCCGGCGCGGGTCGATGTTGAGCTGGTTCTCCCAGTGCATGTGATTGTCGATCAGTGCCGACAGCAGGTTGTGCGCGGCGCCGATCGCATGGAAGTCGCCCGTGAAATGCAGGTTGATGTCCTCCATCGGTACGACCTGCGCATAGCCGCCGCCCGCCGCGCCGCCCTTCATGCCAAAGCACGGCCCGAGGCTGGGCTCGCGCAGGCAGATCAGCGCGTTCTTGCCGATCTTGTGCATGCCATCGCCGAGACCCACGGTCGTCGTGGTCTTGCCCTCACCGGCCGGCGTCGGCGATACGGCTGTCACGAGAATCAACTTGCCGTCTTTATTCTTGCCGGTCGCCTTGATGAAATCCGACGAGATCTTGGCCTTGTCGTGGCCAAACGGGATCAGTGCGTCGTTCGGGATGCCCAACTTGTCGGCGATTTCGTTGATGGGCTTGAGTGTTGCCGCCTGGGCAATTTCGATGTCGCTTTTGACTGCCACGATCGGGATTCCTTGTTGTTGTATGAAAGGCCGGACGCGGATTCTAGCCGAATTCGCGGGTACGCCAGCATGTCGCAAAGGGAGCCCGGGGAAAATCCGTATTTCCCCAACCGCGTCACGTTCGTGTCGACGCGATCGACATATACTCGCAACCTGTCGAAAAAACGATAGAAAATCGACATATTTGTAAAACGTGTCGATTTGGCGTACACATTGCCCGTATATGTCGATTTTTCCGACTTACATCGACATATCTTGGGAATGCGTCGACACAATCGACACGTCCTGCAGACGTGTCGAAAAGGCCCTGAAAAATCGACATAACCGCACCGAGAGAGACGTAAATGGCTGATTTTGATCCGAAAGCTCCGTACAACGACCTCCCCGACCTCCCGCCTTCCCTGGAGCTGATCGAGACGACCGAGCTCCTCAAGGCCTGCATCCAGTCGCGCGTGGCCCTGGCCGAGCTCAAGCAGGCCGCGGAGCTGATTCCCAATGCTGCGGTTCTTGTCAACGCGCTGCCCCTGCTCGAGGCGCGCGCGAGCTCGGAAATCGAGAACATCGTGACGACGACCGACAAGCTGTTCGAGTTTGCCGATATCGCCGAGGACAAGGCCGACGCGGCCACGAAAGAGGCATTGCGTTACCGCACCGCCCTCTACGAGGGCAGCAAGATGGTCAAACGGGGCATGTTGACCACCGATATGGCCATACATATTTGCAGTACGATCAAAGGGATGGAGCTGGATATTCGAGCAGAATCTGGAACAAATCTAAAAAGCCGCATGACCGGCGAGGTGATCTATACACCCCCGGAGGGCCAGAAGCTGCTGCAGCAGAAACTCGATAACTGGGCCGACTTCATGCACAACTGCGTCGAGGTCGACCCGCTGGTCCGCATGGCCGTCCAGCACTACCAGTTCGAGGCCATTCACCCGTTCGCCGACGGTAACGGCCGTACGGGACGCATCCTCAACATCCTGTTCCTGCTCCAGCACGGCCTGCTGGACTCCCCGATCCTGTACCTCAGCCGGTTCATCATCCAGAACAAGGCGGACTACTACCGCCTGCTCAAGGGCGTGACCAACGACCAGGCGTGGTCAGACTGGATCCTGTTCATCCTTGCTGGCGTCGAGGACACCTGCAACTGGACGACCGAGAAGATCAAGGCCATCCGTGAGCTCATGGAGCACACGGCCGAGTTCACGCAGAACAACCTGCCCAAGATCTACACCTGGGAGCTGGTCGAATTGCTGTTCAAGCAGCCCTACTGCCGCATCAACAACCTCGTCGACGCCGGCATCGCCAAGCGCCAGACGGCCTCGGTTTACCTGAAGCAGCTCTGCGATATCGGCATCCTCAAGGAGGTCAAGTCCGGCCGCGAGAACATCTTCGTGCATCCCAAGTACATCGAGCTTCTCTCGGGCGAGGAGAACGTCTGGGTGTACTACTCGGGCGTGGAAACGGCGCAGAAAGCCTCCGGAGCAGACTGATCAGGCATTGCCTGCCCTTCCCGGTCGCGCTTAGAATCGGCGGCTCGCGGCGCGGAGCGACTGTTTGAACGTCAATCGATACACCCTTTACCAG
>JAAUYE010008686.1_pt1 | contig 15217 bp, 18 predicted proteins | sample 7278081 | NCBI WGS metagenome assembly JAAUYE01 (sample SAMN14350131, study PRJNA611818) | marine sediment metagenome | isolation source: surface marine sediment (0.6m) | place: French Polynesia: Moorea | collected 2018-08
GGCGCCTGCACATGGACGGCGAACAACTCGACGGTGTGCATTACCTGCGCAATATCGCAGACGTCCACGCCATCCGTGAGCATATGGGATCGAGCCGGCGTCTCGTCGTCATCGGCGCAGGGTATATCGGGCTGGAGGTCGCGGCCGTCGCTCGGCAGGCCGGCCTCGACGTCACCGTCGTCGAGATGGCAGATCGCGTGATGAGCCGTGTCGTATCACCCGAGATTTCAGACTTCTTCCAGATCGAACATACGAACCAGGGCGTCAAGCTGAGGCTCTCCGCGAGCATTACCGAGATTCGCGGCAAAAGGCGCGTCAAGTCGATCGTCACATCGGACGGCGAGGAGATTCCTGCCGACCTTGTCGTCATCGGCGTCGGCATCGTGCCGAACACCGAACTTGCGTCAGCGGCCGGGCTCGAGGTTGACGACGGTATCGTAGTCGACGATCGCTGCCGAACGAACGACACGAGGATCTACGCGGCTGGCGACTGCACGATGCATCCGAACGGGATCTTCGAACGGAGCCTGCGGCTCGAATCAGTTCATAACGCAGTAGAGCAGGCCAAGACCGCCGCCGCCAATATCTGCGGCGATGACACCGCGTATTGCCAGGTGCCATGGTTCTGGTCGGACCAGTACGATCTCAAGCTGCAGATCGCGGGACTGTCCGAGGGTTACGATGACGTCGTCATTCGCGGCAATCCGGCCGAACGCTCGTTTTCGTGCGTGTACCTCCGCGAAGGTCACCTGATCGCCGTCGACGCGATCAACGCGCCACGTGACTTCGTGCAGTCGAAACAGATGATCGCCGAGAAGGCCGTGCTACGGACGGATCAGCTTGCGGACGCCGGCCTCGCGCTGAGGGACCTCGCCGCCTGAATCAGGGTTCGACGACCTCGGGCTCTGTGTCCGGGACCTCGATGAGGAGTCGCCCGTCGGCTGCCACCTGGCCGGTGTCGGACGAGAATGCCTGAACCGACAGTGACTCGACGGCGTTCATCTCCAGGCCGGAGAGCCTGCCCGAACCGCCGCTCGCCGCACCGGTTCCCAATGCGCCGGGGCCGGCCGTCAGGTCGCCCAGCCAGCTGCCGCGCCAGTTGTTCGCCGCGCTGCGCCAGGCGGGAAAAGCGACTTCCCTGAGGAACGGCCAGTAATTTTCGGTCTGCTGGATGAATACGCTCCCATGCTCGGGCATGTAGAGGTACCAGACGCTGTCAACGATTGCCTCGCCGTGAAGGAGGCGAGTGCTCTCCGAGTCCGACGCGATCTTGATACCGATGCCGGCAGCGCGGTTGCGGCCGTCTCGCATGACGGTCGCCATGGCACTCGTCCGGCGGATCGGCGCCTCCCACAGCTGCAGGACCTTCTCCGGATACGGCGCCTGCATCGACTCGCCATCGTTCGTGTAAACGATACTCTCGGACGGAACTGCCGAGAAATTAAGCGTGATGACTTCGGCGTCGGTTACGGACAACGGTGACAAACCGCGATCGGCGATAAACGGGTTGTACAACATGCCGACGGCAAAGAGGGCCGCGCCGACCAGGAAACCGAGTACGAGGGAGATGAGGTATTTCATTCGAACACCTCTTCAGGTTCCAGGGGCTCCAGTTGGCCGACGTAGGTCGCAACCAGCTCGATATGCCCGATGGGGGCATCTTCATCTTCGGACTCGTTGGCCACCCAGCGTTCGGTGACGAAGCCGGAGAGCGGCGCGAATTCACGCGACCCGGATCGTATCTGACCGATACGATATCCGCCTTCCAGTACTGCCGCTTCCATGTTGACGAAAAGCGAACCCCTGGCGGGCAGGTGCAGGACCCAGTCGATAACGTTCTCCTCGCCTTCGCGCGCGGCGGTCCGCACCGCAACGCCGACCACCGTGTCACGCACGTTACGCACTTTGAATATTTCGGTGCGGATATTTGCCATCACGTCACCGGCGGGCCATTCGAGGCCGGGCGGCAAAGGGCTGGCCTGGTCGGGCGCGCCGATAAGGACTCGGTCCATCGGTATGTCTACGCGGAACGTCTCGATATTGCCCCCGTTCGGTGCAACCGTGACGATCGATGCCTCGCGCACCTGGTTCACGGCAGGAAAGGCGGACAACGCGGCAGCCGCCGCAAGCACACCCAACACGATTCCAAAGAGAAATGTTTTCAGCAAAACAGAACCACCGGATACCAATTCGCGTGCCAAATCAGGCACATGCGACGGATTTTAGTTAAATCGGAGGCGAGGTCCTACTGAATCGGCCCTTTTTTGTGACGAAGCGCACAGGAATGCCGCGGTTGGGCCCGAAATCGGTACAATTCGCCGCCTGTGGGGAATAACAAGACCATGAACGGACCCATCTGCCTGTGGTCGGGACCGCGCAACGTCTCGACCGCCCTGATGTACAGCTTTGCCCAGCGTGCCGACGTGCGCGTCGTCGACGAGCCACTGTACGGCCACTACCTGCGCGTCAGCGGCGCTGACCATCCCGGACGCGAAGATGTGCTCGCTGCGATGAACTGCGATGGAGACGCGGTGATGCGCGAGATGCTCGAAGCACAGACGCGCGATCCCGGGAAAAGGCTGTTCCTCAAACACATGGCACATCATCTCGTCGATCTCGACCTCGGCTTCCTGTCCGGGACGACGAACGTATTCCTGATTCGCGACCCGCGCGAAATGCTGCCGTCGCTCACCATCCAGCTGCCACACGCGCAACTCGCGGATACCGGTCTGAGACGACAGTGGGAACTGTTCGCCGACCTGCAGTCGCGTGGTCAAACCCCGGTCGTCCTCGATTCGCGCGAATTGCTGCTCGACCCGCCGGGCGTGCTTGCAACGCTGTGCACGCGACTCGGCATGGCGTTCGACGACAACATGCTGCGCTGGGATCCCGGGCCGCGCCCCGAAGATGGAGTATGGGCGCCACACTGGTACCACGCCGTCCACGAGAGTACCGGGTGGTCCCCGTTCGTTGCGAAGGGACATTTCCCCGAACACCTCGAACCGTTACTCGCCGAGTGCAGTCCGTGGTACGAGAAAATCTATGCGTACGCCCTGCGAGCGCGCGCCGAAGGAGACAGACCGTGACACTTCCCGACCCACGTAATGCCGACATACTCGTGCACGTCGGCGGCGAACTGAAAACCCGTGCGGATGCCCGCGTTTCCGTATTCGACAGCGTCGTGCAGGGCGGCGACGCGGTCTGGGAAGGACTACGCGTGTATGACGGCCGCATCGCGGAACTCGACGGACATCTCGAGCGCCTGCAGGACTCCGCCAAGGCGCTCGCTTTCGCGGCGGTACCGTCAAGCGAGGAGATTCGCGGGGCAATTTTCTCGACGCTCGAGGCCAACGGCATGCGCGACGAAGCGCATATCCGGCTGACGCTGACGCGCGGCGAGAAGATCACGTCCGGCATGAACCCGCGGTTCAACCGGTCCGGCTGCACACTGATCGTGCTCGCTGAATGGAAGCCCCCGGTCTACTCCGACCACGGAATTCGCGTCATTACCGCGTCGACGCGACGCAATACGCCTTCGTGCCTCGACTCGAAGATCCATCACAACAACCTGCTCAACAATATTCTCGCGGCGATCGAGGCGAACGTCGCCGGTGTCGACAGCGCGATCATGCTCGATCTCCACGGCTTTGTATCCGAAACCAACGACACAAATCTGTTCGTCGTCAAAACGAACAAGGTGTTCACACCGCATGCCGACAGCTGCCTGCCCGGCCTGACGCGCCAGATGATCCTCGACATCTGCGACGCCGAAGACATCCCCGCCATCGAGAAGAACCTTTCCCTGACGGAGCTGTATACGGCGGACGAGGTTTTCACGAGCGGCACGATGGGCGAATTGACGCCGGTTCTCGAGGCCGACGGTCGCATGATCGGCGACGGGGAGCCGGGGGAGATTACGCGCCGCCTGCAGGAGCTGCATCGTCGCCACGCGTGGGAAAACGGCACGCCGCTGCCGTTCTGACGCGCGACTCAACAGGCCGCGAAGTACTTCTGAAGATAGTCGTCGAGCGAGATCTTGTCGGCAGCTTCGATAGCTGCCTGGCGCTGCAATGAGTCGCCCGCTTCGTCCGCCAGGATTTCTTTCTGCGACTCGCGCAGCGGCGCAATTGTCCCGAAGTAGTCGCGGTGACAGCGCGCCATGCCGAGCGCAAATTCAAAGAAACTGCTGTCAGAATCGCGAAGTTCCGCAACGATACGCGCCGACAACGACGTATCCGGCTCCTCGACAATACGCTGCAGGTAGCGCGCCGCCGCCGCATAGCTGCCGTCGTCGCCGTACCGGTCTATCGTCTCCGCGACCGCAATGACCCCGGCAAATATCTCCATCGCCCACGCTCGCAGGCTCACCGGGTTGCCGTCGCGAAGCAGCCGAAACTCCGGATCCCTGCCGCGTTTCGCCGTGCCTTCGTGATTGACGCGAACCTCGCGCAACTGGTCCTCGTTCAGCTTCGGGCTGTCCTCGAGCAGGCAGTAAATCAGGAACGCCTCGATGAACCGCATCGTGTTCTGGTTGATGCCCGTCGGGTCAAACATGTTGATGTCCAGCGACCGGACTTCGACATACTCGATACCTTCGCGGCGCAGCGCCGCGGTCGGTTGTTCGCCCGATCGCGCGATGCGTTTCGGTCGCACCGGCGAATAGTACTCGTTCTCGATCTGCAACAGGTTTGCGTTCAGCTGCCGGTACCGACCGTCGACCTTCACGCCGATGTCTTCGTAGGATGACTCCCGCGTGCAGATAGCATTGCTCAGATCGCGGACGTATTCGTCGAGGCTGTTGAGCGAAATATTGATCGCCGACTGGTTTTGATTGCTGTAGCCGAGGTCGCTCATGCGCAGCGACGTTGCGTAGGGCTCGTACCAGGTATCGGCATTGAGCGACGGCAGTTTTGCGGCCGCACCGGCAAAGGATTTGCATACGGCAGGTGATGCCCCGAACAGGTAGAGGAGGATCCAGCCCATGCGCCTGAAGTTCCGGATCATCGCGAGATACTGCTCGGACCGGAACGATCTCTCGTCGAGGTCGGTGCCGAGAACGGACGCATATGCCGGCCAGAATTCGCTCGGCAATGAATAGTTGAAATGGATGCCTGCGATTATCTGCATCTCGCGGCCGTACCGGTGCCCCAGTCCGCGGCGGTAAATCGTCTTCATGCGCCCCACATTCGAGGTGCCGTACCGCGCCAGCGGAATCTCCCGATCGCCCGAAATACGGCACGGCATGCTCGACGTCCACAACATCTCGTCGCCCAGATGCATATACGTGAACTGGTGGATGTCGCAGAGACACCGCAGGGCTTCCCAGGTCGTGCCGAACGCCGGCGTAACGAACTCGAGCAGGGCTTCGGAAAAGTCCGTCGTGATGAAGCGGTTGGTCAGGGCAGAACCGAGTGCGTCCGGGTGCGGTGTCTGTGCCAACAAACCGTCAGGGCTGATGCGCAGGGATTCCTTTTCCACGCCCCTGCGGCCTCCGTTCAGGATGCCACTGCCGGCGGCGGCAACCGCCTCCAGGCGTTTCTCAAACCCCTGCTTCACATTGATTCCTTCGGAAGCGGCTCAACAGCCAGCGTGCAGTTTGCCATAACCGGCGGCCCGCGTCTGATCCCGGACGCAGGGCACCCGTGACGTTGCGACTGAAACTCTTGGCCACGACCGTCACGAGTAAGTAGACTACGCCGCATGAACGAATCGAAGTTACGCCGGTTTCGCGACCGCTCATCGGGTGCACCTACGCTGATTAACGAAGGCTGCAAAATCACCGGGGTCATTTCCGGCGTGGGGGATTACCAGGTCAGCGGCGAGGTGGATGGCGACTGCGACATCGATGGAACCGTCGCTCTCACGCGCAACGGCTACTGGCAGGGCACCATCAAAGCCGGCAATGTTGTCATCTCGGGCCATGTCGAGGGCGATATCGTCGCATCGGGCAAGGTCGAGATTGCCGACACCGCGCGCATCACCGGCACCGTTACCGGCGAAGCCATTGCTGTCGCCGAGGGCGCGGTCGTCGAAGGCAAGATGAAAACCACGGTGCAGCCGGAACCGGTCGGTTTCGTCGAAAAGCGCGGCAAAGAATAGTCCAAACTGGACAAATCCGGCTCCTCTAGCTGCCGGAATGCTAAACTTAGCCCTGTAAAGGCCGACTAATAATGATGAAATGATCGGCAGCAGGATCCCGCGTTTTCTCTTGTATGCGACGGCACTCGGCGCCGTCGTTGCCGCGGTCATGTTGTCGATGTTCTATGGCCAGTATCGCTGGCTCGCCAGGCAGATCGTCTCCGAGAGCTACGAAGAGCACCGCAGCCTGCTCGAAACGGGTTTCGAGCAGCGCATGCACTCGGAACTGCACGTGGTAGCGGACCTGCTTCCGGTCTCCTCGAGCGACGAAAACGCAATTCTCAACGTGCTCAGCCGCGCAATGGCACACAATCCGGAACTCAACGGTGTTCGCTTCGAGGACACGACCGGCAGGTCGTGGACCAATGGGAATTACCCGGACATTCCCTATGAGGGGGAATCGCTGTGGCTCGACGAACAGTTGTTGATGACCTACCCGGTCGTCCGTGACGGGCAGGAGGTCGGCCAGATTTCGGCCGCGTTCCGGCTGGCGCCACTGTATGCCGAACTCGCCGCATTTGCGGAGCGGCTCGAAACCAAGGAGGGCGAGAGTCGGCGCGTCAGCTACCTGTGGATCGGCGGCGGCACGATCGCCGTCCTGCTCCTGTGCGGGATGGTCGTGTGGCTGATCGTCCGCAGCCAGACGAAACGCATCCGGCAACTCAAAGCTCAGGCCGAGCGTTTCAGCGATGCTGATTTCGGCGAAGCTCTCCCGCAAACGCGCGGCGATGAACTCGGCGCATTGGCCGCCGTATTCAATGAAATGCGCGACAAGCTGCGCAAGACGACGCATTCCCGCGATTACGTAGACAGCATCCTGTCCGGCATGAACGAGGCAATTATCGTCACGAACGACGATGGGCGGATCGAGCGCATCAACACGGCAACGACGCACCTGCTCGGCTACGACGACGGCGAACTCGAGGGCATGTCGATCGACTTCGTGGTCAACTCCGAGAAGAGCCGGTCCCTGGCCGACGATGCGCCGTCCGGTTTGCCGAGAGAAGCAGTGTTCGAGAGCAAGTACGGTGAATCGATCCCCGTTTCGTACACGTGCTCGGTGATACGAAATGATGGTGACGGCACGAGAAGCAGGATCTACGCTGCGCAGAACATCACCGAGCGCCGTCGTGCGGAGAAACGTATTCGCTACCTGGCGCGCATCGATGCGCTGACGAAGATCCCGAACCGCATGCAGTTCCAGCACTTGCTGCAGCGCGGAATTGCGCGGGCGAGACGCGCAGGCAAACCGCTCTGCCTGTTCTACGTCGACATCGACCACTTCAAGGAAATCAACGATACATTCGGCCATCTCGCCGGTGATACGACCCTCGAAACGGTCGCCGAGCGATTGACGGCTGCGTTGCCCGGGCAATCCGTGATCGGCCGCCTGGCCGGAGACGAGTTCGCGGTCATCATCGACGGCCTGGGCCCGGACAGGGATGGCGACCAGGCGACCAGGGACCTGGCGCAGAAGCTGCTTGACCGTCTCGCGGACCCGTTCTTCGTGCAGGGCCACGAAGTGTTCATGACGGCCAGCATGGGCATCGCCTACTACCCGCAGGATGCGCCGAATGTTATCGACCTGATCCGCAATGCCGACGCTGCCCTGTATAACGCCAAGAAATCGGGCGGTAACGTCTTCGAGTTCTACGTCCCGGCGATGAATGAAGCATCGGTGGAACGCCTGATGACGAAGAGCAAACTCAAGCGTGCGTTCGAACGCGACGAATTGCTTGTGCACTACCAGCCGAAATACAACCTCGAGACGGGTGAGGTATTCGGCGCCGAAGCGCTCGTGCGATGGGAGCTTCCCGAGCGCGGCATAATCCTGCCTTCCGACTTCATTCCAATTGCCGAGGAAACGAACCTCATCATCGAGATCGGCGAATGGGTGCTCGACAAGGTGTGTGAGGACTTCCGATTCTGGCAGCGTAGCGTCGGTTCGCCAGGCCGCGTCTCGGTCAACCTTTCACTGAAGCAGCTCCGCCAGCTGAACTTCATCTCTCGTATCGGTTCAATTATGCGCGGCTACGAAGTATCGCCGACATCGCTCGAACTCGAGATCACCGAGACGACGCTGATGGAAAACCCGGACCGGACCATCAAGCTGCTGGATCAGCTGTATGGCCTCGGCCTCCACCTTGCGATCGACGACTTCGGTACGGGCTATTCGTCCCTCAGTGCGCTGCAGCAGTTCCCTATCAGTACGTTGAAGATCGACAGGTCTTTTGTGCAGAACATCGTCACGAATCCCGACGATGCGACGCTCGTCGACACCATCATCCAGATGGGCCGCAATCTCAATATGGACGTCGTTGCCGAAGGTGTGGAAGACGAGGCGCAGCTGAACTTCCTGCAGAAACTCGGCTGCAATTTCGCCCAGGGGCTGCTGTTCGGCGACCCGATGAGTGCAGACAACTATCTCGAACTGCTGCTCGCGCAGGCCGAGGGCACCGACTCGTACAGGGCGCTTTTCGCCTGATCGCGGCATTCAGCGATCGTTCAGCAACGGGCTGTCATAATCCGGGCCGGCTAAGCTAAGTAGCTAATTTTCATGCCTTATTTGTCGAACTTCACACCACACCGGCAACGTGATTAAATTGCCGGACCTGACACAAGTCCAGCCGCGTAAGCCGTCAGGCTGGCCCGACAAAGAAGAACGCATGAACATATTTATCAAATCGGCTGCCTCCGTGGCTCTCGTATTCCTGGCGCAGGGCGCCCTCGCCTGCGACTACCCGAGTCGTGCCGACGTGCCCGATGGTGCGACTGCAAGTAAAGACGAAATGATCGCCGGACAGCGTGGCGTCAAGTCGTACATGTCCGAAATGGAAGAGTACCTGTCCTGCATCGAGGCCGAGGAAGCAGCGGCCGTGCTCGCGCTGGGACCGGAGGTCGACGAGTCGGCCAAGCGGCAGCGCGAAGAACTGTTCAACAAGCGGTACAACGCGGCGGTCGAGGAGATGAATCTCGTCGCGGAAGAATTCAATATCCAGGTTCGCACGTACAAAGCGCGAAGCAACTAGGCGGATTTCTCAGCCACAGAAAAGCCCGTCGCTGGACGGGCTTTTTTTTGCCTTGCCGGGCCAGTTACTCGAGCCTGTCGATCTCCCGGCGCAAATCGACCTTGTTCTCGGTAACGATACGCTCGAGGACGCGAATTCGTTCTTCGAGCTTCTCGATTTGCGCGAGTGTTTCTTCGAGTTCCGGGTCCGGTTCCTTCTTGCGGTCTTTCACTTTCAGATACTTCTGGATGGTATCCGCCGTGAAGACGATTGCGACAATGCAAACGACGTAAAAAAGTGTACTCATTGACGGGTCCCCATGCTGATTTTCAAAGCCTGCGTAGCTTCTCGTCGAGTTCGTACCGCGACGATGTGACGTATCTTTCTATTCTCGCCAGCCTCTCTTCCATCGATTTGTACCGCTCGCGGACTTCGCTGACGGTCGGCTTCGCGCGCAGGATCTCTTCGCGGAGCGCCTGCTTGCGAAGCTCATCATAGCCTGCCTTGTCATAGACACGCGACGACGACGCCGGGATCAGCAGCACGGCGGCCAGGTAGGCCATCACTGCAAACGGGAACGCGCAGAGAAAAGCGATGACACAGAGAAAGCGCGTAACCTTGAGATTGAACCCGAAGTACGTCGCCAGTCCGGCGCAGACGCCACCGAGCACCGCACGATCCGAATCGCGATACAGGCGCCTTCCTTCAACTCCCACGCAACATGTCATGTGCGTCTCCATTCGTTCTTATAACGCCGCCAGAATTCATATTCGTTTTTGGCGCCCGAATAGACCAGCGGTTTTTCCTTTATCAACAGCGTAGCTCCGATGTATACGGCCACCGTCAGCCAGAAGAAGAGCAGCAGGCTTATTACTGCGATCACGCGCACCATTCCCAGGTTGAAATTGAAGCGGTCCGCGATTCCTGCACAAACGCCGAATATCCAGCCATTTTCACGATCGCGATAGAAACCGCGCAACGGGCCGTAATCAATATTCCACGTGTCTCGACTCATTTAGTCGGCCTCCGCAGAGCGCTCCGCGGCGACGCGTTTCTTGAGCGCATCGAGTTCCTTGTTGACCGACTCTTCTGCCTCAAGGCTCGCGAATTCATGATTCAGGTCCTTGGGCAATCCGAGGTCATAGGCTTCGACGCGGCCCTCGACGTCGTCGATGCGGCGCGTGTACGCCTCGAAACGCACCATTGCGTCATCGATCTTGTAATCATGGATCTTCTTGCGCGCGGCCAGGCGGCTGCTTGCCGTCTTGTGTCTCGCCAGCAGAGCTTTCTGCCGGGCCTTGGCATCCTCGAGTTTCGCCTCGAGACGCGCGATGTCCTCGTTGAGCTTGGCGAGACCCTCGTCCACGGCGACGTAGTCTTCCTTCAGCACGTCAATCGCCGAAACGACTCGCGCTTTCTCGACCAGCGCGGCCTTGGCGAGGTCCTCACGCCCCTTGCGCATCGCGAGTTCGGCCTTGTCATCCCAGTCGTCCTTTTCGCGATCGAGCGTCTCGAGCTTCCTGTTCAGGTCCTTCTTGTCCGCGATCGAACGCGCTGCCGCCGAACGAACCTCGACGAGTGTGTCTTCCATCTCCTGGATCATCAGGCGGACGATCTTCTCGGGATCCTCGGCTTTATCGAGCATTGCGTTGATGTTGGAGTTCACGATGTCGCTGAATCTCGTGAAAATTCCCATGGTTTTTCCTCTCGTTCGGTGATTCCTGCCTGGAATGTTGCAGCATTCGTGCCAATCTTCGCGTGTCGCGCTATCTGTGTGAAATATATGAGATTTTCGCGCCTGGCCGATGCTCCACGGCGCCACCCTGATTGGCGATATTGACTCATGTATGGTTATTTTTCCTAACTTATGGCTTAATTTGCCAATGGCGGTATCACCCGAATCACAGCCGATCATCGGTGAAGCGCCGGCATTCCTCGAGATGCTCGAGCACGTATCGCGTGCCGCGCCACTGTCCAAGCCCGTGCTCGTCGTCGGCGAACGCGGTACCGGCAAGGAACTCGTCGCCTCGCGCCTGCACTTCCTTTCGAATCGCTGGGAGCAACGGGTCGTCAAGGTCAACTGCGCCGCTCTGACCGAGTCGATACTGGAATCGGAGCTGTTCGGGCACGAGGCCGGGGCTTTTACCGGCGCCGCCAAGACGCACATCGGGCACTTCGAGCGAGCCGACGGCGGCACGTTGATACTCGACGAACTGGCGACGATCTCGCTGCGTATGCAGGAGAAGATCCTGCGGACGATCGAGTACGGCGAGATTCAGCGCGTGGGCGGTAACGAAACGCTGCAGGTAGACGTCAGGATCGTCGGTTCGACTAACGCGGACCTCCAGGCGCTGGCTGCCGAGGGTCGGTTCCGAAAGGACCTGCTCGACCGCCTCGCGTTCGACGTGATTACGGTGCCCCCGTTGCGGGAGCGCGTCGAGGACATCCTGCCACTGGCTCACGCCTTCGCAATCAACATGGCAAGCGAGCTGAAGTGGAGTCTCTTTCCGGGTTTCAGCCCTCGCGCGTCGTCGGCCCTGTTACGGAATAAATGGCCGGGCAACGTGCGGGAGCTGAAGTTCGCGATCGAACGCTCGGTGTACCGGGCGAAGAACCCGGAAGAACCGATCGTGGAGATCGTCCTCGATGCGTTCGACTCGCCCTACAAGATTGCGGCGCCCGCGGCCGCCAGTCGCGGCACGAAACCGCAGCGGCGCCGGCCGCTGTTATTGCCGACCGACCTGAAGCAACGCCTGGTCGATACGGAGGTCGAGTTGATAAACGCGGCCCTGGAAAGGGCTCGATACAACCAGCGGCTCGCTGCGGATCTTCTCGGTCTGAGCTATCACCAGTTGCGCGGCAAGCTGCGCAAATTCGACATCAAGCTGAAACGCGGAGCTGCCTAGCTCTCGTCGCGGTATCGCCTCACGTAGATCGCCGCCGTCGTCAGCAGACCACAGACGATGATGCCGAGCCACATGTCGACGCTGGTGAAGAACTTGCCCAGATCGATGTGCGCCAGCAGGCTGACCATCTCCTCGCTGATCCGCGGGTGCCCGTCGTCGAAGAAGCCCTCGATATCCATGTTGGCGAATAGCGGGATCGTGGCCCCTCGCCCCCACACGGCCTCTGCGAAATTCGCCGACCTGAAGAAGATACCCTCTATCATCGGGACGAGAATCAGCGGCAGGAACGCCATGAGCAGCGGCGCCCGTTTCGTGTACGCCGAGACGAACAGGAACCAGCCGAGAAACGGCGACATCCAGATAGCCATGCAGTAGATAGCCAGGACGGTCGCCATCCAGTTGTCGAACAGCGGCACCGAACCCCAGATCAGTACGCCGGAGTCGCCGCCCTTCATCGACACCCAGATACTGGTGACGACGAGATTGACGATGTGCGTGCCAATGATCGCGATGATGGCGACGGCCGGAATCAGCAGAACGGCAGTAAGCAGCTTGGAGATGACCGTTTCGGCATCCGTAACCGGCAGCGATCGCCAGAACAGGATGCTCTTGTCCTTGCGTTCCGCGTACAGCGAATCGAGCGTGTAGAAGATCGTCAGGACACCGAGGCCGAGCAGGAATAGCCAGCTCGAGCCAGCGAAGAAGCCAGTGAGGACCGCCCTGCGCTCCATTTCCCCGGCGACGTTCTGTGCACCGAAGATCGCGACGTCGAGTTCGCGGGCAAACTCACCGGCAAACATCAATGCCGTCAGCGTACCGAGCGTGACAACGCTCGCGATCGCAACCGGTGTCACCCAGATCGAGCGGTGTTCCCAGAACTCGCGCTTCATCAGTGCCAGGTAATGACCGATCATCGGCGAGCCTCCTTGATCTTGGCGACAAACAGGTCTGCAACAGATGGGATGCGGATTTCACCGAGCCCTTCGAGATGCTGGCGATCGATGCCCTCGAACAGCATGACCGATTTGCCGAACATCTCGGACTCCGCGATCGGGCGGAGACCGCGCGCCTTTTGCGCGTCCTCACCCGACGCCATCACTTCGATGTAAGTTTCACTGAGGTCGTCCATCGACGAGTCGAGCAGGATCTTGCCATCGTTGATGAACATGATGTCAGTCAGGAGATTCTCGACTTCTTCCACCTGGTGCGTGGTAATCAGGATCGTCCGCTCCTCATCGAAGTAGTCATTGAGCAGGTTTGCGTAGAACTCCTTGCGGAACAGGATGTCGAGGCCAAGGGTCGGCTCGTCGAGCACGAGCAGCTTTGCATCAATCGCCATGATGATCGACAGGTGCAGCTGCGTGACCATGCCCTTGGAAAGTTCCTTGACCTTCGCCGATGCGCTCACCTTGGTCTGCTTCAGCAATTCCTCGGCACGCGACCGCGTAAAATTCGGATGGACAGCTTCGACGTAGTCGAGCAGCTGGGAGACCCTGATCCAGCGCGGCAGCACGGCCACGTCGGCGATGAAGCAGATCTGCTGCATCAGTTTCTTGCGCTGCCGGAACGGATCCAGCCCTAGCACGGACAGGTCACCGTCGCAGTCCGTCAGTCCCAGCAAGGCTTTGAGCAGCGTCGTCTTGCCGGCGCCATTCGGGCCGATCAGGCCGAGGATCTTGCCTTTCTCGATTTCGAAGCTGACATCATCGACGGCGCGAACGGGGCCGAAATGCTTGGAGACATTGCGGGCCTTGACCAGGCTAGTCATTGTCGCCTCCTTCGTCCTTTGCCGGTTCTTGTTGCAGTAACTCGGCCGCATCGAGTCCGAGGCGATCGATGGTCGCCAGGACCTGCGGCCACTCTTTCTGCAGGAATCGCTCCCGCTCGGCTTTCATAAGCTGCGTCCGCGCGCCCTCGTTGACGAACATGCCGCGACCCCGCTTCTTTTCCACGAGGCCTTCGTCGACAAGCTCCTGGTAACCCTTGAGCACGGTCAGCGGATTGAGTCGATATTCCGCCGCCACGTTTCTCACTGACGGCAGGGCATCGCCGTCGCCGAGCACGCCTTCGAGGATCATCGCCACGACTCTGTCGCGCAGCTGGCGATAGATAGGCTGATCTTCATTCCATTTCGGATCCATTAATTCTCAGGTTCCCGGTGTCTCTCGTCTCGCCATCTGGCGTAAAAAGGCGCCGGTCTCGCGGACCGGCGCAAAACTCCGTCGCTACTTCACTTGTCTTCGAGACGGATGTGACTGACTCGTGAGGCCTCGTCGTGCGCGGCATCGACCGACGCCAACTGGTATGCCGCGGCGTTCATCTGGCCCGATATCAGGGCGACCAGCAGCAGCAACATGACAATAAAGCTCACAATTTCATTAACATACGGTGCCAATTTGCTCATTTTTTGTCTCCCGGTCCGTTCCGGGGTGCCCCGTTCAGGGATAAGGTGCGTTGGTGTTATAGTTGACTATAACACTATGGATAAAGATTGCAACCCCCTGTCTGACGATTTCCTAACCCGACACGGCGCGCCGGACCGTTTACCCCTGTATGACGACCGCGACACTATGCAGCGAGCCGGCGCTCGCCTATGCTCCGGCTATGGCTCAAGCACCGGACGACAGCGCCCTGATGCTGCGCTACAGGGACGGCGACGTCGCCGCGTTCGAGACCCTGTACCGCCGGCACAACGACGCGATCTACCGCTACCTGCTGCGCCTCTCGGGCCACCGCGATACGGCGGACGACGTTTTCCAGGAGGTATGGGGAAAAATCATCAAGGCGCGCGGCACGTATCGTCCGACCGCCAAGTTCACTACATTCCTCTATCGTGTAGCGCACAATTGCTTTATTGACCATGTACGGCGCAATCGCCGTCACGCTTTCAACGCACCGCTGGAACCCGAGCTGCACAGCGATCCGGCCGAGTCCCTGGAGATGATCACCGAGCGCAGCCTCGCGCGGGAACGCCTGGAACAGGCACTTTCGACGTTGCCCGATGAGCAGCGGGACGCATTCCTGCTTCGTGAGGAAGGCGGACTCAGCGTGGATGAAATCGCACTCGTGACGGGCTGCAACCGCGAAACGGCGAAAAGCCGCCTTCGTTATGCCGTGGCCAAGCTGCGCGACGCGATCGACGAACCGGCAGAAACATCATGACCA
>JAAUYE010057299.1_pt1 | contig 15212 bp, 12 predicted proteins | sample 7278081 | NCBI WGS metagenome assembly JAAUYE01 (sample SAMN14350131, study PRJNA611818) | marine sediment metagenome | isolation source: surface marine sediment (0.6m) | place: French Polynesia: Moorea | collected 2018-08
CTCCAGGTACTCGATCTCCACGACGACCGTCTCGCCGGGCGCGATATTGGCCACCGAGGTTGTGAACAGGTTCGGGCGCTGCTGTTCGACGAGGCTGGCTTTCCTTCCTTCGTTGCGTGCGCGCTCGTACTCTTTCTTCGCCTGCTCCTTCTCGCGAATCTCGCCCTCGATGAAGCGCTCCCCGATATGGAGCCGCATCCGGTCGACCGCGGCCTTGTCCGGCAGCGGGAATACGTAGACGCCTTCCGTCCACTCGCTGCCGTCGTTGCGGAACTGCTGACGCACCGACACGCGGGCGACGAGACCGCTAATTGTCATCGTGACGTCGGTGTTGATGCGCGTCGCGGTCGTGAATCCCGCCTGCATCTTGAGCAGCAGGGTGCCCGCCTGCGCATTCGCGGGCGTTGCTTCCTGAGCTCCTGCGGCGCAAGTCCACAGGCAGGCGATGGCGACGATGATGCTTGTCCGTATTCTTGTTGGTGACATTCCGGGTCTCCCAGCAGCGCTACGGTCATTCGAACAAGGCAATCCGTCGAGCCGGGGTCGGCGGCATGGCAATACACCGGCGGAATGTGGCAAATTGTGGCGTGGTGCCGAGAAGTTCGATTTCGCGATTGACATAACTCGCTGAAATTCGATAAAGGACGGCCGCGACTACCGCTCGACGTATACGTTTGCATTCAGTGAGATCATTACTGAAGCGTTTCGTCAAGAAATCGAGTACTTTGTCTTGAGTTTTGAAAACTCGAGGAAGGGGATCACCACCCCACTCGGATAGCACGAACCATTGTTTTTTTTCGCTCAACCGCGAGCGTCAGTCGAAAGGACATGAGAGCGCCGTTATCCATACCACGTGTGGCAATGATTGCCGAGTATCCGTTGGATTCTGGTGTCGTTGATGGTGGTGTCCAGGCTGCCAACACCTATCTCATCGAAGCCTTGGCCCGGTCCCAGAATATCGATCTTCATGTTGTGAGCTTCCACTCGACGGTGTCATCGCCCACATCTCGTTCGGAGAATGGGTTCACTAGACACATCATGCCTTCTCAGCGTTTCGGTGCGATTAGCCTTTGGCGTAAGAATTACCAATTGCTGAGGCGCTGCTTGCATGACATTCGTCCGCACATTGTGCATGCGCAAGGCGCCGACTCATACGGGTATCTCGCTGTAAAGAGCCGATACCCGTCTGTGGTCACATTCCATGGAATTATTGGAATCGATGCGAAATTCAAGCGCCGATTTTTAGACATCGTGAGACATACCATGCTGGGCCGCATCGCCGAGAAATACTGTGCCGCCAACGCTGATCACGCGATCATGATTAGTCCTTATGTCGAACAGGTCTTTGGCAACTTGCTACGCGGCGTAAAGCACCACATACCTAATCCCATTCACGACACATACTTCAATTTGGATCGGGCTGACGAACCGGGACGCATACTATTTGCCGGGCGCGTAGTCTCGCTTAAGGGTGTGTCCGAGTTGATTCGAGCGTTTCGTACAGTCAGGAACGAAATAGACGCGAAGCTAGTCTTGGCTGGATCGCTGACTACTGATTCGGTCTACGTCGAGTCGCTCAGAGAGCTGGTAGGCAGATTAGATCTTAACGAGAACGTAATCTTCCGCGGACTGCTTAGTGAGGCTGATATTGTCGAAGAATTTCGACGGGCATCGGTTCTCGTGCTGCCATCATTTCAAGAAAATGCTCCGATGGTAATTCAGCAAGCGATGGCGGCAGGTCTGCCAGTCGTCGCGTCCGCAGTAGGCGGCGTACCACACATGATCCGCCAAGGGCAAGCCGGTCGGTTGGTGGAGCCGGGCGATGTCGAAGAGCTTGCTCAGGCGATCATCGCAAGTCTCACAGATAAGTCGTTTCGTACACGCGTTGCACGTCGAGCACGCGACCTTTCGCAGCGCTTCCGAGCTCAGACCGTTGCCGAGGAAACGCTCCGAGTTTACCGACTCATCGCGCACAGCCTTTCAGGTCAACCTCGATGAGGACGTACGTAAGGGTATCTCAAGAACCAACCGCTCGATACCAGAGCGCCGAATTGCAGAGCGTTTTCGCGACGTCGGTATCGGCTGTCATCTGCCGTGCAAATATATGCGCTAACCAGACGTTGGGGCGATGTTGCTCGACCGCCGCGATTTCCTTCCAATTCGTACGTGACCCCTCGATCCTATTTGCCACCAGAGCAATGTCCGACGTGCGCGTACGATGAAGTCAATAGACCAAGTGCGCAAATACGCTGCGACGCCGCGGGCCATGAAGGCGCTGGTTTCGCGGCTCCGTCGAGAACAAAGGCGCGCGGGCATTCTAAGCGAGATTGAGGAATGGTTTCCCGGCAATCTTGCAATCGTCTACCCCGAACTGGACGATCCAATCGCGCACTTCCGCTCACGACACAGTCCCCGGTTCTATTGGGACTCTGAATCGATAAGTGAAAGCTTAACAACGCTACCTGAGAAGACACGTCAAGAGTATGTCGAGATGGCGCACGAGTACCGGAGCGGAGTCTGGCGGTTTCGCGGCGGCGCTGCTGTAACAAGCAAGAATGGCATTCCATGGGACGCAAGCACGGAACTGGAGGAAATAGGCCGCGATCTGCATCGTTTGGAGTGGCTGGTCGACATTGTGATTGCAGGTATCGTCGAGCAGGATGATTCCGCTTTGACTTACGTTGCCGATGCCCTGGATACATGGGTAGCTCACTCGGGGCCGTCGTCACGTTATTGGGAAGATATCTACGAGATAGCCCAACGGAGCGAGTGCCTATTGTGGTTGTTGTTCCTGACACGCAATGCAGTCGCAATGCCGAGAGTCGCTATCGAACAACTGCTAGCATGCTTGGCCGCATCGGGCAGGTTGCTGTTCGGAATGCTCGAGTACCACCGTCCGAACAATCACCTGGTCATTCAGGCAGTTCGCCTCGCTGAACTGGGCATCCTCTTGCCCGAGGCAGCCGGATCCGATCGTTGGCGCGCTCTGGGATACGATGTTGGCTACAAAGAAATTGAACACCAGATCTTGCCGGACGGGGTTCACGCCGAACGTTCCATCTTCTATCACCGAATTGTCTTGGACACGCTCCTGCAGTTTCGAGTGTTGCAACAACGAAATTGTAGGGAAACACCGAAGTGGATAGACGACCGCCTCCGTGGAATGCTGCGGTTCCAACGATCAATGCGTCGGCCTGACGGAGATTACCCACAATACAATGACGGCTACATGAATGACGCCTATATCCGTCTTGATGCTGGCCGAATTGGCCGCGTTTTGTTCGGTGAGGGCGTCACGGAGGGGGGGCGCGATGTCCGCACGTGTCTAGTCGCTGCGGGCATAGAAAATGGCGACGGCAGTACTGCAGGGCGCGAAGTCAAAGAGCACGGATCCCAGTTCTTTCCAGATGGCGGATTTTTCGTGCATAACGATCCGTTAACTCGGTGCCAGATGTCCTTTCGCTGCGGCAAGTTGACCTACCCCGCTTCGCCCGCCCATATGCACGCCGATCCGCTGGCTCTTGAGATCTTTGACAACGAGCCCTTGATCGTCAGCAGCGGCACCTATTCATTCAACAACGACATCGCGATGCGCAACGACTTCCGGGGAACTGCTGCACACAATTGCCTGACCGTCGATGACGCAGACGCGGTGGCGCTCTACGGAATGTTTGGCGTGGGCAGGTTACCAAAGGTAACGCAACGAACACTGCTGGACGGGGGTAGCCAGGTGGTTGTTGAAGCTGCGCATGATGGCTACGCAAGAAGCGGAGCTATTCATAGCCGACTCGTTGCGTCACTCGGCGCCTGCGCATGGATTGTCATCGATGCAGTGGGCGGTTCTGGCACACGCGACGTCGCTCTGTGGTGGCACTTCCATCCACTGCGCCGCGCGGTAGTCGATGGCGACAATGTGATCATCACCCACCGTGATGGAGTCAAGCACCAGGTTTCCTGGTTTTCGTCCAGGCGACTACGCGCGGAACTGAAACATGGCGGCGACCGCGGCTATGAAGGATGGTTTTCCCGCAATACTGGCGAGTTATCTGCTCGTGATACCGTTAGAATTCGCGGTACCGTACCTCTACCCTTCGTCAACGCAACGATTATTCGTAGACTTGGAACTGATAGGCGTTCGTCCGGCCACATACAGTTGACCGATCCCACACCGCTCGCATGCAAGATCGGAGGAGCCCCTTCACATGAGAGTAACGGTAGGGTATCCATATTCTGGCAAGACGAACAACGAACGTTGATTTGTGTTATCGATGGATCTTTTCTCAAGTCTACCGAGATCGGCGTCCAGACAAACTCGCACTGTTTTCTCATTCAGGTAGAGGGAAACCACTGCAACGCAGTAGGAGAACACCTCGAAACGCTATTTATCGATGGAGTCCATTTGTCTTCTGCCGCAATCAACGGCCGCGAGGCCAGGCTGTCGCCTGGCAAGCAGGGCTCCAAGATAACGAAAGAAGGCCGCTGAGAATCCGAAGCGGGACCGGTTAGAAAAGCACAGTGACAGCCACTGAGAGGGCGCTGGCTCACCAGACAATGAATCGTATTGGGTTCACGATGAAGTGTCTCGTTCGTAATACACATGGCAACGTTACAGCAAATGATTGGAAGCCTGAAGCGATGAGACTAATTGCTGGATCCGGGAGAAGCGGCACGACGTGGGTACTCGATTCAATTGCCACTGCTAATAATCTCAGGCCCGTCTTTGAGCCTCTCAATCCATTTACGTCCGCTACGGCCGCTCTTTACGCGGACAAATATCTGGTCGCGACGGACGAGCATGTCGATCTCTATGATCTCTTTCGCCGTGCCTATGACGGCGACTTGTATACCTTATGGTCACATTACCGAATCCCCACCTCGCGCCTTCGACCAAGGCGGGAGCACTGGCAGTCGGTCGATGCACTCAAGCGTTGGCTTCGTCGTCTATGGCAGAGCGGTAATCAAGTTGCAGCCTATTACCGCCAGCGATCGATTCGCGACACGTTAGTGAAGTGTGTTCGTGCAAACCTGATGTTGGAGTGGATTCACGCGCACTTCGACACCAACATAGTGTTTCTGATACGGCATCCGGGCGCGGTCGTTGAGTCACAGTTACGAACTTCCATTAGCTCCTGGGACCCGTATCGGCGCCTTGAAGCTTACCGAGCGGATTCTAGGTTGATGGACGGTCCACTTGCGCCATATAAACGCAATCTTGAGCGAAACCTCGATCCCGTTGAAGCACTGACGACCGTTTGGTGTGTCGAAAATCTGGTACCTGCCAGCCGTGCGCATTCTATCGGGTTCGATGTCGTGTTCTACGAAGAACTGTTGGAGAAGCCTGAGTGCGAGTGGCCGAAACTCGTGGCTGGCCTCGGACTAGAAACCGTACCGGCGGGCGACGCGCTAGCAGTACCCTCGCAACAGGCCCGCTGGAAGGCAAATAAGGTTTTAGAGCATGGCTATTCAAGATCTTACTACCTTTGGCGGGAACGTCTCGATCGCGATCACTGCTCGCGCATTCAGTCTGTGCTTTCCGCTTTCGAGATCGGCTTCTATCATATTGACCAGACACGTCCCGACGTTCGCGAATTTGAGAAACGGTTCTCCGTGAGCACAACAAGCACCGCTGATGTGCGCAATCGAGCACAGCCTAAGCGATCAAGTTAGGTTCCAGCCCCAGTTGACCCGGCAGCGCTACGGTCATTCGAACAAGGCAATCCGTCGAGCCGGGTTCGGCGGCATGGCAATGAACCCGCGGAATGTGGCAAATTGTGGCGTGGTCTCGAGGAGCTCGAATTGGCAAAGCGCATAGCGATCGTCGAAGACGAAGCCGCCATCCGCGACAACTACGCGGCAGCGTTCCGCCGCGAGGGTTACGTGGTGGACGCCTACGATTCGCGACCGCCCGCGATGGAAGCATTCGCGTCCCGGCTGCCGGATCTCGTCGTAATCGACATCAACCTGAAAGACGACGTTGAAGGCGGCTTCGAGCTGTGCCGCGAACTGCGCGCGCAGTCGGCGGACCTGCCGATCATCTTCCTGACCGCACGCGACAGTGAGTTCGATGCCGTATCCGGCCTGCGTCTCGGCGCCGACGACTACCTTACGAAGGACATCAGCCTGCCGCACCTGATGGCGCGCGTCGCGGCGCTGTTCCGGCGGCTCGACGCGATGCAGAAACCGCAGGCGGAGAACGGCCGCATCACGCGCGGCAGCCTGGAAATCGACACCGACAGGATGACCGTGCAGTGGCGGGGCGTGCCGGTCGGCCTCACGCTTACCGAGTTCTGGCTGGTCCACGCCATGGCGCGTTACCCGGGACACGTGAAGAACCGCCAGCAGCTGATGGACGCCGCGCAGGCGGTGCTCGACGACAACACCATCACGTCCCACGTCAAGCGTATCCGGCGCAAGTTCCAGGCGATCGACGCGGACTTCGGCAGCATCGAGACGGTCTACGGCATGGGCTATCGCTGGATAGCGGACTGACTCCGCAGGCGCGATGAACCTCAAACGGCAGTTGCTACTCGTCAGCCTGCTGATTCTCGTTCTGCCGTGGGCGGGCTGCGAATTCATTCGCGAGACGGAGTCGGCGCTGCGGCAGAGCCAGCAGCAGATGCTGTCGGGCACTGCACGCGCCGTCGCGGAAACGCTTGAGCGCTTGCCGGAGGAATTCCCGGCAAGGCTCGCCGACAGCGCCAGCCCGGCGGACCAGCTGTACGGGCACCGGCTCGATTCGGAGCCGCTGGTCGACGGCTACTTCAATGACTGGGGCCTGGCGCCTGAGTCGCTGCGCCAGATGCGTGGCGGCGATGGGCCGATCCGGTTCGCCACGGGCCTGCACGGCCGACACCTTTACCTGTACGTGGCGGTGACAGACAACCGGGTCGTCTACCTAGCACCCGCGACGATGGCCGGGGAAGCAGGCCTGGTGCATGCGGACCGCGTCACGTTGGTCAGCGCGAACCCGCCGATGGCGAGTGAGACGCTGACGTTCGCCGCCGAAGCGCCCGGCCCGGTGATCGCGCGGTTGCGTAATTCCTTCGGCTTCGCCCCCGAACCAACAGTGCAGGCGCGATGGCAGGACGTAGCGGGCGGCTACCAGTTGGAGGCACGGATACCTTTGAACCTGCTCGGGACACACCTCGGAATCGTCGTCGAGAACACAGCGGATGAGCGCGAGGCCGGCGTCCGCAGCAGCAGTTTCGCCGCACAGGTGCCGGGGCCATTCATCACTATATCGCCGGACCTCACGTCGCAGGCGGAACGGCTCGTTCAGGCCGGGACGCGGATGCTCATCACCGACCGCAACGGCTGGCGCATTGCCGCTGCGGGTTCGCCGTCCCTCGCGCAACAGCTTGCACCGGGAGCGGTTTCGAACTGGCTGCGCATCGCCTACCAGGCGCTGGTGGAACCCGGCACCGAGGCCGCGTTCGCTGAGCCCGACCCGAGCGGCCGTGAGCGGCAACCGTACATCGCCGCCGCCCTCGACGGCCGTCGCGCGGAAAGCTGGTTCCGCAGCGTCGACAGTGGCAGGGCGGTCGTCGCCGTCGCCGAGCCGGTGGGCAGCACTGACGGCACGATCGGTGCGGTCGTGCTGCAGCAGGGCACCGACGCAATCCTGAGCCTCAGGAACGAGGGGCTGGCGCGGCTGATGAACGTGACGATCTTCGTCACCGTTCTCGTGGCCGCCGCGTTACTCGGTTACGCGACCTGGCTGTCGCGACGCATCCGCCGACTCAGTCTCGCGGCAGAGCGTGCAGTCGAAGGCGCGGGTATCCGGACCGAGCTCCCGAGCGCGCAATCCGGCGACGAGATCGGCGACCTGTCGCGCAGCTTCTCCAGCGTACTCGCGCAGCTTGCCGACTATAATGAGTACCTGCGTACGCTCGCGTCGAAACTGTCGCACGAGCTACGCACGCCACTCGCTATCGTCACGTCATCGCTCGAGAACCTGGAACACGAAGCCCCCGCCGGCGCAATGGCAGAGTACACGGCCCGTGCCCGGGACGGCGCCGAACGGCTGCGGCGCATCCTCAATGCGATGAGCGAGGCCAGCCGCGTCGAGGAACTCATGGAGCACGCGGAGCCCGAACAGTTCGAACTGGCGCGCGTGCTCTCGGCGGCTGTGGACGCTTACCGCGACGTCTACCCGGAGCGCCGCTTCGAGTTCGACTGCCCCGCGGCCGAAACGTCGATGCGCGGTTCACCCGAGTTGCTCATCCAGATGCTCGACAAGCTCGTGGACAACGCAGCAGACTTCAGTGCCGCCGGGGACCTGATCGGGATACGCCTCGACGCCGCTGACGACAGCCTCGTCCTGGGCATCCACAACCCGGGGCCGCCGCTGCCGGAGCGCATGCGCTCACAGCTGTTCGACTCGATGGTCTCGGTGCGCGCAGACGGCAGCGACCGACACCTCGGCCTCGGGCTCTACGTGGCAAAGCTGATCGCCGAGGGCCATGGCGGGAGAATCAGCGCCGAGAATACGGGCGACGGCGTTCGCTTCTCGGTAGTCCTGCCGGTCGCTGACGCGTAATTGAAGCTTGGTATCATCGACCGCAACGAATCCAGACCTGCACCGGGTTTTGAACGAAGGAGATACGGATGGCAAACGAGGGTTATCACGAGCCGATTGAGGAGTTGAGCGACGAGACGCGGGACATGCACCGCGCGATCATCTCGCTGATGGAAGAACTCGAAGCCGTCGACTGGTACAACCAGCGCGTCGACGCGTGCAAGGACAAGGAACTCGCCGCGATCCTCGCCCACAATCGCGACGAGGAAAAGGAACATGCGGCGATGGTGCTCGAGTGGATCCGCCGTCGCGACCCTCGGTTCGACAAGGAGCTGAAGGACTACCTCTTCACGACCGAGGAAATCGCACACGAGTGAAGATCACGGAAGGCGGCCTCGACGACCCGGATGTCATAGCCCTGCTCGGCGAGCACCTGCAGGGCATGGCAGACCATTCGCCGCCCGAAAGCATCCACGCGCTGGATGTGGACGGCCTGCGTGCGCCGGACATCACGTTCTGGACGATGCGGGAAGGTGATGTCGTCGTCGGCTGCATTGCATTGAAACAGCTCGACCACAGGCATGGTGAGATCAAATCCATGCGTACCGCGAGCGCACATCTGCGTAAGGGCGTGGGTGCGGCGCTACTGGAGCACCTCTTTGCAGAAGCACGGCGCCGGCGTTACGAACGCCTTAGCCTCGAGACCGGATCGGGGCCCGGTTTCGAAGCCGCGCTCGCCCTTTACCGCAAGTTCGGTTTCGAGTATTGCGGGCCCTTCGGGGACTACCGCGAAGATCCCTTCAGCCGCTTCATGACGATGATTCTCTAGGCGCGTGTATTTGCACGCTCAGTCACGACGCTCCACGTCCTCGAACCAGCTGAACGCCTCTTCGTAGGATTCGACGTAGGAGAGCACGCCCCTGCCGCGATTGAGCTCGACGGTGTGGCGGCGCATTGCCCGCATATCGTCTGTCGATACATGGCCATCCATTTCGATCGCTACGGCTTTCTGCTGGTCCAGGACCGAGTATTCGATACTCATGGCATAAACCGTTCCCGCACCGCTATTTTTTCGGCGTTCCCGGTCCGGCGATGAACCAGATAATCAGCCCGAACAGGGGAAACAGACCCACGAGCAGGGTCCAGAGTATCTTGCTCCCGGTGTCGGCGTTACTGCCGAAGATCTGAACCAGCGCGTAGACCACGAGGGCCAGGTGAATAAGTGCAAAGAAACCGAGTTCGCCCATCGTGCTCTCCTCGCGATCGCAGTTGGTGGCTCGATGGCATTCTACCGATCTCGGTGTCCCGATTTGTCGATTTCTGCACCGGTCGCCGGGGGGTTGCGCAAAGTCGACACGCATTTCCGGAGGCGGTGTTAACATCGGGCCGTCCGTCAACTAGCCCGTTATTGCAGATAGGCCATGTCCCTTTTCGCAGAGCTCAAGCGCCGCAACGTTTTCCGTGCAGGCATCGCCTACCTGGTCGCCGCGTGGCTGTTGCTGCAGATAACCGACGTGCTTTCAGGTGTTCTGGGTCTGCCAGAGCTCGTCGGCAAAGCGGTGTTCCTGATCCTCCTGGTCGGGCTTGTTCCGGTAGTCGTGTTCTCATGGGCCTACGAAATCACCCCGGAAGGTGTGAAACGCGAGGCTGACGTCCGGCCGGAAGAGTCCATCGCCCCGCAGACGGCACGCAAGCTGGACATCGCGGTAATCACAATGCTGGTTGCCGTCGCGGCGCTGGTGCTCTATGACCGGCTGGTCCCCCAGCCCGTGGCAATGCCCGGCGTTGCGGATCAGGCTGCTTCGGTCCCGGCAGACGACGCGCAGTCGGAGTCAGTCATGCTGCCCCCGGCATCGGCGGTCAACGGAAGCGGGGCCTCGGTTGCCGTACTGCCCTTCGTGAACATGAGTCCGGACCCGGACAACGAGTATTTCTCCGATGGTGTCTCGGAGGAAATCCTGAACGTGCTGGCGGACGTCAAGGACCTGCGCGTGGCCGCGCGGACCTCCTCTTTCGCTTTCAAGGGTAGCTCTCTCGGTATCGCAGAGATTGCCGACAAGCTCGGCGTCGATTATGTGCTTGAGGGCAGCGTGCGCAAGTCTGGCGACCAGTTGCGAATCACGGCCCAGCTCGTACAGGCCGGGAACGGGTTCCATGTCTGGTCCGAATCCTACGACCGAACGCTCACCAATATCTTCGCGATCCAGGACGAGATAGCTGCGAGCATCGCGGACGTGCTCAAGGTGCAGCTGGGCGATCGAGTCCGTCCCTACACTCGCGTCAATGACCTGGAACCGGAGTTGTACGAGCAGTTCCTCAAGGCCCGCTTCCTCCTGCGCCGCCGCAACGAAGCGGATGAAAACGAGGCGATCGGCTTGCTGCGGGAGATCGTCACCACCGAGCCGCGGTTTCCCGATGGGTTGGCGCTGCTGGCCGAAGGCCTTGCGCAACGACTGAATATGGCGCGTTATCGCGGCCGCACCACGAGACCGGAGGATCGGGCTGAGATCGAAGACCTCGTGACCCAGGCCCTCGAGCTCGAACCGGAGCAGGCCCTGGCTCACCTTGTCGATGCCTACCTCGCGATCCGCGACAACAGCCCGTTGGAGGTAATCCGGAAGATGCAGCGAGCGGTCGAGCTCGATCCGTCGGAGCCACGACCGCACCACTGGCTGGCAATGCGTTATCAACTGGCAGGTTATCTCGAGCGTTCGAGAAACGAAGCCCGGATCGCGGTCGATCTGGATCCGGAAAACGCCAATACTCACGCGATGCTCGGCATAACGCTGCTGCTGCTCGGTGATTTCGACAAGGCCGAGCCACATTTCCGGGAGCAGCTGCGGCTGGGGAACCCAGACGGTGCAACCAACATCATCAGGACTACAGTCCTGATGGGCGAGTCGGAACGGGCTCGCACTCTAATCGATGAGCTTCCATGGGGCCGTCCACAGGATCGCGAACGCGCCGAGCGATTCCTGGACGCGGTGGAGGACCGGTCCCGCGTTCCGGAGTTCGTTGCCTGGGTTGGCAGTAGTACCGAAGAGCATCTGCGCGCCGACTACGAACTCTTCACGCTGGGTCGGTTCGAGGAAGCCTTCGAGCTCGCCAACGCGGGAGAGGGTCTCGCCTGGGCAGACTTCTGGGCCGAGGCACGCATGCTGCCCGCGTTCGAGGCGCGCGTCGAGGAGGCCCGGCTGAACGAGGTCTGGGACGCGCTCGGACCGCCGCCGGCGTGCCGGAAGGTGGCAGCACGCTACGATTGCGGGCCCGCTGACTAGTCTCGTCGGTTTGATGCTGCGGCTAGATGTGCTCGGTGTCTCCTCGCGCTGCGGCCGACGATGACAGAAATGAATCCCTGCTCACGTCCGAACGCCGGGGAACCCGATGTCGGACGCCGTATCAGCTCCCGGCACCGACTGGATCACTGCATGGAATGCAGTCCGATCAGGTTGCCCTCGGTATCGACGGCGAGCGCGATGAAGCCGTACTCCCCGATGGAGATCTTTTCTCGCTTCACTTCTCCGCCTGCAGCGGGGACTCGCGCGAGCTCATCCGCACAGTCCTCGCAGGTGAAGTAGACCATCGTGCTATTGCCGCCTGAAGGACAATCCTCCGCTCGCGCCAGTGCGCCGGAGGCGCCGTAGCTCGTCATCGATTGGGGAAATTTCCACAGTTCCGGCTGTTCGTCATTGAGTTTTTCGAGCTCGACGCTGAACACGGCCTCATAGAAAGCCTTCGCCCTTTGCATGTCCTGCACGTAGATCTCGAACCAGCCTACCGGGTTCGTCGACATGGCCCTCTACCCCCTGTCAGAAAAGGCGTCGCGAGCAGTCTCTCACTTTCGGCGAAGGCTCACCAGACGCCGAGATACCGGGATATGCCTTTCGCCGCCTCGCGACCTTCGAACACTGCGGTAACGACGAGGTCCGAGCCGCGCACCATGTCGCCGCCGGCGAATACTTTGGGATTTGTCGTCTGGAACGGGTGATCACCGAGCGTCGCGACCCGCACCCGGCCGCTTGGCAGGGTCTCGATACCTGCATCCCCGAACCACGTCGGTGGGTTGGGCCGAAAGCCGAAAGCAATGATCACCGCATCGGCCGGCAGGATTTCTTCGGTGCCCGGCACGGTCTCCGGCCGGCGCCGCCCGTCGGCGCCGGGTTCGCCGAGCCGCGTCTCGATGACCTTGACGCCCGTCACCCGGTCGCTGCCGACGATCTCCAGCGGCTGGCGATTGAACAGGAAGTTGATGCCCTCTTCCTTGCTGTTGCGGACTTCGCGTCGCGAGCCCGGCATGTTCTCTTCGTCGCGCCGATAGGCGCAGCTCACGCTGGCGGCGCCCTGGCGGATGGCCGTACGGTTGCAGTCCATGCCGGTATCGCCGCCGCCGAGCACCACGACGTGCTTGCCGGCGAGATCGATGTAGTCGAGCGAACCGTCATCGATATCCATCAGCCGGTTGACGTTGGAAACGAGGTAGGGCAATGCATCGTATACGCCGTCGAGGTCCTCGCCCGGGAAGCCGCCACGCACATAGGTGTAGGCGCCCATGCCGAGGAACACGGCATCGTATTCCTGGAGAAGCTCATCGAACGCTTTGTCTTCGCCGATGCGGGTGTTCAGCACGAACTCCACGCCCATGCCTTCGAGCAGCTCGCGCCGCTGACGAACGATCTCCTTCTCAAGTTTGAACGGCGGGATACCGAACGTGAGCAAGCCGCCGATCTCCGAATAGGCGTCGTACACGACCGAACGAATGCCCTCGCGGGCGAGGATGTCGGCCGCCGCGAGGCCGGCCGGGCCCGCACCGACGATAGCCACGCGCTTGCCGCTATCGACGACGTTCGACATGTCCGGCCGCCAGCCCAGCTTGACGGCTTCATCGGTGATATAGCGTTCGACGTTGCCGATGCTCACCGCGCCGATGCCGTCGTTGAGTGTGCAGGCGCCCTCGCACAGGCGGTCCTGCGGGCACACGCGGCCGCAGATTTCGGGCAGCGAGTTGGTCTGGTGCGAGAGTTCCGCCGCCTCGAACAGCTTGCCCTCCTCGATGAGCGCGAGCCAGTTCGGGATGTAGTTGTGCACCGGGCACTTCCACTCGCAGTACGGGTTGCCGCAGGACAGGCAGCGGCCGGCCTGTTGCGCCGCATCGGCGCCGTCGTAGTGGCCGTAGATCTCGCCGAAGTGCCGTACGCGCTCCTCCGGCGGCTGCTTTTCCGGGTCGCGGCGTGGAACCTCGAGGAACTGGAGCGGGTGCTTAGCCATTGGAGCCGATCGCGCTTCGAGAATCGCTCTTACAGTGCAGATCGTGCTGTAGGAGCGGTTCTAGAACCGCGAATGATTTGAGCTTGATCGCGCTTCGAGAAGCGTTCCTACGGGAGACTATCGGCCTTATCATGCGGCCTGCCTCAGCGACTCGATCAGCGAGCCGAGCTCGGCCGCCTTCGGCTTCACCAGCCAGAACTTCGGCAGGAAAGAGCGGTAGTCGTCGAGAATCATCTCGCCCCACTCGCTGCCGGTCGCGTCGATGTGCGCCATGATCAGCGACCGCAGGTGGTGCAGGTGCGCTTCCATGCTTTCCGGCGACACGCGATGGATATCGATGAGCTCGTGGTTGTAGCGGTCGACGAAGTCCCGGTCGATGTCGAGCACGTAGGCGAAGCCACCGGTCATGCCGGCACCGAAGTTGACGCCGGTGCGCCCGAGCACGACGACGACACCGTCGGTCATGTACTCGCAGCAGTGGTCGCCGGCGCCCTCGATGACAGCCGTCGCACCGGAATTTCGCACGGCAAAGCGCTCTCCTGCACGCCCGGCGGCGAAGAGCTGCCCGCCGGTAGCGCCGTACAGGCAGGTGTTGCCGACGATCGAGGTCTCCCTCGCGACGTAGCGGACGTCTTCCGGTGGGCGTATCGTAATGCGGCCGCCCGCCATGCCCTTGCCGACATAGTCATTTGCGTCGCCGACGAGATTAAGGTGCAGGCCGGCAACATTCCAGGCGCCGAAGCTTTGACCCGCCGTACCCAGTAACCGCACGTCGAGTGGCGCGTCGCGCATGCCGTCGTTACCGTGCAGCCGCGCGATCTCGCCGGACAGCCGGGCACCGATCGAGCGGTCCGAGTTGCGGACCTCGAAAGCGAAGCTGCCGCCCGACTGGTTACGGATCGCGTCGTGCGTCGCCTCGAGCATTGCTTCCGCCAGCTCGCCCTTGTCGAAGGGCTCGTTGCGCGGTTCCGTGCAGAACTGCGGAACCTCCTTGCCGACGCCGGCGTCGGACACGACCGGCGACAGGTCGAGGCGCGCCTGCCGGGCGGTTCGGCCCGACTGCAGGTCGACGAGGTCGACACGCCCGATCAACTCCTCGAGCGAGCGGACGCCGAGTTCGGCCATTCGCTCGCGAACTTCCTCTGCCACGAAACGGAAGAAGTTGATCACCATCTCCGGCAGGCCGATGAAGTATTCGCTGCGCAGCACGTTGTTCTGCGTCGCGACGCCGGTGGCGCAGTTGTTGAGATGGCAGACGCGCAGGTATTTGCAGCCCAGCGCGACCATGGGCGCCGTGCCGAACCCGAAACTCTCCGCGCCGAGGATCGCGGCCTTGATCACGTCGAGCCCGGTTTTCAAGCCGCCGTCGGTCTGCAGCCGGACCTTGTGCCGCATGCCGTTGGTGCGCAGCACCTGGTGCGCTTCGGAC
>JAAUYE010197690.1_pt1 | contig 15210 bp, 15 predicted proteins | sample 7278081 | NCBI WGS metagenome assembly JAAUYE01 (sample SAMN14350131, study PRJNA611818) | marine sediment metagenome | isolation source: surface marine sediment (0.6m) | place: French Polynesia: Moorea | collected 2018-08
CGGCCCTGAAGCGCAGGAATTACTCGAGCTCGCGGTCGACAGCCCGGCGCTCGGCAAATGGGCGTCGGCCTCAACAGTGCACACGTCCGCCGTGGATGAGAACGGCGTCGCCTGCGCTGTCACCGCGTCGTCCGGCTACGGCTCGGGCGAGATGCCGGACGGCACCGGCCTGTGGCTCAACAACTGCCTGGGCGAAATCGAACTGAACCGCCGCGGAATGGATGCGGGCCCGCCGGGCATCCGGCTGCCTTCCAACATGTCGCCAAGCGTCGCCCGCCGCAAGGGCCGCGTGCTCGCGGCCGGCTCGCCCGGCGCGGATCGCATCACGACCGCCCTGCACCAGTTTCTCGTCAACCTGTTGCAGATGGACATGCCGCTGGAAGCGGCGATAGCGCACCCGCGATTGCATCTCGACACCAGTGGCGATTCGGACCGGCTAATGTCTGAACCTGGCCTCGACCTGCCCGAGGTCGACTTACCCGTCAACGTCATGCCCGACCTTAATATGTACTTTGGCGGAATTGGTGCGACACTTGTCGACCGCGAGACCGGCTTCGAAGTCGCGTCCGACCCGCGCCGCGAAGGCGGCACGCGAATCTGTGGCGGCAGGAACTGAATTTCGATGGATGAATACGTGACAGACCCCTGCTCGGCAAAGCGCTTTCCGAAGGTGTTGCCGACTGACCCGATGCGCTGGGCGAGAGCCTGGCTCGATGAGGCGGTGGCAAAGCAGGTCCAGCGCAACCCCAACACGATGACGGCCATAACGGTTAACGAATCCGGCCAGCCTTCCGGCCGCCAGGTGCTCTGCAAGGATTTCGTGGAAGACCCCGGCTACCTCGTCTTCTACACAAACTACAAGTCCGACAAGTCGCGCCATCTCGACAGCAACAACCGTATAGCCCTGCTGTTTCACTGGGACTCTTTCGGCCGGCAGGTTCGGCTCGAAGGCCGCGCTGTATTGTCGCCCGCGGCAGAGAGCGACGCGTACTTCGCCAGCCGCGACTGGGGCAGCCAGCTAGGGGCATGGGGCTCAGACCAGAGCGCACCGCTCGAGTCACGTGCAGCGCTGATATCCCAGGTGGGCAAGCGGGCGATGAAGCTTGGCGTCAAGGCGGCGCAGAACGTTAAGTCTATTGCTTCCGAAGAGCGCCCCGTAATTCAACGACCGCCGCACTGGGGCGGATACCGGGTCTGGCCGCATCGCATCGAACTCTGGCTGGAGGGAGAGGACCGCATCCACGATCGCGCCCGCTGGGAGCGTTCTGTCGAGCCTGCCGACGGCGACCAGTTCATCGTCGGAGAGTGGTCAGGAACCCGCCTGCAACCTTGATCGACGCCTTGATCCGCAACTGCCTGGCAATCGCTTGTCTGTTGGCCGCCGCTGCGGCGCCGGCGCAGGTCACGCTGACGCGCGGCACCAATTTCACGATCGATGCCGCCGCAGACGGCCGCATGGTGTTCGACCTGCTCGGCGAGATTCGTATCCTTCCCAGCGGAGGCGGCGTTGCGCAACCCATCAGCGGCGCGCCGCCTTACGCGACGCGGCCGCGCTGGTCGCCGGACGGCGAGTCGATCGTATTCCAGGCGCGCGAGAACGGCCAGGAGCAGCTCTGGCTCTCCCGCCCAGCCGAGTCCACGGCGGCCCGGCTGTCTTCGGACCTGTACTTCGACCAGCATCCCGCCTGGCACCCGGACGGCGACCGGGTGATCTTTTCGAGCGCGCGCGGTGATACGGGATTCGACCTCTGGGAGACGGACATCGCGACCGGACTCACCTGGCGCCTCAGCAACCACCCCGGCGACGAAACCGAGCCGGTCTGGTCGGATAACGGCGAGAATCTCCTCTACATTCATCAACACGACGACAGCTGGTCGCTCAGGCTTCGCGCTCACGGCCAGCCGGAACGCATCATTGAGACGTCAACGCTGCGGCTGTCGAGCCCCTCGTGGCGACCAGACGGCAGCCTGGTAACCTTTCTGCGGCACGGTGAAGATGGCCTCGTCACCGAAATGGTCATCTTCTCTGACCCGCTGTTGGTCAGGCCACTTATCGAGAACGAAGACTTTTTCGTCGCGCCCGTCGCGTGGCTCGATCGTCACGAGATGCTCTATGCGTCGAACGGGCTAATTCGGCGCCGTTCGTTCAATTCCTGGACCTCCCGGAATGTTCCGTTCCGCGCCGAGATCTTGCCCGTCGCAGCCGAGCAGCGCGAACCCGTCCGTCCGCGCGACCTGCCGGTTTTTGTTGCACCGGACGGCGGGCTTGTTGTGCGGGCGGCCCGAGTATTCGACGGCGTCGGCGGAACCTACCGCACAAATATCGACATCGTAATCGAAGGTGGGCGCATCGTTGCGCTCGAGCCGCGAGCGGAACGACCGGGCGCCATCGTCGTAGATATGGGCGATCTCACAGCGCTGCCGGGTTTTATCGACACAAGGGCACGCCTCCCCGATCCCATTGATCCTTCACTGGGGCCAGCGCTGCTCGCTTTCGGGCTCACCACGCTGGTTGCCGATACCGACCAGGCCGACGCACTGAATGCCCTTTGGTCCGGCAAGGAGTTGCCCGGGCCACTGGTTCTCGGCGCGGACTGGGTGCTCGACCTGGAGTCCGTCGCAGGCATGAACCTGAGCGTCGACTCGCTGCCCACGTCGCCGCGCGGCATTCGTTACGAAGACGCCAGGCTTACCGATACCCAGGAGCCGGCGACGGTCGTTTCCGGTCTCGCCGATTCCAGGACGCCCGGGCTCGCGGAGTTGCTGCAATCGCGGCAGGCCCGCCTATTGCGCGGGCTACCGACGGAGATACGTCGCTTTGTCGAGGCGCCGCGGCTGGCGGCGCAGTCGTCCTCGATCGTCCTCGGCAGCGATGCCAACGGCCTCGCCCCCGGCGTCGGCTTGCATGCCGAGTTGCGTGCGCTGGCAGGAGCCGGCCTGGACAACGAACACGCGCTTCGGACCGCGGGTATCAACGCCGCCGCCGCGCTCGGGTTAGGGCTACAGCTGGGTCGCCTGGCGCCTGGCGCCAGCGCTGACATCGTGCTTGTCGACGGCGACCCGCTGGCGGACATTAACGAGGCTCTGAAAATCGTTGGCGTCGTGCGCAATGGCCGCTTTTTCAGCGCGATTGGCCTGATAGAAAGGACTCAGCAAGGACGATCCGTCGAATAATTTGACAGAATGACTACAAACTCGGGCGATTTCGCACTCAGACGGCTAGCTGGGCACCGTATGGCTCGATCCCCACGCCGCGCCTTTGGTTAGCTGCTGTCATGGGACCCACTAAATCTAGTATTTTCGTGGGCTTACCAAATCTTTATGCCGTCGCGGCTGATGTGCAGCGCAGCAATTTCGTCGGTTTTCTTTACAAGAGACGTCGACAGAGCTTCCCACACACCCTGTACCGCTCGCTAAATTGTTGAAATGACCGTGCCTATGGAGAAGTTGGCACAGGTCTTGCTTCTATAATGCTGCCCAAGCGAAGTGTAACTGCACTCGGTATCACTAAACGGCTACTTACAGGATTTCAGACGCCAGAAGAATAATAACCATAACAACAATAACGATTCTGTACCGGACACCGAATTAGCAGTTACCTCTTTTATAATAAAAAGAGAAATTAGCCCCGCCGCTCACGCCGCGGGGCTTTTTATTGGTGCAGCCGTTCCCGGTATCATCCTGTGTCTCGTACGCACCGGAGCCCGTCATGAGAACAAGTACTGCCATCGCGGCCTGCGCAATAGTTGTCGCCGCATGCGGCCAGGACAGCGAAGCGCCCGTCGCGACCACACCAGTCGTGGAACCCGAGAATTCAATCTACGCCGCCGCGCTGGCCAGTGAGTCTCGCCCCGAAGCCGACCTTGCGGCGGATGCCAATCGCAAACCTGATGCCGTGCTGGAATTCTTTGGCATCGAACCGGGTGATGTCGTGCTGGAGATGTGGGCCGCTGGTGGCTACTACACGGAACTACTGTCGGCCGTTGTCGGACCGGGAGGCAAGATCGTGGCCCACGACAATACGCCGAGCCTGAACTTCGCTGGCGAATCTCATACCAATCGCCACGCAGGCAACCGTCTGCCGAACGTCGAGCTGTTGACTGGCGAGAACAACCAGCTGGCTCTCGACGAAGCGCGTTTCGATGCCATCACTATCGTGCTCAACTATCACGACGTGTATTGGGCGTCCGAGCAATACGGCTGGGCCGAGATCGACGTATCGCCCTTCCTGGCCGAGTTGCATAAGAGCCTCAAGCCGGGCGGTATTCTCGGTATCGTCGATCACCAGGCGGAGCCCGGCTCGCCAGCCGAAACGGGCAATACCCTGCATCGAATCGATTCGGCGATCGTCATCGCGGACCTCGAGGCGGCCGGTTTTGTGCTCGATGGCGAAAGTGACGTCTTGCGCACCGGTGCAGACGATTACAGCGTCAACGTTTTCGACCCCTCGGTTCGCGGCAGGACGGATCGTTTCGTCCTGCGCTTTCGCAAACCGCGGCAGTAGTCGTGAGGCCACTCATGCGTCGCACATGGCTTGTCCTCGTGCTCTTTCTCGCTGCCTGCGCCGAGCCGTTGCCCGATGTCACCGAGCTCACGATTGCCGACGTTCAGGCCCGTTTCGATAGCGGTCAACTGAGTTCCGAGGAGCTGGTTCAGATCTATCTGGACCGGATCGAACGCATTGATCGTTCCGGGCCAACATTGAACTCGATCATCGAGATCAGTCCTGATGCGCTCACAGACGCCCGCGCGCTCGATTCCGAGCGGCGAGAATCGGGCCCACGCGGGCCGTTGCACGGCATCCCGGTTGTATTGAAGGCCAACATCGACACGGGAGATCGCATGGCGACCAGCGCTGGATCGCTGGCGCTCGCTGACTACGTGGCGCCTGATGATGCCGACCATGTCAGCAAGTTGCGTGCAGCCGGCGCCGTGATTCTCGGCAAGGCCAACCTCAGCGAATGGGCCAATTTTCGATCCGAATACTCGTCCAGCGGCTGGAGCAGCGTTGGCGGTCAGACGCGCAATCCATATGATCCGACACGCAATCCTTGCGGATCCTCCAGCGGCTCGGCGGTTGCCGTGGCCGCGAACCTCGCAATGGTCGCTGTCGGTACCGAGACTAACGGGTCTGTCGTTTGTCCGTCCGGCATCAACGGTATCGTTGGCATCAAGCCGACTTTGGGCCTGGTGAGCCAGGACGGCATCATCCCCATCGCCCACAGCCAGGACACCGCTGGGCCGATGGCCCGCACCGTGCGCGACGCCGCCTTGCTTCTGGAAGCGATGGCTGGTGGCGATTTCACGAGCGGCCTCGATGGCAGCAGCCTGGCGGGCAAGCGCATCGGCGTGATACGCAATTTCTATGGCGCCGGCCATCCAGGCGTGGAGCTCATCTACGACGGAACCATCGAGGTGCTGAAACAGGCGGGTGCCGAGGTCGTGGACATCGAGACGGAAACGCCAGGGATGAACAGCGCCTCGTACACGGTGCTGCTCTACGAGTTCAAGGCGGATATCAATCGATACCTCGAAGAGTCGAACGCTCCAATCGGATCGCTCGAGGAAATCATTCGCTTCAACGAAGAGAATGCGAACGCCGTAATGCCGATATTCGGCCACGACATCCTGATCAAGGCGCAGGCCAAAGGGCCTCTGGACGATACGGAGTACCTCGAGGCGTTGCAGGAAAGCAAGCGCCTGGCCACGACAGCCATTGATTCGAGTTTGCAGGAACACGACCTGGACGTGTTGATCGCCCCCACCAACAGTCCGGCGTGGCCGACCGACCACGCCAACGGCGACAGTTTCCACGTTGGCAGTTCGTCCCTCGCCGCAATCTCGGGGTATCCGAACATCACGGTCCCGGGCGGCTTTGCGAGCGGCCTGCCTGTCGGGATCTCGTTCATGGGAGCGGAGGGAAATGACCGCCAATTGATCGAGATCGCGTACGCGTTTGAACAGGCCGCGAATGGTCGGCAGGCGCCAGGACTCTAGCGTGTTCAAGGCCATCCGGGTCAGCATTTTGCTGTTCATCCTCGCTTTCGTTGCGATCGGAACCTGGCTGACGCAGGCGCGGAGTACCGACTGGAACAACAGTCTGTGGGTCAAGATATACCCAATTAATGCCGACGGCAGTGACGTTGTCGATCGCTATATCGCCGGTCTCGAGGTCGAGGCGTTTGCCGGTATCGAGGAGTTTATTGCGCGCGAGACCAAGCGGTACGGCCAGCAGCTCGAACGGCCGCTGCGCGTGGAACTCGGCCTGCCGGTGCGCGAACAGCCGCCGACCATCGACGCAGATACCGGCGTTCTCGGTGTTATGACCTGGTCGTTGAAGTTGCGCTGGTGGGCATCACACACGGCCGGCGAGCAGGATCGAATCACGCCGGACGTGCGTATATTCGTGCGCTACCACAACCCGGAAGACGCGTACCGGCTCGAGAACTCGGTCGGACTTCAGAAAGGCATGGTGGGCATCGTCAACGCTCGGGCCAGCCGCCGCCATGCCGGCGCCAACAATGTCGTCATTGCACACGAGTTCATGCACACGCTGGGCGCTACGGACAAATACGACCCGGCTACCGGATTGCCGCTGCAGCCTGACGGTCTCGCCGAGCCGGATCGGAAACCGCTTTACCCACAGCGTTGGGCCGAGATCATGGGCGGGCGCGTCGCGCTCGCTTCGAACGACGCCGTCGTGCCGAAGAACCTCAAGTACGTCGTCATCGGGCCGTTGACGGCGCGCGAGATAAGGCTGCTGGATCAATGAGCGGCGAGAAAGTGCCATCGTTTTCCGTCAGCGACCTCGGCGTCAGTGTGCCTGGCCGACAACTGGTCAGCGAGTTGACCTTCGCAGCGCAAGGCGGCGAGATCATCGCCGTCCTGGGCCGCAACGGCAGTGGCAAAACATTGACGTTGCATACGCTGGCCGGACTGCGCGAGGCGGAAAGCGGCGCCGTACAACTGGCCAGTCTCGATCTCGCGCAGCATGACCGTCGGGTCGCCGCTCAAAACCTGGCGCTGCTCCCACAGGTCATTGACGATATTTTCCCGGCGACGGTGCTGGATACTGCTTTGATCGGCAGGCATCCGCACATCGCCCCGTTCAGCTGGGAATCGGCGGATGATATCGCTGCCGCGCGACAGGCGCTCGCGACCATGGGCCTGGACGACTTGTGCGACCGGGACATCCTGACCCTGTCCGGCGGTGAGCGGCGCCGGCTCGCCATTGCCCAGGTTCTAACGCAGGCGCCCTGGGTCTACCTGCTCGACGAACCGACCAACCACCTGGACCCGCAGCACCAGCTCGAAACTTTGCAGGTGTTTCGCCGCGCCGCCGACGACGGCCGGTTAGTCATCGCCAGCCTGCACGATGTGAACCTTGCCGCCCGTTTTGCGGACCGCTGCCTGCTGTTGTTCGGCGACGGCCGCTGGAAACTTGGCGATACCCGGGAAGTGCTCAGCGAAAAATCGCTCTCAGAACTCTATGCGACCCGGATGGAAGCCGTTACCTGGCGTTCGCAGACGCTGTACGTTCCGGCCTCAGGTCACCCAGCCGCTTAGCAGCTTCAGGTAGATTGCGTGCAGGGCCGGATTGGCTGCGAGCACTGAGCGAGTCTCGAGATCAACGTTCGCGCCGTTAAGGTCGGTGAATACGCCGCCAGCTTCTTCGACAATCACCGACAGCGCGGCGATATCGAGGATATTGACGTCGGATTCGACGACTGCCTCGATCTTGCCAGCTGCCAGCAGGTGGTAGTGGTAAAAGTCGCCGTAACCGCGGATACGGTCGGCGTGGGAAACGATGTTGCCTAGCTGCGCCCAGCCGTCGCTTAGCGCGAGCGATTTCAGGTTGCCGGTTGACACCGCCGCCCTGTCGATATCGTCAATGCCGCTGACCGCCAGGCGCTCCCCGTTGAGCCACGCGCCTTGCCCCTTCTCGGCCCAGGCGAGCTCATCCATCATCGTGCCACTGGACACGCCGAGCACGATCTCGCCGCCGCGCATGAGGGCGATCTGTGTCGAGAAGAACGGGTACTGGCGAACGAAGCCTTTGGTGCCATCTATCGGGTCGACAAGCCATAGCGATTCGGCATCATCGCGCGTGCGACCGGTCTCCTCGCCGAAAAAGCCATGTTCCGGGAATTGCTCAAGGATGATCTCGCGAATCTTTTCCTCGCACTCGACGTCGGCTTGCGTTACCGGAGTCAGGTCTTCCTTGGTAGTGACCGTGAAATTGCCGGCGTAATATTCCCGGCTGATCTCGGCCGCTGCTCGTGCGGCATCAAGCGCCGTGCGCAATTCGATCGAGGCCTTGTTGTCTTCGAAGGCATTCATTGCCGCGCAAAATAGCCCCTCGGCCACGGATTAACAAGCGCAGCGGGGTTTGCTTGACAGGCCCGGGCCGCCCTCCTATCGTAGCCCCCCTCACCAGGTGAGCCCGGTTTGGCGAAAACCGGGTTAACGGGAAGCCGGTGTGGCCTAAGGCCAAGTCCGGCGCTGCCCCCGCAACGGTGATCGAGTTAAACCGTAGCCCCCAGGCCGATATTTCGACCCGGAGCCACTGCGAAAACAGGTTTTTCGCGGGAAGGCGCTACGGCAAGGATGCGAATCCGCTCGTCAGCCCGGAGACCGGCCTCGTGAGTCTATGAACCGTAACGCGTGCGGGCGGCACGCAAGGAGGCTGCATGACAATTCGAATAACAACCGTCGCAATCGCCCTCGCGACGTCCTGCACTATCTTTGCCCCACCAAGCGCTGTCGCCGACCCGGCTCCCGGCGAGACGATTATCGTGACCGCAACGCGCACCGAGATTCCCCTCAGCGACGCCATCGTGCCCGTCACCGTGATTTCCCGCGAGGACATCGAGCTTTCTGTCGCCAAGGACCTTGCCGAACTCCTGCGCTTCCAGGCAGGTATCGATATCGGCCGCAATGGCGGCCCGGGCCAGGCAACGTCGGTCTTCATGCGCGGTACCGAAAGCAATCACACGCTCGTCCTGATCGATGGTGTCCGCATGAATCCGGGTACATTGGGCGGTGCTGCCGTGCAGCACATCGCCCCGGAAATGATCGAGCGCATCGAAATCGTAAAAGGGGCGCGATCTGCGCTGTTCGGCACGGACGCCATCGGCGGCGTCATCAACATCATCACGCGCCGCGCCGAGAGCGCATACCTCGAAACCGGGGTTGGCGCCGGCAGTTTCGATTCGCTTTCCGGCATAATCTCGGGCGGCAACCGCGGCGAGAACGGCGACTTCAGCGTGTCGGTCAGCTACCAGGATACTGATGGCTTTGCGCCCCGAACCGATTCGGACATTGAACGCGGCTACGACAACCTGTCAGTCAACCTGTATGGCGCGCGACGTTTCGGGGACTCGGAACTCAGCCTGAGGCATTGGCAGACAGAGGGCAACGTTGAGTACCTCGACTTCTTTCTGAACCCGGTCGATCAGGACTTCATCAATTCCACGACGGCGCTGCAGCTCAACAACGTCATAGGCGAGCGCGGCTCCAGCAAACTCATCGCGTCGTTCATGCAGGACGACATTGCGCAGAACCAGAGCGACGACTTCGTAAAGTCGGACCGTGTCAGCCTCGACTGGCAATACAGCCACGAATTTGCCGAGCACACGTTGACCGGCGGACTGTTCTACGTCGACGAAAACGCGTCCAGCCTGTCATTCGGCTCGGGATTCGACGAGGACACCGAGGTACGTGCCGCGTTCATCCAGGACCAGTGGACGCGCGACCGGCACAAGGCGTTTGTCGCGCTGCGGCTGACCGATCACGAAACCTTCGGCAACCACACGACATGGAATGTCGAGTACGCGTTTGCGCTTAACGAGAACTGGACGCTGAACGCAGGCCTGGGCCACGCGTTCCGCGCGCCCGACGCTACGGACCGCTTCGGCTTCGGCGGCAACCCGGATCTCGAACCTGAGCAAGCCGACGAGGCGCAGCTGGGCCTGCGATTCGCGCCGGGCAACGGGCATCGTGTCGATCTCGAGCTATATGCTAACGATGTAGACGACCTGATCGAGTTCGACCTGGAGACCTTCACACTGCGCAATGTCGCACGCGCCGAGATCCGCGGCGCCCAGCTCGCCTACGAATACCGCGGGGAGAATTTCGCAATCCACGCGGAACTGACGAAGCAACGTGCCGAAGATGGCGACACCGGTGCGCGACTGCTGCGCCGGGCAGAGGAATCCGGTTCGCTCACCTATACGCAGAACCTGGGTGCGCACCGCGTCGGGCTTTCCCTGTTCGCGAGCGGTGATCGCGAAGACTTCGGCGGGGTACGACTCGACGGCTACCTGCTCGCCAACCTGACAGCGCAATTCAGCATCGGTAGAGCGTGGGCGCTGCACACCCGCGTCGAGAACCTGCTCGACACGGAGTACCAGACAGCAGCCGGATTCCGCATGCAGGAACGCAGCGGCTTCCTCGAACTCAAATATCACTGGAAATAGAGGACGGACCAGTGGGAAAAAGACTCAGCAAGATCTACACGCGCACAGGCGATGATGGCACCACGGGACTGGGCGACGGTACGCGCGTTCCGAAGGACAGTTTGCGCGTCGACGCATTCGGTACCGTGGACGAGGCCAACAGTGCAATCGGCGTTGTGCTCGCCAACGATTCGGTACCGGCGAATATCCGCAACGCGCTGACTGAAGTGCAGCACGATCTCTTCGAGCTCGGCGGCGAACTCTGCATTCCGGGCTACGCTGCGATTACCGAAGATTTCATCACCCGGCTCGAAAATGAACTCGACGCGCTCAACGCCGATCTTCCGGCACTGAAGGAATTCATCCTGCCGGGCGGCGGCCACGCAGCCGCAGCCTGTCATCTCGCCCGCACGATCGTACGCCGTGCCGAACGCGTCACGGCGACGCTGGCCGGCGAAGAGGATGTGCGGCCCGAAGTGCTGCGTTACCTGAACCGGCTGTCTGATCTGCTGTTTGTTACGGCACGCGTGCTCGCGCGAGCGGAGTCCGGCGAAGAGGTGCTCTGGAATCGCGAGCGCTAGATTGCCTTGCGCATAACGATCGCATCTGACGGACACAGTTTCGAGAACTCGGTCGTCTCTCGAATGCTGTCCGGTGCGACGTCGCGTGATTCGGCTTCGTAACCCAGCTTCGTGAAATAGGCGTCAGCGTCGGTAGTCAGCAGCCAGAGTTCAGCGATCCCTCGCCGTGCGGCCTCGGCCTCCAGCTCCGTGACGAGCCGACGGCCGGCGCCGGATCCCTGTGAGTGCGGTACGACGACCAGCGAGCGCAACAGCGCGATGCCGTCAAAAGGTTCGAGGCCGACCGTCCCGACTGGCGTGCCGCCGGATTCGGCAAGCAGGAAGTTGTTCATGTCGTCAATCGACAGGTCGGCAACAGGTAGTCTTGCAGCCGCCAGCCAGCCAGTAATGGTTTCGAAATCTGCTGTGCCCGCGGGCCGGATGTTCATGAGCGGCCGCGCCGCCGGCGCGCTTCGTCCAGTACTTCGCAAATGGCGCCCGCGCCATCGAGCAATCGCGGCGTAGCGCGACTGATCACATCGGCGGGCACAATAAAATGGTTGCCGTGCCGGTTGGCCGCGATCTGCGGCCAGCGTTCCCATTCGCCAAAGGCATCGTCGCCCGCATCGCTGGCCGCGAGGAACACTTCCGGATCACGCTCGACGACCGCCTCCACATCGATCGTGGGGGCAAGGTCACGGAGACCGGCAAAAATGTTCGCGCCTCCGCAGAGCGTAATCAACTCACTGACAAAGTGCTCGCCACTAACCGTGTACAACGGTCGGGCAGACACCTGGTAGAAAACGGATATGGTGGGGCGTTCTGCATACTTTGTACGTATGCCCTCGATTCTGTCCGCGAAGCTCGAGGCGACCAGTTCGGCTCTCTCCGTTCGCCCGGTCAGTTCGCCGATCCTGCGAATGGCGCTGCTCACGTCAGCGAGCGAATTGGTACGCATGACTTCGACGTCGTAGCCGATATCCCGGAGTTCGTCGACGACATGCGCAGGCGTGCCGCCCGCCCACACGAGCAGCAGGTCCGGTTCGAGCAACGCGAGCTGCTCATGGTCGATCATGAAAGCATCGCCGACGACCGGCAGTTCTCGGGCCTTCGGCGGGTGATTGGAGTAGGCGCTCACGCCAACGAGCAGTTCGCCGGCGTCAGCCCAGAAAACCAGCTCGGTGAGATTGGGCGCGAGCGTAACGATCCGCGAGTAGGCTGGCGATGACGCCTCCGCGGGAGCCGTCGCCCCGGAACAGGCCCCGAGCCCGAACAGTACGATTGCGGCGAGTGCGGTCTGCCACGCCCTCACTGGGTCCAGCCGTACAGCGTCATCGCCGCGATAACGACGGCCCAGATCAGCAGCAGGCGAAAGACGAGACGGTTGGCCGCCGTGGCGCCACGCACGCCGCGGGACACGAGATCTTCGTCCGGGTCGTCGCTGAGCGCAAGAGCCGCGGTGCCGACCCGTGCGAGCAAGTGCTCGTTGTATTCGGATGGCGAATCCGATGAATGCTCTGTCGGCGCGCGCCACGCACCGATAGCGGTATCGAAGTTACCTGCAGCGGCGTAGCCGATCGCCGTGAGTCGTGCCGGGATCCAGGCTAGCCAGCCGTGTAGCAGCGTCGCGGCATCACGCAGTCGCTCGCTGTTGCCGTCATCTTCCTCGTCCCGGGATTCAGCGAATACGGCGCGGCGGCGGACCAGGTCGGTCGCGCGGTATGTCCATGCGCCGAGAGGTCCAAGCAAAACAAACCAGAATACGACAGCAAACAGGCGATTATTCGCCTGCACGCACACCGCCTCCTCGACCCGGTGGATGCGTTCCAGCGTGTCCTCCGGAACATCGCTTTCGATAATTGCCTTGGCGGTTTCGTGAACACGCTCGTTATCGCCATCCTCGATCGCTTTGCAGTAATCGTCGACTTCCTCGCCAATATCCTGCGGCCCGAGCGAGAAAAACAGCACGACGACGCCCAGGATCAGGTAGGGAAAGCCGAGCAACGAATCGCCGAGCGCCAGAACAACCGCCAGCACGGGCAGCGCGAGCAGGATCGTGATGGCGACAATCGGGATAAGGGCCGGCCAGTTCGGCAGCCGGTTGGCCTGCCGAAATCCCGTATCGATAATCTTGTCGATCCAGCGCAGCCTGCGCAGGTGAAAAAGCTGCGTGGCAAGCCTCTCGATAACAAGGCCGATGAGCAGGGCGATCAGATGCATGTCGTATTAACTCGCTACATCCTGTCGATCAGGATCGGGAAAGACCATCATACAACCGTAGCCAGTCGAACGCAGGGCCGGGGTCGGTTTTTCGACCAGGCGCAATATCCGAATGTGCGGCGACCTCGCGGCCCGTGATCTGCGGGTAAGCGGCCGAGATAGCACGGATCACACCAACGAGCACGGCATATAGCTCGTCGCTATAAGGCGTTTCGTCTTCGCCCTCGAGTTCTATGCCAATCGAATAGTCGTTGCAGGTCGCTCTGCCGCGGAACGTGGACTCGCCGGCATGCCAGGCGCGCTGCGTGAACGGCACAAACTGGACGACCTCGCCGTCGCGCCGAATCAGCAGGTGCGCTGATACTTCGAGGCCCTGAATCTCCTCGAAGTAAGGGTGTGCGCCCCAGTCGAGCTGGTTAGTGAACAGCTGTTCGATCTCCGGACCGCCGAAGTCGCCGGGCGGCAGACTGATGCCGTGAACGACCAGCAACTGCGGCGCGACGCCATCCGGGCGTTCGTCACAGTTGGGACTGGGGCTCTGGCGTGCGGGCTCGATCAGCCCGGTCTCGATATCGATGCGGTAGCGCTCGCTCATTGGTATACGATAGTCGTTTGAGCGGATCGCAAAATCAACGCCCATGTCACTGACCCGACTTTTCATTGACGATCGCCTGAGCGCAGGGGCGACATTGCGCCTCGACGGCGACCAGGCGCGCTATGTCGGCAAAGTCCTGCGCCTGCGGCCAGGCGACCTGCTCCGTGTATTCAATGGTGACGACGGGGAGTTTGACGCCCAACTCCAGAAAGTGACGAAGTCATCGGCCGACGTGCTGGTCGAGGGACCGGTAGAAACCGCCACTGAGTCGGCGCTGAAACTGCACCTCGTCCAGGGCATCTCCCGTGGCGAGCGTATGGACTTCGTGGTACAGAAGGCGACAGAGCTCGGAGTGAAACGTATCACGCCCGTGCTCACCGAGTACGGCATGGTCAAGCTGGACGAGAAGCGCGCCGCCAAACGTCGCGACCACTGGGAAGGCGTGGCAAGAAGCGCCTGCGAACAATCCGGACGGATTCGTCCGCCGCTGATCGATCCACCGGTTACCCTTAACACATGGTTCGGCATGGGCCCGAGGGAAACGGACACCGACCTGATCATGCGTCCAGGCGCAGTTACCCCTCTCGCCAAAATTGGCGCGCCGTCTACCAAGGTCTGCCTGTTGATCGGACCGGAGGGCGGCTTCAGCAACCAGGAATACGACGATGCTGAGCTCGCCGGCTTCACGGCCGTATCGCTCGGCCCGCGAGTGTTACGAACCGAAACCGCGGCGATCGCCGCCGTTACCGTAGTTCAGTCGCTGTGGGGTGACCTGTAACCAGCTCGGTGCGAAACATGCTGTAGGACACCATGTCCTCGTACTGAGCGTCTTTTAGCAGGGGCGGACCCGCATTTGGCTCCAGTAGGGCTTGCCGACCCAGTAGCCGAGCTCGGCTTCTTGCAGTGCGGGATCAATGGTCAGCCCGATTGCCCCGACCAGCTGGCCGCTGTCAGCTCTGACAATCGCATAAGTGACCGCCTTTCCCTCGCTAAGCTCCGGTTGATGAGTGGCGATCCACTCCTCGGCCATTCCGTCGTCATACGGGTGCGGAATGTTCGACGTGGTGTCTGCAATCTCCCTTTCACCGGCCAGCCGCTGAACCTCTGCCGCGTCGGATAGTTCGAAAGGCCGCAGCTGCAGCCGGGCAGTCTCAATCGGTGGCTGATTCGGGGTTCTGCTCATCAGGCGCACTTCCGGGAAAGTCAGCTACCGAGGTTCGTAAATATCCCTACGGCCAGTTCCGCCCAGGCCAACAGAAACGCGACCACGAAAAGGCCGCCGATAATCACTCTGTGCTTCCGTGGCGCCTTTCTGGCGACCAGCACAAACAGGCTACCAGCAATGAAAAGCAGCAGCCCCATGACGATGAAATCCCCC
>JAAUYE010035003.1_pt1 | contig 15191 bp, 10 predicted proteins | sample 7278081 | NCBI WGS metagenome assembly JAAUYE01 (sample SAMN14350131, study PRJNA611818) | marine sediment metagenome | isolation source: surface marine sediment (0.6m) | place: French Polynesia: Moorea | collected 2018-08
CCTCTTCGCATTCGACATCGGCCTCAGTAACGGGCGTCCGGTCCGCCTTCGTCGTCACGGTCAGATTGCTGCGGTAGTAGCCACGGCTGATTTCGGCAGCGCGGGCAGCTGCGGCCAGCGCGACGGTCAGGAATTCGGATTGCGGGGCAGCGGTGTTCATACGCGGGTACCGGGATGCATGGATTGCGTTCGACGCCGGGACTATGGCGGCTGACAGAGCCTGACACAAGCGATGCTTGACAGCCACGAGGGCCAGCCATACTGTAGCCGCCACATCAGGTGAACCCGAAACGGCTTGTTCGGGTGAACGGGAAGCTGGTGACGCCGCAGGACACTGCCGGCGCAATCCAGCGCTGCCCCCGCAACGGTGATCGAGAAAAATCCTGACCCGCACGGCCAGCCCGCCGTGTAGCCACTGCGACACGTCCTTTCGGGGACCTCGCGGGAAGGCGTCAGGACCGGCCCTGCCACTCGTCAGCCCGGAGACCGGCCTGGTGTCACGCGAATGGCGCGGCGGGCGCGAATTCGAGCGTGCCGCCAACGGTCATGCCGATATCGAACCCTCCCGGCTTTCGCACAGCTGAATAAGCGTGCGGGCGGCGCGCATACGGGAGAAACGATGACCATCAAGACCCTCACCACCGGCGCGGCGCTCGCGCTGCTGGCCCATGCTATCCAGGCTGCCGATATCTCGGCCGCCGACAACATCATCGTCACGGCGACGCGCACCGAGATTGCGGCAAGCGACGCGACGGTGCCGGTCACGGTCATCTCGCGCGAAGACATCGAACTGTCGCTGGCGAGCGACCTGTCCGAGCTGTTGCGCTTCGAAGCCGGACTCGACATCGGCCGTAACGGCGGACCAGGGCAGGCAACGTCGCTGTTCCTGCGTGGCACCGAGAGTAATCACACGCTCATCCTCATCGACGGCGTCCGCATCAATCCCGGCACCATCGGCGGCGCCGCGCTGCAGCACATTGCTCCGGAAGTCATCGAGCGTATCGAGATCGTGAAGGGTGCACGTTCGGCGTTGTACGGGTCGGATGCGATCGGCGGCGTGATCAACATCATCACGCGCCGTGCCGACACGAGTTTCGCCGAAGGCGCGGTCGGCGGTGGCAGCTTCGACTCGAGGTCAGGCAATTTCGCCGGCGGTATCAAGGGTGAGAAAGGCGACTTCGGGATCACGCTCAACTACGCCGACACCGAAGGATTTCCACCGCGGCTAGAGTCGGATACGAAGCGCGGCTATGAGAACTTCTCGGCCAACCTCTACGGATCGCACCGCTTCGGCAATCACGAGGTCTCCGTCCGTCACTGGCGCGCCGAGGGCGTGGTCGAATACCTCGACTTCTTCCTCTCTCCGGTCGACCAGGATTTCGAGAACACCGCGACGGCCCTGCAGCTCGATACCTCGATTGGCGAGGCAGGCCTGAGCCAGCTCATCATCTCGCACATGAGCGACGATATTCGCCAGAACCAGTCGCCGGACTTCGTCGAGTCGAGCCGGGTCAGTCTCGACTGGCAATACAGCCACAGCTTCGAGCAGCACACCCTGACGGGTGGCGTGTACGTCATGCAGGAGTCCGCGGAGGCCCTGAGCTTCGGCTCCGGCTTCGATGAAGATACGGATGTGACGGCGGTCTTCCTGCAGGACCAGCTTCGAATCGGGCGTCACCGCGGCGTCCTGGCGGCACGCCTGACCGATCACGAGACCTTCGGCAACCAGACGACGTGGAATGCCGAGTACGCGTTCGACGTGTCCGCTGCGTGGACACTCTCGGCAGGTCTTGGCCGCGCCTTCCGCGCACCGGACGCCACCGATCGCTACGGCTTCGGCGGCAATGTCGACCTGGCACCCGAAGTGTCCAACCAGGCCCAGGGCGGCATCCGTTTTCGCCCAGGCAATCGGCACTCGGTCAGCCTCGAGTTCTTTGCGAACCGGATCGACGACCTGATCGACTTCGACTTCTCGACCTTCACACTTGAGAACATCGCCGAAGCAGAAATACGCGGCGCAGAGATCGCCTGGGAATACACGGGTGAACGCTCCGTCTTCCGGACAGCGTTCCTCACACAGCGCGCCGAAGACCGTGCGACTGGCGCGAGACTCCTGCGCCGCGCGGAGGAAAGCCTGACGCTGAGCTATGCTCGCAGCCTGGGCCGGCACCGCGTCGGCGTCTCCGCCCTGGTGAGCGGCGACCGCGAGGACTTCGGCGGCGTCATACTCGACAGTTACATGCTCCTGAACCTGACGGCCGAATTCGCGCTAACAAGAAACCTGACGTTGAACGCGCGCATCGAGAACCTGACGGACGAGGACTACCAGACAGCAGCCAACTTCCGTATGCAGGAGCGCTCGGGCTTCATCGAACTCCGCTACGGGCGTCGCTAGGAGATACGCGATATGGGCAATCGACTCAGCAAGATCTACACACGCACGGGTGACGATGGCACGACCGGGCTCGGTGATGGCAGCCGCGTACCCAAGGACGACGCCCGCGTGGAGGCCTACGGTACCGTCGACGAGGCGAACAGCGTGATTGGTATGATTCTCGCGGAGGACAGCGTGGATGAGCGTATTCGCGATGTGCTTACCGAAGTGCAGCACGACCTGTTCGAGCTTGGCGGAGAACTCTGCATACCTGGCCATACGGCCGTGACCGCGGACTACATCGAGCGACTCGAGCGCGAACTCGATGCGCTCAACGAGCCCCTGCCGCCATTGAAGGACTTCATCCTGCCAGGCGGCGGCCGCGCGGCGGCGGCCTGCCACCTCGCGCGGACGGTCGTCCGCAGGGCGGAGCGGCGCGCACAGACCCTGGCACATGCGTCCGACGTCAGGCCGGAGGTATTGCGCTACCTGAACCGGCTCTCCGACCTCTTGTTCGTCATCGCGCGCACCGTTGCCCGCAGCGAATCCGGCCAGGAAGTACTCTGGAACCGGGACCGCTAGACATCAGCGCCTTCAGTCGACGCTCCTGAGGTTTTGCCGCGCCTGGACGATGACCGCGCACAGGCGTTCGCCCGCGTCATCGAGACGTGTGCTCGCGCGGGCGAGGTGATCCGCCTCGACCGTGAGCAGGTTCCCGGCGCGCGTCGCGGTCAGGGTCTCGAAACGGCGCCACGGATCCAGGTCGGCGGCAGCTGACCCGACGATCACCACCTCTGGATCACTCGCCAGCACGGCCTCGACGTCGATGGCGGGTGCCAGCTCGGACAGCGTGGCGAATACGTTCTGCCCACCGCACGCCTCAATCAACTCGCTGATGAAATGATCGCCGTTGACGGTGTACAGCGGCCGCGCCGAGACCTGGAAGAAAACCCGGACGGGCGTCGCCGAGCTGAAGCGGGACTCGAGCGCGGCGATACGATCACGGAACCGGCGCGCCTCACGCGCCGCGCTGGCAGCGTTCCCTGTAAGTCGCCCGATTTCCTCGACCGCGACCGCAACTTCGTCGAGCGACCGCGTCGAGAGAGTAACGACGCGAAAGCCCGCATTCTCGATACCCTCGATGGTGTGCGCGGGCATCCCGCTGCCCCAGGCCAGCACGAGATCCGGATCGAGCAGCCGCAGCTGCTCCAGGTCGACCGTAAACGCATCGCCGACCAGCGGCAGCGCGGCCACTTCGGGCGGGTAGTCACTGTAGGCACTGACGCCGACGAGCTGCTCGCCGGCCCCGGCAGCAAACATGAGCTCGGCAAGGTGGGGGGCCAGCGTGACGACGCGCCGTGCGCTGCCGGGATCGCTCTCCGCGGGTGATGGCGCATCCCGGCTGCAGCCCGCCAGTGACAGGGCTGCAATGAGCAGCGCGGCACAGCGCGTCAAATGGACCAGCCGTAGAGGGTCAGGGCGGCGATTACGACCGCCCAGATCGTCAGCAGGCGAAACACGAGTTTGTTTGCGGCAGTCGCGCCGCGCACGCCGCGCGCCGTGACCTCTTCATCGGCGAGGTCCTGCAGCGACAGTGCGCCGACTCCGACACGGGCCAGCAGCTCTTCACTGCCTTCCGCCAGGCTTTCTGTCTCGTAGGCAGGACCGTCGCGCCAGGCGTGCAGGGCCGCGTCGAAATGCCCGGCGATTGCATAGCCGACAGCCGTCAGCCGGGCGGGGACCCATGCCAGCCAACCGTGCAGCGTCTCACTGGCGTCGCGAAAGCGATCGGAATGATCCTCCTCGGTCTCACTGCGGTTATCGCTGAATACTGCGCGGCGGCGGATCAGGTCGGTAACGCGATAGGTCCAGGCGCCAAGGGGCCCGAGCACCATGAACCAGAAGATCACCGCGAACAGTCGATTGTTGGCCCGCACCGTGACCGCGGCCTCGACGCAGTGTATGCGCTCGAGCATATCGTCCGGTACGTCACCTTCGATCAGCGCGGTCGCGGTCTGGTGAATCCGCTCCTCGTCGTTCGCCTCCAGCGCATCGCAGTACTCGTCCACCTCCTCGCCGATATCCCTTGGACCCAGCGAAAAGAACAGCACCACGATCGCGAGCGCGAGGTACGGGAAACCAAAGAGCGCATCGCCCAGGAGAAAGGTCACGAGGAACACGGGCAAGGCGAGCACGACCGCAATGACGATGACCACCGCGAGCGCGGGCAGGTCGGGCAGCCGGCGCGATTGCTCGAAGCCCCAGCCGATCAGCCCTTCCATGAAGCGCAGGCGACGCCAGTGGAAGATCTGCGTCGCAAGGCGCTCGATAATGATGCCGATCAATAGCGCTATCAGGTTCATGGCGTCGTGTACGCCTCAGGCGTTCGAAGAATCGATCAGACCATCATACAACCGCTGCCAGTCGAACGCAGGGCCGGGGTCCGTTTTGCGACCCGGCGCGACGTCCGAATGCCCCGCGATCGTTCGCGGGCTGATCCCCGGGTAGGCGCTGACCAGCGCCGCAGCGACAGCCGCCAGGGCAGCGTACTGAACCTCCGTATAAGGATCCATGTCCGTACCCTCGAGTTCGATCCCGATCGCGAAGTCGTTGCAGCGCGCACGTCCCCTGAAGAAGGATTCGCCCGCGTGCCAGGCACGATCGTTGAAAGACACGAACTGCGTCAGCCCACCCTCGCGATCGATCAACAGGTGCGAGGACACCGTCAGACCGCGAATCTCCTCATAATAGGGGTGCGCGGAGAAATCGAGTTCATTCGTGAACAAGGCCTCGACAGCGCCGGTGCCGAACTCCCCGGGCGGCAGGCTGATGCCGTGTACGAGCAAGAGGTCGATGACCGAGCCGGGCGGACGAGCATCGAAGTTCGGGCTTCCGACCTGCCTGGCGGGAGCGATGCGACCGGTTTTGGTATCAACCGAGAACTCGAAATCGGGCATAGTGTGTATCAGCGGTCCGGGACTCGAGGGTCAGGCCGGAGTCTCGACCGCGGTGCACCGGCTTGTCAACGCGTGAAACACGGTAAATGACCCAGGCAACCCGACTCTATCTCGACAACGCGCTCGAACCCGGCCTCGAGCTCTCGCTGGGTGGCGACGAAGCACAGTATCTCGGCCGCGTGCTCAGGCTAAAGGCGGGCGACCGGATATCGGTGTTCAACGGCCGCGACGGCGAGTTCGGCGCCGAGTTGACGGCCTTTACGAAAAAGGCCGTGTCGCTTGCCATCGGCGAACGCTCGGTGGACCCGGCTTACGCGCCAACCGAGTCCCGACTCAGACTGCACTTAGTGCAGGGGATCTCGCGCGGTGAGCGCATGGACCTCGTCATGCAGAAGGCCACCGAGCTGGGCGTCAAACGCATCACACCGGTACTGACTCAACACGGCGCCGTCCGCCTCGATGAGAAGCGCGCCAACAAGCGCCGCGAACACTGGGAACGCATTGCGATCAGCGCCGCAGAGCAGTGCGGACGGCTCCGGCCACCGTTAATCGATCCGGTCACCGATCTCAACAGCTGGCTCGGCGCCAATCTCGATCGCGACAGTACCCAGCTCGTCCTCGACCCGTGGGCAGGCAAGACGCTTGCGGAAGTCCCGCCACCTCCGACCAAGCTGTGTTTCCTGATCGGTCCCGAGGGCGGGCTGTCTGCCAAGGAGCTCGAGGACGCGCAGGTTGCCGGTTTCGAGGGGGTGAGTTTCGGCCCGCGCATACTCCGGACCGAGACCGCCGCGATCGCAGCGGCGACTCTCGCACAGGCACTGTTCGGGGATCTCGCTGGGCGGGACGTTCAGGCCTGAACCGACTCGCTCACGATCATTGACTCGAGGCGCTCGAGATTGGGGATCAGCGGGAATTCGTTGATCATCTTGACGCGACAGAGCACGGGCGCCGCATCGCCGGAGCTGTCGGTAGAGTCCAGCTTCAGCACATCACGATTCACGCGAACGAGCTGGGGAAAGCCCTGCGTCAGCACGCCGAAGAAACCGGTCTTGAGCTGGCCGGTCGTCGCAACAAAGACAACGATCCGCGTCCGCCCGCTCGGAGTCGGCACGGCCTTGCCCAGCGCGCCTTCGAAGGACACGACCGGCAGCTGGCGACCGTTCCAGCTGATGTTACCGAGCATCCAGAAGTGCGCCCCGGCTTCCTTCTCCGGCTTGCTGAAGCGAACCACCTCGGCAACGCAGGCACGCGGTACGATAAGGCGGTCCTCGGAGAGAGGGATCAAGAGGCTGTATAACTCTTCGTTGTCTTGCGCGCTCATTCCAGCGTCACTCCACGGTCCTCGAGTTGCCGACGGATGGCATCCAGCAGCTGGGCATCCTGGTAGGGCTTGCCGAGGTAGTCGTTCACACCGATCTCGATTGCGCGCGCGCGGTGCTTGTCACCCACGCGGGACGTGATCATGATGATCGGAACGTCGGCCACGCGGTCGTCGTTGCGAACGTGGGACGCGAATTCGTAGCCGTCCATGCGCGGCATCTCGATATCGAGCAGGATGACGTCGGGCTTGTGGTCACCGATGACGCTGATTGCGTCGAGCCCGTCCTTGGCGGTGACGACGCGCATACCGTTGCGCTGCAGGAAACGCTCGGTGACGCGCCGTACGGTGATGGAATCGTCGACGACGAGAGCAAGCGGCCGATCATCCGTTTCGGCCGGCGTCACACGCTTGATCTCGACGACCGGGGCGCCGGTACGCACCAGCGCATTGATGTCGAGGATCAGGACGATGCGGCCATCGCCGAGAATCGTTGCCCCGGAGATGCCGCGAATGCCCGCGAGCTGCGGACCGACGGACTTGACGACGATCTCGCGGCTGGCAAGCATCTCGTCGACGAGCAATGCAGCCGAGTACTCCCCGGCGCGGACCAGGATGACCGGGATGAAGGTCTCGTCGTCGGGCAGCTTGGCAGCCTCGCCGCCAAGATACAGGCCGAGATGCCGGAACTTGTAGGTTTGCTCTCCGTACTGGAAGCTCGGTTCGGGCTGCGCGAGCAGCGCCTCGAGCTCGGCGCGTGGAATGCGCGCCACGCCCTCAACCGACGGCAAGGGCAGCGCGTACACTTCCTCGCTCGTGCGCACGATCAGCGCCTGCGTAATCGCGAGCGTGAACGGCAGCCGGACCGTGAAGTTCGTGCCTTGTCCCGTCACGGATGATATCCGCAGCGACCCGCCGAGCTTCTTCACCTCGTTGGCGACGACATCCATCCCGACACCGCGACCGGCTGCCTGGGTGACCTGACCGGCCGTCGAGAAGCCCGGCTTCAGGATCAGGTCCATGATCTCTTCGTCTGTCACCTTGGCATCGGGAGCCAGCAACTCGAGTTCGTAGGCTTTGCGGCGAATGCGTTCGACATCGAGGCCACGGCCGTCATCGGCTACATCGATGACCATTTCCGAGCCTTCACGATGCAGGCGAATCGTAATGCGACCGGCCGGGGACTTGCCGCTGGCCTGCCGCTCATCCGGGTCCTCGATGCCGTGGACGACCGCATTACGCAGCATGTGTTCGAACGGGGGCAGCATCTTGTCGAGGACCTGGCGGTCCAGCTCACCGCCCGCCCCTTCGACCGCGAGTTCCGCGCGCTTGCCGGATTCGTCGGCCGCCTGCCGGACGAGCCGCGTCAGGCGAGAGACATGGCGGTCGAACGGCACCATACGCGTGCGCATGAGACCGTCCTGCAGCTCCGCCGTGACCCGCGACTGCTGAACGAGCAGGCTGTCCGCCTCGGTCGTCAGCGAGGACAACAGGTCCTTGATGCTGTCGAGGTCATTGGCGGATTCCGCGAGGGCACGCGAAAGCTGCTGCAGGTTCGAATAGCGGTCGAGCTCGAGCGGATCGAAATCTTTGGCAACCAGGGTGTCCTGGTGGCCCGCCATGATCTGCGCTTCGGTTTCGATCTCGAGCTTGCGCAGCTGGGTGCGGATTCGCGACACAGTCTGCGCCAGTTCCTCGACGTGGAACTCGAAGGAGTTCACCTGCTGGTTCAGGCGCGAGTGATAAATACTGATCTCGCCGGCTGCATTGAGCAGGTCCTCCAGAAGGTCGGCGTCGACGCGTGCGAATTCCGGTCGCGCGTCGCCGCGCTTGATACCCCTGAGCTCGGCGGCCGGGCGCTCTTCCTCCGCTTCGAGCTCGGGTCCGACGGCGATCGTACGCCGCTCCGGCCGCGCAATGACGCGGGGCGTCGAGATCGTGTCGTCTGGTGCGACGGGGGCCGGTGGTGGCGGTGGCTCGGGGTCCGCTGCGGGGGCAGGCTCGGCGGCCTCGACAGGCTCGGGCTCGATAATCTCGGGCCCGGGCTCGACAGGTGGCGGCTCCGCGGGCGGCGCTTCCGGGACCGCGGCGACAGGCGGCTCCGCCGGCGCTTCGGGTGCCAGCGCAGGTTTTGGAATCTCCTTGAGCTCGTCGGCCAGCGGCGAGTCCACGATCACCATGCTGACCGTGTCTTCGGGCTCGACGCTGAACGCGGCGGGCTCGGCAGTATCTTCGACCGGTGCCGCGGGCGCCGGCGCCGCCGGCGGCGTCTCCACCACTTCGTCGCTGGCGAACTCGAAGCCACTCGTCACGGCCTGCAAACGCTTCTCTAGCTCGGTATTCGACGGGACGGCCTTGCCCGCGATAACACGATCGCGCATGCGGTGCAGCTCGTCGATGGCCCGCTGCAAGGATTCGTCGACGCCCGGCGTCGCCTCGACACGGCCGTCCTCGACCGCGCCGAGCAGGGTCTCGACCTCGTGGCTGAGATTACCCATCGAGACGATGCCCGCCATGCGCGCACCGCCTTTCAGCGTATGCAGGTGTCGCTTGAGTTCCTCGAGTGCCCCGCGGCGCGACTTGTCTTCAGACCATTCCGTGAAGGCCTTGTCGGCAGACTCGAGCAGCTCGGCCGATTCCTCGGTAAAGATCGCCGCAATCTCGGCGTCGTATTCCGGTTCCGCCGGGGGCGCGGGCTCGGCCGGCGGTTCGGGTTCAGCGGCAGGCTGAGCCTCGGGCTCGGGCGTCGCGACGGCTTCGGAAACTTCGGCGACCGTGCCGCGCGGCACGACGTTATTGGCAAGCTGGTTGATGTGCTCGGTCAGCTTGCCGAAGTCCGCGCGCTCGACATCGGGCTGATTGATGTCCGAGACGATACGCGCAATAGCCTTGGCGGCAATTTCGATCGCCTTCACGCCAGCCGCGTCGAAGCCTGCATCGTTGTCGTGCACGCGTCGCACATAGCGATTGAGCGCCCCCGCGACCTGTACGCCGCGTTCGACGTTGGCCATGTTGGCGCTGCCGTGCAGCGTGTGACAGGCGCGGTACAGCTGGTCGGTGACGGCGTACGGCGGACTCTGCTCGGCGCAGGCCGCAAGGTAGTTGGTAATCACCTTGAGGTGACCCGCCGTTTCCTTGCGGAAGATATCGAGCAGGACCGGGTCCATCTCGAGAACGGGCTCGGGGGCTTGCTCCTCAGCCCGTTCGATCTTCAGGACTTCGGCGTTTGGATCGCCCTCTGCAAACGCGTGCGCGCGCGCGATGTAGAGTGCTATGTCGGTCCTGGGCTCCGTGCCGACTTCGAGTTGCTCGATTAATTCGGGCACGGCGCCGGCGGCCCCGTCGATGAACTCGACCATCGGCGGCGTCCGCGTCAGCGTCCGGTTGATCAGCCGGTTGAGCAGGTTCTCGACGCTCCAGCAGTACTCGCCGATCCGCTCCGCACCCACCATGCGCCCGCTGCCCTTGAGCGTGTGAAAGGAGCGCCGCACCGTGATCAGCGTCTCCATATCGTCGGGGTTCTCGATCCACTGCGGCAGGTTGCGCTTGATCGACGCAACTTCTTCCTTGGCTTCCTCGATGAAGAGCTCGAGCAGCTCGGGATCCATGTGTTCGGCATCGGGGGCAACCACCGGCAGCGGCATCACCTCGGTTGCCTTGTGCGCCTCGGTATCTGCAGCGGCTGCGGACACCGCCTCTTCGGCGGACCGCGCTACGTCGAGCGCGGTCATCCGCTGGGTCTGCTCGATCGTCTGGGGCTGCGACTGCTCTTCGCTTAGCCGTGCCTCGACGTCCCGCAGAACGTCGAGACAGGTTTCGGCGTTGTCGAGCATGTAGCCCGGCTCGCTCCTGCCTGCCTTGACCGTCTCCATGTAGTACTCGATGCTGACGATCGCGTCGGCAAGACGGTCGGTTTCCTTCTGCGTCAGTCGTGACGGTCCGCCGGCCTTGAGCATGGTCGAGATAAAGCTGCCGACGCGATCGATGATCTCCATCGCGCGCGTCTTGCTCAGCATCAGGAGTCCGGCCTTGATCCCGCGAACCAGCGAGGGAATGGCATCCAGCCCCTGCGACGGGGCCTCTGACGAGAGGCTCTGGCTGACCGTCTCCTTGATACGCGCGAGATTGATGATGCATTCGCGCATGACCGACTCGGCTACCTGGCGGAAGTCTGCCGCCTCGGCCTCGGGCATCTCGTTACCGGCCGCGACGGCCTCCTGCGGCACGGTGAGCCGCAGGAGCTGCTGATCGAGACGATCCTCCACGCGCAGCAGGGTCGAGGCGATATCGAGGATCACCTGTTCGCTGCTGCTGCCACCACGCTCGACGACTCCCTTCAGGCGTTCGATCTCGCTGTCGACGTCGCTGCGCAGCTCACCGAGCCCGAGCACGCCGAGCGTGTCGCTGATCTTCTTCAGGAGTTCGAGCTGCGGCACGAGCTCGGACGCGTTGTTCATGCCCGTGCGGACGAAGATATCCAGCACGTCCTTGACCGAACCCAGGTCTTCCTTGATCGCCGAGGCGACCGTCTTCATCAAGGCGACGCTCGGCGCAGCCAGTTCCTCGCGCGCATGTTCGACCTGAGCATCACCCGGAAGGAGTTCGGACAGGTTGAAGGCCGCACGGATGTCGCTGATCCGGGCGCCTGCCGTCGACGACCTGGCAACGTAGTAAAGGAGGTTGTTCATGAGGTCATCGACGGGATACTTGTCGAAAGCCTCGAGACCATCGTCGATGGTCCGCTTGATCTGCCGATCAGCCTGGCCGAGCAGACGCTTCAACGCGACGGAGGTCTCGAGCCCCCCTTCCTTCAACGCCTCGAGCACGGCCGCGACGACACGCCAGAGCTGGTACATGTCGTCTCGATTCGCCGCATTCTCGAGCGCCGAGGCAACCCTGGCCAGCGTATCGAGATGTCGCTCGGCCTTGGGCCCGCCCTTGATCCAGCCGAGCAGTGCAAGCTGGAACTTCGGTCGCAGACGTCGCGAGACGAGCACGGGATCCTCGCCACTGCCCTCGCGGAATTCAGGCTTCGTACCTCGACTCGGCGACAGGTTCAGGAGCAGCAAGGTGCCTTCGGACAAGAGCGGTTCGCCGCGCGCTGCCCTGAGATCGTTCAGGAGCGGCAGCAGGACGAGCGCAATATCGCGGCCGCCGCCCAGGAGGCGCTCTATGTAGAGCGGCAACTGGACCATCGCTCGCGTCAGCGCGTCGAGGCCGTCTTCACGTCCCTTGCCGTCGCGAAGCGTGGCGAGGTACTTGCAGGCATTCTCCATCTCCTCAACGAGGAGCGCAGCGCCATAGGTTTCGGTAATCAGGAGTGCGCCACGCACCTGGTGCAACAGCTCGCCGGCACGGACCAGTGCCGCCGTGCCGCCGCGGCCGTCGACGCAGTCTTCGAGTGCGAGCTGGGCGTTCCGGATCGAGTCGAGCAATTCCGCCGAGTCGATCGTCAGCGCGCGGACGGGATTGTCCACCTCCGTCGCCAACGGTTGCTCCCGGATGCCGGTCTCGCTCGACATGTCTAGCCTGCTTTGGCCTGTTCCGTTCCGGGTGCGTTGGCCGCGGGCTGGCCGACGGGCGCCTGCGGTGGCGGTGCCGTCGGTGAGTGGGTGACCAGCGTGTGGCCCTGGGAGACGTCCCCGGGCAGCGTGAAACCCTCGACGCTCTTCCGGAGCTGCGAGGCAAATTCCGACAGCTTCGAGATAGCAGCGGCCGTCGCCGTCGTGGCTTTGCCGGTCTGCTCGCTGATCTCCCTGAGGCGCGTCGTACGGCGTGTGACGTCGGCGGCCGATCCCGCCTGCTGGCGCGCCGAGCCCGAAATGTTCTGGACCAGGCTTGCGATCTGGTTGGATACCTGCTCGATCTCGTCGAGTGCGGCACCGGCATTCTCGGCGAGCAATGCACCGCCGACCACGTCCGTGGTGCTGCGCTCCATCGAGACGACGGCCTCCTTCGTATCTGCCTGAATCGTGCTGACCAGCACCTCGATCTGCTTGGTTGCATTCGTCGAACGCTCGGCGAGTCGCTGTACCTCGTCGGCAACGACCGCAAAGCCGCGCCCGGCCTCGCCGGCCATCGAGGCCTGGATCGAGGCGTTCAGGGCGAGGATATTGGTCTGCTCGGCGATATCGTTGATGAGCTCGACGATGTTGCCGATCTCCTGCGAGCTCTCCCCGAGACGCTTGATGCGCTTCGATGTTTCCTGGATCGTCTCGCGAATCGTGTTCATGCCGTCGATAGTGCGCCGTACGGCCTCGCCGCCCTTATGCGCGACTTCAACCGAGTGGCGGGCTACGTCCGAGGAACGTTCGGCGTTTCCGGAGACCTCTTCGATCGAGGCTGCCATCGACACGATCGACTCGGTCGCGGCATTGATCTCGCGGGTCTGCGTTTCCGCCGCGCGGGCCATGTGCGCAGCGGTGTTCTCGGTTTGCTTCGAGGCAGTGTCGACCATGATCGCGGTTTCGTTCACAGTCGTGACGAGCTTGCGCAACTCTTCGATCGCGAAGTTGAACGAGTCGGCAATCGTACCCGTGATGTCCTCGGTCACGGTTGCCTCGACGGTAAGGTCGCCGTCGGCAAGACTGCCCATTTCGTCGAGCAGACGCAGGATGGCCTGCTGGTTGCGTTCATTCTGCTCGGCCTGTTCGGCAGCGACGCTCTCGAAGGACGCGAGCTTGTTACTCAGGAACACCATCGCCACGATGAGGAGTACCGCCGAGGCGATCAATGCCAGGGGGAGCCAGGGGCTGGCGAGGAAACTGGGCAGGCTGCCGCCGCTCGAGGCGCCAACGCCGGAGTCGAGCAAACGCGCAGCCGCGCCGGAAAGCTGCGCCTGCGTCGCGGCCACGCTCGCAACGGCGTCGGGGTTGGCCGACAGCGCTTCTATCGCCGCTTCCATCGTTGCGACGAGCTCGGCAAGCGGCTCGACAACCTGCTGGCGTCCGGCCTCGTTCAGCGGCCGGATGTCGAGAGGGCTGGATTGGCCGGACAGTCCGTTGACGACGTCACGCAGGAACGCGACGTGGCCTCCGAGCGCCACGACGGTATCAGCCGCGCCCGGCTGCAGCAGCAGCTGGTGCGCCGACCGGTTGATGGCACTCAGTCGCGCCCCGCTTTCCTCGATGACCGAGGTCGCACCGGACCGATCGAGAAGCTGGTCGGCAATCACCCGGCCTTCGGCGGCGGCGTCGCGCAGGGCAGCCGACGCGTTGGCCGCGCCTTCGAGCACCTGGCGATTGCTGGTCAGCGACTGCAGGCCGGATTCAAGAGCCTGCCAGTCATTGGACCGCCCGCCCGCCGCGCCGCCGAGGCTCCGGCGGAGTGTCGACAGGCGATTCTGGCTACGGGCAAGGCGATCGAAAGCGCCGTCCTCGCCGGCGAGCGCGGCACGCGCTTGCCCGGGCACCGCCTGCGACAGCGTTGCGAGTTCGGAGGTATCCGGACCTGCGCTCCCGTTGAGGTACACCAGGGCAGCGGCGCCGATCAGCACGGCCGCGCCGAAGATGGCGACCGTTCGTAGCGTGGATGAGGTCTGGTTGGATTTAGCCATAAGGTGACTCTGCGTTGACGCGCGGATAGCGCGTTATGCCAGGCAGGCGACGGTCGATTGCATGCTGCAACCCGCTATTCATTGGCTGCCTGCAGGAAGAGGGTACTTTGGACCAGGTCGAAGAGACTGAGGACGGGCCAGCGGTCTTCGCCGCGCTCGTAGCAGCCGGTCAGGAAGCGCTCGCAGCGTACGACCGTCTCCGGTACCTGGTCGATGAACTCACGATCGCCGAAACGCCGGAAGCCGAGGACCTCGTCGACCACGAGGCCGGCCGGGACTTCGCGATGATTGACCGACACGACGCGCGTCGTGCGCCGCAAGGTCGTGCGCCCGCTGCCCAGCATGAGCTTGACGTCGATCAGGGGCAGCAGGTGACCGCGCAGGTTGGCGATCCCGAGTAGCCAGCGCTTGGCACCCGGCACCCGCGTCATCGTGTCGGGCAGCATGAGAACCTCCCGTACCTCCTCGCGAGCGGCGACGAACTGTTCCTCACCGATGCGGAAACCGATACCGGTCCATTCGCGCGCCTGGCTGTCGACGATGCCACTTTGCGCGCTCAGCGAACGCCGCTCGATCTCCTTCAGTAGTTCGAAGGGCTGCTCGACGAGTTGCGCGAGTTCGACCGCCATCGAAACTAGTCGGCCATCACCGACCGGATCTTGGCGACCAGGTCCTTCTCGGCGACGGGCTTGACGATGTACTCGACGGCGCCCTGGCGCATGCCCCAGATCTTGTCCGTCTCCTGGTCCTTCGTCGTGATCATGATCACGGGGATACTGGAGGTACGCGGATCCTTGGTGAGCTTGCGCGTCGCCTGGAAACCGTTCATGCCGGGCATGACGACATCCATCAATATGCAGTCGGGGCGCGAGTTCTGCGCGGCGCGAATGCCGTCCTCGCCGCTGTCGGCGACGATCGTGTCAAAGCCACTCCGCTCGAGCATGCCCTGGAACAGGTGCAGCTCGGTCGGCGAATCATCAATGATCA